>ERZ773067.474-NODE-474-length-24591-cov-27.755665_pt1 | contig 24591 bp, 18 predicted proteins | sample MGYA00580622_ERZ773067 | MGnify/ENA primary metagenome ERZ773067 (study PRJEB29015, sample SAMEA2737998) | human oral metagenome | biome: human oral; feature: human-associated habitat; material: dental | place: China | collected 2113 ...
CAGCACAATGGAGAAATTGTTGAGATATTAGATATTTGATTGTGTTATGAAGAATAAAGCATTGACTGAAAATATAATATCTACTCAAGCACGTAAAATTCCTAATCTTAGTAATATCAATTAAATAAAAAATAGTATAAAAACAGTAAATCGAAAAAGGTTTACTGTTTTTTCTTTGCTTAAAAATAGAAAGAGAGGAAAAGAAAAAATGAAAAGTCGCTTTTTCAAGCGACAATTTCGAAAAAATTCAGATTTTGGTGCGGATGAAAGGACTTGAACCTTCACGCCGTGAGGCATATGCTCCTAAGGCATACGTGTCTACCAATTCCACCACATCCGCATATTTGATATTGTGAAATATTTCTGTAGATAAGTATATCAGTAGATAAAATAAATTACCACATTTTTAACATTTTTTATTTAACAAGATCTTTCTTTGCTAAAGTTAATAACAACTCAATCAATTGCGAACTCATAATAGGAGCTTCCTCTTTGCTTCTAAATAATCTTTTAGGCTTTTTAACTTGATTATCCTCTTCATTATTGAATATTCGGTATGCAACTGTTTTGATAATTTCATTTCTTAGTTTTACATCACCTTCAATACTTAGCAGATAAGGCTTTAGTGCTTTAAGTTGATGAGCTGTTCGTTGATTAGCTCGTTGTGCTTTGCGATGTTCGCTTGATTGAGTGGCCGTGTATCCTGCTATACCCCCAGCAAATAGCATAACAAATGCTCGAGCTACTAAGAATTGCCATGAAGCATCCTTAGTATGAATAATTTCATAAACTACCCAACAAGAAAATCCTAATACCGCAAAAAGCAAGAACATCGTTATTTTACGCCATCTATCAGCAGCTTCCATGTCTTCCTTAGCGCTACTAGAATAATCGTGGATTAGTGTTTTATCTCCAGCTATATTCAATAATTCATCTATTCTAGCAAGACTATCTTCTGCCTTCGCCTCAGTAGCGTTGAGCTTTTTATCTATGTCATCCGTAATGCGATCGGCTTCATCACTCTTTTTGCTAAATGTTTCTTCAATTGTACGTTTCTGATCTTCGATAAATTTATTAACCGCCTCATTACGTACATTTTCAGATTTTGTAAATGATAGTTGCTGCTCGGTAGATATGCTATTTGATGAATCTTTTATGTCTTTTAAATCTTTGTTAAGTTCATCTATTTTTACACCAAGTGCTTCAAACTCGTTTTTAGCTTCAGTAACTTTTTCGTCAATGGTCTTTTCTGCGGTAGTTCCTTTAGCGGATATACTATCAATCTCTTTTGCTGCTGTACGCTTATATTGACCGACCGACCTATTTAATCCCGCAATAGCCTTGCGAGTTTCCTTTATGTCCATAGTGGGCGTTAATGAAGGAATGTACGACAATATATTATCGATATATCCATTCATGTAAGAAATACCTAGATACATATCATCGCGAGTGTTTTGCCAGTTATCAAAACACGAACTTGCATTTGAAAGGTGACTGCTGATATTGTCAAGATTTGATATTGATAATAGACGACTATCTGTATTATCAAGTCTATCCACTAAAAGCTCAATGACCAATTTTGCCCGATTGATAGCATCGATTGCTTCAAGAGACATACTGTCAGAGTCTATCTCATTTAACCTGGCTAATAATTTCTTGGCTGCAGTATATGTGGCACTATTCTGTATACGATCTTCCCATTTGCTCATGAGGCGTTATTCCTTTTTTGCTTAGTTAATTCGCCACCCCTCGCTAAAACTTTAACCACCATTATATCACTCTTATTCTTAAGAACGGCTACCCCCTAAGAGTAGAGAATCTTACTTATCCAATTTGATTAATTAGACTCCGCCCTAGACTCCAGAATTGACTCCTTGCGCCCTGTACAATAACAAACAAAAACAGCGAGTTAGAACTCTTATATCATTTTTGCCTTTATTGCCCATTATTTGCCTGTTGTAAGCCTCTTGTTGGCGGTGTGCGTAGTTCCTCCGCTAAGTGAAAAGAAAGCTTAATTATCTAGCCTTAGGAGCATGTGCTTTCGAGCGTGAAGGTTCAAGTCCTTTCATCCGCACCAAGGAGATTCGATACACACTCTGAGGAAAATACGCATAAAAAAATAACCCGTATATCGCGGGCTATTTTAATTCCCCAAAAATCACGAATCACACGATTCTCGGCGGAAAGAGGTGAGATAAGCATTTCCATAACTACGATTGTCCACCACAACAATTTCGTTTCCCAGATTTGGTTCCTCACCTCTTCCTGGATGTGATAATACCATAAGCCCGCCTGGTTTGAGAAGTCCAAAAAGCTTGCTAACTGTGGAAAACTGCGGATTTTTGTATGGCGGATCGGCGAAGATTATGTCATACTTGCCTGCGCCGCCAGACTCAATCCATGAATTGACAGAGGCGCTAATAATTTTTGTTTCATATTGAACGCCTAGCGAGGACACATTATTGCTTAAGATTTTTTGAGCAATTTTATCGCGCTCGATAAACGTTACATGGGCAGCGCCGCGGCTGAGAGCTTCGAGACCAACCGCGCCAGTACCAGCAAAAGCGTCTAAAACCTGTGCGCCGTTAATCTCGTTGCCAATACTATTAAACATAGCATTGCGAATCCGCTCGCCCATCGGCTTGGTGCGGGTGCTGTTTTCTTTAGGCGCATCTAGTAGCCGCCCGCCGAAGCGCCCAGCGATTACTCGGATCGAGCTCACTGGTGCGCCTCGCGGTAGGCGCGGTACCAAAAATAGGTGATGACATTAGCGATCAGCGGAATCAGCGTTTGCCGCGTCTGCTGCGCTAGATGAGTCGTCCAGCCGCGCTTCCAGAATTCCTCGTACATGCCTAGCGCGTAAACTTGCTGCACTGCATCGAGAAATACCGTCTGCAAACCCTTATCGTCTGCTAGCTTGAGCCAGATTGAATTTGGCGCCGAATTGGAAAACTTGGTCGTCTTGATGCTGGTCGCTACGCCTAGCTCAAATAACACATGCGTCGCAAACACACCCTTGGCACCCCAATACTCCCAGTTTTTACTAAGAGTCTCGCGCATGGTCGAGCCTCTGATGATGCCTTTTTCGGCGATCGACGCCCGCTCGTTTTGAGGCCGCCCCCATAGCTCCTCGATTTTTTCGCCTAGCGGATAATGATGCGCTGGTGTTAGCCCGTCGGTGATAGCGTGCGCCATCCAAGCCGCCTCAAAGGCTGCCCGCACATTATTACGCTTCTTAAGCGCCTGCACCAAATTGGTATAATGATCCATAATCATCTCGACTAGCGCCGTATCGCTGGGGTCGCTGGGGTCGATAAAATGCCACGGCTCATCGACGCCTGGACTTTTGCGCTTGATGCCGTCGGGGCCGTTGTTGCCTTCGAAATGCAAAATATCCTTGGCAGAAGGAAAACCGCGGCCAACCCTTGATATTTTGCGCAAATCGCGGCGAGCAATCCGGTCGATTTTCTGATGCACGCCGATAAAGTTGCCCGAATGCGAACGAAATGTTGTCCCGCTGTACATGCATTGTATTATAGCACGCCGTTTGGCAGTGGCTCGGCAAAAGACAAAAGACAGATAGGACTTGCCAAACATAAGCATCGTGCTATATACTCGGTTTTAAGTTACGGAGAGCCTAAAGATACAAAACATCAGCATTCCTCGGAGGTTAAGTATGCGAAACAGCAAAACCAGCAAACAAACTATAGTCATATCGATTATCGCCGTATTGACAATTATCAATACGATTCTGATAGGTGTAATATTTTTTATTCAGAGCAACAAGTTTTGGTCTACTGACTACATAACCGAAAATCACACGAGGCGCATAATCAATCTAGAAAAAACAATTAAAAAACTCGAAAATAATCCTAATTAAGCGTCGTCACCCGCTGGTTGTGGCGGACGCGCGCTTCTAGTGCTGGATATTTCGATAAACTTTCGCCGCTATCGATGAAGCGTTTAGCGGCTTTTTGGGCGCGAGCAATCAGCTGCGTATCGGCTAGCGTAGCGATTTGCAGATTAAGCGCGCCGTGCTGCATGCGTCCGTAAATCTCGCCGGGGCCGCGCAAGCTCATATCGACCTCTGCTAGATGAAAGCCGTCGCTGGATTTTTCTATTTCCCGCAAACGCTGCGACGGTTTGTTATTCGTACTCATCATCAAGTAGCAGTAGCTTTGGTGCTGGCCGCGGCCGACCCGCCCGCGCAGCTGGTGCAATTGTGCTAAACCAAATTGGTCGGCGTCCTCAATCATCATAATCGTAGCGTTCGGCACGTCGACACCAACCTCGATGACGGTGGTGCTAACTAAGATATCATATCGTTGATCTTTGAAAGCTTGCATGATTTGATCTTTTTCGCTAGCAGTCATCTTGCCGTGCAGCATAGCGATGCGGCGGTGGCCAAAAATGCTATTTTTGAGTCGCTTATATTCAGCTTCGACACTTTTGCGATCGTTAGAATCGCTATCGGTAATTAAGCTGCAAACTACGTAAGCCTGGCGGCCCTGAGCAATTTGCTGGTCGATAGCAGTATAAGCAGCCTCGCGCGAAGGCGGCGAAATAATCTTAGTAAGAATCGGCCGGCGGCCGCGCGGCTGCTCGTCGAGGACGCTGACATCTAGTTCGCCGTAAACAGTTAGCGCCAGACTGCGCGGAATCGGCGTGGCAGTCATCGCTAAGAGGTGCGGCATGGCGGCTACTGATGATTTTTTCGTGTCTAGCGGGGCGCTTGATACACTTTCTTCACCTCCGTGTCTCGCTCGCGAGCCTGGGGCTACGCGCCCGGTCTCTCGAGACGAGCCAGCGGCAATCGTCATAGGTTCAGAAAGCATATCGAGCGTGCCCGACTTCACCTCCTCGTCCTTAACCTTCATCAGCAATTTCTGCCGCTGCTCAACACCGAAGCGGTGCTGTTCATCGATAATCACGAAGCCTAAGCGATGAAACTCTACTTTATCCTGAATAAGCGCGTGCGTGCCGACGACGACATCAACCGCACCGCTTGCAATTTGCTGGTAGAGCGTTTGGCGGGATTTACCCTTGACGCTGCCAATCAGCAAACCAACCGTCACGCCGAACGGCTCGAGCAGTTTAGCCAGCGTCTCGGCATGCTGCCGCGCCAAAATCTCGGTTGGCGCCATGAATGCCGTCTGATAGCCAGCGCTCGCCGCCTGCCGCGCTGCCAATCCGGCCACCACTGTCTTGCCGCTACCAACGTCGCCTTGCAACAAGCGATTCATCGGCCTAGCATTTTCGAAATCTTGCAAGATGTCCCAGGCGGCGCGGCGCTGGGCGCTGGTTAGCGCGAACGGTAATTTCTTGACAAAATCCTGCACGACAGACTTTTCAAACGGAATCGCGAAGCCGGCTAGCTTCTGGTTGTCAATTTTGTTGAGCTGGCTAGCCAAAACCAGTTCGAATAGCTCTTCGAACGCCAGACGCTGGCGAGCCTGCTCAACTTCCCTCTCGTCGCGCGGAAAATGCATCGCCGAAATTGCCGCCGCGCGGTCGAGCAGCTTCTCGCTCTTGACAACGCTTGGCGGCAGAGTCTCGGGCAAGACGCTCATTAGCGGGCGCAATTGCTCGATAACTTTGCGTACTGTTTGCGATTTTAGCCCGCGCACCGCATGGTAAACTGGCAGCAGCCGATCGGCTTGTACTGGCAGCTCCTTGGCGAGCTCGGCCGTCGGATTGGTTAGCTGGTAGCGGCCGTAATTATACTCAAACGTGCCGCTAAAATAAAACCACTCATCGCTGCTGCCTAGCTGCTGCACTCGGTACGGCTGATTGAACCAAACCGCGTTGAGCTTGCTGGTATCGTCAGCCAGCACCGCCGTAGTCAGACGCAAGCCGCGGCGGACTGGCCGAGTGCTGATTTGCTGGCAGCGGGCACAAATTGTTACTTTACCGGGCTGCAGCTCGGTAATCGGTGTCACATTAGTAAAATCCTCGTGTTTGCGCGGCAAAAACAGCAAAATATCGCCCACTGTCTGCAGCCCCGCCCGCCGCAGCTCGGCTGCGGTTTTCGGGCCGACACCTTTGATTTGATCGAGGTTAGTTGCGAGATTCATAGGTTTATTGTACTAGTTTTCAGGAAAATTGCGAAAAACGCTTGACATTTATACGATAATGTGCTATATTCATAATAGCTTTTCGCTCGAGGCTATCCGAAAAAAAGGGCGAGAAGTGCCCTTTTGCCTTGAGTGATGGTTTCCAAGGAGGGAATCATGAGCTTTGTTGTCGCCGTCGCCGTCGTTCTCGGCTTTTTTGTCTCCCTGGCCGTTCAGGTCGGGGAGGCCATGAGAGAAGAGTCTGCCGCTCGAGCGGCAGACGAGGCTGTTTGGGCCTCATGGAGAGATGATCCGCGTGCGTCATCTCTCGACTACAGAGAGGTCTTAGAGGCCGCCCAGGCGGCCCTCGAGGCTGCCGACAAGGCTGCTAAAGCGGCTCGAAAGGGCTAACAAGCCCGCCAGAAAATAGCTCGCCGAATTGGTTTTCAACACGGTTGAAACGCTTAACTATATTAAGCGTTTCCTGGGTTGATATATAACCCAATTCCGGTTTGAGCCAGTTCGGCGGGCTATTTTCTTTGGTGAGATTTTTTGTTAAGTTATTTATTTTACTTTGAAATTTTATAGATTTTGCGGGAAATTGCGAAAAAGTATTGACATTGCTGCTCTAGTATGATATTATGTATCAAGCTTTTGTTGACAAGTAGAGCGAATCCTTGTCCAAAAGAGTTTTTTGATAAGCGAGGCCCACCGGGCGAGATGCATGTTCGAGATTCAATCGCGAGCAAACATCTCGCGCGGTGGCACAGATGACCACTTTTTCGCGAGATGAATCGTTCTAGGAGGAACGATGATGACTCGTTTTGACGAGACCGAGGTCCTTGCTATCATTTTGCGCGGCTTCGGCCACGCATTGAGTAAGCCGGGTGTCATCACTCGAATTCGTTTCGAGTCCATGAATCGTGTTGTTTTCGTCGTCCTTGATGCCGAAGACAAGAACGACCTCACCTTTTTGGGAGCCTATGCCGGCATGATCGCCGGCGAGCTCCGTAGAGATGTCGTGGAGGGGCGCAAGCCCCGCCTCGGCATTGACATCCGCCCCATCTGCGGGCTCGTCGTCCGCGACGAGCACGTCTCTGGAAAGGAGGACGACTGACAGCGCCGCTCCGGCGCGAGATTTTCCCCAATTTCTCGCGCCGGGGCGGCCCGCCTCGCTTATCACTTTCCCTTGATTGATTTATTAAAAACACCCGGTTAGCTAGCCGGGTGTTTTGTTGGCTTGAATTTCGTTCGAAAATCTATTCGGTCACGGCGATGATGCCTTCTAGCGCGTAGGCGGTGTCCTGCCAGCGCTCCACCGCGATGCAGTCGATGCCGAGGTTTTTGACCGGGAAGTCGTTGCCGCCCTCTTCTAACTTATCGCCAAAGAACAAGATTTCTTCTTTGCTGGCGCCAGTAGCTTCCATCAGCTTTTTCATGCCGTAGGCTTTATCGACGCCGATTTTGGTGATATCGACGCTGGTGGTACCACCCAGGCGTACTTCGAACTCTGGCAATTTGGCGGCGACATCGTCGCGCATTTGTTTGCGGACTACTTTGTTGGCTTCCGCCCAGGCGTATTTTTTCTCGGGCGAAGCCTGCTGGCCAAGTGCTGAATAAGTCACTTGGCTCAAACGGTCCTCGATAATTTCGCCGTCGGGGTTTGCTTCCCATAGGTCGAATTTGCGCGCTGATTCTTCCAAAACCTGAGTGATTTTCTGCTTTTGCTCATCGGTGAAATCTTCTTTATAGTGCGTTTGCCACTCGTTCGCATCGACGTTAAATGTATAATACCGCGTGCCGCACGTCGGCATCATATGGAACCGCGCCAGCAATTCCGGCGAAACGTTCATTTTGTCGATCACTTGCTTTTCAAACTGCTCGAATTTGCCGCCAGAAATGACACAAACTTGATAATTTTCCAGCAATTTAGCGAGCAAACCCGCCATGCGCGGCGAAATCGCCGATTTGCTAACCGCCAGCGTGTCGTCCAAGTCAAAACCGATAATTTTCTTCATGATTTCCTCCTATTCTGATTATTTTACCAGCAAGAAGTCATTCTTGCCCTTTTTGATTAAGCTAGTCTCGGTCAATGGCATATCGCCGGCAATCTTCGCACCGTTGACGCTAATCGCGTTATTCTGGATCAGCCGGCGCGCTTCGCCGTTACTAGCGCATAAGCCAGCAGCGACCAGCGCTGCCACGACCGTCGTCTCGAGATCAACCGTCGGGATTTCGTTAGCCAAAGCGTTCAAATCGTCGCTGTTAAGCGCCGCAATATCGCCGCCGCCAAACAACGCAGCCGTTACCCGCTCGACGCTTTCGCGGCGCTGGCGGCCGTGCACCAAGTCAGTAACTTCGCGCGCTAAGGTTTTTTGCAAGGCGCGCTCGCCTGGATTGGCTCGATGATTGTCGATCAGCGCTTCGACGGTTTCGCGGTCGAGCAGCGTGTAGATTTTGATGAGGTCCTCGCTGGTTTCGTCGTCGCAGTTGAGCCAGAATTGATAGAACTTGTACGGGCTGGTCATCTCGGGGTCGAGCCAGATAGCGCCGCCCTCAGACTTGCCGAACTTGACGCCAGTTTGCTTGTTGATAACTAGCGGCGCGGTCAAAACGTGCGCTTCGCTGCTTTCGAGCTTGCGAATCAGCGACACGCCAATGATGCTATTGCCCCACTGGTCGGCGCCAGCTAGCTGTAAAGTGGCGCCTTTTTCGCGGTACAAGTGTAAAAAGTCATACCCTTGAATCAGCCCGTAGCTAAATTCGCCGTAGCTGATGCCAGCGCCGCCCTCGCCGATACGCTGCTGCACGAATTCGCGGTCGAGCAGCTGCGTCATGCTGATATGCTTGCCGATTTTGTGCAAGAAATCAATGTAATTAATCTGCGAGAACCAGTCGGCATTATCAACAATCTCAAAATCCTGGCCGCGGAAAACTTGGCGGAATTGCGCCGCCATACATTCAACATTGCGCGCCACTGTTTCGGCATTGCGCAGGTCGCGCTCTTGCTTTTTACCATCTGGATCGCCGATCATGCCGGTGGCGCCGCCGACTAGCAGCAGCGGTTTGTAGCCGTGGTCGATAAAATGCCGGCACAACATCATCGCTGCCAAGTTACCGATAGTCATGCTCGGCGCGCTAGGGTCAACGCCAAAATAGAACGTTCGCGGCTCGTTTATATCTTTGACATCAGCGAACGTCGTCTGGTTGATGAGTCCGCGCCACGTTAGTTCTTCTGCTAGCGTCATCTGAAACCTTTCTTTATTTAATAGTGAGATAGTAACATATTTGCAAATTATCAGCAAAAGCACTAGCCGTCGTGATGCGAACAGTGCTATAATGGTGGAAATATTGCTTATGGGAAGAGTGAAAGTGGGAAACAAGAAACGAAAAGTAGCTGGCGGCGTCAGCGCTTATGCTAATTTAGCCAATAAACGCCGAGTCAAGAAAGACGCGCGAGCGCGCAAAAAAGCCGAATATCTGGCAACCCTGCCGAAACATCCAGTCAAGCGCTTACTATACCGCCTGCATCCGAAACGCCTAGCCAAATACTGGTTTAGCCGCGACGGCGCAATTATGGCGCTGAAAGTTGTCGGCATCGCTTTGCTGCTGATGGTTATTGGCGTGGCTTCGCTTTTCGCCTATTTCCGTAAAGATCTCGACAAAATCAACCCTGATACCCTGGCACAGCGCGTCAAAACGACAGTCACCAAATACTACGACCGCAACGACAAGCTGCTCTGGGAAGATAAAGGCACTGGCGACTATACGCTAGTAGTCGACGCCAAAACCATCGCGCCATGCATGGGCAAGGCCACCATAGCCATCGAGGACAAAGATTTTTATAAGCACGGCGGCATCAGCGCTAGCGGCATTGCTCGCGCCTTTATCAGCAACTCGCAGGGCAACGCCGTGCAAGGCGGCTCGACGCTAACGCAGCAGCTAGTCAAGAAAGTATTCTTTACTAAAGACGAAGCTATGCAGCGGGGCTTGTCGGGTATTCCGCGCAAAATCAAAGAGATGATTCTAGCCATCGAGGTCGAGCGAATGTACAGCAAAGACCAAATCCTCGGCTTGTACCTCAACGAATCGCCGTACGGCGGCCGGCGCAACGGTGTCGAATCGGCCGCGCAAACTTATTTCGGCAAATCATCCAAAGATTTAACCTTGCCAGAATGTTCGCTGCTAGCCGCTATCCCGAACAACCCGTCGCTTTACAACCCGTACAATACCTATGGTCGCAAAGCGCTTGTCGAACGCCAGCACAAAGTACTGGACGACATGGTGTCGATGAATTACATATCCAAACAAGAGGCGGCGGCAGCCAAGAAAGTCGACATTATGGATACCATCAAACCGCTGGCCGACCAATACGCCAACGTCAAGGCGCCGCACTTCGTCCAAATGGTCAAGAAACAGCTAGAGGAAGAGCTTGGCAAGACTATCGTCGGCGAAGGCGGTTTATCAGTCAAGACAACACTCGACCTCGACGCGCAAACAACCCTAGAAACCAATATAGCCAAATTATTTAACGGCGAGATTACCGATGGCAACTGCGGTTATCGCAACTGTTCGCAATTTGCTGGTTTCTCAAACGGCGCAGCAGCCATTGAAGACACCAAGACTGGCCAGCTTATCGCCCTAGTCGGCAGCCGCGACTTTAATTACGCTGGCTTCGGGCAGGACAATGCGGCCACCGCTTTCATTCAGCCGGGTTCGTCGATTAAGCCGCTTGTTTACGCCCGCTTATTTAGCAACCAAGGCGGCAATAACGCCAATTACGGCAGCGGCTCGATTCTAGCAGATTCCAAGACAACTTTCCCGGGCAATTACAGCCCGAATAACGCCGACAACAAGTTCCAGGGCAATATCACCTTGCGCCAAGCGCTGGCTCGCTCCCGCAACATTCCAGCCATCAAAGCTATGGCTATCAACGAGAAGAACAACAGCGGCAGCACCTGGTCGCTTATCCGTTCGGCCGGCGATTTGCAGTACTGCACGCAAGGCGCCGACGCGCAAGCTGGCCTGTCGAGCGCTATCGGCGGCTGCGGCACGCGCCTGGTCGATCACGTCAATGCTTTCGCGACGCTAGGGCGAATGGGTACTTACAAGCCGCAGACGACCATTCTCAAAGTCGCCAATAGCAACGGCCAAACTCTCAAGCAATACAAAGAATCCAGCAAGCAAGTCATCGACCAGCAAGCAGCTTACATCGTTAGCGACATCCTTGGCGACGGCAAGGCGCGCGCTGGATTGGCGGGCCGCGACTACCTAGTCAACCTCGGTCGCGCCGGCGTCAAGGCAGCTGTCAAGACTGGTACCAGCAACAGCGAGATTAATGGCAAGGTTAGCGCTAAAGATATCTGGGCTGCCGGCTACACACCGAACCTATCGATGGCGGTGTGGCTAGGCAATTCTGACACCTCGCCGCTGCGCAATGGCAACTCGCTGATTCCAGCTATGTTCTTCGACCGTACGATGGCCGACATCTCCAAGATGTATGCCGACCAAGGTAAACTAAAATTAAGCGACTGGTATACTGCGCCGAGTGGCATCCAGACAATCAAGGGCGAGATTTATCCGTCATATTACAACAAAGCTAGCGCTGCTACCAATGCCAAGATGACTTTCGACCGCGTCTCGAAAAAGAAAGCTACGTCCTGTACGCCCGAAGCTGCCAAGATTGAAATCGATGTCATGAAAATGGCTGATCCAATCACCAGAAAAGAGATAATCACGCCTAACGACTCTAGCTACGACGCCGAGAAAGACGACGATGCACACAAGTGCGACGATCCAAAGCCAAACGTTACGCTAACAGTGACTAGCGGCGGCGTATCCATCGTCTATACCAGCGGCCGTTACAAACTGCAAAACATCGAATTATTATCTGGCAGTACCGTTGTCGCTAGTAAGCAAGTCGACAGTAGCGGCATCTGGAATATTCACAAAGGTAACCTGTCAGCAGCCAGCAGTGGCACGCTAACCGCCAAAATTACCGACATTGGCTACTACACGGCGACTAGTAGCGCCAGCTACAATCCAAACAGTAGCAGCGATGACGACGATTAAACCCGCTTTGCATTGCAATAGTTTGCCGCCAATACCCAGCAAAATAGCACGCTCCTAGCAGTGTGCTATTTGTATATCGCGCTGGCGATTTTATTGGTTATTGACTAGGTCAATCAAGTCGCTCTCGTGGTCGGGGCGGCGGCGAGCACTCTGGCGCCGGGTTGCTGAGGCAGCTGGCTTCGGCTGCGGTTTTGTTTTCGGCGAATTAGCTTTTTTGCTGGCTGGTTTAGCTTGAGTTTTGGCCTCGCCTGCTGCCTTTGCCTTGGCCGAATCACGATTGCTAGCGTTGCCAGCTGATGACTGGCTGCGGGCGCGGCCGGCAGAACGCTGCTTGGCGTTAGCAGTACTTTTCGCGGGCGTTTTTGATACTGCTGCGGCTGCGATTTTCGTCGTTTTTTGAGTTTTACTCGCAGCTTTGGCGGTTGATTTAAGAGGTTTGCCAACAGTCTCTATTTTCTTAGCAAAGATCATTCGGCCGGCTGCGGTCTGCAAATTACGGATAATTTCGACATTTAGCGTCTGGCCTATCTGAGCGCTCGCCTGCTCAACGACAACCATTGTGCCGTCTGGTAGGTAGCCCACGCCCTGATGCGCGTCCTGACCCTTCTGAATAAGCTCTAACGTGATTTTCTCGCCAGGTAGATGCTCCATCCGGATACTCTGCGCTAATTCGTTAAGGTTTAGCACTTCGGTACCCTCGACGGCGGCAACCTTGTTTAGATTATAATCTAGCGTCATGATCACTGCGCCGTGCTGCTTAGCTAGCTTGAGTAGGCGGTCGTCAACGCCTTCGCGAGCGTGGCTGCCGTCTTGCAGCAATTCGACGTTGACGCGCTCCATAGCTTGCAACTCGGTGACCACATCAAGCCCATAGCGAGCACGAGCACGTTTATCAGCATCGGCGTGGTCAGCTAGAAACTGCAGTTCGCCGATAACCGAGCGTGGAATCACCAGCGTACCACCGATAAAGCCAGTTTGCGCTACCGGTACAACTCGCCCGTCCATCAGCACCGAGGTATCTACCAAGATAGCCCGATCTTTTGATTTGATGGAGTTTTTGGGCAAGCGCGCTAATAAGTACGACACCTCGCCCAAAATAAGCAGCGTTACCGCCAATAATATTAAGTCTTTGGTTTGCATATTTTCCTTTCTTTTAGCTTTGATTAGCTACTAGCTACTTGAGATAGCCGATCAAAGCTTGGCGTAAATCTTTGACGCCTTTTACAAATGAATTCTTTTTGCCAGAGTTCGCTGGCGCAATCGCCTGGGTGAAGCCGAGTTTTTTGGCTTCGTTCAGGCGCTTATCGGCGCCTTGTGCCGAGCGAATCTCGCCGCCTAAGCCTACTTCGCCGAACACCACCAGTCCGTCGTCGAGTTTACGCCCGGCTGCCGCGCTAGCAATCGCCATCGCTACCGCCAAGTCTGCTGCCCGGTCGGCGAGCTTCAAACCGCCAACTACATTCACATAAATATCTTTATCGGATAAATTCAATTTGGTGCGCTTCTCTAGCACCGCAATGAGCAGATCGAGACGATTGAGGTCGAAACCGCTGGCTGTCCTTTTAGGATACCCGAAATTAGTCGAGTTGACAAGGGCCTGGATCTCAACGAGAATCGGGCGGTTGCCTTCAAGCGTCGCCAATACCACCGAACCATCGGCGTTTTGGCGCTCGGCTAACAGCGCGGCTGACGGATTTTCGACGACCCGCAAACCCTTATCGTTCATCTCGAAAATTGCCGCTTCGCTAGTCGAGCCGTAGCGATTCTTGACGGCGCGCACCACTTTGAAGCCGCCGTAACGGTCACCTTCGAATTGCAAGACCACATCGACTAGGTGCTCGAGAACTTTCGGCCCAGCGATCGAGCCCTCCTTGGTGACATGGCCCACTAAAATTACCGCTGCGCCCGAAGCTTTTGCTGCCCGGATAATGACATTACTCGAGTTGGTAATCTGGCTAACGGTACCTGGCGCGCTGGCGATTTCCTCGAGACTAAGCGTTTGGATGCTGTCGATAATTACCAATTTATATCGGCCGCTGCGAATTGTTGCAGCAATGTCGTCAGCGCTAGTGCTAGCGACAAACTGCAGGTCATCGCCAGAGGTAGCACCGAGACGCGTAGCGCGGAGCTTAACCTGAGAAGCGCTTTCCTCGCCGCTGACATATAGGACCGATGATTGCTCAGCAACATACGCTGCTACCTGCATCAATAGTGTCGATTTACCGATACCCGGCTGCCCCGCTAACAGCATTACGCCTGCCGGCAGGATCCCGCCGCCTAGCACTGCGTCGAGGTCGGAAATACCAGTCGGCAAGCGTCTCACTGAATCCTCGGCAGCGATTGAACGCATCGACTGCGGCTTTAGGATCTTACCGCGCGAATGGCTGCGCGCTACCGCCGAAGCGCCCTTGGTCTCGATTACTTGTTCGACGAGCGTGTTCCATTCGCCGCAATTCTCGCACTTGCCAGTCCATTTCGGATAGCTGGCGCCGCAGTTCTGGCAGACGAAATTACTGCGCGCTTTGGCCACTATTTACTCCGGCTGGCGCGGCTACGCCGTTGATGCTTTGATTGAGCTGATCGGCTTTAACGGCTAAGCTTTTGAGAGTTGCCACATCGTCATTGTAAGCTTTAATCCGCGAATTGAGCGAACCCTGCCGAGCATTGATAGCGCTAATTCGCTGCTGCAGCGCCGACCGCGCCACCGTGAAATCAGCTTGCGAACTAAACTCGCCGCTCCTGGCCCGTTCATTAAAGCTATTAATATCAGCGTTAATTTGCGATAAATCGGACTGATAAGCTTCGACGTCTTGTTTGATTTGCTTAGCGGCTGACTGCAACTTAGATTGCAGCGCTTCAGCCCGGGTATTAACTCGAGTAAATACTGCTGTGTAAGCTTGGTTTTTGGCGACAATTGACGCTCGATCAGTGAAATAACGCGCATAATATTGTTCAAGGTCAGAGTCGAGCTCGCCAATCGTGGTACCGATAATTGAATGTAGCTCATCTAGCTCGGCGCCTGGCTCAGCCTCGCGGTAGTATTCCATAGCTTTGGCAATTTCCGGTTCATTTTTGACCTTTTGATAAGCCTTTTTGATCATAGCGTCGACTCGCGGCCGCTCGAAGATATTCAGCCGCGCATACTGGGCGTGCAGCAATTCGTGCGCTGCCGTTACTTCTTTGGCGCCAGCTAATTCGGCATTCTCGACGTCAAAAAGATAAATCTTATCGCCACAGTAGCAGCCCAAGATGGCTGCGGTACGTTCGGTACTTTTGCAATGAGCATTGAACTGGTCGCTGGCCTCGATAGCTGGCTGAGTTGCTCGGAAGGTGCGCTGTGCCGCCGGAGTCAGCTTGATTGAATCTTCAACCGCGGCAACAGCTGCAGGCGGCGTGAAAGTCGACGCTCGATAAGTATCAAAGGCTGTCTGCCCGTAGAAAAAACCGCCAACAGCAATACTTATCACTGCCATCAATGCGATGATTTTCGAGACGATATTACGTCTGGCTGTCGGTTTCGCTGCGCCGTTCAATCGCTATCGCTCCTTTCTTGATTCCTACTTCTAGGATACCACCTTTAGCATAGGCGCCGTCAAGTACTTGCTCGGCAATAGCATGCTCAACCTCGTCCTCGATAACGCGGCGCAGCGGACGGGCACCGTATTTGATACTGTAACCCTTGTCGATAAGGAATTTTTTGGCACTGGGTTTAATCGTAAGGGCCAGACCTTTGCGCACCAAACGCTGGCGCAGCTCGCCGATTAGCAGGTCGAAGATCTTACCGACCTCGACGCGAGTCAACGCTCGGAAAGTGATAATCCCGTCAAAGCGATTAATCAACTCGGGGCGCATAAACTTATCGAGAGCATCGCGAGCAAATTTAGCGTTGCGGCGATGCAAATCGTCAATTTCGCTGCTTTTATCGCGGTTAGAGTGAAAGCCAAGCTCCGACTCTTTGGTCATTTTGTCGGCGCCGAGATTGCTAGTCAAGATGATAATGGTATTGCGAAAGCTAACTTCGCGCCCCTTAGCATCAGTCATCGTCCCATCTTCCAGTAGCTGCAGTAGCAGATTAAAAACATCTGGATGCGCTTTTTCGATTTCGTCAAAAAGCACCACGCTGTACGGCTGGCGGCGAACTTTGTCAGTCAATTTACCGCCGTCCTCGTAACCGACATAACCAGCTGGCGCCCCGAGCAGGCGCGACGTATTATGCTTCTCGCCGAATTCGCTCATGTCGATTTTGATAAGCGCTTCTTCGCTACCGAAAACTTCTCGCGCCAGCACCTTAGCCAGCTGCGTTTTGCCGACACCAGTCGGCCCCATGAAGACGAAACTGCCAATCGGCCGCCGGCTGCTAGCCACACCGCTGCGGCTGCGACGAATTGCCCGCGCCACTTTACCGATAGCCTCGCGCTGACCAATGACGTACTTACCGAGATGCTTTTCGAGCTGACGCAGTAACTTCGCTTCGCTAGTCTGGACTTTTTCGACTGGAATGTTGGTCATCACAGCGATAGCATGCGCCACATCGTCATCGGTTAGCTGGATGGCGCGACGGCCTTTTTGGGCAGCGACTTCTGTCTCGAGCTTTTTACTAATCTGGCTAATACGCTGTTTGTACATAGCAGCTCGCTGGTAATCTTCGTGCAAAACAGCGTCCTCCATGCGCTCATTGAGATGCTTGAGCTCTTTGAGATATTCGCGCTCGCGGCTCGGGCGGTGGCCCCGCTTGACACGAACTCGGGCAGCTGCCTCGTCGAGCACGTCAATTGCTTTATCAGGCATGAAACGGTCGCTGACGTAGCGGTCGCTCATGTACACTGCCGATTCGATCACTTCGTCGGTAATTTTGACGCCATGATGCTTTTCGTAATAATTTTTAAGACCTTTCAAAATAGCGATTGTCTGCGCCATAGTTGGCTCCTTGACGACGATCGTCTGAAAACGTCGCTCTAACGCTGTATCTTTCTCGATATGCTTGCGATATTCATCGAGAGTTGTCGCGCCAATCATGTGCAGCTCGCCGCGCGCCAACGCCGGCTTGAGGATATTGGCTGCATCCATCGAGCCTTCCGAGGCGCCAGCACCAACCAGCAGATGTAGCTCGTCGATGAATAGGATGACATTACCTTGCTTTTTGACTTCAGCGATGACTTTTTTCAAGCGATCCTCGAATTCGCCGCGATATTTGGTACCAGCAATCATCGCCGCCATATCTAACATAACCACGCGGCGATCTAATAGATGGCCCGGTACGTCCTCGCGGACGATCCGCTGCGCCAGCCCCTCAACGATGGCGGTTTTGCCAACGCCTGGGTCGCCAATCAGTACTGGATTATTCTTGGTGCGGCGGCTAAGGATAGTGATCATTCGCTCCAGCTCTTTGTCGCGGCCAATCATCGGGTCAAGCTCGCCATTGGCCGCTCGTGCCGTCAAATCCACGCCAAAGGCGCTAAGCGCCCCGCCGCGCGTATTGCCGCGACGCCGCGGCTCGGTAGCAATATCACCATGTTCGCCGCGATTCTCTTCAAACGACTTCTCGAGTTCGCTGATTATCATATCGACGTTGATACCCATTTCGCGCAGCAGTGCTGTCGCTCGGGCATTACCTTGTCGCAGGACGCTGTACAATATATGCTCTGTACCGAGATAATCATGGCCGTACTCGCGCGCTGCTTCCCATGCCATGCGCAATGTCAACAAAGCCGTCTCGCTAAGGCCCACCATACCGGTACTAGTAACTACCCGGGACGGTTTGATATCCAGAATCATTTCAGCTTGCTGCAAGGTCACGCCAGCGTCAGTCAATACCTGCGCCGCCGAGCTCGACCCTTGCGCCAAAACGCCGAGCAGCAAGTGCTCCGTCCCAATGTAATTACTACCGTTACCGCGAGCAATCGCGTCAGCATGCTGGACGCTAGCGCGCGCGTTGTCGGTCAATCGCGAAATAAAATCTGCAAAATCTTCTGGCATCATCAGTTCTCCGTTCTGAGCGTATTGCCCATTGCAGCCAATTATACACAACAAATTAGCACTCGTCAAGGCAGAGTGCTAATTTGCAAAAAAGCGGCTGCGGGTTTTAATCTTGATTTTCGATAGCGCTAAACAAATCTTCCTCAACGTTCTTGCGCGGTTTTTTCTCGGCTGATTTCGGCGCTGTGGTCTCGATGTTCAATTCGTAGCCAGTCAGGCGGCTTGCCAAACGCACATTTTGCCCGCCGCGGCCGATAGCGATTGATTGCTGGTCTTCAGTAACGTAAACATTGGCGGTTTTTTTGTCCTTATCAATCTCAACTTTAACAATCTCAGCCGGGCTAAGAGCATTGCGGATATACGTATCTATATTATCATCATAAGTAACGATATCGATTTTCTCTTGCTCGCCGATTTCGCTCATCACCGCGTTAACGCGCGCGCCGTGACCGCCGACGAACGTTCCGACCGGGTCAACGCCTGGCACCGTGCTAGCAACCGCTAGCTTGGTGCGGCGGCCAGCTTCGCGAGCGATGCCTTTAATCTCGACGGCGCCAGTTTCCATCTCGGGCACTTCTTGGCGGAAGAGATATTCGATAAAGTCCTCGCTGCCGCGGCTGAGGATTAGCTGCGGGCCGCGGCCTTCGCGTTCGATGTCTTTGATTAATACTTTGATCCGCGAGCCAATTTTGTAAAACTCGCCTTGAATCTGCTCGCTCTGCGGGATAATACCGGTGGCCTTGCCTAGCTCGACACGCACCACGCGCGGCTCGACACGCTGCACCATACCGGTAACGACCGTGCCGATTTTGTCTTCGAACTCTGCCAGAACAACTTCGCGCTCGGCTTCGCGCAGGCGCTGCATGACGACCTGCTTGGCAGTCTGGGCGGCCACTCGGCCAAAGGACTTAACTTCATGAGCTTCCTCGATGGTATCCCCTAACTGAGCGTCTGGCTTCTCTGCCTGAGCATCCGCCAAGCTGATTTCAGTGGCCGGATTGACGACATCCTCGACGACTTCGCGCTGGACAAACACCTTGGCGGTACCATCGTTGATATTGAGTTCGGCGCGCACATTTTGCTCGCGCTCACCATTATCGCGGCGCCAGGCAGCAGCGATCGCCTGCTCGATTACGTTTAATACAGTTTCTTCAGGCAACGCCTTTTCATCAGCAATCGCCCGCACTGCTAGCGTCAACTGCTTGATATTCAAATCTTCCATATAATTCCTTTCTTTTAGTTCCAATACGAAAACAACCGACCTGCCGGCCGGATGAGTACGTATTTAATGTAACACGCGAGGGCTGGCATCGTCAAGCCTAGCAGTGCGATACAAAAAATATTTCACAAAGAGTTGAGTTGGGGGCGGGACGGCGAAATAAATCGCACATCCCGCCCCGCACCTCATGCGTCTGTGTCTGGGCTCTCTGGGCTCTCTGGGGAATACCCTTCACGAGATTCCCAGGCTTGTTCGGGCAGGCTCAGTTGTGTTTCCGCCATCTTAACGAGGGCAGAGATTTTCTGGCTCTGCGCCCTACGAATCCACAGCCTGGAGATCCAGGCCAGAACCCTGAGCCTGTACTCTGCGGCGGCGAGTATCGCCGCCACCGTGTAGGCGGCCAGCGCCGCCCACGCAGCAGCCTCATACTCCTTGTAGACACTGTCATGGCGAACGGTCGCAGAGTACATATAAATCACGGTAAACATCACTCCTAGGAGTGATGCGTGGGCGCTCCCCACTCTCCGCTGCCGCCACAGGGAGGCGGTGAGAAGGATGGACAGAACCAATACCGACAAGCTAGCCACGATATCGAGCATAACATTATCCTCTCCTAGAAAGTTGAGGTGCGGCCTATCCAGACCGCTACCTCAGACACATGCAGTCTCTCCGCACGCGTCAGGCAGCCTTTATCTGAAAGGCTAATTATAATTAAACTATACTTAATGAGTATCGTCAATGTTTTTCGACATATTTTATGTTTTTGGCAAAAATTACACTTTGCTACCAGGGGGCAAATGATATACTAGACCTTATGAACCAACCCCTTGTCTTCAGCATTACCCATCGCCTCCCTGGCACCTTAGCGCGCGCCGGTACGATTCAAACGCCGCACGGTACGATTCAAACGCCAGCTTTCATCGTTGGCGGCACCAAAGCAACCGTCAAGGCGCTGACTGTCGAACAAGTCAAAGCCTGCGGCGGGCAATCAATTTTGGCCAATACTTATCATTTGATGCAGCGGCCAGGCGCCGAAATCATTCATAAAGCTGGCGGCCTAGGCAAATTTATGGATTACGATGGGCCGACCTTCACTGACAGCGGCGGCTTTCAGATTTTCAGTCTGGGAATTGCTTACAAAAAAGGCATTGACGCCGTCGCTCACACCCAAAAAGGCAATGCTGCGCAAGCGGTCAAGTCTGCTAATCAGCTAGCCAAAGTTACCGACCAAGGCGCGCAATTTCGGTCGCATCTGGATGGTAAATATATAATGATGACGCCAGAATCGTCAATGGAGCTACAGCACGCCATCGGCGCTGATATTCATATGGCCTTCGACGAGCTGACTGCACCGCTAGCAGCCCGCGGCACGATTGTAAAGGCAATGCAGCGAACGCATGCTTGGGCGGAGCGCTGCTTAGTTCGCCACGATGAGCTGAACGCCGAACATCTAGCGCGCGGCGAAAACCTGCAAGCACTCTACGGTGTCGTCCAGGGCGCCCGCGACGAAGCACTCCGCCGCCAGTCGGCTAATTTCCTGGGCCAGCGCGACTTCGATGGCTACGGCATCGGCGGCGTTTTCCAGCCTGGCGAGATCGCCGATGTCGTCCGCTGGGTCTGCGAGACTTTGCCCGAGGATAAGCCGCGCCACCTATTAGGCTTAGGTTCGCAGCCGGCCGATTTGTTTCTCGGCGTCGAATATGGCATCGATACTTTCGATTGTGTCGCGCCGACCCGCCAAGCCCGCAACGGCGCTCTGTATACATTTGACGGCCGCATCAACATCAGCAATGCTCGCTTTCGCGAGGACTTCGCGCCGATCGACGCTGAGTGCGACTGTTATACTTGCCAGCATCATACGCGCGCTTACATCAATCATCTGTTTCGCGCCGATGAGATTCTCGGTGCTACGCTCGCCAGCATTCATAATGAACGCTTCGTAGTGCGCACTGTCGACCAGATCCGCGCCTCGCTGCTAGACGGCACATTTTTTGATTTCAAGCAGTCGTTCCTGGCTCGCTACTACGGCGATAATTTACCAATCGGCGTCACGCTATAAAATAAAGCCGTATCAAAATCTAACGCCACCAAAATCAAGCAACTAATTCACCAGGTATTTTGCTGGTTGCTCGAACGTATCCAATTTTTCATACTTTTTCACGCGGGCAATCAAGCGCATCGTCAGCGGCGAGACCATAATCTCTACAGCCATCTTGATCAAAAACACCGTGACGATAAGCTGCCAAAAGCTGGTCGTCGGTATAGTACCGGCAAAAGCAATCGTCGAGAAGATCACCGTGTCTAGCGCGCTGCCCGCCGCCGAGCTGCCAATCATTCGCCACCACAAACCACGGCCGCGGCTAGCAACCTTCATCCGCCCCATTACGTAAGCATTCATGATCTCGCCGACGAATAGCGCCATTACCGAACCGATAGCCAACCGCCAGACCACACCCAACGTCGATTCAAACGCCGCTTGCCCCGTCCAGCTACTATCTGCCGGCAATAATTGCACTACCCAAAAAGTCAGCGTCATCAGCACCAAGGCCGCCACACCGCTATAAATCAGCCGGCGCGTCCGGCGATAACCGTAAACCTCAGTGATTATATCACCCACGATATACGCTAGCGGGAACAAAACCGTGCCAGCATCAAAAGTAAGCCAGCCAACAGATACAATCTTGACGCTGACAATATTACTAACCAGTAGTGTCGTTACAAAAAGTACCGCAAATATATCATACAGAGAATAATGTTGTTTCTTTGTCATATTTTAGATTATATCACGCCGGCAAGCGCTGTTCTGGACAGCTCGCCAAAATCCGCTCCATAGCCGTGCGCTCCGGCGGCGTCACCCATAGCGAGTATTTTTCCTTGACGGCAATTTGACGGGCAATGTACTGGCAGCGAAACGGTTTATTTGACGGCAGCCAAGTCGCCGCATCGCCGTCGCCTTTCTGCTGGTTGGCTGGTCCGTCGACGGCTAGCAGCTCGAGCGGATCGTTAGCCAGGCTGATTCGCTGTTCGCTAGACAACTGCTGAGCGCCAGTCTGCCAAGCATTACTCAGCGCCACTACGTGGTCAATCTGCACAGCGCCGCTAGAATTAGCACCGCGCTTGAAAGCGATTCGCTGCCCGGTGTACGGGTCGCTAAGGGCGCCAGCCTGTACTTTGCAGTTGTCGTCGCCCAAGACAGCGTTTGCCAAGTCGCGCCGCAAGATAACATTGCGCGTATCGCAGCCGCCCGCCTTGGCCCAGCCGTCACCGAACTGCGAGCGCTTGTAGCCAGTCTTGGGAGCGCGGCCCTTGGTTGGCAATGCCGCTAGGGCGTCGCGCGCTACTTCGCCAGAGCCAGAGTTCGACCCCGACTGCTGAGACTGCGAATCTGGCAGCATCAGCAGCAAATTTGGCCATTCCTTAACAACAACCCAACCGAGAGTACCTATCAAAATCACCGCTACTAGTACTATTCTGCGCCGCCGTTGCATAAGCATATTATACCACCCTGCTATAATGGACGTATGGACAGATTATTTTCTCAATTTCAACCAGAACACTACGATATCCAATGGGATTTGCGTCAAGCAAAGAGCAATCGCTTAATCCGCGGCACAGCAACTATCCGCGGCCAACATCTAGCAGCCGAACCAATTCGCTTGCACGCCAAAGATTTGCAGATCGAAGAAGCTACTGTCAATGGCCAAGCAGTCAAGACATCAATCAACAGCGATATCTTGACACTTGACAATACCGACGACGGTCCAGTGCAAATCACTATCAAATTCTCGCTGACACTAACCAACGCCATGCACGGTATTTATCCTTGTTATTATGAGCATCAAGGCCAAAAACGCGAGCTATACGCCACCCAATTCGAAAGCCACCATGCCCGCGAAGCCTTCCCGTGCGTCGACGAACCAGAGGCCAAAGCTACATTTGCGATTTCAATATTATCAAATGAACCGGTAGTACTCAGCAATATGCCAGTCGTTTCGCAGCAGGAAAGCAGCGAGGGAACGCTAACCGCCTTCGAGCAAACACCGCGCATGAGCACTTACCTGGCGGCTTTTGTCGCTGGCGATTTGCAGCGCGCGACTACTGCCACCAAGAGTGGCGTCGAAGTCAACGTCTACGCCACACCAGCGCAGTCAGCCGACAGCTTGAACTGGGCGCTCCAGCACGCAGCGCAAACAATTGACTTTTTCGACGAGTATTTTGGCGTGCCTTACCCGCTGCCGAAATCTGACCATGTAGCGCTGCCCGATTTTTCTAGCGGCGCTATGGAGAATTGGGGTTTGGTGACCTACCGCGAAACCGCCCTGCTGGCTGATCCGGCAACCGCTAGCGTTTCAACCCGCCAATATATTGCGACGGTTATCGCCCACGAATTAAGCCACCAGTGGTTCGGCAATCTAGTGACTATGAAGTGGTGGAATAACCTGTGGCTGAACGAGAGTTTCGCTACGCTGATGGAATACCTAGCAACTGACGCGCTGCATCCGGATTGGCGGCAATGGGACGAATTTGCCAACAACGAGGGCGTTGCTGCCCTGCGCCGCGATAGCATCGACGGCGTGCAACCAGTTCAAACCGACGTATCGAGCCCAGCCGAAATTAGCGCGCTGTTTGATGGAGCGATTGTCTACGCCAAAGGCGGCCGGCTGCTGCGAATGATGCAACTATGGATCGGTGATGAAGCGTTCCGCGCTGGCCTCAAGCAGTATTTTACCCGCTTCAAGTATAGCAACACCACTGGCGATGACCTCTGGGAATGCCTAAGCCAAGCTAGCGGCAAAGACGTCGGAGCGCTAATGAACACCTGGATTTCACAACCAGGTTACCCGGTAGTCTACACGTCGCTTAACAATGGCGAGTTGACGCTCCGCCAAGAACAATTCTTCACTGGGCCGCACCAGCCGTCTGATCGTTTGTGGCCGATTCCGCTCGACGCCAACGACCAGCGCCTGCCCGAAATCCTAAAAGAGCGCGAGCAGCATCTCTCGCCCACGCCAGACGGACTATTACTGCTCAATCATCAAAACGCCTCGCACTTTATCACTTGCTACGACGATACTCTGCGAGCTCGCATTTTGCAGGCAATCGCCAGCAGCAGGCTGACGCCGTCGCAGCGGGCGCAATACCTCAACGAGCAAATTTTGCTAGCCCGCGGCGGTCTAGTCGCTAGCAGCACGCTAGTCGAAGCGCTAGCCGCCTTTCAAAACGAAAGCGATCAGACCGTCTGGGAAATCATTGCGCTGGCCATCAGCGATC
>ERZ773067.481-NODE-481-length-24382-cov-2.835204_pt1 | contig 24382 bp, 23 predicted proteins | sample MGYA00580622_ERZ773067 | MGnify/ENA primary metagenome ERZ773067 (study PRJEB29015, sample SAMEA2737998) | human oral metagenome | biome: human oral; feature: human-associated habitat; material: dental | place: China | collected 2113 ...
TTGGAGTCTGAATAAACACAAATATCATCTTCTATATCAAGTTTAGGATAGATTTGTGAGCTGATAAAATAGTCTTTCAGATCGTTGATACTGTCCTTACATACATTTTTTAAAAATACTTTTTCAGATACAAAATCATTCTTAAAATCATCCAATTTGTAGATATTAAGAATTTGATTGAGATTATACTCTAAAGTATTAATATTTCTGCCTATTCTTTCCTTTTCTGCCGATTTAAGCAAGGCATTGAAGTCGACGTCATCAGGGTCTACTAAAAGCCCAAGAATATGAATATCTCCCTGCTTATAGGCTGCTGATATTTCAACTCCCGGAAGTACTTCAAGCTGTTCATCTTTAGGAAGTCCTGTGTTGTATTTGCTTGCAGCCTGATAAAGAGATTTATATCCGTCCGTAGTGTCGTGATCGGTAAGTGCGAAAGCTGACAGTTTTGCCTCTGCTGCCAGCTCAACAAGCTTTTCGGTAGTTTCGGAGCCGTCAGAAAAGGTCGAATGTACATGTAAGTCTATGGTTTTCATTTTTTTCCTTCTTTATTATATTTTATCTTTTAGAACAATTATATTAAATATAAAAAAATAAGGCAAGTGATAATTAATATCATTTTAAAATCATCTTGAATTTTAAATAACGTTGTGATATGTTATATATAACAATATATAACGATATACAAAGTTAAGGAGGATTATTATGTTTAATTTTGATGAAGCAAAAATTATGCAAGAGCACAAAAATGGGCTTGGTATTGTAAAACTAACAGAACAAGTGGTTGATGATGTAGTTAAAAACGGTTACAAAAATATATTTTATATCGGGATTGGAGGAACTGTGCTTTATGCCAATCAGATGGCTCATATTGTAAGGGAAGAGGGTTCTACCATTCCGCTATTTGTTGAGAATGCAGCGGATTTTTGTGTGGTGGATAATCCTCATTTCTCGAAAGATTCGGTGGTGGTTATTGAGAGTATTTCCGGAGATACCAAGGAAGTGGTAGCTGCTGTGGATAAAGCTCACGAAATTGGTGCTAAGATTATTGGTTATGTTGAGAAAGAGGGGAGTCCTCTTTATAAAAAATCAGATTATCTCATAACCACTACAGGTGGCGGATACTATTTCTGGTACACGGTTACTCTACGCTTTATGTATCACGCAGGTCAGTTTCCGCAATATGAGAAATTTTTTGAAGAGCTTAAGAATATGCCTGAAAACGTAGTGGAGATTTATAAGAAAGCAGATGCCAAAGCTGCGGAATATGCGGAAGCATATCAGGATGAGCCTATTCAGTATCTGGTTGGTTCCGGTAACTTGGAAGACTGGGCGGTATGCTATGGTATGTGTATTATGGAAGAAATGCAGTGGATGAGAACAAGACCGATATCAGCTTCGAATTTCTTTCATGGAACATTGGAAGTTATTGACAAGGACACTTCAGTTATTTTGATTAAAGGTGAGGATAAAACACGCCCACTTATGGACAGAGTAGAGAATTTTGTACATAAAATCAGTGCTAAGGTAACTGTATTTGACAGTAAGGATTTTGAACTTAAGGGAATCAGTGATGAATTTAGAGGAATACTTTGCCCGATTATTATGCGCTCAGCTTTTCAGAGGGTATCGGTTCATTTGGAACATAACAGGCGTCACCCTTTGGAGATTAGAAGGTATTATAGAAGAATGGATTATTAAGAGAACAGAAATTAGCCCAAAGCTGTTAAAACAGAAAATTTTATTATAGTAAGTCATCCGAAATTTCACAGACATTTTATGAATAATTTCGGATAAATTATGATATTTGAAGTGGTTGCTTGAAAAGGCTCCGGATGATATACTTAGATTATATATGGTTTTGTATATTTTATAATCCCAATTATTTATAATATGATACAGACATAAAATATAATTAATGGAGGAAGGAGCCATGCCAAAACTAAACAAGGAATCATGTGTTCCTTTGTATCAGCAGCTGATGGAGGCGATTCAGAATCAGATACTAAAGGGAGAATTAAAAGAAAACGACAGAGTACCCACTGAAATAGAGCTTAGCAAGCAGTATGATGTAAGCAGGATAACAGTACGCAAAGCTGTGGAATTGCTGGTAGATGAAGAAATTCTTATAAAACGCCAAGGTATAGGAACCTTTGTTTCACAAAAGAAACTTTTCCGTAATATAGAAGGATTCATGGGATTTACTCAGAGCTGTCTGGCGGTGGGGAAGGTAGCAGGGGCAGAATTAATATCAGCGGAACTGGCTACAGCCAGCATAGTTGACATAGAAGAACTGAAGATTCAGGAAAATGAGAAGATTATTAGAATTGTACGGGTACGAACCTGCGATGGTATCCCGGTTATGCTTGAAGAAAATCATTTTGCTGTTCGTTATGCGTATCTTTTCAGCCATGATCTTACCGGTTCTCTATATCAAATTTTAGCAGAAAATGGAACAATTATGAATAATGGTATTAAAAGGATTGGAATATGCAGTGCTAATGAAATCGAAGCCAAGCATCTGGGGGTTGCACTTGATAAGCCTATGCTTTATGTAAAGGATGTAAGCTTTGACCGACAGGGCAATCCTGTGCATAATTCTAAATGTGTGATTAATCCGGAACGCTATAAGATGACAATTAGAGTTAATGCATAAAGCTTAAATAATTAAGGGGTTGAATAATTAGCGAAAAATGTGGAGTTGAATGAGGCGACTCTGCATTTTTATTTAGTAAATATCTGATTCTTATGTATTTTATTGATATACTCCGGTTATCATTTGGCATCTGTGGGTTACCGGAATTGTTTATTTGTGAAAATATAATAAAATGGTGATAAAATAAATGTTTATATTGTACAAAAAAATAAATATAAGCTCTTTAATATTTACAAAATGAACATAACGTTATATAATGATTGTATAATAATTAAAACACATAGTCAAAGGAGTGGAAATATGTTAAGAGTACTGGGTTTGGGCGATAATGTGGTGGATAAGTATATGCACATTCGAACCATGTATCCGGGCGGTAACGCATTAAATTTTGCAGTTTATGCAAAAATGTTCGGAATTGAAGCCGGTTATCTGGGCATATTCGGAGATGACGAGGCGGCCGCTCACGTCTGCGATACTGTCCGGAATATTGGAGTTGATCTTTCCCACTGCAGGTTTTATCGTGGAGAAAACGGGTATGCCGAAGTACGCTTAGACAATGGAGATCGTGTTTTCATAGGTTCCAACAAAGGAGGGGTATCAAAGGAACATTCACTGCAGTTAACCGAACTGGACAAGGATTATATATCAAAATTTGACATTGTCCATACAAGTATTTTCAGTTATGTTGAAAATGAGCTTCCTTTAATCCGTGATGTGTCTCCTTTTGTGTCAATGGATTTTTCGGATAGGGCAGATGAAGAGTATTTAAAACAATGTGCACCCTATATTGACTGTGCAAGTATTTCCTGTGGTGACATGCAGGAAAATGAAATCAGGAGGAAGATGATTCGAATTAGGGAATTTGGATGCAAACACATTGTTATTGCTACCAGAGGAGCCGGGGGAGCACTGGTAATGGTGGACGGACATTTTTACGAACAGTCGCCTTGTCTGGTAGAGGCTGTGGATACGATGGGAGCGGGGGATTCTTTTATTACCTGTTTCCTGATAAACTATGTGGATGCTATGAAAGATGCCAGAGACTTTCCTGTGGCATCAGGAACTAAAGGAATCACAACAGTGGCAGGTTTTCAGGAACTGGCTGTCAAATCAGGTTTATACCGTGCGGCTGTATATTCTGCGGGAAACTGCCAAAAAGATGGATCATTTGGCTTTGGAAAAGTGTTTTAATTAGAGAAAAGTGTTATAAAAGGAGAAAGGAGATTACTATGAAAAAATTTACAAAGAGATCAATAGCTGCTCTACTGGCAGGAATTATGGCAATATCACTTTCAGCTTGTAGTGCTGCAAGTAATGATGGCAGTAATAAAGATGTGTCGAATACTTCGAAACAGGAAACAAAATCAGGCTCTGCACAGGCAAGCCAAACAACAGGCGATAAAAAAGTTATAAAATTTTTCCACAGATTTCCGGATGAACCGTTCAATGGATTTATAGAAAGCAAAATTACCGAGTATGAGAAGGCACATCCTGATATTGATATCGTAGTTGAAAGTGCCCAGAATGATGCGTATAAAGAAAAAATTAAAGTAGTTGTAGGCGGCGAAGATGCTCCGGATATTTTCTTCAGTTGGTGCGGAGAATTTTCCGAACGCTTTTTAAGAGAAGATTTGATTATGAATCTTACTCCGTATTTGGAGAAAGATAAAGAATGGAAGGATTCCCTTATAGAGTCTCAGTTGGTAAATTACACAAAAGACGGAGTTACGTATGGTATTCCGTTCAGACTTGACTGCAAGCTTTTCTTCTATAATACCAAATTATTTGAGGAGAATGGTTTGAAAGTACCGACTAAATGGAATGAGTTTATTGAAGTTTGCGATAAGTTAAAAGCAGCCGGAGTTACCCCTATATCTTACGGTAATCAGGATAAATGGCCATCAGCACACTATATAGGCAGTTTGAATCAAATGCTGGTAAGTGATGAGGTAAGAGAAAAAGACTTTGATCCTTCACAGGGAGAGTTTACGGATCCGGGTTATGAAGAAGCGTTAAAGTTATATCAACAGTTACTTCCTTATTGTAACGATGCAGTTAACGGAACAGCAGCAGATATGGCCAGAACCAATTTTGCAATGGGTAAGGCGGCTATGTATTATGCGGAAATCATTGAAATTCCTTATATTACTGATCTGAATGCCGGTTTGGACTATGGTATGTTTAAATTTCCTGTAGTGGAAGGACCGGGCAATCCGGATATCCTGACCGGTGTTCCCGAAGGATTTGTGGTTTCATCCAAGACAAAGTATCCGGATGAATGTATAGCATTCTTGAAATGGTTCTTGGGACCTGAAGTGGGTAAGGCACAGGCACAGACTATAGGCTGGTTCAATGCATCCAAGAATGTAACAGAGGGTGTAAATGATAAGAAGCTATTGGATGGATATAAGGTCATAACTGAAGCCAAAATCATGGGACCTTGGTTTGATAGTGCACTTTATTCAACAACCTGTGATGAATATCTTACAGCTGCTTCAGATCTTACAAACGGAGATATAACACCTGCGGAAGCAATGGCAAGAATACAAAAAGTTGCCAAGGAAGCCCGGAGTCTTGTATCCGGAAAGGCAAAGTAGGAATAATCTATAGGGGGGTGTACAGGCACCCCCTGCAATATAAGAAAGCGGGTAAAGACCATGAGAGCAAAGAAATCTACTCCGTATCTGTATATGATTCCCGGTCTTATTATGGTACTTATATTTGTATACATACCGGTTATAACAAATGTTGTATACAGTTTTTTCAGCTTATCATCCTATTCGTCATCAGCGAAATTTGTAGGTATCAGTAATTATATTCGTTTCTTTACCAAGGATACTCTGCCCATTATGCTGAAAAATAACGGACTTTACTGCATTATATCACTTATTGTTCAGGTGGGACTCGGAACAGTAATTGCATTTCTTTTGGAGAGTAAAGTAGCAGGGCGGTTCCGTAATGTATATAGGAATATATATTATATACCCGCATTAATCTCGCTGACAGCAGTAGGTATTCTGTTTACATTTATCTATCAGCCTGATTTGGGTATGTTGAATTCATTTCTGAGGGCTATAGGTCAGGGAGATTTGACTCGCTCTTGGTTGGGAGATTCCAAAACTGCGATATACTGTATCATAGCGATGAGCCAGTGGCAGTTTACCGGTTATATTACACTCCTCATGGTAGTAGCTATTCAAAATGTACCGAATCATTATATTGAAGCGGCATCTATAGATGGTGCAAATGCTGTAAAACGTGCATTTCACATAGTTCTGCCTTTGGTAAAAGAACAGCTTTTGGTATGTTCTATTATTACCGTAATCGGTGCATTCAAACTATTCACTGAAGTATACTCCACTACGGGCGGAACTCCGGGAAACAGTACACAGGTATTGGGAGTATTCCTTTACCAGAATGCATTCTTGCACGATGACTTGGGAATGGCAGCTGTAACTGGTGTATTTATATTTATAATAACAATGGCATTATCGTTGATTCAAATGAAGATAACCCGGTCGGGTAAAGTATAAGAAAGGGAGTGGCATATGAAGAAACGAACAGTAGAAGCAGTATCTTTGAATATACTCTTCATATTCTTGTCATTAGTGATTATACTACCGGCTGTCTGGCTTATTATGAATTCACTGAAGACAAATGTGGAGCTTTTCACTGATTCTTTGGCATTGCCTGTAAAATTACAGTTTGGTAACTTTATATCGGCATGGGATAAAGGACTCTATAAGTATTTCGGAAATTCAGTTATCATAAGCTCTGTTTCACTTATTTCTATTTTATTTCTGAGTTCTTTATTGGCTTATGGAATAACCAGGTTTAGTAGCAGATTTGGGAACCTGATATTTTTAATTATATTGGGGGGAATGGCTCTCTCAGAGCAGGTGGCACTGGTTCCTTTATATAAGATACTTCAGGCGGTACATTTATATAATACGTATTGGGCGGTTATCTTGCCGTATATTGCATTCAGAATACCATTTACTACATTTTTGATGCGGGCGTATTTTCTTGGGATACCGAAAGAATTGGAGGAAGCTGCAGTTATTGACGGATATAACAGTCTTCAGATATTCAGAAAGATTATAGTTCCTATAAGCAAGCCTATTTTTGCATCCTGTGCGATTGTAAATCTGAATTTTGTATGGAATGAATTTCTGTTTGCCAATGTATTCTTGGAGAGTAAGAGTATTATGACTATTCCTATCGGTCTGATGACATTTAAAGGGGATATGAGATCGGATTATGTAGTAATGCTTGCCGGTATTACTATCGCATCTCTGCCGATGATAATATTATACCTGTGTATGCAGAAACAGTTCGTAAGGGGTCTTACTGCAGGTGCAGTTAAAGGATAGATATGCAGCCCCGTTTACATGTATGCAGAAAGGCTCAAGTTACTAATCTGTGAAAGATGCTAAATATATCGAGTCTTCTTCATTAAAACCTTTTTTCAAAATTACCTATAACATCTATGTTGCTTTGGATTGCAATAAAGGCATTAGGATCAGCTGTCAGAACCAGCTGTTTTAATGCTTCTGTTTCATTTTTTGAAATTACAGTCATGTAAACATAAGAAGAGTGTCCGGTATAACCGCCTGAAGCATTCCAAATCGTTACTCCGCGGTGAAGGTTATTGATTATCAGATTCTGAATACCTGAATGTCTGGAAATAATTGTGACACAGGTCTTAATGTTTTGATAATGAATTTTGTCGGTAGATATTCCGGCTGCAATGGCAAAAAGAACAGAATATGCAGCTATACTTAGATCATAGCGGACAGCGCAAAACAGATAAATAAGGAGATTAACTAAAATACATACCTGCCCCACACTAAATTTTGGAAATTTCTTAGCACAGCATATTCCGACGATATCCAGACCTCCGCCGGAGCTGCCGCAAGTTAAAGTCAGGCCAACACCAAATCCTGAGAGAACTCCGCCTACAAGAACCGAAGCGAGTGGCTCTGAAAAGATAGGAACTTCCGGTGATGGAATAAAAGCAATAAATAAGGACTGCAGGCATACACATATTATTGTCTTATAGAAGAAGCTATGACTGATAGTCACATATGACAAGAAGAACAGGGGAATGTTAATAATCCAGAATATGATTCCTGTCCAATCAATTGCTCCGGGTAGCGGACCTCCCAAAAGGTCTTGAAAGATGAGATGTATGATTTGGGCAATCCCCGTAAAACCGCCACTATACAGATTCAAGGGGCGCAGAAACACACAAAATGAAAGGGCAAATAGGAATACTCCCGTAATTGCACCAATCATAGACAAAAGAATGTTTTTTTCAGATAGTTTAAACATGAGCCTTACCTCCATAAAACGGGCTTCCGGCAATGTAATTAGCAGCCGGAAGCCTGTTTGTTTCCAAGGAAATAATTAGTATTCCAGTTTCCACATATATCTTCTTTGGCTTAATGGGTGATTTCTGCATATTGCCAATTGTTCTGCATATACACGTAACACTGCTGTAATCAGCATTGGATTGAAATAATCTTTAACTGTAGCAGGTATGGCGGAACCTAATCCATAATCCTTTGCATCAATTAAAGTAGTTTTGGCCTGAAAACGGTTTAAGAAGTCAAGAGCCCTGGAATCCAACGCTCTGGTATTGCCATCATTCATAAGTAAAATAAAAGGTACATCTTTTTCTACAATTTCAAACGGACCATGGAAGAATTCACCATCATGGAAAGAGCCTGAATTAATCCACTGCATCTCCATCAGAAGACAAATAGAGAAAGCATAAGCAACCATATGGGTAGCACCGGAACTCATTACATAAATAACAGGGGCATCCTTGTAATCTTCGGCAAATTTTCTTGCTGAAGGAGTTACAAAAGAAACTGCATTTTCTATTAAATCAAAGATTTTGCTAAAGCCTGTCAGCATATCTTCATAATGTGCATAACCTTCATATTGATTAAGAATTTCTACCGCCAGTTCCAGGCAGAAAGTCATTTTTTCCAGCTTAGCGGCGTAGTTTTTCTCAAATCCATGGATTATTGCATAGTGTGCATTTTTTTCCAGTGGAGAACCGGGAGTATGTGTGATGGCGATTACTTTAGCACCAAGATTCATGGCTTTTTTGGAGGCTTCTACTGTTTCAGGAGTATTACCGCCAAGTGAACAGGTAATTACAATGCAATCTTCACCAACACAGGCAGGAGTGGCATATACAAATTCATTGGCTGTGAATAGAATAGTTCTAAGTTTTTTTGCGTTTCCATCTAAGAAATACTTAGCAGGATAAAGTTCTGCCTGTGATGCACCGCATCCTATAAAGATAACGGAGGTAATATTAGGACGTTCGGCTTTAATTGTTTCAATAATTTTTTTTGGTTCCATAAAATAGGACCTCCTTTTAATAATATAATGTTTGAATTGTATTACAAATACATTATATAACGTCATATAAAAATAGTCAATAAAAATATGCTTGATATACAAAAAAATACATATCAAACATTATGCAAGCTTTAATTGATTATTTAATCAAATATCTGCGAAAAAAGTTTCGTAAAATATTGAGTTTTAAATATGGAAAATAAGTGATAATAAATAATAAGATTAGTTGTAATAACTGTGAAACATTATAACTTATCTAAGAAAGCTACAAAGAAACTTACCGGGTATCACATAAAAAATAATTTTACAGTCTTTAAATATAATCAAGTATGTGGTATAATGATTAAATCTTATGCAAGAAAGAAATAACAAAGGTAAGGAGAACAGGATATGAAGCACATTAAAAGCTTAACTACAAGAAACCTTAAGGAGTCAATGAAAAAGGGTGGCTGCGGAGAGTGCAAGACATCATGTCAGTCAGCTTGTAAGACTTCTTGTACAGTAGGAAACCAGAGCTGTGAGGCTAGGTAAGACTAATTCCTGCCTTTACTAAAGAGTCAGAGTTTAAGCAGCGGCTAAAGTCGCTGCTTATATTGTGTAGAAAGGGACTAAAAATTTGATTCATCAGTTTCAAAGTAACGGATATAATATAGTGCTTGACGTGAACAGCGGTTCAGTACATGTAGTGGATGAGGCCGCCTATGATTGTATAGCCTTATATAATGAGAAAGTTATTGAGGGAAAAGAAAGCGAAGAAGAAACACTTGCTGAAATTAAAGATACAGTGCTTAAAAAGTATAAAGATGTGCCTGTAACGGAAGAGGATTTTAATGATATAATTTCAGAAATCAAAGAGTTACAGGAGGACGGACAGCTATTTACAGAGGATATTTACGAAAAATATGTCAAGGATTTTAAACATAGAAACACAGTAGTCAAGGCTCTTTGCCTTAATATTGCCCATGATTGTAACCTGGCCTGTCGTTATTGCTTTGCGGGAGAGGGAGAGTATCAGGGCGACAGAGGTATGATGAGTTATGAGGTTGGTAAGGCTGCCTTTGATTTTCTGATAAAAAACTCAGGTCATAGGAAAAACCTTGAGGTGGACTTTTTCGGCGGTGAGCCTCTTATGAACTGGAATACAGTTAAAAAGCTGGTTGCTTACGGAAGGGAGCTTGAGAAAATTCATGACAAAAACTTCCGTTTTACGCTTACAACCAACGGAATGCTCTTAAATGATGAAATTATCGATTTCTGTAACAAAGAAATGACAAATGTTGTGCTTAGTATAGATGGTCGTAAGTGCGTACATGATTATATGCGTCCTACCAGAGGCGGCAATAAGAGCAGCTACGATATTATTATTCCAAAACTCAAGGACTTCGCAGGTAAGCGTGGCAAAAAGGAATATTATGTAAGAGGTACTTACACAAGCAAAAATCTTGACTTTGCGGCAGATGTACTTCATCTTGCTGATGAAGGATTTACGGAAATATCACTTGAGCCTGTGGTTTCTCTTCCTTCCGAGCCTTATGCCATAAAAGAAGAAGATATTCCTGTACTTAAGGAGCAGTATGATATTCTTGCTAAAGAGTATATCAAGCGCAGGAGAGAGGGAAAGGGATTTACTTTCTTCCACTTTATGATTGATCTTGCTGGAGGTCCTTGTGTAGCTAAACGTCTTTCAGGCTGTGGTTCCGGTACGGAGTATGTGGCTATTACACCTTGGGGAGATATTTATCCTTGTCACCAGTTTGTAGGTGAGGAAGGCTTTGTTATAGGAAATGTGTATGACGGTATTACACAGACAGAATTACAGGAAGGCTTCAAGCATCAGAATGTATATGAGAAGCCAAAATGCAGAGACTGCTTTGCAAGATACTACTGTAGCGGTGGCTGTGCAGCCAATTCATTTAAGTTTAGCGGAAATATAGATGATGTATATGAAATAGGCTGTGAACTTCAGAGAAAGCGTATTGAGTGTGCAATTATGATTAAGGTTGCGGAAGAAACATACGAAGAAGTAGTTAATGAAGCGGTCTGTCCGAATCAGTGACAGTAAAAACTAAGATTTCGAGGAGGAATTCTCCTGAAAATAAAGAACTAAAGAAAGGTGGATTTTGCAATGAATAGCAAGAAACGCGGCGTAACTAAGATACTTAGTTATGTCATAGTTATAGCACTTTTAGCAGCCGTTGCTTTGGGAGCATTTGGCAATAAGGCAGGCAGTGCTAGAGGCATTAAGAGGGGACTTGACCTTGCAGGCGGTGTAAGTATTACTTATGAAACCGTAAAGGCTAAACCGACAGCAACAGAAATGGCCGATACCATTGAGAAGATGAGACTTCGTGCTGAGATTTTCAGTACAGAGTCAGAAGTATATCAGGAAGGCTTAAACAGAGTAGTTGTAGATATTCCTGATGTTAAGGATGCTGATGCGGTTCTTAAGCAGCTTGGTTCAACAGGTTCACTTCAGTTTATTCCTGTAGAAGGAAATATAAGCTTTGTAGATGGAAAGTATAAGCTGAATAAGTCTATCGAAGAGCTGGTTAAGGAAAAGAAAGTATCTGTGGATGGTGCTGACATTGCTACTGCAAAGGCTCAGTCCATAAAAAAAGATTCAGGAGTCGGAATTGAGTACATAGTTGAGCTCGAACTGAATGCTAAGGGTGCAAATAAGTTTGCTAAGGCTACTGAGGAAAATCTTGGAAAACAGATAGCCATAGTGTATGACGGAAATGTAATTTCTGCTCCGACTGTGCAGACTGTAATTACAGAGGGTAAAGCCCAGATTTCAGGACAAAGTTCTATGGAAGAGGCAGAAAGACTTGCTTCTATAATCAGGGTTGGAGCTCTTCCTCTCGAGCTTAAAGAAGTTCGTTCAAGTGTAGTGGGAGCAAAGCTTGGAGATACAGCACTTGAAACTTCACTTTTGGCCGGTCTTATCGGTTTCGCCATTGTATTCTTATTTATGATAGTTATGTATAAGATACCGGGACTTGCTTCAAGCTTGGCTCTTATTGCATATGTAGTTATTGAACTTGTACTTTTACAGCTTTTACAGATTACACTTACCCTTCCGGGTATTGCGGGTATCGTGCTTTCTATCGGTATGGCGGTAGATGCAAATGTAATTATATTTACCCGTATTAAGGAAGAAATCGGTCTTGGCAAATCTGTACGCTCTGCTATAGGAAACGGTTTCAAGAAGGCACTTTCAGCTATTATAGACGGTAATATAACCACTATTATTGCAGCTATTGTGCTTGGTATCTTTGGTACAGGTACTATCAAGGGCTTTGCTTATACACTTGCCCTCGGTATTATTATTTCAATGTTTACAGCGCTTTTCATAACCAAGTTCTTACTTTTCTCATTCTATGATTTGGGATTTGATACAGAGAAGTATTATGGAACCAAGGTTGATAAAGAGAATAAGCCGTTCCTTAAGTTTGCACCAAAGGCTTATATACTTTCACTTATAGTTATAGGTGTCGGTATTGCGACTATGATATATAATGCAGCCGGTGGAAAAGGTGCCTTTGATTATGCTCTTGAGTTCTCAGGCGGTACTTCTACAGAAGTAGTGTTTGAAGGTGGAAAAGTTCCCGGTAATGATGAAATCAGAGAATTTGTTAATGGAATAATTCCGTCATCTAATGCGGATGTAACTCAGATAGTTGGTGAAGATGCGGTTGTAATCAAGACAAAATCGCTTAACGAAGAAGAAAGAACCAAGCTTCGTGAAAGCTTCGTAGAGAAATATAAAGTATCTAAGGACAATATAACCAATGAGAATATTTCGGGTGCTGTTAGCGGTGAAATGAAGCGTTCTGCACTTATGTCGGTTATTGCGGCTACAATTTGTATGCTTATTTACATCATAATCAGATTCAGAAATGTTGCTTTCGGTACAAGTGCGGTTCTGGCACTTATCCACGATGTACTTGTGGTAGCTACTCTGTATGCGCTTATAAGAATGAATGTGGGTAATACCTTCATTGCATGTATGCTTACCATAGTAGGTTATTCAATTAATGCAACCATCATTATCTTTGACCGTATCAGAGAGAATATGGCTGAGAAAAAACGTGGTGAAACTATTGCTGAGATAGTTGATAAATCAATCACCCAGACATTTTCAAGAAGTATAAACACTACGATTACAACTCTTATAATGGTAGTTGTTCTCTTCATTATGGGTGTAAGCTCAGTAAGAGAATTCTCGCTTCCTATTATAGTGGGACTTATCTGCGGTGCATATTCTTCAATCTGCATAACAGGTACTCTGTGGTATTCCTTTGTAAAGAAAAAGATTGAAAAATAAGTTGACGTAAATTTGTTGTTATGGTGGTGCAGGTTTTAGCTTGCACCACTTTTTGAAATTCGGAGGTAACTATGTCATCAGGATTTGCCTGTGAGGATTGTAATAACTATGTTTATGATGAAGATGAAGAAGCCTATATCTGTGTACAGGATATGGATGAGGATGATTTTTACAGAGTAATGTCAGGTAAATTCACAGATTGTCCTTATTACAGGTCCGGGGATGAGTATAAGGTGGTCAGACATCAGATGTAATAAGGCTTTACAATTGTAAATCTATCACTTTTGTGATAGACTTTAAGTTGTTAGAAAACTGTTATTCCTGTTCTGTGAGTGATTGGAATTTAGTTTTAATAATTTTGGGGGACAATATGAGACAGAAAAGAGTTTTGCTGGCAGAAGATATTTCCTGCTACGGAAAGTGTTCTACAACTGTAGCATTTCCGATTCTTTCGGTAGCAGGTTTTGAAGTGTCATTTTTGCCGACCGCCATTTTCTCGGCACATACCGGTATAAGTAAAGACATAGCTTTTCTGGATTTTGCGGGAGGAATGAAGGGGATACTAAAATCCTGGGAATCTATGGAACTTAGCTATGATGCTGTGCTTATAGGTTATGCTTTCGGAAAGAAACAGCTTGAAATTATGGCTGATTTTTTAGCAAAGAAGAAGCAAAAGCTTGTAATCTTAGATCCGGCTATGGCAGAAAACGGAAAACTTTACAGCAAGCTTCCGGAGGACTATCCGGTGGCTATGAAAGAATTAATAAAGCATTGTGACTATCTTACACCCAATATTACAGAAGCTTTTATGTTGGCCGAAAAGCCATATCATAAAGGACCCTATGTAAGAACTGAAATTATGGAACTGCTTATTATCTTATATGGAAAATACCGAAAAAATGTTATAATTACGGGGATTGAAACTGTAGATAATAATCTTACGGTTATGGCGATAGATGATAGCGGAGACATATATACATGCGAAACCCAAAAAATAAGCCGGAACTATAGCGGTACAGGTGATGTATATGCTGCAATTTTATTAGACGGACTTTTGAAAGGGAGAGATTTTAAGACTTCTGTCAAGGAAGCAATGGAGCTTACCACCAGGGCTGTAATGCTAAGTAAGGCAGGAGATTATGAAAGTCTGTATTTTGAAGGCATACTGAAAGAATTATAGAAGGGGGCTGAATATGGAAAACTTGCAAAGAATAGTTATGCTGATTGATGCTGATAATACCCAGATAGGTAAACTTGAGGATGTTATCGGAGAAATTTCCACACATGGAAGAATAGTGGTTAAAAGAGCCTATGGTAACTGGCGCAAAGACGTACTTAAAAATTGGGAAAAAGAGCTTAAGAGGCTTGCTATAAAAGCGGAACAGCAGTTTGATTATGTTAACGGTAAAAATGCTACAGATATGGCTCTTGTAATTGATACAATGAATCTGTTACATAAGGATATATATGACTGCTTTGTAATAGTTGCCAGTGACAGCGATTATACCCCTCTTGCAATCAATTTACACGAATCCGGTGTATATGTAATAGGGGTGGGAGAGAAAAAGACTCCCGAGGCTTTTAGAAACAGTTGTGATGAATTTATTTTCCTTGAGAACCTTGGCAGGGCTAATGAATTAAAGCTGCCTATTCCTAAGGCGGATGATGATGAATACGAAGAAGATGAACCGGAAGAAGACTATGATATAGAAAAAATACATAATCTTTTGAAGATTGCTTCGGACAAATATCAGGATGATGAAGGTTTTGTAAATGTAAGTTCAGCAGGGCAGTTTATCAAACGTGTACGTCCTGACTTTGATGTGCGTACCTTTGGATATTTGAAGTTGCCTAAGCTTATAGAGGCCTTCCCTGACAGGTATGAGATTAAGAAATATCAGGGTAAGGGTACGGTACTCATTATTGCATACAGATGTAAATAGTCTGAATTCAATAAAAAATATTAAAATAAACGGGAGGTAAGCAGTATGTACAGGAATTTCATAAAGAGGCTGTTGGATTTTTTATTATCCCTGACAGCCATACTACTGTTGTCTCCCATACTTTTCATACTCACTATAGCCGGTGCGGTTAAAATGGGTGGAAACCCGTTTTTCACTCAGGAAAGACCGGGTAAGGATGGCAAGATATTTAAGTTAGTTAAGTTTAAGAGTATGAATAACAGACGGGATGAAAATGGAGAATTGCTTCCGGATGAGCTAAGGCTTACTGCTTATGGAAAATTTATAAGAAATACCTCGCTTGATGAACTGCCGGAACTTATCAATATACTTAAAGGAGATATGGCGATAGTCGGACCGAGGCCGTTGCTTGTGAAGTATCTGACAAGATATAATAAAACTCAGGCAAGGAGACATGAGGTACGTCCGGGGCTTACAGGGCTTGCCCAGGTAAATGGCAGAAATGCGATAAGCTGGGAAGAAAAATTTAACTATGATGTGGAGTATGTAGATAATGTAAGCCTTTTGCTTGATGTTAAAATAATATGTAAGACAGCATTAAAAGTCATAAAAAGAGACGGAATCAGCAGCGAAACTTCTGTAACAATGGAAGAATTTATGGGACAGGCTAAGGAGAACAATGAAATTCAGTAATATTAAGGGAAAATTCATAGGTAAACGCAGTTTTTATGCTATGATACTGGCTATAGCCGTGCCAATTATGGTACAAAACGGTATAACAAACTTTGTCAACATGATAGACAATATAATGGTGGGCAGGGTCGGTACCAATGAAATGAGCGGCGTTGCCATAGTAAATCAGCTGATTATGGTATTTAACCTTTGTATATTTGGCGGAGTGGCGGGGGCAGGTATATTTACCGCTCAGTTTCATGGAGCAAGAAACACAGAGGGTATTCGTTATACTTTTCGTTACAAACTTATAGTTATTGCTGTTATTGCGACAGTAAGTATAGCTGTTTTACTGTGTTTTGGCGACGAACTTATTAAACTATATTTAAATGGAGAAACCGGAGACGTAGCTGACATAGAGGAGACTTTTAGACAGGCTAAAATATATCTCTCCTATATGCTTATCGGACTACCGCCATTTGCTATAGCACAGGCTTACGGGGATACACTCAGATGCTCAGAGGAAACCATAGTCCCTATGAAGGCGGGTGTAGTATCAGTTCTTGTGAATCTTTCGCTAAATTATGTGCTTATTTACGGAAAGCTCGGAGCACCGGCACTCGGGGTAGCGGGTGCCGCCATAGCTACAATTATAGCAAGATATGTGGAAATGGCGGTTGTAGTAATATGGACACATGCCCATAGCAGGCGTCAGCCGTTTATAAAAGGTGCATTTAAGAATTTTAATATACCCCTTCCACTGGCTAAAGATATGATTGCAAAGGGTACACCTCTTATACTTAATGAAACCCTGTGGTCGATGGGAGTAGCAGCCCTGCTACAAAATTATTCTGTAAGAGGTCTTGCTGTAGTTGGAGCTTTGAATATATCCCAAATTATTTCAAATCTGTTTAATGTGGGAATTATAGCGATGGGAAGTGCTATTTCCATAATTTTAGGCAGAAGGCTTGGTGCAGGAGAGATGGAAGAAGCAAAGGAATATTCCGTAAAATTAATCTTTTTTACGGAAATTATATGTTTAGCTACAGCTTTATTACTTATGCTACTTGCACCTTTCTTCCCAATGATATACAATACTACTGACGAGATAAAAGCTCTTGCAACATCATTTATAAGGATAGCGGCAGCCTGTATGCCTATATACGCTTTTGAAACCTGTTGCTATTTCACCATACGCTCCGGTGGTAAGACATTTATCACATTTTTGTTTGACAGCGTGTTTATGTGTCTGGTATCGGTGCCGGTTGCTTATATACTGGTGCATTTTACTGCACTTAATATTGTAACTGTATTTCTCTTTGTCCAGCTCGTAAGCCTTTTAAAATGTCTGATAGGCTTTACTATGGTAAAAAAGGGAATTTGGCTTAACAAACTTGCTTATTAATTATAGGAAGGGACGGAAAAAGTATGCAGATTATAATTATAATTGTTATTGTGGTAATATTTATTGCTAATCAGGTAGAAAAAAACAAGAAAAATAATATAGGATTGGGAGCTAAAGGTGCCGGTAATATAGTGCCCCAGCCTAATAATGCTTATCAGGTAAATCAACCGAGTAGAAGAAACTCAGAGAAAGCTTTCAGAGAAAGTGCTACTTATCAGACAAGTCACTTGGTAAATGAGCAGGCGGCAAACAGAGAAGCTGCCATAGATGTATTAAACGAATTCAATGAATCTTTTGATAGAATGAAGGCAAGGAAAGAAGCTAATAAGCCAAAAAAGGCTAAGCCGGTTAATAGTGTGGCAACAAATAAGAAAGAAGCTAAGGTAGAAGTTATTAACTTGTCTAAGCCGGAGGAAAAAACTACTAATAATACCTGCTATGGTTGGAGCATCTTTGATGATTTTGCGGCTTCAGATGCACTTTATCTGGCAAGGAAGGATGTTGAAAGCAGGAAGGAACAGAAAGTTTCCTATATTTGATTAATTACAAAAATAAAAAAAGTATCATAACTTGGACTATGTCCGGGGTATGATACTTTTTTTTCGGTAAAGTCCTTTAGACTCTCAGGTAAAAAATCTCTGTATTATTATTCTAAAGTTTTGAAAACAAAGAAAAATATTACCTGCTTATTCCTGTACAATATGCACAATAACGTTAGAAGATTTTGTGCATATTGCACATTATTCATTGAATAACACTGTAGATAATTTGTTTTTTAATGTGAAACTATTCTTTGGGTAATGTTATTTTATGTAAAAAAGTTATATAAAGGTTATATAGCTAAATACATACTGAAAATGAAAACTAAGATTTAAGAAAGCTAAAATTTAAGAAAGAAAGAAGGTAGGAGTATGAGAAAAAAAGAAAAAAAGCAAAGATTATCTATGCTTGCAAAGTTTATGGTTTTATTAATGATTGTAAACTTATTCAGTGCAATCAGTCCTATGGTTGCAAAGGCAGATGAGCCTGATAACGCGCATTGGAAACCGGGTTCTGTTACAGAAGGAGATTTTACCATTGAAAAAGAAGTTACAGACTATAAGAGCGACGATGATACCTACGGGATTAAGCTCACAGTAAAAATAAGCGAACAGACACAAGTTCAGGGGTTGCTCATAGACGGCGGAATCATAACTGATAATATGAGTGATTTTGTTGATTTTGTTGAAAATTCTGTTCAAAATGTAACAGATGGCGGAGTGCCTCAGATAAGTTTTGATAATAATGCCAAAGTGTTAAAGGTACGAAATGTAAGTCTTGCCAAAGGTCAAAAACTGGAAGTTACATACAGAATTAAGCTTAAAGAAGTAATGAAAGATGGAGAGTTTCGCGAAACAAACGGTGAAACCAAATTATGGATTCCGGGTAACGGAAACGGAAGGATAATGAATTTCGAGATTCCTGAGATAAAACAATTGGTAACAAAAAAGATTACCGTTAGAAAAAACTGGGAAAATACTGAAGAAGCATCAAAAACAGATGTAAATTTTAAGGTTTGGGGTAATACCATTCCTTTATACACAGGTATAATTAATAAGGGTCAACAGGAGACTACCTTTGATGTACCTAAATATGCAAATGGTGATGAAATACCTAATTATGATGTGAAAGAGATAGATATACAGAATGGCAATACTCCGATAAATGATGGTGAAGAAATTATCTTAGGAAATTCTAAGTTTGAGGTATATTATAGCAATGCTAATGAACCTGATACATATATAATAACCAATAAATTAATAGACAATAAAATTAAGATTAACATTGTTAAAAACTGGGATCCGGGTGTTCCTGAGATAGCAAAGAAGTCAGTAAAAGTAATGATTATTGAAGCAGGACTTAAGGTTGAGCCTAAGGAGGTAACAATAACTGCTGCTACAAATTGGTCTGTCACTGTTGAAGTTCCTAAATATAAAGATGGTGATGCTCTCAGCTATTCAGTTTTAGAAACTGAAATAAATGGTGAAAAAATAAATATTCCGTTTCCGATTAACCAAGATCCGTCAGGTAATGGATATTATTATCATAAAGCGTTTAAGATTACCTTAAAGGATTTTATAGATATAACCGAAGACAGAGAAGTTGTAATTACTAACGGTACAAAAACACCTGAGTTTGATAATAATGACCGTTTAATAAAGGTAGTTAAAAATTGGGGGGAAACTGCAGAAAGCCTTAAAGCAACAGTTAAAGTGAGATTATATAAGCTTAATGGTGCAGGTAAACTTGAAGAAGTGATACTGGTCGGTGATGATAAACCGTTAGAAGTTGAGCTTACTAAAGACAATGACTGGATGAATCAGTTCAAAGTTACTTCTGTACCCGGTCCTGATGTTTACTATGTTCTTGAAACAAAAGTCGGTGGAACTGATATTGATAATGCTAAATTGGATGAATTGGTTTCATCCCCTGCTTTAATTAACGATGGTTATAAGATTGGCGATTATCAGGTAAAAATTAATAAGTTAAGCCATGTAAACGGTAATTATGGATTCTATATTCTAAATGAAGGCAAGAAAACAAATAATAACGGTGGCGGACCTGTAATACCGGGTCCTGGTACAACTCCTGGTACAACTCCTGGTACAACTCCTGGTACAACACCGGGGACTGATACTGCTACCGATTCTGCGATTAATGTATCTACAGATTCAACACCTAAGGGGGATACAGGTAATAAAGCAGATAATTCGGATAAAAATACGGATGATAATACAGATGATACCGGTATAATTGATGATATTGAAGATGATGACGTACCTGAGGGTGATGTGACTGATGAAGAAAAAGATGAAGATTTAGATGTTACTGACGATACCGCGCCAAAGGGTACTTCAAACTTGCCTAGAACCGGTGGAGTTCCTGCTGAGGTATTCGGACTTCTCGGTCTCGGAGTTATAGGCTTAGGTCTTGTAATTAAGAGAAGAAAGTAAGATTGCTAAAAGGATTTTAATATTGACAGAAGCACTGATTACAGATAAAATTGTATAAAATCTAATAATAAAGACCGAAAGGCTTATCTTTCGGTCTTTTATAGTGCAGGAAGGCAGAATGAATAATATATATAAGAACCTTATAAAACATAAAAACAGTGACTTTTATCCGTTTCATATGCCGGGGCATAAGAGAAATGCTGAACTTACTAAGAAGTATGGACTCTGGGATGAGGAACTGACTCCTTATGATATCGATATAACTGAGATTGATAATTTTGACAATCTTCACAACCCTGAAGGTATAATAAAAAATGCGGAGACTTTTGCTGCCGGTCTATATGGAGCAAAAGAAAGTATTTACTCTGTAAATGGAAGCACCGGGGCAATCCTTGCTGTGCTCGGACTTATGGAGAGAGGAGAGGCTGTGCTTATAGCCAGAAACTGCCATAAGTCTGTTTATCATGGGGTGGAACTCTATGGCCTTGTACCACATTATCTTGCAGGAGAAATTGATGAACTTGGCATATATCAAAGTATTAAACCGGAAGACGTAGAAAATGAATTAAAAATTCATAATTCTGATTGTGAAATTTTAAACAAAAAGTGCGGAAAAGGAAAACAGGCAGATAATTCTATTAAACTTGTGGTTATAACCTCACCTACCTATGAAGGTATTGTATCTGATATCAGGCAAATTGCGGATATCTGCCATAAGTACGGGGCTTTACTTATGGTTGATGAAGCACATGGGGCTCATTTTGGTTTTGATAAATTTTTTCCGGAAACAGCAGTAAGATTGAGAGCGGACTTTGTAATACACAGCCTTCATAAAACCCTGCCTTCATATACTTAGACTGCAATTTTGCATATGAATCTTGAAAATGAGGCTATAATTAAGAGAATACGCAGACAGTTTAATTTGCTTGAAACTTCAAGCCCTTCATATATATTTTTAGCCGGTATGGAGAACAGTCTGAAACTTGTGGGAAAGTATGGAAGCAGGCTGTTTGAAGAGTATAAAAACAGACTTATACATTTCAGAAATAAAATTGCTGAATTGGAAAATATAAAAATTTATATTCCAAATAATTATTATGCTTATGATTACGGAAAACTTGTTATTACTGCAGGAATTAATTCGGGGGCGGAGCTTTACAGGTATTTATATGAAGAGCATCACCTTGTAACGGAAATGAAGTCAAAGGATTATGTAATTGCAATGACAAGTATTTTTGATACTGATGAAGGCTTTGATAGACTTTCTGAGGCTCTTTGTAAATCAGATAAAGATGAAAACTTCTTTAAACTTGATAATAAGGCAGAATTTGATTATACTTTAAGGAGTGGAACTCTGCCTGAAAGAAAATTACTTCCTTCTGAGGCGGTAAGCCTTTCTGCTAAATATGGCAGAAAAGTAGAGCTTGAAGATTCGGAAGGGCTTATTTCAGCGGACTATGTGTATTTTTATCCACCGGGAATTCCTCTTTTAGTGCCGGGTGAAGTGATTGGAGAGGATATTATTAATCAAATTAAGGCTGCAAGGCAAAACGGCATAGAGATTTATGGAGGATGTGACGGGAATGGGATATTTGTATGTGCTTATGGGCAAAAGTGCTACAGGCAAGGACAGCATATATAAGAAGCTTTTGGAAAATACTGAACTTAACTTAAAGGAAGTTGTCCTTTATACAACACGCCCTATGCGTAAGAAGGAAACAGAGGGAGTTGAGTATCATTTTGTGACCGAAGACAGACTTAAAGAGCTTAGAAATGCGGGCAAGGTAATAGAAGAACGTTGTTTTAATACTATAGACGGACCCTGGTATTATTTTACTGTAAATGATGGTAAAATGGATTTAACTACAGGCAATTATATTAGTATTAATACTTTGGAAGGTTTTAACCGGATAAGAAAATATCTCGGAAATGATAAGGTTAAACCTCTTTATATAGAAGTTTCAGATATTGAGCTTATAAAAAGAGCTGTTAAAAGAGAAGAAAAGCAGATAAATCCTAATGTTGCAGAGATTTGCAGGAGATTTTTAGCTGATAATACAGATTTTAGTGAGGAAAATCTTAAACTTTCAGAGATAGATTCCAAATCCAGATTTCAAAATGATGATTTAGAGGCCTGTGTTGATAAAATAACTGCTTTTATAAAGGAAAACTGATATGGATATTAAAATCAATCCGTTGATATTACCCCAAACTACTGAAGTAGAAAAAGCTGCTAAGACAGATGACGGACAATTTAAATTCACCCTTATAAAGAATATAGAGGATAATTCCCTGGCTGAAAGGCTTAATACTATGATGAATTCCATAACTATGGAAGGCAAAAAGCTGAAAAAACATATGGATATAAGGGATATGAAGCATTATCGGGGGCTTATAAAAGAATTTTTGAACGAAGTACTTTCAAGAAGTCACGAATTTTCAAGGGAAAATTATCTGGACAGACGTGGAAGGCATAGAGTTTATGGTATAATAAGAATTATTGATAAAGAACTTGATGAACTGGCGGAAGAACTTGTAAAGGATGAGAAGGATGCTATAAGCATACTTGGAAAGATAGATGAGATTCAGGGACTTTTGTTGGATATTTTTACCTGATACGGAGGGGCGTATATGAATACGAATATTTTAGGCAGAGAAAGTCTGGTAGAATATATGAAGACTGCTGCTTCTAAAGAAGAATTTTCACATGCCTATATATTTGAAGGGGAAAAAGGTATGGGAAAGCTTTTCATAGCTAAGGAGTTTGCAAAAATGATACTTAGCTGTGGGAAGGAAACTGATGAAGAGAGGCAGATTGTGTATAAACAGGTGGATAACGGCAACAGCCCTGATATTATTTACATAGAGCCTGATAAGCCTACTACAATCAGTGTTGAGGAAATCCGTACAAAATTGGTAGGTACGAGTGAAATTTTCCCTTATGGGAAGTATAAGGTTTACATAGTTAAAGAAGCGGAGAAAATGAATGAGCAGGCTCAGAATGCTCTGCTTAAGACTATTGAAGAACCGCCTGAATATGTTATAATAATCCTGCTTTCCGCCAATAAGAACCGCCTTTTGCCCACTATCAGGTCAAGGTGCGTGACACTTGATATAAAGCCTATAGCCGCCGATATTATAAAAGAATATCTTATAGAGAATTATGGGGTAGTTGATTATGTTGCTGATATGGCAGCTAAATTTTCTGCGGGAAATGTTGGCAGAGCTGTAAGATATGCCTGTGATGAGGATTTTCTTGAAATGAAAAATGTGGTAGTAAAGATTTTAAGAAATCTTGATAAGGAAACAATAACCGAAGAAATTGCAAGCATAATTAATCTTGAGGGCTATAAGAAGGAAATAAAAGACTGCATAGAGCTTATGATACTTTGGTTTAGGGATTTGCTTGTACTTAAGACCACCGGAGATGCAAACAAGATACTTTTCAGAGAGGAGTACAGGTATTTGAATGAGCAGATAGCCAAGAGAAATTACAGTTCGATAGAAAGAGCGCTGGAAAGTATGGAAAAGACGAAAAAGCGTCTGGATGCAAATGTTAAGTTTGATACAGCTATTGAGATAATGCTGATGTATATGAAAGATAAATAAATTCAGACAGAATGGAGAAATATGGTAACAGTAATAGGAGTTAGGTTTAAAAGGGCAGGAAAGATTTATTTTTTTAACCCTGAAAACCTTGATATAAAGGCAGGAATGCATGTAATAGTTGAAACTGCCAGAGGTATTGAATACGGACTTGTAGCCGTAGGCAGAAAAGAAATAGAAGAAGATAAGATAGTTCAGCCTCTTAAGGAAGTTATAAGGATAGCAACTCCTGAGGATGATGAGACAAATAAGTTAAACAAATAGAAAGAAAAAGAAGCTTTTGATGTATGTCTTGAAAAAATAAGAAAACATGAGCTTGCTATGAAGCTTATAGCCTGTGAATATACCTTTGACAATAACAAAGTGATGTTTTACTTTACCGCTGACGGAAGAATAGATTTTAGAGAGCTGGTAAAGGATCTT
>ERZ773067.485-NODE-485-length-24312-cov-3.192439_pt1 | contig 24312 bp, 20 predicted proteins | sample MGYA00580622_ERZ773067 | MGnify/ENA primary metagenome ERZ773067 (study PRJEB29015, sample SAMEA2737998) | human oral metagenome | biome: human oral; feature: human-associated habitat; material: dental | place: China | collected 2113 ...
AGAAGAACAAGTAGTGGCAACGATTGCTTCTAAATTTACAGTACCTATTTTGATATGGGGACCAAGAGATGAAAGGCCGAATACTGATGAGGCTAGGGGAAGAGATACACAGTGCGGTATGTTTGCAGCTACAAAGGTTTTACAGCGCTATGGTTTGAAATATAGTTACATTTATAATTGTACTACGAAAAGTGAAGAATTTTTAAAAGGGTATGAAACATTTATTAGAACAGCAGCAGTTTTAAAATCTCTTCGTACTTTGCGAATTGCTAAAATAGGAGAACGTCCAGTGCCTTTTATGAGTGTTATGACTAACGAAGCAAATTTGATTAAGAGGTTCGGCATTACAACTGTCCCTATTTCACCAGTAAAAATTTGTAACAGAGCTAGGAAAATTCTAGAGGAGAAAGGAAAAGAATATATAAAGTATGAGGAGGAATTTGTGAGAAAATTCCCTGATGGAGAAAATTTCCAACAAATATGTGCGACAAAATTAGCAATTCAGGAATTAATGGAAGAAAACAATTGTTCTGTGGCAGCATTTGAGTGCTGGTCTGCTTTTCCAACTTTAATGGGGTTGTGCCCTTGCGTTGTTTTGGGAGAAATGGCAGATAATGGAATGCCTCTTTCCTGTGAAACAGATATAAATGGAGCCATTACTCTAGCAATCTTAAGAGCTTGCAATTTATTTGAAGAATCAGAATTTTTAGCAGATTTGACTATTCGTCATCCTCAAAATGATAATGCAGAACTTTTATGGCATTGCGGTCCATTTCCTTATTCTTTGAAAAAAGATGGGGTAGAGGCAAAATTAGTAGATGGACAAGAACGCTTTGAATTAAAACAAGGTGATTTAACAGTTTGTAGGTTCGATGATATAGATGGAGAATATTATTTATTTGCGGGGGAAGCCAAAACTACAACAGGACCGAAGACGAATGGTACTTATGTATGGATGGAAACTGATAACTGGAAACGTTGGGAAGAAAAGTTAATGTTTGGCCCATACATACATCATTTAGGCTGTGTTTATGGTCACTACTTACCTGTTTTGAGAGAGGTATCTAGATATTTGGGAATTCATTTTGATAATGCTCATGAGCAAGGAATTTATAGTTTATAGGAGTAGGTATTATGAGAGAGATTCAGGTACAAAAATTAACAAAAGATAATTTTGGAAAATATGGGGAATTTTTAGATTTACTAGATGAGAGTGAACTGAAAAAGAAGTCTATTTTTCAGGAGGGTTTTTTTGCAGATGTGGTAGCGTTAGAATTTAACCAGGGTAATCAACCTACAATTTCTGTGTGCCATGTTAAAAAACAAAGCGACAATATCATTTCTTTTCTCGAAGCACATCAATATGCATGTGAAGGACTTCTTCCACTAGATGGAGATGTGATTATTTTTGTAGGAATTATGGATAGAGATTTTAGAACCGAAAGTATAGAAGCTTTTTATGTTCCAAAGGGAACATTCGTAAAATTGAATCCGCTGATTGTTCATGGAACACAGTATCCAGTAGATAAAGAAGATGTTCATATTGTTTGTATACTACCTGGAAGAACTTTTAAGAATGATATGTTGAGTAGAAGGTTGGAAACAGGAGAGCAGATAAGGATTACAAGGGGGTGTAAAAAATGAGATATAAAAAATTTAAAAATGCAGAGATCGAAGTATCACAGCTAGCGGTAGGGACTTGGGCAATCGGAGGTCAAAACTATGGAAAAGTGGATAAAAACGAAGCTATTTATGCAATTCGAAAAATGATAGAAAAGGGAGTAAATCTTATTGATACAGCTCCCTGCTACGGAAATGGAACTTCAGAAAAAATTGTAGGAGAAGTTTTGAAAGAAATTCCAAGGGAACAGGCGTTAATTTCCACAAAGTTTGGCTTGATTCCGGATATCTATACACATGGATATAAAAAAGATACGAGTTATAAAAATGCTATGAGAGAAATTCAAAGTTCTTTGATGAATTTGGAAACAGACTATATAGATTTTTATTTTGTTCATTGGCCAGATGTAAATACGCCTATAGATGAAACTATGGCTGCGTTGGAGGAAATGAAGCGTAAAGGCTATATACGTTATGTTGGTGTATCTAATTTTACGGCAGAACAGATAAAAGAAGCAGAACAATATATTCAGATTGATGTACAGCAGCCATTATATTCTATGGTCGATAGAGGGTTTGAAGATTTGATGTCTTGGGGATATGATAGAGGAATTGATTCTATGACATATGGTTCTATGGGAGCGGGCATTCTTTCTGGAAAAATAAGAAGTATGCCTTCTTTTGAAAAAAATGATTTACGTTTAAACTTTTATGATATTTATAAAGAACCCAAATTTTCAAAAATTATGGAATTGCTAAAAGTAATGGATAGTATTGCAGATGGTCATAATGTACCAGTGGGACAGGTTGCATTAAATTGGAGTACCCAGAAAGAATATGTAGGTACAGCTTTAGTAGGCGTTAGAAGTATTGAGCATGCTGATGAAAACTGTAAGACATTCGACTGGAAATTAACAGAAGAGGAAATGAAAATTTTAGATAGTAAAATTGAAGAGTGTGCATTGTAGGAGGGAAGAATATGCCTAAAGCAAAAGTAAAAGATATTTTAACATATGCAACAGAAAATAGGTTTGGTGTTGCTGCAATTAATACTTTAAATATTGAAACTGTTAAATATGTTATAGAAGCAGCAGAAAGAGAAAGAGTTCCCATAATTGTTCAGTTTTATCCCGGATTTTCAGACTACACAGATTTAAAGCATTTGGCTTTTGCAGCCTGCAATATGGCAGAAAAAGCATCTATTCCTGTTGGAGTACATCTGGATCATTCTGTAACATATGAAATTGCAGTAGGAGGGATTCGGGATGGATTTCCTTCAGTTATGATAGATGGTTCAACGAAACCTTTCCAAGAAAATGTAGAACTAACTAAAAATGTGGTGCGTGTGGCTAAGGTGTTTGGAATTGACGTTGAAGCAGAGCTAGGGCATGTTGGAAATGGAGATAACATTGACGCAATTGATAATATGAACTATTATACTAAAGTAGAAGATGCAGTAAGATTTGTGGAACAGGCGGGTTGTGATTCACTTGCTATTGCTGTTGGAAATGCTCATGGTCCGTATGTGAAAACACCGAATTTAGATTTAGAAAGAATTTATGCTATACGAAAAAAGGTAAATATTCCTTTGGTACTACATGGATGTTCTGATATTCCAGAAGAACAGATAAAAGAAGCTGTAAATTTAGGAATGAGCAAATTTAATATTGCTACAGAGTATTTTCGTACCATGTATCAAAGTATAGAAAAGCGGATTAATAACCATGAATTTGAGGGGAATGGAGTCAAATTAATGTATGACATTAAAGAAGAGATGATTGATTTTGTGATTCAGAAAATAAGGTTATTAAATCCAAATAAGTATTCTATGTAAACTTAGTATTAGGAAAAGGGATGGAAATAGAGATGACAAAACAATTTAATTATGATGATTTGCCAGTTATTCAAACCAGACAAGGCAAGATTCGAGGATATCAGAGTGGGGGAACCTATATTTTTAAAGGGATTGTATATGCTCGAGCTAAGAGATTTCAAAAAGCGGAAGAACCTGAATGTTGGGATGGTATTAAGGAAGCCACTTCTTATGGTTATGTAAGTCCTATGTTGCAAGAAGATGTTCCAAATGGTGAGTTGATGGTTCCACACAGATATTGGATTCAAAATGAAAATTGTCAGAATTTAAATATATGGACGCAATCCCTTGATAAAATGGCAATGAGGCCAGTGCTTGTATGGTTCCATGGAGGTGGATTTTCTATGGGAAGTTCTATTGAGCAAAAAGCATACAATGGAGAGAATATGAGTAAGTATGGAGATGTAGTTGTCGTTACGGTGAATCATAGGCTTAATATTCTTGGGTATTTAGATTTGTCTCAATATGGTGAAAAATACGCAGATTCTGCAAATGCAGGGCAGAAAGATCTAATTGCTGCTTTAAAGTGGATAAAAGAAAATATAAAGGAATTTGGTGGAAATCCTCAGAATGTAACAATTTTTGGACAATCTGGTGGAGGTATGAAAGTGAGCGGTCTAATGCAGATGAAAGAAGCAGATGGACTGTTTCAAAAAGGAATTATTATGAGTGGTGTTCCAGATAAATCATATAAATATAGTGATAAAGATTCTACACCTTTGATTACAGCATTACTGGAAGAATTAAATTTTACAGAAGATGAGGTGGATAAACTAGAAGACATTCCTTATGCTCAGTTGGCTCAAGCTTATAATAAAGTGAGTCCTAAATTAGAAGCAGAAGGTGAATATGTTGGATGTACACCGAAGCCTAATGATTTTTATAAAGGAGAAGGACCAGATGTAGGGTTTCGTAAAGAGGCTACAAAGATACCACTTATGATAGGAAGCGTCTTTGGAGAGTTTTATATGAAACCACAGACTTTTTTTAAAGATGAGATATCAAAAGAAGAACTAATGAAAAGAATTGGTGATAGATTTGGAGATTGGGGAGAAGAATTATCCGATGTTTTTCAGGAGGTTTATCCAGAGAAAAATTTAGCTGATTTACTTACATTGGATACAGTATTTCGTTGTCCTACTAAAAAGTTTATAAAAGAGTTTGCAAAATCAGGAGGTAAAATCTATTCGTATCTTTTTACGTTGGAATTTCCTTATCAGCATGGAAAGACAGCATGGCATTGTTCGGATATACCATTTATATTTCATAATACAGAGCTAGTTCCTGTAACGAATATACCAGAGATTTCAGACAAACTGGAAAAGCAGATGTTTGATGCGGTTATTCATTTTGTAGAGACAGGAGATCCTAATCATCTAGGAATTCCGCAATGGCCCGTTTCTACAGAAGATAGAGAGGCAACAATGATTTTTGATAGAGTTTGTACAGTGCGTTTTAATTTTGATGATTATTTACTAGAATTATATAAGAAAGCTCTTCCAAATTTAACACTGGCGAATATAACTCAAGAAGATAATCAAATACAGCATTGATGTAATTAAAAGGGGCTATCGGTCAATACCGATTTTTAGGCTCTAAATCTTAAAATACGAATCTCCCATAGAAATCAGTATTTTTAATACTTGAACTTCTTTAGGAGATTCGTATTTTTTCTTTTCTGTATGTATTTTAGGACGCAAAAACCCCTTGGCTTAATTTTTGAAAGCAACCTTTTTCTAAGCAGTCTTTTCTTCGGTTTTTCCTTCAAATTTCGTAAGCGCTTAAATTTTAGGCGTTGGTAGAAAAATATCCGGCTACTTTTCAGTAACCGGAGTACTTTGACAATTCACAGTGATTCCGGTAGCTACGGAAAGAAATAACCTTTCCGTAGCAGGGCCAATGAAGCTGTCTGTAGGAAGTTTTCATCTAACAATACCAAATGGAACAGATCCTCAGCTTCTGGCTCAAACGCTTCGCATTGTGAAGGAGTTGGAATGTTAGGGGATATCACAGCCGCCGATGAAATCTATATCGTAACAGGCAGAACGGATATGCGGAAATCCATTGACGGGCTGTGTGCTATTGTAGAGGATCAACTCCATATGGATCCAAGGCGAAGCACCATGTATCTTTTCTGTGGAAAACGTTGTGACAGGATCAAAGCTTTGCTCTGGGAATCTGACGGATTTGTGCTGTTGTATAAACGTATGGAAGTCCAGGGCAGATTCCGCTTGTCCAGAAATCAGTTGGAAGTAAAGCAACTGACCTGGCAGCAATTCGACTGGCTCATGTCCGGTCTTGAAATCGAACAACCAAAAGCATTCAAACCTACGCAATGATCGTGTAAAACCTCTATGCCAGCCAACAAAAACGGGGAGCTTTCCACACCCTGTATCATGTCTGCAATCCCTTGTAAATACTGGGTGTTCCGCTTCTTTTTCATTGCTTTTTATGGTATAATAAAATATAAACATTTTTAGATTTGCAGCAGTTGGTGATAGAGTATTTCAAGGAGGATGGACATATGGACTATTTATTCAAGTCGGTGCATAAGATTGATTATGATGCTGAAAGCTTTGTAGAGGTTGAGATGCAACCTAATTTTGATCACTTTGTAACAGAACTATTAACGAATATAAATGAGAATGTAGTAAATAGAGCCTATGAACCATCATCTCAATCAACGCAGGTTGTAACTGATATTAGAAATATATTTTCTTTTATTGAGATAGAAGACATTGAGCCGGAGGAAATGATGGATAGAGTCAAGGAATATGCAGATGATATAGCTCAAAGACTTTTCGATAAAGAAAAACTTAAACAAGAACAAATATATCGGATGGGTCAAAATGTAAAAAAAGGAAGCTTAATACAAGCAGCTATCAAGAATGGAGATAACTACGAGTATTTGTTGGCAAAGGTTGAACATTCTGCATTTGTTGATGATTCTGATTTTTCATTTAAATCGGGGTTTTCTAGTGAACAGAAGAAAATATGGAAAACATGTATTTTTAATTGCAGGATAGAGGATGAAGATATATCAATCGATGAAGCAAAAGTATATGTTAGTAATAGTGGGAAATACTGGGCTGATGATTTTTTGGAATTAAAAGAATTATCTACCGATGCCCAAAATACAAAGAGAGCATTTAGTGCAATTGATTCTCTTCTTTCAAGGGAAGTTAAGAAAAGTGCTCCTGGGGATTATACTGTGATAAGAAATACCTTTGTGGGATATATGAAGAGAGAACAACAATTAGACTATAATGAAATGATTTCGACAATTTTGGATGACTATCAAGCTGATAGTTTGTCACAGGATAGTTTAGATGAATTAAAGAATAAATTAATGGAATTGCCAGATAAAAGAAAATTTGACAGATCGTTTACAGTTGTACCAAAGGAGATAAGGGCGAAAGTAAGACAATTATATAAAGTTAATGATGGTATAGAGATTAAAGTAAACGATTTCGTGCAGGATATCAAACAAAAAATATCAGCAGAGGAAGATGTGGTAACTGGAACAAAATACATTCGAATAATGACTAATAATGAGGATGTTTATCAGCAATTTAGATAAGAGAAAAGGTGGAATGTTTTGGTGAGAAGTGTGATTGAAACAATAAAAGAAAAATTGAATGCTTCATCATTTGTAAAATATTCTGAAGAGGTAAGAATAGTAGATTTTGTTATAGAAATAGCTGATTCTACTTATGTAAGTAAGAAAGTGCTTCGAGAATGTTTATTAAGTTTTCCTACGCGTGATGATGTTGAAATAACAATTACAAATGAAGCAGATGATGGTATTCAGATTTCTAAGAATACAGATCTCGATGCGTTGGATTGGGATATTTTTAATGGTGATGCAGTAACTATGACGTGGCATATCAATAAAAATATTTCTGAGCATAATGTAATTTCTGTTTATTGTTATGAAAAGTTTTGCGATGCGATTGCATCAAAGAATTTGCTCGATATAATGTTGATTTTTTCACATTTATTAATGGACAGAAAAAGCGTGCATTTTGAAGTTTTAGACCAAAATATTCATTTTATAACAAAATCTATTTCTTTCATGGGTAGCGATGACCATGACACCATAATAGATAGTGTAGATAGAAAAGAACTAATAACCTTGACAAGAGATAATTCGAATTTTAGAAATGGTTTAATGTATTCTTTGATACCAAATGATTTTTCTTTTCAAATTAGTGGTGCCAAGAATAGATTGGAAGAGTGTTTTTCTAAAATCGAAACACTTTTATCCATTTGTTATATTGCGAATGATTCAGAAATTTTAAATCAAGAAAAAATCGAAATAAAAATATCTGGGCAACGTAATATTGGAATGGAAATAAAAATTCAAGATATTAAGTATAATAGAGAAATTGTAAAAATTTATAATTGGATATATGAAGGAGGGAATACTACAGACAAAGCAATAATTGCAAGAAATATTATTAGTCTTCATTGTAAATATTCAAGTATATTGAATTTGGATGGAAAAACTTTTTCATCAATTCAGTCGAACTTTAATTTGTATCAAAAGGATAATGTTGATAGATACTTGAGTTTGAAAAATGAAGTGGGGAAAAGTGTGACAGAGATAATAGAAAAGACAAGCGAGTTGACATTTGATATTCCAAATGGAATGAAAAATAATATTTTGGCAGTATTTAGTTTTTTATTTACAGTTATTCTTGCGAATATTGTGTCGGATGCTCCATTAGACAATATATTTACTAGAGATATAACGGTTATATTTGAAGTTATTATATTTTTTTCAGTATTATTTTTATTTTTCAGCGTGTATGAAACAAATTATAAAATAGAACAAATGCAGTTAGGGTTTGAAAAGTTGAAAAAGAATTATGCTGATGTGTTTGATGAAGAAGAATTGAGAGATCTCTTGGAAGAGGATAGCTTTAAAAAGGATGTGATAAGAAAAGTAAAAAGACAACGTAATTGGTCAATTGTTGTCTGGGTAGTGCTGTTAATAGTTTTATTTGTAGTAGTTGAAATGATTAGCAGTTCTCCTACAATAGATTGGGTAATCAAAAGGATAATTACTGATTGGTCGCGGTGTAACATAGGTGATTTATAAAGTGGGAATCATAACCTTCCCCCCGCTTTAAGCGAGGATAGCGCAGCGGAGAGGCGCAGTACCATTTTTGGTAAAGGACGCAGGTTCGACTCCTGCACCTCGCCTTTACAATTAAATATTGCTATTGGTAAAGATGCCATTTGAGAAAACGAAATTTCTCAAAATTTTCCCATCACACCCTTGACACGAGGGGGTACAGGAAAAACTTATGCGTCTGCATTTGCAATGAAAAATGAACAACCCGGAAAAGCCTTATTTATTGTACACCGTGAACTTATAGCGAAACAGGCTAAAAGCAGTTATTTAAGAGTGTTTGGAAATTCAAAAAAGCTTGGTCTTCTGTCAGGAAGCTCAAAAGAATATGACGCTGATATTTTATTTGCAACAATGTCAACTATGGCAAAGGCAGACATAATGGATAAGTACCGTCCTGATGAGTTTGAATGGATTTGCATTGATGAAGTGCATAGAGCTGGAGCTGAGAGTTATAAAAAAATAATGGATTATTTTAAGCCTAAGTTTTGGTTCGGAATGACAGCTAGCCCTGAAAGAACTGATGGATTTGATATCTTTAAGTTGTTTGATCATAATATTGCTTATGAAATACGTTTACAGCATGCATTAAAAGAGGATTTGCTCTGTCCGTTTCATTATTTTGGAATAACAGATATAGAAATAAACGGTGATTCCATAGATGATGATAGTGATGTGAGATTATTTTCACGTTTGGTTTCAGACACAAGAGTTAAGCATATTCTCAAGCAGTCGGAATACTATGGATACAGTGGTGACAGGGTTAAAGGTCTTGTTTTTTGCAGTAACAAAGAAGAAGCAAAAGAACTATCTGCTAAATTCAATCAAAAGGGATATTTTTCTGCGGTTTTAATAGGTGAGAACACTGAAAAACAGAGAGAAGACTGCATTGAAAAGCTTATAAAAACTGTATCAGATGAGGAAATAAGGAAACACAAAGATGATATAAAAAATGGGATTTTAAATAAAGACAATAAGTTACCTTTTTTGGATTATATTTTCACTATTGATATATTTAATGAGGGTGTGGATATACCTGAGATTAATCAAGTGCTGATGTTAAGACCGACAGAATCTCCAATAGTATTTGTTCAGCAACTAGGCAGAGGTCTTAGAAAGGCTAATGGCAAGGAGTATGTTGTTATTATTGATTTTATAGGAAATTATCAAAATAATTATATGATACCTATTGCTCTGTCCGGAGACAAAAGCTACAATAAGGACTTTATAAGAAGATATCTTTTGGAAGGTACCAAAACTGTGCCTGGAGCATCAACTATTAATTTTGATGAAATTTCCTTAAAACGAATCTTAAAGTCTATCGACAGTGCAAGGACGAATGATGTAAAATTGTTAAAGGAATCATTCGAGCAATTAAAATTTAGGTTGGGACGAATACCTTCACTATTGGATTTTAAAAGGAGTGGTTCTATAAGTGTAAGTAAATTTTTTGATAAATTTGGCTCGTATTACGCATTTTTAGTGAAATATTATGCTGAAGAATATGGGGTAAAATTAAATACCGACGAGGAAACTATAGTTGAATTTCTTTCTAAAAAAGTAACAGGAATGAAGAGGATTCATGAGTTAGCCTTATTAAAACAATTGATAGAAAGAAACAATCGGTTCTTTGCTTATTATAATGCTTATAGAAGTATTTTGAAAAATTCTTATAATAAAGAATTAAATTCTACTGTTGAAAAGTCAATTGTCAGAAACCTGATGAATGAATTTCCTAAAGAGGAGGAACGTAAAAAATATAAGAACTGTGTTTTGATACAGAAAAGCTCAGAAGGCTATGAACTTAGTGAAGAATTTAGAAAATTACTAAACTCAAATTCAGAATTTAATAAGATGGTAAATGAAATAATTGAATATGGCATTGAGAACTGTACTGAGAACTATGCAGATGCATATAAGGATACAGATTTTAATTTATATAAAAAGTATACTTATGAGGATGTATGCAGATTGTTGGGTTGGCAAAGAAATCTTAATGCACAGAATATTGGCGGATATTTTTACGATACGGAAACGAAGACATTACCGGTATTTATAAATTATGATAAGTCAGAAGATGCTATAGCCTATGAAGACAGATTTGTGTCAAAAGATAGTTTGATTGCCTTATCAAAACACCCGAGGACAGTAAATTCTAAGAATGCAGACCATTTCTACAAGAGAACAGAAGCTGACAGAAAAAACCGAATATTTCTTTTTGTAAGAAAGAACAAAGATGATAAGGAGTCTAAAGAATTCTATTTTCTGGGTGAGATATATGCACAAGATGAGCCAAAACCAATTAGAATGGAAAAAACTGGTGATAATGCATTTGAAATAAACTATAAACTGGATGTACCTGTAAGGGATGATATTTATGAATATATAGTCAGTGAGGTTTAGGATGAAAACGATTCGGGTAGTTGCAGCAGTAGTAAAAGCAAAGGATGAAGAAGGAAATGCGGTTTATCTTGCAACTCAGAGAGGATATGGTGAATTTAAGGATAAATGGGAATTTCCGGGTGGAAAAATTGAAGATGGTGAGACAGCTGAAGAAGCATTAAAAAGAGAAATACTTGAAGAACTTGATATGAAAATTTCGGTAGGAGATAGGATTAAAACTGTGGAGTATGACTATCCTACATTTCATCTATCAATGGATTGCTTTATATGTGAAATTGAGGAAGGAACTCCCATCTTGAAGGAACACGAGGCGGCAAGATGGCTTGACAAATCCTCGTTAACATCAGTAGAATGGCTGCCTGCAGATATTGAGATTGTACAGATTTTACAGAGGTAATCAGAAAAGTGTCATTTTATACCCTAAAAAATATTGGAAAACGCACATAGAATAATAATCATTTAACTAATAATATAAGTTATAGGAGGCAGGTATGAAAAAACTCAAAACAAGAACGTTTTCGGGAACAACAAATGCAGCCCTTTCTGAGCGTGAGAAGCTTGGAATGGATATTGCAAGGGAGGCTGCGGCAGCAGGTATTGTTCTGTTAAAAAATGAGAATAATATTTTGCCGATTGCAAAAGGAAGTAAAATTGCACTTTATGGAATAGGTGCGGCCAATACCTTTAAGGGAGGCACAGGCTCCGGTGATGTCAATGAAAGACAGAGTGTGAGCATATTTGAAGGGCTGAAAAATGCAGGATATATCATCACAAATGAAGCTCAGGCTAAAGAGAGCGTGGAGTTTTATAAAAAGGCAAGAGAGGCTTGGAGGGATGACATACTGAAGAAATGCGAGGGTAAAGACGGGGCAGAATTTTTTATCATTTACTCGACAAATCCATTCTCAGTGCCTGAAAACAAGCAGTCCATTACAAAGACTGATACGGATACAGCTATTTATGTTGTCAGCCGTGTGGCCGGAGAGGGTGCGGACCGCCACAATAAAAAAGGTGACTTCCTGCTTACGGATGCGGAAGAAAAGGAGCTTGATTTAATTTGCAGCCTGTATGAAAAGGTTGTGGTTGTGCTAAATACAGGAGGAGTTATGGATTTGTCTCCTCTTGATAAACATCCTAATATTTACGGAATTATCAATCTCGGACAGGCGGGTATGGAGGGAGGGAATGCCCTTTCAGACATAGTTTCGGGAGAGGTTAATCCGTCAGGTAAGCTTACGGCAAGCTGGGCATTTAAGTACGAAGACTATCCAAATGCTGCCGAATTCTCACATAATAACGGCAATGTGAATCAGGAATACTATAATGAAGGAATTTATGTAGGTTACAGATATTTTGACAGCTTTGGCATTCCTGTCCGCTACGGATTTGGCTTCGGACTTTCTTATACTGATTTTTCTGTAGAATTTGAGGGGATAAAGGAAGAAAAAGGTAAGGGTGTTATACTTGATGTAAGAGTGAAAAATACCGGTAAAACGTCAGGGCGTGAGGTAATTCAGGTCTATGTATCCTGCCCTGAAGGTAAATTAGAAAAAGAAAGAAGAAGGCTAGCAGCATTTAAAAAGACGGAATTACTTGCAGCAGGAGAAGAAAAAGATTACTCGCTGGCTATTCCGTTTGATGTGCTTACTTCTTATAATGAGGATGAGCCGGGATGGATGTTAGAGAAGGGACTTTATGGGTTCTATGTAGGAAATTCTCTGGGAAGCTCTGTTCTTAAAGCCATTATGGAACTTGACGCAGACGTAATTACTGAGAAGACAATGCACATTTGTAAGCCTGAGAAGCCTGTAGAAGAGTATAAGGCTAACTCTAAACTTGTAGTGGAGAGAAAGACAGAAATTAAAAAATTAGCCGAAACTCTGTCTGTAGTTAGGATAAAGGCAGAAAGCATAGCAGTAAAAGAGATAAAATACCTAAGCAATGAAGAACTTGCGGCAGCAGAGGAGATGGAACTGATCAAATCTCTTTCAGAAGATCAGATTAAAATGCTGGCTACAGGTGATCCGGGCAGGGCACAGGAAGAATCAGCCCTCGGTTCGGCGGGAATCAGTGTACCGGGCTCAGCGTCGGAAACTTCACATTGTGCTGAGAATAAGGGCATAGCCGGAATTGTTCTTGCTGACGGTCCTGCCGGGCTCAGACTTAACAGATATTACTTTGTGCGTGATGGAAAGATGGTGCCAATGTCGTTTATGTTCAGTCTTGAGGGAGGTCTCCTTGTACCGGATGCCGATAAAACGGAAGGAGAACGCTTCTACCAGTACTGTACAGCTTTTCCGGTTGGTACGGTTTTAGCCCAGACCTGGGATGAAGAAGTGGTAAGAAAAGTAGGGCAACATGTAGCAAAGGAAATGGTTGAGTTCGGTGTTACGCTTTGGCTTGCACCGGGAATGAATATTCAGAGAAATCCATTATGCGGCAGAAACTTTGAGTATTATTCAGAGGATCCTTTTATAACCGGAAAGATTGCCGCTGCCATGACAGGAGGGGTACAGTCTGTGAAGGGCTGTGGCACTACTGTTAAGCATTTTGCCTGCAACAATAATGAAGATAACCGTATGGGATGTGACAGTATTCTCTCAGAAAGAGCACTTCGTGAAATTTATCTGAAAGGTTTTGGGATTGCCATAAAAGAAGCACAGCCAATGTCCATTATGACTTCTTATAACAAGATTAATGGAATTCATGCTGCCAATAACTATGATCTCTGCACAAATGTAGCCAGAAATGAGTTTGGATTTAAAGGAATGATAATGACAGACTGGACTACCACCCATAATGGGACTGATTGTACCGCGGCAGGCTGTATGCGTGCAGGAAACGATGCTGTTATGCCGGGTTGCGAGGATGATCAGATAAATCTGACAGAAGAACTTGCCTCGGGTAAACTTAAGAAAGCTGACCTTGAAGCCTGCGTATCAAGGCTGGTAAGATGTGTGTTGCAGTCAAATGAATATGAAGAAGCATAAAGAGTAAATTTAAGAAGGGGTTTTTATGAACCCCTTCTTGCAGTTTTTTACTTAAAATATGATATGTTTAACCCAAATTATTCAGATCATAGGTTACAAACTTCTTATTCCGCTGAGTATAGTCGGATAAACTGTTTTAGATTTGTGCCTACGTGAAACTATGCCTTCACCACAGGCACCCAAAGCTCCATCTTATAATCAGGGCTGTACATATCGCCTTCAAAATAATACTCAAAATCAGGTTTTCCTGAGTGGATATAGCCATGTTCCGGGAAGAAAACTTCCATCAGGTATTTCCAACCGGCATGTATGCACTCCGGCACCTTTCCGGTTAATTCAACAACTGCATACTCCGCCTCATCGACTTCTAAAACTTCCAGTCCCATAGATTTAGCCTTTTCTACGTCTGTAGTAATATATCCTGCCATATAGTTTATCCTGTCAGGACTTTCTATATCATGGCAAACTCCGACACTCTCACCTTTGCCAAGCTTTGTCAGTTCTTCACGGCTGTATTTACCAAAAAGCTTGTCCCACACACCAGGGCACAGAGATGAGTTAATATCCTGCTCATTATACCCCGCTACCTTAAATGCCTGCTTCTTTTCAATTCTAATATCCATGCTTCTTCCTCCTTTTACGCTAAGCGCAAGCCAAATTCTGGAAACCAGCTTAAACGGCTTCCCTTCTTTTACCTCTGAGGGAGTAAAGCCATGGAATTTTTTGAAAGCAGCACCAAAAGCGTCAGGTGATTCGTAGCCGTACTTCATTGCTATATCAATTATTTTTCGTCTGTGTTCCGCAAGTCCACTGCTGCCTCAGTCAGCCTTCTGCTTCTTATGTATTCAGAAAGTGTGGTTTCTGTAAGCATAGAGAAAAGTCTGCTAAACATCGGATAAGAATAACCGGATAAGCTTGAAATCTTCTTCTCATCAATTTCGCCGTCAAGTACTGTTTCTATATAATTCACAGTATCATTAAACAATTTTATGATATTCACTTTAGCTCCCTCCTTCCGATTATAATTTTAGCGTTTTGGAAGATAGTTTACCCTAGAAATTGGGTACAGGAATAAACGGTATTCAACTAATCTTTCAAGGTGTTCCATCTTAGTTGTATTATAAAACAGATATGCTTTAACCCTGATTTTCTTTTAATATCTGAATCATAAACTTTTATTCCGATGATGTCAATCTGTGTCAGTGAAGTAATTTATCCAGAATTAATTATTCAAAGCTACTGACTAAAAATTTTATTTATGTGGTATAATGATAATTGCATTGGATAAGACAAAAATTAAAATAATACTGAAGGGGGAATAGATGGATATGTCTGCGAATGAAATTAAACTTGCTACTGTTTTCTTCTCACCTACGGGAACAACAAAAAAAGTCATTGATTATATAGCTGAGGGAATTGGCGGAGAAATAGTATGCTCCGCAGATTTAACCAAACAGGATAACAGAGAAAAACAACCGGATTTAGATTTTGAGGCTGTGGATCTGATAATCGTAGGAGCTCCGACATACGGTGGGTTTTTATATAAGGAATTCAGAAACTGTATTAAATGTTTGGACTTTAAGGGAAAATGTGTAATTGCGGTTACCTTGTACGGCAATGCATCAACAATCTTTGCTACCGGGGAAATGATATCAGTAATAAAAAAAAGGAACGGAAACCTGCTCGGATACGGTGAATTTGTCGGCGAGCATTCATACTCCCATAAAGAAATTCCGGTTGCGGAGGGCAGACCGAACGCTGATGATTTACAGACAGCAGTAAGATTCGGAAAGGTTGTAAGAAACAGATTGTTGAATACTGAGACTTCATATTCCTATAACAGATTAAGTGTATTTGATAAAATTATAAGCTTTATCGCAGAAAGTAAACCTGTGCATACCGGCAAAAGAATATTCACTATTCCGCAGACAGATAAAGAAAAATGTATTAATTGCTCTAAATGCGTAAAAATCTGTCCTAAGAGCTGCATAAATCCGGATATGACAACTGTCAAGGATGAATGCATAGTATGTATGGCCTGCGTTAAAATATGCCCGACAGGAGCCAGAACAGCCTATCCGAAAAATATAATAATTAAAGCGGGATTGAAACTTATAAATAAAAGAAAGCATAAATCAATGTTTGTATTACCAAAACCATAATGGCTCACACAGTTAATCCGACCACAGAACCTACAGATGACATATATATGAAAAAAGCAGGGAATTTATTGTGTCCGGACAAGTCACTAAGCCATTAGGTTTGGTACAAGAGTAATGATTAAGCCATGTTTACTAACCGGGGAGACGATTGGCTTTCTTTAATAGCTTTGTTTTTTGTTGGATTTACAAGTATTAATACCCAATCCTAAAATAATCCAAATAAGCTTTATACCTGTCCTGTGCAGTTAAACAGGTATCTCTCAAGTATCCTTTTTCTGTTTTCCATTCTGCAAGGCCACGATAATAAAACATTTTCAAATCATCTTCTATAATAAAAGGTACAATGTTGTGTTTCAGACATTCCTTAAACATAATCAGCCTTCCGACACGTCCATTGCCGTCCTGAAACGGATGAATTTTTTCAAATTTTACATGAAAATCTAAAATATCCTCAAAGCTTATTTCTTTTTTAGTATTGTACTTATTTAGAAGTTCTTTCATCTTGCAAGAAACTTCTTCAGGAATAACAGTATTCATTCCACCCACTTCATTAGGCAGTTTTTTATAGTCTCCGACTGCAAACCAATCTTTTCTGGAGTCACTTGTTCCGTTTTTAAAAATTAAATGGAGTTGTTTGAAAAATTCTTCGGTAAGTACAGACTTTGCATTATCAATAATCAGGCTGACCAAACGGAAATGATTTGCTGTTTCAATCACATCATCTACATTGAGATTTCCGGTTTCTGTACCTATAGTATTAGTTTCAAAAATATATCTGGTCTGCTCGTGAGTCAGACTGCTTCCTTCAATATGGTTAGAATTATAAGTCAGTTCAATCTGGGTTTTATGGTATATTCCGCCTGAATATCCTGAAGATTTTTCTTCATGTAAAATTTCTAATAATGTTTTTGGGTTATTATACCTCATTTATATCCTCTTATCATTTTTCAAAATTATATATTTACCAATTCCTGAACCATCTTTTGAATATCCTAAACTTAGCTTTTCAAATAAATAACTTTTCAAGTCCTCTATTGTTGTAAACTTTGTGGCAGCATAAGGTTCTTCAGGATTTGTCTTTTCAAAGAAAAGAAAGCCATATTCAGTTTCTATCAAAGTTCCGGCATGCGAAACTGCTATTTCATTATCTACCTGTGTCCAAAATGTAATAAGTGAATATGGATTTTCCTTAAATTCAATTCCATATTCAGTCCATTTCTCATTAATAGCTTGTAGCATCTCATTTTCATTACATTTTTTATCTACAAAAATAGGATTAAAAACAGTGAAATATTTTGCTATTACGTCATCTTTTAGGCTAATTAGCGGAAATGGTACGCAGCCGCTATCTTCTTCTGTAGCTTCTCTTCCAAACAGAATATCCCCATCAGTATAAAGCCATGATTTATCTTCATCCCAACAGTCAAAATCATCTTTTTTAACCAATTTTTTGGTTGTGATATTGTCCTGATTTAATTCAAATGCCACTATTCTGCATAATACATCATGGTAATTTCTATGATTTTTTCTGAACCATTCTCTTGACATATTGTAATAGTCACCATAGTCTATTGCCTTTGTACTGACGGTAGTAAAATCACCGATTAAGGTAAATTCCTTACAGTCTTTCATGCAATTATTATAATCGGCTACCCATTCAAAGACATCGCGAACATATTCATCTTTTATTCCCGATTTTAATAAAATGGATTTCACCTCATCTATAGCAGACTTGCTGTTTAAGTTTGTATAAGTCAGTCCGGCTGATAATACATATGATTTATCTGTGCCGGCTGATGTTTCTTCAGAAATACTTTTAGAACTTATCTTAGAGTCTGCCCTTTCTATTATGCCAGCAGTACTTGTACTGCCTGCGTCATTCTTGTTGGAGCAGGCACAAGCAATGCCTGCAAATAATATAATAGAGAACAATATTTTTAATGTTTTTTTCTTATGCATTATTTTTTATATCCTCCAATTTTAAATTACCTACCCCTGCTGCATTTCCATCAATTCATAAAAGCTTCCCTTAAGCTCCATTAACTCATTATAATTTCCAAATTCCTTCATACCACCCTTTTCCATTACCGCTATTTTATCGGCATTTCTGATGGTTGAAAGCCTGTGGGCTACTACAAATGTAGTCCTGTCTTTGGCTAGCTTGCCCACCGCTTCCTGTATCTGTCTTTCGGAAACCGTATCAAGTGCCGAGGTTGCCTCATCTAAGATAAGTACTCTTGGATTTCTTATAAATGCCCTTGCTATGGAAATCCTCTGTTTCTGACCACCCGAGAAATTGCCGCCATGCTCCTTTAAGACAGTTTCAAGCCCATCAGGCAGGCTGTCTACAAGGTCTCTCAAGTTGGCGGCATCTATTACCCTTTGAAGTTCATCTTCAGATACATTATCAAGTCCGTAAGTAATATTTTCCCTTAAAGTACCACTAAAAAGTATGGAATTTTGCGGTACTACAGCAAGTTTTTTACGGTAATGATGGAGGTTCATTTCCTTAATATCACAGCCGTCTATAAGCACCCTGCCCTCAGTTGCCCTCATAAAGCCAATTACAAGGTTTAGAATAGTTGTTTTGCCTGCACCGGAAGCTCCGACTATGGCAATGGTTTCGCCCGGACTTGCCTTGAAGCTAAGACCGCTAAAGAGAGGCTCATCACTGTCATCATATTTAAAACCAACATTATCAAATTCCACAAAACCTTTTATCTCAGGCTTTAGCTTATTTTTGTCGCTGCCTTCTACGTCATTGCTAAGCATAATATCAGAAATTGAACTCACCGACTCAAGCCCCTTGGTTACAACCGGCACTAACCCCACTATGCCGGCTATGCTTCCTACCACAGTACCAAAATAAGACTGGTACATAGCCACATCACCTATGCTTATCTTTTTATCAAGTGCCATAAAAGCTGTGAAAATAAGACAGAATACCCTGAATACCTGAAATACCACCCAGCTCATTGCGCCGAAATAAGTCTGTATCATATCAAGCCTAAAGCCCTTGTCAGCCACATTCACAAGCCTTTTCTCCATCTTGTTAAGTTCTCTCTTCTCCAGTGCATGAGCCTTTGCTACAGGTATCATTTCCATCATTTCTACTACGGAAACAGTAGTTTCTTCCATTTCTTTACGAAAGGCAGTATTATAATTCTTTACTTTTTCTCTGAAATAAAGCATGAGCAGAACCGCTACCGGCACTGCTGCAAGGAAAAATCCAAAGACTATTTTACTCTTGGTTATAACTATTACAAGGGCAGCCACGATATTTACAACTATATAAAGTACAGTTATAAATATCTGTGAGCTAAGGTTTTCTATCTGCTCCACATCTCTCATAACCTTGGACTGAAGCCTGCCTGACTCCATCTGTGTATGATAAGAAATGGACAGCTGTTGGAGCTTCCTTACAAGGGCACATCTTAACTCTTTTTCCACCTGCCTTATCGTCTTGGCATAAAAATATACATGAATATAACTTGTAGGCACATTTTGTACGGTTAAAAGGATTATAAACACTGAGTTTATTATAATATTTTTAACTGCATCTGCATCAGGCTTTGTTATTATGTCTATCATTGCAGCCATTACAAGGGGAGATATCCAGGACGGCGAGTCTTTTATAAGGAAAAAGACTACCGACCAGAAAAGCTTGACATACTTCCCCTCGTATATGGCTATCAGTGTTTTTAACGGCTTCCCTTCATTTTCCCGAAATATACTTTCATAATCCGGCTCTTTGTAGGCTGCTTTCATAAGTTTGTCCTTTGGCTATATTTATCTTACTAAAAATCCTATTTCTTCAACATCATCGTACGTTTCTTTAACTATAATGCAATCATCGCTAAAACTTACATCAGAATACTTAACCGGCAGAACTATCTTCCCTGATTTATCGACAAGACCATACTTATTATCTTTATCCACAACAATGAAAAGACCATCATTGTAAGACTCTATTATTTTCCATTTGTTTTTAAACTCAGCAAGTTTCTTCCACTCAGCATCGTATAGTAACACCTGTTCAGTTTTTTTATCTTTTGAGGCTGACTTATCTTTTACAACAATATATTCTCCTGTGGAAATTCTTTTTATAGATTTTGTATGATTTAGACTAAAGAGCTTCTCTCCATCTTTATCAATGATTATTTCAGATATATAACCACCCGATTTACCGTATTTTCTACGTCCTAATGAAAATACTCCCTTTGCCTTGCTTAAAATTCCAAAGAAGTCATATTTAGGTTTGTACAGTTCTTTTCCGTCAGCAGCCATAATGCCGTATTTGCCATCAGACATTGTCACAAGCAACGTACTTACCTTATACTTTACATTTGAAAGCTTTTTAACATTGTCGTAGGTTTCTTCAAGAACTTTTTTCTTTCCTGCTTTATTTATATATATGTAGTCTTCACCTTTTTTAACTATCATTCCTGCAGAAATATCCTTATTTTTAGTTACACCTACTTCATATGCGTGAAAAGCATTATCCAAATCGAGCTTAGTTGCTATAAGCTTACTATAGGTTGGCTTAACAAGCTCCTTACCTGATTCTGAAATAATACCATATTTATTGTCAAGTTTTACTACAGCTTTCCCATTATGGAAGGTATAAATCTTGTCATACTTTTGAGAAGTCAATATCCTTCCCCTATAGTTCACAAGATACTGCTTATCATTCTTGTCTTCAACTATAGCCATATCCTTATATGTCTTTAATATATCGTTATATTTGTAACCTAGCATCGTTTTTCCATCATCTCTTATTACACCGTATTTACTCGTATTTCTATCATAAATAGTAAGCAATATATGGGTACCTGTTTCTTCTTTACCTGCACCCTTATATGGGTAACTACCCGGATTAAAACTGTATCTTTCTGATTCTATAAGATTTCCAGCAACAGTGCTTATTTCTTTTCTTTTACCATTCCAAATCACCTTACCTTTAGTATTCATAATCTTTGCACTATCACCATCACTGGCTGCATATATTATTTTATATTCTCCCTCCCTATTCATAAAAAGTTCATCATATTTATAAAGATTTTTCACTATAATCTCAGAAACACCTGACTTCTGTGAGAGCCAAAGAAATCCAAGTCTGCCTTTTGCTTTGTCTATAATCCGAATATGTCTTCTATAATCTACTTTATTCTTATAAATTTCCTTGAATGAATCAATCTCATATCCCTTATACTTTCTTATTACTTTACAATCTCTCTTTGTATCAAGTATGACTAATCCTTCTTTGGTTTCACAGCAGATAAACCTATCATTTTCAATTCCTTTGTTCACTAGTCCATCGCTATATGTGGCTGTAACTTCATCAGCTATATTTCTAAGTCCTGAATAAATCTCATTTTCATCTTCATCAATTATCATGCCCTTATAAGAATTTCTATTAGTAGTTACATAATAGAGTTTCCCACCTGCAAGTGCAGTAACATCCTTAAACATAAACCCTGTTTTTTCGCCGGAAGCACCAAAATATATCTGGTATTTTTTGTTTGCCGATGATGAATAAACTACATTTTTTCCGTATACAGCCTCTACATCCCCATAAATACCACTGATTCTTGACGAACTGTTTTGCCTTGCGCCTATCCAGATAATGTCCTTTTCTTTTAAGGCAGCTTTGGCAGGAGTTACAGCTCCCAATGTCATAGATATAAAGCAAGCCATTGTTACAAGTTTTTTGAATGTTTTCATAAGCTCCTCCTTTAAGTAGGTATTTACCCTTTATTCTCTTTTGGGATTATAATACAGTTATATTTTAGCATTTTTTATATGAAAATGGTATAGTTTTATATAAGGAGTTATAGAATTAAGAAGAACACTTAATCACTATTTGAGTGAAATATGTTTTGATTAATTCTTTTCATAGAGAAAGGGAATAAATATTTTCTTGAGCTTAAGTGGATTGAGAACTTTAGAGAATTGTATTTAGAGGAATAAAAAATGGATCTGTTTTATAAAATGATACAAGATAAATGTGTGCGAGTGCGGATAGAAGTACCGTAAAAACTTATGAATTAGTCCAAACAGCTATACAAACCAATAAGAACACAAATGATATAGCAAAGATAAATGATAAAATTAGCACCTTAGCAACAAAAGAAAATTTGAAAAAAGTAATAGAGAACTTTATAAATGAAGAGTATCAGAATACAGTAGTGGAAAAGATTTGACCGAATATGGATTTTTTGGAGGAAGAATGTAATCATTGACATTACAATGAGATATAGTATACTGATACTGGAGTTAAAACTATTAAGTCTTATATAAACTTTGTGACTATAATAGTTATACTTTCATTATAAATACATGAAAGGGATGATATCAATGCAGATTTCAAGCAGATTTACTATTGCATTACATATTTTTACATGTGTAGAATATTTTAAGGATAGAGAAAAAATAACAAGTGACTTTCTTTCAGGAAGCATAAGCTCGAATCCCGTTATTATAAGAAATATACTTTCACAACTAAGAAAGGCAGGTCTGATTACTGTAGCAAGGGGAACAGGCGGAATAAAAATTACAAGAGATTTATCGGAAATTTCTTTTTATGATATATATATGGCGGTTGAAGCTGTAAAGGAAGAAGGGTTATTTCATTTTCATGAATCACCGAACCCATTATGTCCGGTTGGAAATAATATACATAGGTTGTTGGATGACAAATTGACGAAAATACAGGAAGCCTTGGAAAATAAAATGAAAGAATATACTCTTTTAGATATGAAAAAAGGTATGGAAGAGTTTTGTTAAAGATGTCTGTTGGGCATCTTTTTTGTTTTTAGGGAATAATATAAGGAAATGATAGTTTAAAATGTAGGAACTTCCAAAGTATAATTTATTTTATATTATAAAAAGTATTGACAAAGTTGTTGTAATGATATATATTACAACAAGTAACAAATATTAATTTTAAGCTTTTTAAAATAATGCTTTAACATCAGGAGAATGGTGTAAAAATATTTTTATCACTATTTGTGCCATCTCTTGGAAGAGAGGATATTATCGAGCACAGTCAGTGGTTACAGGACAAAAATATAGATTTTAAAACAGCCGCCGATAAGTTTGGAATATATTATGACTTCGTTTTTAAAGTTATAGGAGAAGGTAATTATGTAGTTGCATATTCTCAAGTAATCGTAGAGGGTAGGGCGTATGCAATATTTGATTTATTCAGACTTGAAAATGGTAAGATAGTTGAACATTGGGATAATAGAGAAATAGTACCAAGTAGGGAGGAATTAACCAATTTGGGTAAGTTCTAGTACTTTAGGAGGATAAATGATAAAGGAAATAGGGATATTATTAAGTACTAAATGGGATTTCTTTGGAAAGCTTTTGTTGGAGCATATTGAAATCTCATTGATTGCCATATTGATTGCAATAGTGTTTGGAGGTATGGTAGGGATTTTTATAAGCGAGTTTCAAAAAAGTGCAAAACTTACTTTGGGAGTGATAAACTTTTTATATACGATTCCATCTATATCAATGCTTGGATTTTTAATACCTTTTTCAGGTATAGGAAATGCCACAGCTATTATTGCTTTGACAATATACGCACTCCTACCTATGGTTAGAAATACCTATACAGGAATGATAAATGTGGATGCAGGTATATTGGAAGCGGCAAAGGGTATGGGAAGTACCAAAAAGCAGATACTTTTCAGAGTACAGATACCTCTTGCAATGCCTGTTATAATTTCAGGAATCAGAAATATGGTCACAATGACAATAGCACTTGCAGGTATTGCTTCATTTATCGGAGCCGGAGGACTTGGAGTAGCTATTTATAGAGGCATTACCACAAATAATGCTGCAATGACTATAACAGGAAGCTTGCTTATCGCAGTTTTGGCATTAGCGGTAGATTTTATCCTTGGTTTTGTTGAAAAAAGAATGCAGATACATGGAAAGGCTGCAAAAAAGCAAAACAGAATACTTGCTGTTATTTCGCTTGTCTTAATTTTTTGTATCTTGATTGTGGGATTACTTTCAAAGAAAAATAAAAATATAATCCATCTTGCGACAAAGCCTATGACCGAACAATATATTCTTGGTGAGATGTTAAAATTATATATAGAAAATAATACAGAT
>ERZ773067.487-NODE-487-length-24222-cov-3.938139_pt1 | contig 24222 bp, 21 predicted proteins | sample MGYA00580622_ERZ773067 | MGnify/ENA primary metagenome ERZ773067 (study PRJEB29015, sample SAMEA2737998) | human oral metagenome | biome: human oral; feature: human-associated habitat; material: dental | place: China | collected 2113 ...
AGCGAAGCAACCGGCCAGCTGCGCGAACGCATGGCGGCGCTCGAGGGCGAGGTCAAGCGCGGCAAGAGCGAGCGAGATGCCCTCGAGGCCCAGTACAGGGAGCGCCTGAGTAGCGCGCAGAAGGCCACCGACGAACTTATACGCCACAAGGACGAGGAGATCGAAAGCCTTAGGGACTATCGCACGCGCCTCTCGACCAAGATGGTCGGCGAGAGCCTCGAGCAGCACTGCGCACAGGAGTTTGACCGCTGGCGCTCACTCAATCCCGAGGCCTTTCGCAATGTCAGCTTCGAGAAGGACAACGAGACTCTGGGCGGCACCAAGGGTGACTTCATCTACCGTGAGTGCGACGATGACGGCACCGAGCTCGTCTCGATCATGTTCGAGATGAAGAACGAGGAGCTCTCGTCCACCAACAAAAGGACCAACGAGTCGCATCTCGCCAAGCTCGACCAAGACCGGCGCAAGAAGGACTGCGAATACGCGGTACTCGTCTCGATGCTCGAGCTGGACAGCGAGCTCTATAACCAGGGCATCGTGGACATGTCGTATCGCCACGAGAAGATGTATGTCATCCGCCCGCAGTTCTTCCTGGTGATCATCACGCTCCTGCGCAACGCAGCCCTAAAGTCGCTGGACTACCGAAGGCAGATAGACAAGATCCGGCGCGAGCAGATAGACATAACCCACTTCGAGGGGGCACTCTCGGACTTCCAAGACAAGTTCGGCCGTAACGTCGAACTCGCCAATCGCAAGTTCGTGACCGCCATCGACGAGATCGATAAGACCATCCAGCATCTGCAAAAGGTTAAGGACAATCTGCTCAGCTCGCAGAACAACCTCAGGCTGGCAGATGACAAGGCCCAAAAGCTCACCATCAGACGTCTCACCAAGAACAGCCCCATGCTCGCGGAGCGCTTCAAGGAGCTTGAGGACGAAAGCAAGAGATAAGCTCTTCGCAGCCTGGGGGGCGGACTCCTCGCAATCTCTGATGGCAGAGTGAGCCAGAGTGAGCGCAAGTTGAGCGCAAGCTTAGCGGCATCAAGCCTGACAACGGTCCTGGTTTCCCTGCCTGCAAGCGGGTCACAGGCGCGGCCCCTGTGGGAGATGCTCGCAGCACTCCCCCACAGGGGCCGACTTGTGGCTATGGTAGTAGGTACGGAGGCCGTCTCCAGCTGAGAGGCCAACCAACCTCCGACTATGGATGCTAGCAGACGCCTTGAGCCATCATGGCATCCGCGACCTTAAGGAAACCGGCAATGTTGGCGCCAAAGACCAGGTCTCCCTCATGGCCGTACTCCTTCGCGGCGCTGGACGCGGCCGCATAGATGGAGTTCATGATGCCTTGCAACTTCTGGTCAACCTCCTCGAAGGTCCATGAGAGGTGCTCATGGTTCTGGCTCATCTCAAGACCGGATGTGGCGACACCGCCTGCGTTAGACGCCTTGCCGGGGGCAAAGAACACGCCGTTGTCCTTGAGGTACTGCGTGGCATCCAGGGTAGTCGGCATGTTGGCACCCTCGGCCACGTACCTGCAGCCGCCGGAGACGAGCTTCTTTGCATCCTCGAGGTGCAGCTCGTTTTGGGTGGCACAGGGCAGTGCGATGTCACATTTCTCGCCCCAAGGGCGTGCGCCCTCATGATAGACGGCGCTCGGACGTGACTCAACGTACTCCTTAATGCGGCCGCGCTTGACCTGCTTGATGTCAACGAGCGTGTCGAAGTCGATGCCATCGGGATCATAGACATAGCCATTGGAGTCCGAGACGGTGATTACCTTTGCGCCGAGCTGCTCGGCCTTCTGAACGGCATACTGGGCGACATTGCCAGCGCCTGAGACGACAACGGTCTTGCCGTCGATGGATTCGCCCCTCTCCCTCAGCATGTTGAGTAGGAAGTACACCGTACCATAGCCGGTAGCCTCCGTACGGGCGAGCGACCCGCCATAGGAGAGGCCCTTGCCCGTGAGGACGGAAACCCAACTGTTAGTGAGACGCTTGTACTGGCCGAACAGGTAGCCTATCTCACGAGCACCCGTACCGATATCCCCAGCGGGAACGTCGGTGTCGGGACCGATGTGCTTGACCAGCTCGGTCATGAAGGACTGGCAGAAACGCATGACCTCGCTGTCCGACTTACCCTTGGGGTCAAAGTCACAGCCACCCTTGCCGCCACCCATGGGAAGCGTCGTAAGGGAGTTCTTGAAGACCTGCTCAAAGCCTAGGAACTTGAGGATGCCAAGGTTCACGGACGGGTGCAGGCGCAGACCACCCTTGTAGGGTCCGATGGCGCTGTTGAACTGCACACGGTAGCCACGATTGACCTGGACCTTGCCCGCGTCATCCACCCAAGGCACGCGGAAGATGATGACGCGCTCGGGCTCGACGAGACGCTCGAGGAGGCCAGCCGCCTCGTACTCGGGGTGGGCATCCAAGGCCGGCTGAAGGGTCGCGAGAACCTCCTCGGCAGCCTGAATGAACTCGGGTTGGTCTGCGTAGCGCTCCTTAAGCCCAGCGATGACTCTCTCGGAATAGTTCATTGGATCTCCTCTCGCAATGCTTTTTCCGAACGTGTGATACGAGGGTGAGATTATACATTCATGGGACCACATTCCGATTCCTCGCACACAGTGTAACAATCTGTACATGTAGAAGTCGTTGTGTCCTGATTTGGGGAAGTCGTTGTGTCCTGATTTCGTTACTCCCAGGGACGTCGTTGCCCTTGGGCGTGCGCTCGCTTATAATGCGATACGATTTCGGGGTGTGGCGCAGCTTGGTAGCGCATCTGCTTTGGGAGCAGAGGGTCGCTGGTTCGAATCCAGTCACCCCGACCACAGGCTAATGGGCCGGGGACCTTGTTCCCTGGCCGTCTTGATGCTAGCACTTATAACCAGAGCGACTACAATCGTTCAGCTCTCGAAGAGATCGACGATCCACGGGTCGGGGACGCGTTCGAGGCAGGCAGCCGCGAGGTTGATCCAGCTCTTGCAACGATCAAGCACCAAGCTGTCACTTGAAACCACAAGGGGCCTGCCGAAGAGGGCTTTGTCAACTTGGGCACAGGTGCGAGCGTGCACATTGAGTCCCCTCTCTCTAGCAGTTCTGTTGAACAGTGCAACGAGGCGTCCCGAATTGCTGACGGGCTCGTCGAAAAGGACTTCCGCCCGTACGTCGCCAAGGCTCCCCAGCACATCGAGCACCAGACCAACAGCGCGGGGTGTCTCGTGGATGATGCGGTAGGTACCACGCATCCCTGCTAAGTCGCGAATCGAGGAATCCTGCCCACGCAGCAGAGGGCTACCCGAAAGTGCCACCTCCAGCGCTACGATCAGATTAAAGCCATCGATAAGACCCATGCCTCTGCGTAAATTGCCGATCTCAACGAGCTTGGAGGTGCGCCTGACCGCAGCCTTCTCGCCCGAGACGCTGCGTGCGAGAAGACCGCGCTGACGCTCAGTCAGTTGATAGTGGTTTGACACGAACGTGAGTGTACTCTCATGAGAGTAGCCCCAGTCGATAATCTGTGACATCTCTCGAGCGGCACCAGCAACAATCTGAAGCCTCTCGGCAGCCAGATCGATCACATCGTGGTCATGGAAACCACGTCTTACGTGCGGATAGGTGTCAGAATCATGTTTCATAGAAAGAGCATAACGCCCTGGAGAGATTCGAGCGCCCGATTCACAGACTCACCAAAATTGTGATAATTTCCGTAAGGCCTCGGCAGTGCCATTGGCGCTAGGATAAGCGTGCGCCGTAGATCGCGTTGAGAACCGCGAAGTAGCGTGCACCTTTTGGTAATAGCAAGAGGGCAAAGTGCGCTTTTCGGTGACGCCGAGCCCCAGAGTGCGCTTTTCCGTAGAATGCGTCTTTCCTCACCTGGGCAAACGTGACGCCACCTCACGGAAAAGCGCATTCTCCAACCGGCGCCTCTGACTCCCCGTGATACGCAATGTCGCAGGATCAGATGCGGTCACCTACGCTCGCTATGAATGTAAACCATCCGATTCAACTTCAATCGACAAATCCACACACCCGCTCACTATACTAACTACTGACGGTAGCCTACAAACCATCGAGAAAGGGTCCTGATGGCCGACTACATCCTAAGCTGCTGCTCCACGGTGGATACCTCCGTCGAGTGGTGCAACGAGCGCGATATCTCATACATCTACTTTAACTACCAACTTGACGGAGTCGCGCTTAAGGATGACTTCGGCAAGACAAACCCGCCCGACCAACTCTACGCCAAGATGCTCGCAGGCGCCGACGCCAAGACCAGCCAAGTGGCTGTGGGCGAATATATCGTCTACTTCCGCGAGTTCCTCGAAGCCGGCAAGGACATCCTGCATCTGAGCCTCGACTCGGGCATCTCCGGCACCGTCGAGTCTGCCCGCATGGCCCAAGAGCAACTCGCACCCGAGTTCCCAGACCGCGCGATCACGATCGTCGACTCCATGACCGCGACCGCCGGCTATGCCCTACTCATGGACGAACTTGCCAGGCAGCGCAGTGCCGGTGTGGGCTTCAGCGAGCTCTGCGAGCAGGCAAACATGCTGCGTGCACAGGTCCACCTCTGGTTCGAGTCATCCGACCTCACCTTCTTCATTCGCGGCGGCCGCATCTCCAAGGCCTCCGGTATCCTCGGTGGCATGCTCAACATCTGCCCGATCATGGACATCGAGCCCGATGGGACGCTGGCCGTCAAGGCCAAGGTCCGCACCAAGCGCAAGGCTCTCGCCTTCCTCGTTGACACCATGGAGAAGGAGTGCATCGGAGGGCGCGACTATGCGCGCAAGGTCTACGTCGCCCACTCCGAGTGTAAGTCTGACGCGGAGGCACTGGCCATCATGCTCAAGGAACGGTTTCCCAAGTTGGATGGCGAGGTGCCCATCTTCAGCGTCGGGGCCACGATCGGCACGCATACCGGACCGGGTACGACAATCATAGGCTTCTGGGGCACTCCGCGCTTTTAGAGACGCGTAAGCAGGAACACGGTGGCGACCTTTTTGAACGACAGTCCCATCTTTGGCCCAGTGAGAAGCCGGCGCCTCGGCATCTCACTGGGAGTGAACCTCATGCCGGCCACGGGAAAGATATGCAACTTCGACTGCATCTACTGCGAGAACGGCTTCAATGCCGATCGGCGGACCCCTGACACCTTTGCGACACTGCCGACGCTGCGTGAGGCCCTCGAGGCCAAGCTCGTTGAGATGTCCTCCACAGGCAAGTTACCTGATGTCATCACTCTCGCGGGAAATGGCGAGCCGACAGCAAGCCCCGTCTTTCCCGAGGTCGTCGATACGTCTATTCACCTGCGTGACGAGTACGCACCTGAAGCTAGGGTCGCCGTGCTCTCGAACGGCACCTACGCAGACAGGCCCAACGTACATAGGGCCCTCCTTCGAGTGGACGACAACCTCCTCAAGCTCGATACCGTGGATCCCGACTACATTAGGTTCGTCGACCGACCAGCCAAAGGCTATGACATCGAGCACCAGATAGAGGTCTTCGCCTCGTTTTGTGGCCATGTCATCATCCAGTCCCTCTTCCTCACGGGCACGTGGCAAGGACATGATGTCGACAACACCGGTAACGCCTACGTCATGCCCTGGCTCGATGCTCTCAGGCGCATTGGGCCTCGTAGCGTGGCCGTCTACACCATAGCCCGTGACACGCCGGCCACCGGCCTGCGCAAGGCGACTCCCCAGTTGCTCGACTCGATCGCAAAAAGGGTCCGCGCGCTCGGCATCGACTGCTCGGCCTCATACTAGCGGCCTCGGCTCTACGAAGGGCCAAGGCCGCCAAACCTTCAGTGGATCGATATGAGACGAAGCGTACGGTAGACAATGCAATCACAATGCGAAAGGAGCACACATCTGAGTCCACATCTCGGAACTTCAACAAATAGCTGACTCCCCTTCGCAAGCCAAGGCTATCTTATGCTGTAAGAATGGCCCAGTGCTCATTCCAAAAGAGCCAGCCAAGATTGTCGTGGTCCTCTATGGCCGTAACGTCAGTGTCAAAGTCAGTCTCAAGGAGCTCGTCGACCGTCATAATCTTCTCTTCCCTACTCTGCTTCTGTTCCATCATGCACCTCCATACTTTTATCCCATTGTTATTGGTGAAGAAAGTTACTGACGTGCCCTCACCCCCTCCCCTTAGATCGTCTTCACCACATAATCTGTACAGTAATTATTATTATACGTTAATTGTAACTCATAATATGATACCTTATTATCAAGATATGATATCTCCTTAAAGAGGGGAAATGAAGGAACATGGAACTTCGCATCGACATCGGCTATGACAGAAAAAGGCCACTCTACACAGACGTGTGCCTCTCCTTTGTGAGGGGCGACATCATCAATGTGGTCGGGGATAACGGATCGGGCAAATCAACGCTCTATAAGACGCTTTGCGGGAGCATCCCTCCTCTTCGTGGCAAAGTTCCCCGAGAGGTGACAGACTCCTGCATGCTCGTCTCCGATACCATACGTCCTCCGTCGGAATTGCTTGTCTGTGATGTGTTTGACCTGCTCGGCGACTCAGCATCGATGGTCAGAGATGCCTACTCACAGATCTCTTCGGTCCTAGGTCCACTTATGGGACGGCGGATCGGGAGTCTGAGCTTTGGGCAGCGCCGCATACTTGAGATCGCCTCAGTCCTCTCGTCGAGCAAGAGTATCCTCATCCTCGATGAGGCCTTGGCAAACCTTGATTTCATCAATAGGTTGGCGTGTATTCAGATAGTGCAACGGCTTGACGATCAGGTGGTCTTCAATACCTCGCATGATCTGGGTGATGTCATCGAATTGGGGGGACGGATCATTTTCCTCGATAGGCATGTCCATGCATTTGTCGAGTATGAGGGCGAGAGAACCGTGGAGAGCCTCAGGAAGTTCATGGGGTCACGGATTTTGACCGCAACATCGGATTATGAAATAAGGGGATCTCGTGCTGAAATTTGAGTTTCGACGCCTGTACCGCAGTCGGTTCCTTCTGATTCTTGCGCTTCTCATAGGGGGAGCTGCCGTTGCGGGCTTGGGCATGAGCGTGGTGTTCTCAGAGCACGCCGATATCAAGAACTCGGGCGGCGCCATCATGAGCTTCTATAACTCCTTTGCACAGCTCTCGTTTCCCATTCTAGGAGCTTGCTATGCGTACTACTTTGCCAAGGACTTTGAGAATGGAACGTATGACTTCTGTCGGCAGGCGGGCTTTGGGCTTACGCGTGTCATACGGACGAGGCTCACCACACTCTTGAGCGTGTCTCTTGCTCTGATCGCGGTCATGTACGTGGTGTATGTAGTGGTGGACGGGCACGTCACGCTGGAATTCGCCTCATTTGTCTTCGTTGCTGTTGCATTGATGATCGTCTTCACCGTCATGTCTGCCGCCTTCATTGGCGTCGTGTTCGCACGCTCGCTGTGGGCGACGCTCGCAATGCCCGTCATATGGGTCGTCCTATCGTTTGTCAACTTCTTTGGTTATGGCCTGGCCAACCAGGCGGACACTGCCAGCTTTACAAGCTATGTGGCAGCCGAGATGGTCGGAGGCATTCACTCGATCAACTACAGAAGCATCGATACGCTCGGCATCGACCTTGTCTCGTGGGGGGTACCGATTGCCTTGGGGCTCTTTATGGTGTGGATTTCGCTGTCCTGCCTTGGCCTGCACCTTGCGCTAGCTCATAGGCAGTCCCCCAGAAATTCTAAGTAGACAAGGAGATATAGTAAATGAAAAGTGAAGTGCATACCGTTGGAATTCTGTTAACCATGAGATGCAATGTACGATGTCGCATGTGTTGTTTTTCATGTAGCCCTACAAGAAATGAAGAAGTCCCCTCCTCGATGGTGCAGCGGCTTATCGAACAGGTGGCTGCATATCGCAATGCCGGACACCCAAGTCTCAAGACGATCGCCTTCTCAGGTGGGGAGGTAACGCTGCGTTTTAGTGAACTTCTCACGTATATTGGCATGGCACATGCGCGCGAACTTCGGACTACATTTACAACCAATGGCTCTTGGGGGGTAACCCAAGAGCAAGCCGATAGCTATGTATGTCAATGCAAAAAGGCGGGACTAACCAAGTTAAGCCTGAGCTTTGATAACTTTCACGAAGAGGGTATTCCTGTAGAGTGTATTGCAAATATTTTGCGAGCTGCAAGACAATATTCTATTCCCTGTGACCTGGGGAGCATTATCACCCACTCACAGAGTAACCTCAGCTCCCTCTTTGGCGAACTGGGCGAGCTTCTCATAGGAGTACGCCATGTCGTATCGCCCTGTCTACCTGTGGGTGCCGCAGTAGAGGGCGTCTCTCATGATGATTATATTATTGATCCGCATATCCTTGAGAGAGATACGCATTGCACCGACATCGATACAATTGCTGTATACCCAGATGGATCGGCATACCCCTGTTGCTCTCAAATGGGACGCATTACTGCGTTGTACCTTGGTAATGTGTTTACAGAGGGCCTTGAGACAGTATGTAAACACTATAATGCAAATCTCTACGTTCGGATCATCAACAAATATGGTCTGTCATGGTTTGCAGATGTGGCCAGAGAGGAAGGATATGTTGATTATAGCATCGTACCTCTGATTAACCTCTGTGACTTATGTTCCAGAATGCTTTCAGATGAAGTTTTCTTACAGGTTTTGAAGCCTCATTTGGAAACCTATAAAGAGAGTATCTATGAGAAATACCTTCATTCACTGCGGGACAAATCAGCTGTATGAAATCAGCTACCAACACGAAGAGTATGCGGTTGTCAAGGATGTCAGAAGAGGTAACTACCTTCGTGTAAGCGGGAGAGTATTCCAGTTTCTGAACAATTGTACTGACGCAGAGAGTGGGCGTTTGTGCACAGAACTCTTCAGTAAGGTCCCCCCATCTTCAAAGAAGGCATTCTTTCTTACGAAACGAGTACTTGAACATAGAATACCCTCTTGGCTTGTACCGAGCACCCTCTCCTTTCTTTTCTCGTCTCCACTGTTAATGGCTGTTGTTATTGTCCTCTCACTCGCGTTTGCATGTACCTTACACTGGGAAAATAATATCTCTCTGCTAAGGGGAACTTCTCTTATCTGGATTATACTGAATATTATATTTCATGAAATGGGTCATGTGCTTGCATGTATACAGGCGGGCAGAGAGGTTGGTAGCGTTGGCATCAAGCTCAACTATGGTCTGCCGATGTTCTTTGTCGACACTAGAGATATTTGCATGGCCCCTCGTCGAGGACGCATAGCCACCTCTTTGGGTGGGGTTTATGCAAATTCCTTGCTACTATTCGGTCTATTTGCTGTTGAGCTGGCGATACAAAGGTCATGCATGGTTCTGATGGGAATATCTCTAAGTTTTATCATAAGTAACTTGATTCCATTTGCACGGCTTGACGGTTACTATCTTCTGTCTGACCTTTTGGGTAGCAGTAACCTTAGTCATGACTCACGCAGGGCACTGAAGAACTGGCTGAAGACTCAGCATACTCCACAGAGACCAGCCTATATAATTTATGGATTACTTAGACTTATCTTTATTTCTATTATAATATTTGAGATCTTCTTGAATCTTTCAAGATATGTTTAATGAGCCGTTTATATGCAGTACGTCTAGGATCAGCATGTAGTGGATGAAAGTCATTGGGAAGGGGCTCATTATGGATGACGCCGATATGCGGAGCGAGACACTCAGGCGGGCAAGGCGGGCCTGCCATATTGCTTCGGTCGGCATGCGCTGGCTCTCCGTTCTCTGCGGGCTTGGCTTGGCTTTTATGCTGCTCATTGCCACCCAAGACCTGCGCAACGGATCTGGTGCTTTTGCCTACTGGATTGTGCAGACGCTTTCCTTCACTGTAATCGTCTGCATTCCCGCCATTCTCGTCAGGTTCTTCCGTGACTTTGCCAGGGGTCCCCTACCCTTCGGGCGGCAGCAATCACAACGTCTCCTCATTACGGGTATATTAGTCCTTATTCAGATTGTGCTTGGCCTAGTGTCACCATCAGCACCGACCTCGACCATATCTCTAGCGGGTCTACCATTGATCTACAGCTCTCGCGATGGGCACTTCATTGATGCGGGCTATGTGGTGGAAGCTGTGTTCTTCCTATGCCTCTCGGTGGTGTTTCGCTATGGCGAGGCGTTGCAGGAGGATTCCGATAACATCCTGTAGTCTACGTCATCACGAGCGGTGGTCCGTCTATGCTCCTCTCATCAGGCCATGGCCCCACCACGGAGAACTTCCTGCGATGGGTAGGGGCAAAGAGGAGGTCGTGCAGGTCAGGCGGGCATACGATCGTTTTATGGTTGATTTACTTCAATGTTACCAGTAAATTAGGTACAGACGATACACATGGAGGGTTCGTTAGCGATTGATATGCCAGAAATGGGTGCGTGCTATCCATAGTGGCATTCAAGATGGGGACACGTAGCAGAATGCCGATAGTTATGCGTCTTGATTATGTAATGGTGGAGAAGGGGATTACGTCTGTGGAGCTTGCCAAGAAGATCGGTATCTCTCCCGTCAATTTGTCACGTATCAAGACGGGCAAGATTCGAGGCGTACGCTTTTCGACGCTTGAGGCGCTCTGCCAAGTACTCGACTGCAAGCCTGGGGATCTCATAGACTATGTGACTCCGGAAGAGGCGGAGCGTGAGCGCAGCATCGGCAGGATACGAGAACGAAACTATTAAGATATCACTATGCGTTGATGTCTGCTGAACCTCGCGAGAAGGGTCCGCGCGCTCGGCGTCAACTGCTCGGTCTCATGTTAGGGCAACATAAGAGTAGCACGGGGCATCGTCTCCGATCGTCGCCAGACGAGGTCTTGCGCAGCCCCGTGTGCTCCTGCCCGACACGAGCGGCCTTGGCCCCCTCAAGGACCAGGGCCGCCTGAGTGCAGCCTCTGCGCGATCGCGCCTTGACTCCTACGCCGTCAGGCTCACCCCCGTATCCTTCGCAAAGAGGTGGATGGCGTTCTTGGCGAACTTGAAGGAGATCTCATCTCCCGTCGTGTAGCTCTTGCCACCCAGATCAACCGTCGGGACGATGAGCACGAACTGGCCAATGTCCGTCGTGACGTGGACGTGAACGGTAGAGCCCATGAGCTCCGTGACGTCGACCGTCCCCGCCACGGAACCTGCCTCGCCCTTGTCGCAGATCAGTATCTGCTCGGGACGAACACCTGCGACCACAGAGACTCCGTCCCTGATACTTGCCGCCACGAGCTTCGTGGCCGTCTCATCGGACACGGCGACAGAGATCTCCTCCGCCTTGACGACATAGCGGGCACCTGCGTGAGAGAGCGTCGCGTCAAAGAAGTTCATCTGTGGGACGCCGATGAAGCCCGCCACAAAGAGGTTGGCTGGGCTGTCGAAGACCTGCTGGGGCGTGCCCACCTGCTGGACCACACCATCCTTCATGATGACGATGCGATCGCCCAAGGTCATGGCCTCGGTCTGATCGTGGGTGACATACATGAAGGTCGTGTCGATGCGCTGGCGCAGCTTGATGATCTCGGCGCGCATCTGGTTGCGCAGTTTCGCGTCGAGGTTCGAGAGCGGCTCGTCCATGAGCAGGACCTTGGGGTTGCGCACGATGGCGCGCCCGATGGCGACGCGCTGACGCTGGCCGCCCGAGAGCGCCTTGGGCTTGCGCTCAAGATACTCCGTGATGCCCAGGACCTGGGCGGCCTCGCGCACCTTCTTGTCTATCTCGTCCTTGGAGGCCTTGCGGAGCTTCAGCGGAAAGGCCAGGTTGTCGTAGACCGTCATGTGCGGGTAGAGGGCATAGCTCTGGAAGACCATGGCGATGTCTCGGTCCTTAGGGGCGACATCGTTCATGAGCGTGCCGCCGATGTAGAGCTCACCGCCCGATATCTCCTCGAGGCCCGCCACCATGCGCAGCGTCGTGGACTTACCGCAGCCAGAGGGACCCACGAGCACCACGAACTCACCGTCCGCGACCTCGAGGTTAAAGTCCTCGACGGCGATGACGCCCTCGTCGGTCACCTTGAGGTTGCTCTTCTTTTCGGGCTCGCCCTTCTTGCGCTTGCGCTTCTTCTCAAGATTTGGATAGATTTTCTGTATATGCTTCAGGCTTAACTCTGCCATGTGCCTTTCCTCCGTTTCATCCGTAGATGCAAGCTGTCATCACGCCACATACGCGTTACGCGCCCCATGGCCTAACCCTTGACCGCACCGGCGGCGACACCCTTGATGATGTAGCGCTGTGCGATCAGGTAGAAGACAACCACGGGAATGATGGCGAGCAGGATGAGTGCCATGGTGGCGCCCAAGTCGACAGTGCCGTAGCTGCCCTTGAGGTACTGAATGTGGATGGGGATGGTGCGGTACTCGTTGATATCGAGCGTCAGGTACGGAAGGAGGTAGTCGTTCCAGACCCACATGATCTCGAGGATGCCCACAGAGATGAGCGTCGGCCTGAGCATGGGCAGGACGACCGAAAAGAAGGTGCGCACGGGGCCACAGCCGTCGATAGCGGCCGCCTCCTCTATCTCTAGGGGAATGGACTTCACGAAGCCGACGAACATGAAGATCGCAAGCCCCGCGCCAAAGCCAAGGTAGACGATGGGGATCGCCCAGGGCGTGTTGAGTTTGAGGACATCGGCCGTCTTTGAGAGCGTGAACATGACCATCTGGAATGGCACGACCATCGAGAAGATACAGAGGTAGTAGACGATCTTGCAGAAGGTCGAGTCGACACGCGCGATGTACCAGGCCGCCATGGAGCAGCAGAGCAGGATGAGGAAGGTGGCGGCCACAGTGATGAAGGCGCTGTAGCCCACCGCCTTCCAGAACGGGTAGTTTCCGAAGGTCATGCCCGTGACGAAGTTCTGAAGGCCCGCAAAGCTCTCCTCATTCGGAAGCGAGAAGGTATCGGTCTTCACATAGGTGTTGAGCTTGAACGAATTGATAATGACCGCAACCACCGGAAGCACCCAGATAATGCACACGATGGCAAGCAGGACGGAGAGGACCATCTTCTGGGTACGGTCGGAGGCGAGGTCCTTGTTGTTGGCTGCCATTACTGCTGCACCTCCCTCTTGCGGGTGTATGCGAGCTGGACGAGGCCGAGTCCGGCGACGAGCACGAAGAAGATGACCGCCTTGGCCTGCGCGACGCCACGAACAACCGCACCTGAGGTATAGAACGTGTTATAGATGTTGAGGGCCATCATCTCGGTTGTGTTGAAGGGCTGGCCCCCCGTAAGGGCGAGGTTCTGGTCAAAGAGCTTGAAGCCATTGGTAAGCGAGAGGAAGGTGCAGATCGTTATCGAGGGCATCACGTTAGGAATGATGACCTTGAACAACGTCTGCGCCTTGGTCGCCCCATCGATCTTGGCCGCCTCTATCATGTCCTCGGGGACGGCCTGAAGCCCCGCGATGTAGATGATCATCATGTAGCCTATCTGCTGCCAGCACATGAGGATGATCAGGCCCCAGAAGCCATAGGTCGTGTCAAGCAGGATCGAGGTCTGATACGCCTGGAGTATGCCGTCAAAGATCATCGACCAGATGTAGCCCAGCACGATGCCGCCGATGAGGTTGGGCATGAAGAACACCGTGCGGAAGAGGTTGCTCCCCCTGATGCCCTGCGTGAGGGCATAGGCCACGGCAAACGCGATCACGTTAATGAGGACGAGGCTGACGACGGCCGTCGCCGCCGTGTACCAGAACGAATACTGGAAGCCCGCGTCCGCGAGAGCTTCCCCGTAGTTACTCACGCCCACAAACTGAGCGTTACTTACAAGCTTGAACTTGCAGAACGAGAGGTAAATGCCCTGTATGAAGGGCCAGACAAAGCCTATGATGAAGGCTATGACCACAGGGCCCATGAAGAGCCACGCCCAGCGCCTCGTCGCCCTTCTCTGGGAGTTGCCCCTGCTTCTCTTGATGCCCATAGCACCATTGCTCCCTTGCTCGAATGCTTTTTATCCGACCGGGGGCCGAGCGACCGAAGGGCAACCCGACCCCCCTAGCTAAAGACAGGCGGTGACAGGATTAGGAGGGGTTCGCCTTCTTGTACTGCTCCGCCCAACCGTCGACGAAGGCCTTCTTGACGCCCTCCCAGGTGGAGTCCGATGGGGCGTTGTTGTAGGCGTTGAGTGCGGAGACGAGTCTTGAGCGGAAGTCATCGACATTCGGAGTGTAGCTGAAGTCCCAGTCCATGATGTAGTTGCCAGCGTCACTGTACTTCTTGGCGTCGTTGAGGTAGGGGTTGTCGCCCTCGGGCGTCTGCTTGTAAGGCATGGTACCGTTGGCGGCAACCATGGCGGCCGCCGCGTCTGGGTCGGTGACGAGCCAGACCATGAAGTCCATGGTCGCCTGCTTGTCCTCTTCGGAAGCGTTGTCGTTGATGGCCCAGCGGTTCTCCGTCCCGCAGTTGAGGCCGGCCTTCTCCTCGCCCTGGACGCCGCAGTAGTACGGGATGCAGGCGGTGCTGGTGACGCCACCCTTCTTGATGTCTGCATAGTTGAAGGAGCCCGAGAAGATGAAGGCGGCCTTCTTACCGGTAAACTCGGTCATAGGGTCATGCCCTCCCGTGGCAAGCGCATTGGGCGCAACAGTGCTGTTGTTGATGGCGAGGTCATAGAGGTTCTTATAGTTGGGAATGTACTTATCGCTGATGGTGGCGGGAGCCTGCTTCCAGCCGCCTGCGTCGCGAGAATCGTAGTAGCACACGATGTTCGTGAGGTGGCCGGTGACACGCCAACTGGACGAGTCGTCCATGTCGGTTGCCACGAAAGCATCGAAACCCAGCTCTGAGGCGCGCGAGTGGATGTCCTCGACGACCTTCTTGAGGGAGTTGAAGTCCTTGATGTCGTCCATCTTATGACCGGCCTTCTCGACAAGCTCGGTGTTGACGGCGATGCCGAAGGCCTCGTAGTTGTAGGGGATGGAGACGAGCTTGCCCGAGTCATCCGTGAGGTTGTAGTCGTCGGTGCTGAGCTCCTTGGCGATGGCGGTATCCTTGAGGTCCATCGCGTAGTCGCTCCAGGTCTTGACGCCCTCCATGTTGCCGATGACGAAGAGCGTGGGCGCCCCCTGCTTGTCCATCTCGGAGGTCAGCGTCTGGGTGTAGGTGCCCGAGGCCGCCGTGACTATCTTGACCTTGACCTTGGGGTACTTCTCCATGTACTTCTTGCCGAGGGACTGGATGGCCTCATCCATCTCGGGCTTGAAGTTGAGCCAGTAGACATTGCCTGAGCGATCCTCGCTCGACGTGCCAGACGTGCCGCCCTTGGTTGTGCTCTTGCCGCCGCATGCGACGAGACCGGCCGCGATGGCAAGTCCCGCACCTCCCACAAACGTCCTCCTTGTGACCTGCTTTGCGTTGAAGCTCATGTCCTTCTCCTATCTCCCTTCGGAAACCTGCACACTTCCGGTTCACGCATCCCGATGATGCGGAATCTCCTTCATCCTCGGTACAGGGCCCAGCGTACCGCCGCGCCTGATCTTCGCATCGAGGGTCACGTGCCTCATCCCCGCTCTGCCCTCGATCTGATCTATCAGAGTGGTGGCAGCTCTGCGCCCCATGACCTCTGTCGGCTGCTCTAGGGTCGTAAGCGTTGGAATCGCGTACCTGCTCGCCTCTATGCCGTCGATGGCGACCACCGAGCAATCCTCGGGAATGCGCCTGCCGGCATCGTAGACGGCCTTCATGGCCGCCATCGCCATGGCGTCCGACGTCGAGAAGATGGCTGTCACGTCACTGCGAGCCGTAAGGAGCCTCGTGACCGCGCTGTAGGCATGGGCCATCGAGAAGCCGCCTGCCTCGAGAACGAGGCCCTCGTCGAGCGTGATTCCCACCTCCTCAAGCGCCTGGCGATAGCCCCTGTAACGCAGCTCGCTGATCGACTGGTCGTTCACGAAGTCAACGAGGATCGCTATCTTGCGGTGACCCTCATCCGTGAGCAGCCTGGTGGCGCGGCGCGCCTCCTTGGCATCATCTATGGACACCGAGGAGTATGTGGCACCATCCAGTCTGCCAAACTGGCTGGAGAACGCGCAACAGACGAACGGCACCATGACAGAGGCGCGCTCGCGCTCGCCGTAATCGAAGCGACCACCCAGGAGGATGAGGCCCTTGAGCCGCTTTGAGTTCACGAGCTCCGCACCTCGCTTGACCTCGTCGCCACGCTCGCCCATATGGTGGACGATCATCGTGTAGCCCTTGTCCTCGCACACCCTTTCGATGGATCGTACGATGGGAGAGTAGAAGGGGTTGCTCGCACCCCTCACCACGACACCGATGGAATCGCTCCGTACGCGTACGAGGTCCTGTGCGCTTCTGTTGGGAACGTAGTGAAGCTCGCTTACGGCAGCCAAGACCTTCGCTCGGACAGAGACGCTAACGTCGGGATGGCCGTTCATGACCCGAGACACCGTGCTCACGGACACGCCGCAGTACTTTGCGACGTCCTTGATGGTCATTGAATCCCTCCCCTCCTGCTCCCGTGCGCGGACGGCCGCCTACCCGACGTTTCCGTACCCCCGACGGCGTGGACCCTGCAAACTTCTCTCGCCATCTGCCCCTTATTCTGGAAACGTTACCAGTAACGGCCTCCGTAAGCTAGTTGGACTCTGGGAAATGGCTCGTACGGTCCGGCAAACGGTAGCATTTCCCGCGCGAACGCGTCTTGGGACAGGTCCGGACAGTCAAGTCCCAGCTCTTTGATATCTTGGAGAGTCGTATGCAGGCGTCAAGAGACATACTCGTGCACCACACCAGTCACATCAAGGGGAGGAATACATGGCGACCACCACAGACCCCGCTCTTCAAGGACAGATCATCTACTCCGTCTACGTGAGAAACCACACGACAGAGGGCACGTTCGCCGCAGTCGAGCCCGACCTCGGTCGCATACGCAAGTTGGGTTGCGACATCGTGTGGCTCATGCCCATCCACCCCATCGGAAGGGTGGCGCGCAAGGGGACGCTCGGAAGCCCCTACGCCAACAGCGACTATCGAGCCATCAACCCCGAGTACGGGACCATGGATGACTTCAAGTCGCTCGTGAACGCCATCCACGCACAGGGCATGAGGGTCATGATCGATGTCGTCTACAACCACACCTCCCCCGACTCCGTGCTCTTCGAGCAGCATCCCGAGTTCTTCTACCGGCGCAAGGATGGTACGCCCGGCAACCGTGTGGGTGAGTGGAGCGACATCATCGACCTCGACTATAGTGTGCCGGGGCTCTGGGACTACCAGATAGAGACACTGCGCCGCTGGGCAAAGATCGTGGACGGGTTTCGCTGCGACGTAGCTCCGTTCGTGCCCATTGAGTTCTGGAAGCGAGCCCGCGCTGCCGTAAAAGAGGTCAACCCTCGCTTCACATGGCTCGCCGAGACAGTGCATCGCTCCTTTGGGGAAGCTGTCCGTCGCGAGGGAACGTACTGCGCGACTGACAACGAGGCCTTCGAGGCCTTTGACATCGAGTATTCCTACGACGTCGAAGAGGCCTTCGAGCGCTACCTCAGAGGTGAGATACCGCTCAGCTGCTACCTCGACCTGCTCGACTTCCAGGAGAGCGTCTATCCGCGCAACTATAACAAGCTGCGTTTCCTCGAAAACCATGACCTTCCACGCATCGCGTCGCAGCTGACGGAACACCTGGACCTTAAGAACCTGACCTCCCTGCTCTACCTGCTCAAGGGCACGACGCTTATCTACGCCGGGCAGGAGCTGTGCGCCACACACAAGCCGAGCCTCTTTGACAAGGACCCGATCGCCTGGGATGACTTCGGAAGCGCGCGAGACCTCACGCCCCTCATGCAGACGATGGCACGCATCAAGCATGAGGTCCTCGGCACGGATGACTTCATTCGTTACGCCGCCGATGACGCGAACGACATCGCCGTCATCGACCGCTTGGGCACGGGCGGCCGCAGTGTGGGCGTCTTCTCGCTCAAGTCGCACACTGCCCCCGTGAAGCTCGACCTTCCCGATGGGAGTTACCTGAATCTGATCGACGACTCGAGTGTGCAGGTGACGGAAGGAAGGCTCCTCTGTACGGGGCAACCCGTCGTGCTGCACGTGGATACCGGAGTCGAGGCGATGGTGTGAGGAACGCAGGGGGCAATCCAACCTGCCGGAACACACGACACCCCAACCGGTCCACGGCTCGGCTGCTCACGATTCGACAACCCCAACCAATGGGTGCCTGAGCGACAGGCGCCTAATCCTCCAAGAAGGGATACCATGGAATCGACCCTACTCGAACAGATACGTTCTGGCCACCTCATCTTGGCCGTCTGCTGCATCCTCTACCTCGCGTGGTGGGCCATCTTCTTTTGGCCCAAGGTCACAGGCGGCAAGGCCAAGGGTGCCATGCGCCTGCTTGGCATTGTCGCTCTCATTGGCGCCATCATCACGGGCACGGTTGGCGCCACGCTCATATGCGACGGAGCAAACACGCTGATGGAGAAGACGCCTCAGACGCCACTCATGATCTTTGGCGGAGCTGCCATCCTCTACGCAGCCCTCTTAACCGTCACCTGGAAGATGCATAACCGCCAGCCCACGGTGGAGCTCGCCCTCTTCGTCGCGTGGCTCGGCATGGAAGTGCTCGTGGCATGCGCCTTCAATGTACTCGGCAAGGGAGGCGAAGCCAACATCTTGGCAGACCTCTCGATCGTGGGGTTCGGTGTGAGTCTCGTCTGCTATAACTTCTACTACAAGCTGAAACCCCTCTCCTCCTTCATTGACGGATGCGTGCCACTGGCCCTCATCGGGGTCATATCCGTTGTGATCTTTGTGCTGTAGGTGGACAAAGGCGCTGGTGGCGACGGGAGGACAGCAGGGCATGACCTGTGGGGAACGCCTGCGGCGAGGCAATAACGTACACAAATCGCAGGAAAAGCGTCCATATACCTGGTTGCCTGCGATTTGTGTACACTGTTTACGTTGGAGTGCTTTCGAGATGCGCGCTTAAGTCACACAGTAGATGACCTCAGGCCCTGCACGGAAGCGAGCCCTTGCCTAAGGTCGGACTCGCGGGATTGGGCCACTTCTATTCAGCTTATGCTAACATGATATCCAAAAGAGGCAGGATCGTCGCCGGCCAGAGAGAGGTGTAGCATGCAGCCATGTGCGCATCCAGCGGGACAGTCACGCGAAATCGCGAAGAGGGGTTGGCATCACCCTGGGCTTGCTGGCTCGCACCTGCCTCATCATGTGCTCCGTAGGCTCTCTGTGGGACTGGCAGCCGCGGTGCTTGGCTCTGTGCTTGCGCTCGGGAACATTACCGCACGGCCTGCATGTGCCGAGGAAGCAAGTACGGAGAATGTCGTGGCAAAGGCGGCTTCTGCCGAGTCTAACGTCCCTGCGGCGGTTACCGTCACAGATGGCTCGAATCCAGGCGTCCCCGTCGTTGCGGCTGAGGTCACGCAGGGCGAGGGCAGCACAGCCAAGGCTCCAGTTGTGGGAGCTGCGGAGGGAACCACGACTTCCAACGTCGAGGCATCCAACTCTCAGCCGTCTAAGACCGAGGTGCCGACGGTCTCCCCTGCGCCCGCCGACACAGTCGCCTCCTCTGCGAGGGCCACGCGAGATGGCACGCCTGTGGCATCCGACACGCAGACGGACGAAGAGACGGCGTCCGCGAAGGCCCTCGCCTCCCCCTCGGCCCCTGCTTCGAGCAGCTCGTCCATCTCGCCCACGACAGATACTGGCGCAGCGGTCAGTAAGAACGTGTCGGTCGCGCCCACGCATGCCCCGTCAACCGAGACGTCCACACCCACCTTTGGCACTCCGACAAGCCCCGACGCACCGGCCGCGACAAGCTTGGGAGCTGATGAGTGTTCTGCAGACGTTGAGACTGCAGCACCTTCTTCAAAGACCACGGCCTATGCCAACGTGTACCGCCTCTTTAACCCATGGACGACGGAACACCTCTATACCATAGACCTCTCGGAGGCCAAGGGACTTGCCTCGCTCGGTTGGAACTGGGAGGGAATCGCCTGGGTCACGCCCTCGGCAGGGGCCTCGGTCTATCGCCTATACAACGCGTTCTCGGGAGACCATCTCTACACCGCGAGACGCTCGGAGTATGACACCCTCGTCAAAAGGGGTTGGAGGGGGGAGGGCGTCCAGTTTCGCAGCGTTGGCTCGAAGGACGGGACCGCAGTCCGGCGCCTCTTCAACCGCTATGTCACGACGGGCACCCACTTCCTGACGACGTCGGTGGAAGAGGAGCACTCATGCGTCCGCGTCGGCTGGAAGAGCGAGGGGACCGCATGGTACGCGGCGAGGCATGCCCCGCTCGACATCCTGGGCTTTTGGTTTGACCGCTTTGACGGGACAAGGTGGTGGGTGGATGCGACGGGTACCCTTGCCAACTCCAGGGTCATCGATCCCACATCAGGGCGAGACAGAGGATCGGGAAGATATGCCTACGCCCGGGCATCGGGTTCAATCCTCAGGGATGGTACCGCCGACGCGGGTGGTGGCTGGTCCTACCTCGCGGACAACGACGGCAGGCTCGTCCACCACAGGGGCTCCGGCTGGGTCGTCACGGCCTCATGGCCTCGCTCCGGCAGGCAGCTCCAGCGTTACTGGACCCAGGACAAGGGCTCCTACTCTCTCGTGCGCCACGGCATCTTCATCGCCAAGGGCGAGACGGGCGTGGGGGCATGCTATCTTGGCCGCGCGGACACGGGCTATGTGGTTCGCGGGGCCTGGAAAAGCGGCACTACCATCTATCTGGCGGACAATGATGGCAGGCTCGCCGCCGGATCAGGTTGGCAGGTCACGGGACGCTACGGACAGGGCCTGCAGCGCTACTATCTTTACTCCATGGGATCCTATTCCGTCGCACGGCATGGCCTCTCGTCCGATGGCACACGGGGCGCAGGTGGCATCGGCGCCAGCCACCTCACTACCAACCAGGGTTACGTGCTTCGCGGCATCGCCGACGCAGGAGAGGGCTGGTCCTACCTCGCGGACAACGATGGCAGGCTCGTCCACCACAGGGGCTCCGGCTGGGTCGTCACGGCCGCGTGGCCTTTCTCGGATAGGCAGCTCCAGCGCTACTGGACCCAAGACAGGAATCTTTGCTCGCTCGTAAGGGTCGGCCACTTTGAGGTCTCGGGAAGTCGCTACTTTGGTCGCACGGACACGGGTTACGTGCTGAGAAATGCCGATCTTGACATTGATGGGATACCCTACCATGCCGATAACGACGGCAGGCTGACGATACATGATCCTATGATCGCCCGTGCCCAAGGCTATGCAAGCTCCACTGACACCCTCGTGCTCGTTGACACGACTGACCATTGGGTTGGTGTGTTCCGTGGGTCGCAAGGCAACTGGAGGCTCGATCGTCGCATGAGGTGCTCCACCGGTGCGCCCCGCACCCCTACGGTCATAGGCAACTTCACGGTTGGCATCAGGGGGTATTCCTTCAGCGGAGGCAACCACACCTGCTACTACTACACCCAGTTCTATAAAGACTACCTCTTCCACTCCATCGTCTACCACATCGGCACGTTCAGGGTTCTCGACGGGAGGATCGGCTACAGCGTCTCCGCCGGCTGCGTGCGCCTTGAGATAGACAATGCCAAGTGGATTCACGATACGGTGCCAAGCGAATCCACAGTTATCACATACCGGTAGGGTCGCAGACGTGCGATGCCATCCATTGCCCTATGTCCCCCTCAGATAAAGTCACGAGTGTAGTATGATGACCATTTTTGTATAGTGCTTCCTGTAGAGCAATGCTGTCACCCGTGGGAGCAGAGCTTATGTGCGCTCAAGTGGGGGCTGGAAGACAGAGCCACAAGGGACCAACACAGCATGAGAAGGAGAAGCATATGAGAAGGACTCATCTCAGACGGATAGGAGCGGTATCCCTATCACTGCTCATGGTCCTGACAACGTTTTTCCTCAACACCCGGCTTGCCCTTGCGACAGACCCCATACGGGGCGTGGAGGTGAAGGTTGACACATCCGCATTGGATGCGAGTGTCGATGCGGCCAAGCAGGCCGGCGTGGACGTCCAGAAAGACGGAGATGTCGACAAGGGGACGGCTGACTCAGAGGCAGAGCTGAATGCCAAGAGAGACGAGATCAAGGCAGACTACGATAAGCAGGTCCAAGACCTGAACGCGGCCGCAGAGGACGCCAAGAAGCAGTTGGGCGAGTATGCCGCCAAGAAGCAGAAGTACGACGAGGACATGGTCAAGTACAACGCGGACCTCGCGAAGTATAACGCCGATATGGCTGCCTGCAACAAGGCCTTGGAGGAGCTGGAGCAGAAGAAGAACCAGGATGGCTACATGACCAAGCCGTCCGCGCAGATGCTCACCTTCAAGTCCGAGCCAAACGCAAGCCTCAGCTTCTCCGAGAAGAAGTACACCAAAGAAGAGTTCCACACGACCGTTCATTCTTGGAACCTTGGCCCGGAACCATGGCGCTACGCATGGTTCGATGTCCTAAACAACAACCAGGACGAGAAGGCCGCCCGTGTCATGCTCGAGAAGGACAAGCCCTTTGTGGCAACCTACACCAACCTCAGCAACTCAAGCTTCAATGGTACGAAGATCGCCAAGGTCGAGTACATATACACCTTTAAGGGGGCCAGCGGGGTACCGCTGCCAGACAAGCTCCCGGTGGTCCTACAAAAAGACCCGGCAGACACCATTTGGTACAACGACTTCTTCGCAGACGTGCGAATCAACCTGAAAGCTCGCTTCTACGATGAGGAAGGCAAGGAGATTGATCCCACGGGAAGCCTCCTCAGCTTCTCGTCACTGAACCGTGGCAACGGCTCTGCGGCTATCGACCGGGACGCGATAGAGCGTGTGGCCTTCTTCAATGGCGAGTACATCCCCATATCCGGCTCCTCGATAAAGGTCCATGCGGACGGGGGAGCCTATGCGGATAGCTCAAATGCAGAGAAGGCCAAAGGCTCGAAGTTTGACACCGCAGAATGGGACACGCCAACCTCCCCAAACGCCTGGTACGGGGCTATCATCGGCAAGGTGACGAACCCTGAGATCAGCTTGGACATGGCCTCCCACAAGAGTGGGACCATCTGGTTTGCGTTCAGCTCTGACGTCAAGGCACGGGATGTGCCGATGAAGCCGGTCGCGCCCACCCCGCCAGTAGAACCAGAGAAGCCAGTGATCAAGGCAAACTATCATGTAGACATACTGTATACCAGGCCCCAGCTGGGAAAGGGAGCGCTGGACGAGGCTGACGCAGACATTGATGGTAGTACGGTCAAGACGGGTTCTATCGTCAAGTTCGCACTGCGAACGTCAGCTTTCCCCGCCGACCATGAGACGATAGACTCAGTGGTGTTTCGTGACACGCTGCCAGAGAGCTACGAAGTAGATCTTGACGCAACGAAGGCTGCCAGCCCTGATTACGACGTGAGTTACGACGGCGCATCTCGCAACCTCGTCTTTACCGCAAAGGCCACGCTGATCGCTCAGATCAACGCCGACCTAACCAAAGCCGCTGAGGTCCCTGCGCCTATGGTCATCGGAAAGGTGATGAAAGATGGGACCACGTACGAGAACTCGTTCGACATTGACATTAACAACAGCTACTCGGCCAAGTCGAACATCGTACGGGTACAAACTCCGAAGGCGCAGCCGATCATCCTCCCCGCAGCCGGTGGTCCTGGTACGCTCCTTCCCGTCACGCTTCTATCAGTACTGGCAGTAGTGTCTGGGGCTGCGTGGCTCTTCACGAGGCGGCGCGAAGTATGGAGGGGAGCAGGAGCGTGGTACGGACGTGAGGCGTATAGCCCCCTGAAGAGTAGTGGGATGCGCCGGGCCTTTGATGTACGAGGAAAATGGCGTTCAATTTTGGCACGGTGCCACTTCAACCGATAGGGAGCTTGCGAGGCGTAAGGCGCTTTGTGGGACGCAGGGGGCGAGGACGCTCGGTGCCAAGCGACAATCGGGATGAGGCCGGCTATTCGGCGGTCTCATCCCAAGTCTTGACGTTTGACGTAATGGCCTTGGTAGTAGTTGGGCGTGATCGAGCGCAGTGGGCGTAAATCGTGGCGGCACACGAGAGCTTCGGCATGAGAGATTCGACGACACTTTTTGGCGGCTTCGTGAGCTCGTGTGGGTAGGTGGTTGCGTCACCACCCCGGCGATGTGGGCCTCACCGCCAGGGCGACGACGCAGGAGTGTACACAGATTGGCCAAAATGGCCTCTCCGCGCCGTTTTG
>ERZ773067.490-NODE-490-length-24091-cov-6.741471_pt1 | contig 24091 bp, 23 predicted proteins | sample MGYA00580622_ERZ773067 | MGnify/ENA primary metagenome ERZ773067 (study PRJEB29015, sample SAMEA2737998) | human oral metagenome | biome: human oral; feature: human-associated habitat; material: dental | place: China | collected 2113 ...
AAAGCCGAACAGGGTTCGCCCGAAGGGTTCACACCGCTGGATCGCCTGGACGATTTCGTGAAAGCCTACCAGCAGGTGCTCGCCGAACTGGCGGCACGCGGCGTGCAGTGGGTGCAGCTCGACGAACCCGGCCTGACCGTGGACCGCGACATTCCCAACGCCAAAATCGCCGAATTGGCGCGTAAAACTTACACCGCGTTGGCAGCCGAAACGAACCGCCCCGCAATCCTGGTGACAAGCCCCTACGGCAATCTGCGCGAGAACCTGCCCGCACTGTTAGACACCGGTATTGAGGCGCTGCATCTCGACCTGGTTTCCACGCTCTACGATGCCGAGGCGCTGACCGCCTTCAAAGACTCCGGCGTAACCCTGGTGGCAGGTGCCATTAACGGGCGCAATATTTGGCGCGCCGACCTGCGAGCGCTCCTGCACGCACTCCAGAACATTAACGGCGGTGCGGTGGCGGTTGCATCCTCAACCTCGCTGCAGCATGTGCCGCACGATCTTGACCTTGAAGACCCCGCCGATGTGCCCGTAGACGGTCTGGCTTTTGCCGACCAGAAAGTCGCCGAGATCGTGACTCTTGCCCGCGGTCTTGCCGACGGTGAGTCTGCGGTTGAGGCAGAGTTGAAGACCGCCGACGAAGCGCTGGCACGTTTCACAGCGGATCCGCGTAAGCATAATGCGGCAATCCGTGAGCGTGCCGCATCCGTGAAACCGCAGGATTTTGAGCGTCCCGAACTGAAAATCCGCCGGGATGCCCAAGCCGATCTGAATCTGCCGAAACTGCCGACCACAACCATTGGTTCGTTCCCGCAGACCGGCGATATTCGCCGCCACCGTGCAGAGGCGCGTGCCGGTAAAATCACGCAGCAGCAGCTTGACGAGTTCCTGCGTGAAGAGATCGCCTCCGTTATTAAACTCCAGGAAGATTTGGGCCTGGATGTGCTCGTGCACGGTGAGGCCGAACGTAACGACATGGTGCAGTACTTCGCCGAGAATTTCGATGGTTTCGCCACGACGAAGCACGGCTGGGTGCAGTCCTATGGTTCACGCTGCACCCGCCCATCGGTGCTGTTCGGCGATGTGAAACGCTCAGGTGAAGGGCTGCGCGGCGAGGCCGTGACCGTGCCCTGGATTTCCTACGCCCAGTCGCTCACCGATCGTCCCGTTAAGGGCATGCTGACCGGCCCGGTGACTATTCTGGCCTGGTCGTTCGTGCGTGATGACCAGCCGCGCGAGGAAACCGCGAACCAGGTGGCGCTGGCGCTCGCCGACGAAATCGCCGATTTGGAGGCGGCGGGCATCCGCATTATTCAGGTGGACGAACCGGCACTGCGTGAGCTTCTGCCGCTGCGCCGCGATGAGCAGCCCGCGTACCTGGCGTGGTCGGTAAACGCGTTCCGCCTGGCGACGAGCGCGGTCGAGGACAAAACTCAGGTTCACACCCACCTGTGCTACTCGGAGTTCAACGAGATTATTGATTCGATTAATGCCCTGAATGCGGATGTGACCAGTATTGAGGCGGCGCGCTCGCATATGGAGCTGCTGGCGGATATTCCCGAAAGCTATGTTTCGGGGCTGGGCCCGGGCGTGTGGGATATTCACTCGCCGCGTGTGCCTTCGCAGGCCGAGGTTGAGGAGCTGATCCGTGCCGCGATTGGGTACGGAACCATCTCTGACCTGTGGGTTAACCCGGATTGCGGTTTGAAGACCCGCGACTACGAGGAGACAAAGAGGACGCTCAAGAACGTAGTGGCCGCAGCGAAGAAGGTTCGGGCGAGCCTGTAGCCTCTTGATAGGTCCGCGAGCAGCGGGGTTTTGCCCGAGAAGGTGATATTTTCTCACTTTTTCGGCAAAATACCCGCTGCTCGCGGATTGTTTTCCCCGCATCCCGGGCCATCCTGCGGGCAGGTTGAGGGGTAACCTCATACTGCGGGGTGAGGCGTGCCATCTGCTCACCCCCTAGAATGGGTTCATGGATAACACTAAAAAATCAGGTATTGTCACCGAATGGGTCGATTCAAACGTCAAACCGGGCGATGATTTCTTCCGCCACGTGAACGGCGCGTGGCTCGACACGTACGAGATCCCCGCCGACCGCTCCAAAGACGGCGGCCTGTACACCCTGCGCGATGACGCCGAGAAACATGTGCGTGAGATCATTGAGCACGTCGCAAAAGAACAGCCTGCTTCCCGTATTGGTGCACTGTACAACTCGTTCATGGACACCAAGAAAATTGAGGCGGATGGCCTGGGCCCGCTGCTGAAAGAGGTCGCCCCCATCCTGAACGCGCAGACCCCGCAGCAGCTGGCAGTCACCCTGGCGCTGCTCTCACGCGCGGGTATTTCGCAGCTGATCGGCTGGTACACGAGTATCGATTCGAAGGACCCGCAGAAATACACGTTCTATATGACCCAGTCGGGCCTGAACCTGCCGGATGAGGCGTACTACCGTGAGGAGAAGTACGAGCAGGTGTGCTCCGCCTATATTGAGCATATTACGCGTGTTTTTGAGCTGACTGGCTTGGCGGAGGGGTTCAGCCTCACCCCGGCGGAGGCGGCGAAACTGATTTTTGCACATGAGGCCGAGATCGCCGCCCACCACTGGGATGTGGTCGCTAACCGCGACGCTGAGGCGCGGTACAACCCGGTGGATGCAGCTGAGCTTGAGGAGAAGTTCCCCGGGTTCCAGTTCTCGCACTGGCTGCGGGCTCTTGGTGCTGACCCCGACAGCATGGGCAAGGTGGTGGTGTCTCAGCCGTCGTTCTTTGAGGGTGTGGCGAGTCTGTGGGAGCAGACGCCGCTGCTGACGTGGAAGCTGTGGGCGGTGTGGAATGCTGTGCATTCGCGGGCACCGTTTATGTATGACGAGCTGGTGCAGGCGAATTTCGATTTTTACGGCCGCACCCTTTCGGGTACGGAGAAGCTGCGCGATAGGTGGAAACGCGGCGTGGGCACGGTTGAGAAGGCGCTCGATCAGGAGGTCGGCAAGGAGTACGTGGCGGTGCATTTCCCGCCGGAGCATAAGGTGAAGATGCTCAAACTGGTGGATAACCTGCTGGAGGCATACCGCCGCTCGATCACGAACCTGGAGTGGATGACCGAGGCCACCCGGGCGAAGGCCCTGGAGAAGCTGTCCATGTTCGTGACGAAAATCGGTTACCCGGATGAGTGGCGTGACTACTCGAAACTTGAGCTGGTTGAGGGTGATTTGTTCGAGAATTTACGCCGCGCCTCCGCCTTTGACTGTGATTTTATGCTGGAACGCAATGGCCAGCCGGTGGATAAGAACGAGTGGCTGATGTCGCCGCAGACGGTGAACGCCTACTATATGCCCCCGGCGAATGAGATCGTGTTCCCGGCCGCTATTTTGCGCCCGCCGTTCTTTGACCCCGAGGCCGACGACGCAGCAAACTACGGTGGTATTGGTATGGTGATCGGGCACGAGATCGGCCACGGTTTTGATGATAAGGGCTCACGCTATGACGGCACGGGGGCACTGAATAACTGGTGGACCGATGAGGACTATGAGGAGTTCAATAAGCGCACGCACGCCCTGGTTGAGCAGTATAACGCGTACACCCCGGTGGGTCTTGACCCGGAAAAGTTCCGGGTAAACGGTGAGCTGACGCTGGGTGAGAATATTGGTGACTTGGCGGGACTGTCGATTGCGATTGAGGCGTATAAGATCGCCCTTGAGCAGCAGGGTATTAATTCGTTGGAGGACGCGCCGGTACTTGATGGGATGAGCGCGGCGCAGCGTCTGCTGTGGTCCACGGCTCAGGGCTGGCGCACAAAATCCCGCCCGCAGCACGCGGAGATGATGATTTCGGTGGATCCGCACTCCCCCGATGAGTTCCGGGTGAACGGCACGGTACGCAATATTGACGAGTTCTACACGGCTTTCGGTGTTGCTGAGGGCGATCAGCTGTACCTGCCGCCTGAGGAGCGGGTGCGTATCTGGCTGTAGCGCCCTGCGCCTTTGGCAGAATCTTTAGCAGACCCACAAACCTGCGGGCAGGGGGTATCGGTTCAAGCAGCGGATATTTTCTCCTCTGTTAGAACACATATCCTCTGCTCGCGGCCTCAGGGGCTAGATGTTAGGTCGTGCGGCGGGTCCACTTGGTGAGGGTAAGACCCGCTGTAACAGCTATGAGGGATGCGGCACACACTATGGCGTACAGCCCGGTATCAGCCCACACACTCACATGTGAGAACAGCAGGCTACCTAATGCGGTGAAGAGTGCAGTTGCCAGGAAAATAACCGACATAACTTTCCCAATATGTTTGGGGGTACTGTTCTTCTGCACATCACTATATAGTCGAATATTGTAAATAACTATAATTCCTGCGCTTATAAATAATGCACAAAATACACTAATAATTCCGGGAATGATAGCTATACAGTACGCGCAGCACATCAGAAATAGTAGAGTATTTGGGTGAGCTTTTGCCCCGAGACTGGGCGTTTTATGAATAATAGCGGATGCAGCCACAGCACCCAGCGCCGAGATAAACATGCCCAACCCATACATGTTTGAGTCCATCCCCAGGTGCGCCACTCGCCCCAGCAGCAGATACAGAGTGGAGGCTCCCCACACGTTAATGACCGTAATGTAGAGTACCTCGCGTCTAAGATATGCTGAAGAGGCTATATATACTAGTCCATCACTTAAATCACGGGTTATTCGAGGTTTTTCTTCCTTCACCTCAGCACAAGACACACGCCGCCCCGAAGGCAGATACAGAGTGATTACCAAAGAGAGCATGAAAGAGACAAAATTGACAATCAGCGCAGCTTCAAGAGCATCAGCTGTCTGTTGCGCCAGGATAGCTGCACCCACTAGCGGGCCCGCCGAACGCGATAATTCCCCTACCACCGAATAAACACTATTGTATTTTTCAAACTCTTGAGTATGGAGTATTTCAGGAATGATAGCCCGGCTGGTGGGCGCATATATTGTTGCGATAAGCGACAACCATGCCGAAAGAATGAGCACAATAAAAACACTTGCGTGCCTGTCAAGGTATATCGATAATACGGCGGCGACTATACAGAAAATACTGTTTATAATGTCATAGGCGATAAGCAGTGTTTTCTTATTGTATCTGTCAATAATCGTGAACCCCAGAATACTGGCAAGAAGCACCCCTGCCCCATTGAGTGCGTTCATCAGCCCCACCATCTGATTACCTGCATGTTGGCTCACGTACCATGCGACCACCACAGTGTAGGCGATCGACCCTACTCGGGAGAGGGCGGTGGCAGGAATAAGGTTGTGTGCCCTGCTGTATCTATTGACCACCTGGTTTATCACCGTTTCATCATTACCCATACGGGGCGGCTTCTAGCTCGCAGTGTTGGATTTTTATATCCTTCGCGGGCACATAAGAGTGCATCTATACCTTGTTCGTGCCGCTGGTTGCGGAGGAGAAGAACAAGGCGTCAGTGCTGATGACCCACTTGTTGTCTTTGTAGGTTAGATGCATCTCTGCGTCATCGGTTATTTCCCGCTTGTCACTGGAAATATCTCGCGCACGGCCATCTGACACAGCGAACTCCCCGATAGTGATTTTCGTCGTGCAAGGCCACATGTATGTGTCGTCTTTTTTCGTGGGCAGGGGATCTTTAAGGATGAAAACGCACTTGGATTCCCCCACCCATGCCTTGGTGAAGGGTTTCCCAAAATACTCGTACACGCCCTTTTTGACTGCCTCCTCCATGTTTACCTGCTGAATACAGGTGTCTTCCCCAGTGTTTATGGCGTAGGTGATGGCGGCCGCATAATGCCCGAGGGCGGAGTAGATTCCCGCAACGGTTTTATTGTCGATGTTGGCGGGTTTGACGGGTTTAGGCGTGTTCTTGGCACGGTGCTCTCGGGTGGCGGGTTCGTAGGTTCCCGCGGAGGTGTCGTAGCTGTCGAACTTGATCTCGCCTGAGTAGTCTCCCCTCATGTCTGTGAGCTGGGCGGAGGAAGTGCAGGCCCCTAACGCGGTGGCCCCTGTTGCGGCGATCCCCGTGAGCACGGCGCGGCGGGTCACAGCGGAAGTTCGGGTTAATGCGGAAGTCATAGGGTCATCGTTCCTTTTGCGGTCGATGGTCGGTTCTTCATTCATCATATCGACCGCCGGGGAACATCTAAAGACCCCACCGCCTTCACTGTGGTGCAGGTAACCAGTGCTATAGCTTGTGAATCATCTGTAACACTCGTGAGCTGTTCCACTTTGCGCAGAGCACAGAAGAAACAGGGCACCGGGTCCTGCGGGGGGCGAGCGCGGCAGCCGCCTTGGCGCGGCCCTAGACGCGGGAGGTGCCCCCTGCGCCGGGCGATGAGGAACTGCTGCCGGTGGGCAGGGTATCAAAGACCCACCGCTCATCCTTGTACCGGGCAACGATATCCATGGGGAACTCTTGTGACCGTTCTGATTCTGGGACTTCTTCCACTGAACGATTCTTCACCCGGAAGGGGCCGATTTTAAGAGTGAGCAGAGCTGGCCACGTGTAGGTATCGCCGTCTTGCCGGGGTGTAGCCTCTTTAAGACTAATGATCAGTGTGGGGTCAGCAAGCCAGGTGGAGCCGCTAACACGGCCTATAGCTCTTGTCAGAGAGGCTTTATCTTCGCTGCTTAATGCGCTTTTTCCAACACATTCCGCGTCGCCGCTGTTGAACCCGTAGATGTAGGCGGCAGCCAAGTAGGCAATATTGGCGTGGAGTCCGGCCACACTATTCTTATTCGCTTCTTCGGGAAGAATAGGTTTGGGGACGTTTTTGGCGCGGTGTTCCCGAGTGGCGGGTTCGTAGGTTCCCGCGGAGGTGTCGTAGTTCTCGATTTTCGCTTCGCCGCTAAAATCGGTGCGTTCAGAGCTTGAGGAGCTGGCTGCCCCTTCCTCTATTGTTTGTGTGGTGGCAGGCACCAGTGTGGAGGCGCATCCTGTGAGCGCGGTAGCCGCTGCAATACCCACGGTCATGAGTGCGGTGCGGCGGGTATAGGCGGAAGTTGTCATAGTGTGTCATCCTCAACGATTGGTGATTGCCATATTAGTTTATCTGTATGGCGGTATTTAGTTTAACGGCTTAACCACGGTGTTGCTTGTTATTTTGGCAAGTATTTCATCTCTGGCGGCGGGCGCCTGGGCCTGAAAGCTGATCGTCCTGGGCTCATCTGAGAGGACCGAAAACGGGTGGAGGTTTAGTCGCCGGTGTACTGCCCGTCGGCGCGCAGCGTATACTCAAACATTAACCCTGAATATTGTGTTAAAGCAGCGCTAAAACGCTTCGCGCAGCGCTGTCCGGGCCACTTTTGCGCGACTATTCAGGTTCTTTCCGTACAATAGAATACGTTGCCTCCGTACAGGTGCGCGGCACCCGAATAACCGTGCACGGTACGTATTGGCGGCTTCACCGTGACTATTAGTGCGCTACAGAAAGGGTGTCCAGTGTCTGACGTTCCCGCCTCCGAACCACAGTTCGGTGCACCCCCAACCGTTACCCAGGCCCCGGCCAGGCTGGGCACCCAAGGCACCCTGGATTTGGTGAAAAAAGAGACCCGCGCACCCGAGGCAGCCACGGTGAATAACGGCGCTGATGAGCTGGCAATAGCGCTGAATAACACCGACCTGAAATCCCCCACGTTGCTTGACACCCTTGAGAACACGATCTCGGTGTACGGTGCCGACACGTTCAACGGTATTGACGTAATCACCCAGCGGTTGCTGAACATGCAGGAGCTTGAGCTCGCCCCCGAGTCGCCGCAGACGAAAGCCTCGAAAAACTTGGCTGAACTACGCGCGCAGATCAACTCCCTGGATTACAGCGCAATTGACGGCACCCCCGGCAAGCGTGGCCTGGCAAAACGCCTGCTGGGGCGCGGCAAAAACAAGATGGAGGCGTTCTTCTACCAGTACGCCACCGTCAACCGCAATATTGAGGGCATCAGCAAAAAACTTAAAAAGTCCACGGACGCCCTGGTGATGCAGCAGGCGGAACTGGTGAAACTGCGTGAACGCCTGCAGGAAGGCATGCGGGATTTGAACGAGAAGGTTGCGGTGCTTCAGCAGTTCGCCGATATGGTGCGTGCCGCCGCCGAAGAGACCCGCCTTGAAGGGGACGAAGAGACCGCACGCATTTACACCGAGAAGGTGCTGTACGTGACCGAGCAGCGCATCAGTGACCTGCTCACGAAGCTTGAAATCGCCGGGCAGGCGTACCTGACCAGTGACGTTGTCTCCAGCAACGGTAAAGAGCTGATTCGCGGTATCCGCCGCGCCGAAGACACCACCCTGTGGGCGTACAAGATGACCGCCTACATCGCCCGCTCTTTGGGCATGCAGGAGGCGGTGCTGCAGCAGCTTGGCGCCCTGAAACAAACCACGGAGAACGCGATCACGCGCAACGCCGAGATGCTCTCCTCGCAGGCTACGCGTATCCAGCAGATGGCGTCCCAGCCCGCAATCGATCCGCAGGTGCTGGAGCAGGCGCACGGCAAGGTGCTGGCCGCTCTTGATGAGATTTCCTCCTTCAGGCAGGGGGCGGTGGATGCGTTCGCCCAGTCAAACCAGATGCTGCGGGAGCTCACCGCCGACTCGATGCGCCGCGTCGAACGCAGCAACGCCGAAGAGAACACGGTCACCGGCGGCGGTTCTGCCCGCGCCATCACCGGGAACTAGCGCCAATGAGCTTCCTTAAATGGTTTCTTGGGGTTCAGGATACACACCCCGCACCCCAGCCCGGGCAGCCGCCAGCCCCACCCAGGGCGGGGGTGGGCGAACATACCGCCCAGGCCAGTAACGCACAGGCGTACCCGCAGGTACACGAGCCCACACCCGCCGAGGTGATCGCGGAGGCCAGCATACGCCTGGGACAGTTCGCTGACACAGTACCGCCTCGGGCGCTCTTTCCGGCGTTTGAGATGGTCGAGACCTACCGGAAGATCACGGATGAGGCGGGGTCTAACACGCACCGGGCGCTGCCGGAAACAACCTCATACACCCTGCAGACGGCGCTAAGCACCTACCTGCCGAACCTTTTCACCGCCTATACGCGCACCCACTCCCCCACCGAGACGCAAACCACCGAGCTGGTGCAGGCGCTCACGGAGGCGAACCGCGAGTTCTCCACCGCCCTGAACCTGGTGCGGGCCGGGCACAGCATGGACCTTGAGACGCACACCCTATTTATGCGTAAGCGCATGGTGGCATGATGGGGGCGGTAACATGATGGAACTGAGCATCGGGCAGAACGTGAACCTGACCCAGGCCGCCCCCGAGGTGCACAATATCCTGGTGGGGCTGCGGTGGCGCACCGACGAACCGCTGCTGCGTGAATGCCTGGAAGCCGGGGTGCTGCTCACAACGGGCGGGCGCCTGGTGAACCGCCGCGACTTCGTGTTCGCGCACCAGGTGCTTGACAGCTCCGCCAGTGTGCACCGCCGCGAGATCATGGGCGACGACAAGGCACAGTTCGGCATACATTTACCGGAGGTTCCGGCGGATGTGGACTCGCTGGAGGTGGTGCTTTTCATTAACGGGGAAAGCTCAATACGGCTTAACCGTGCCAGCGGCATACGGGCCCGCGTCATTAACCCGGCCACGGGAGCCACCATGTTCCGTGCACCCCTGGCGCAGGTGGGCCGCAGCGCGGCGGTGCGCCTCATGCAGGTGTACCGGCACCGTGGGGACTGGAAGGTGCGTGCGGTGTGTGACGAATGGGCAGATGTTCCGGCGATGCTGCGGGGGTTCGGGTTGTGAGCCGCTACAGTTTCTTAACGGCGTACCTGGCCGACCCGGCGCCGCAGCATACTCGTGACCACAGCGACAGCGCCCCTGCCACCACGGGCGGCGTGGCGGCCCACGCACCCCAGCGAACAGCCCCGGCCGCCACCCAAAACACCCGGCACAGCTCCCCCACACCGGCGGCGCAGCCCGGTGGCGGCGGGCGTCGCGTGCAGGCCCCCTCAGTCGTCAAACCCGGCGGGGCGAATAGCGCGGGGCAGCAGGTGGCACCGCCAGATATGCGTAAACCCGCGCGCCGCACCGCCACCTACACCCCCGCAGAGCCCAACAGCCTAATATCGGGGGCACCCTCCGGGGCCGAAACCACCGAAACATCCACGACCGTAACCGCCAGCCCTATACCAGACCCCGAACCGCACTGGTGGGGGTCCGCCCCGAATATCACCGAAGCGGCGCAGGAGGAACGGGCCTTCATACTTGATGCGGTACAGTCCGGAATCGGCGGGGTGAGCATCACCGGCACGAACCTGCACGCAACCCTGCTCACCTGGGACGGCGCCACCATCGACTACCCTGAGCCTTCACGGCCCGAACCCATTGATACGGTCACCAGGATCACTCTCAACACCGACTGCACGGTGCTGAGCATACCGCCACGGGCGCTCGCGCAGCTGCGTTCGCTGGCTGTGGGCGGAGAAAATCTTATACTGGCCAACACCAGCCTGGGGTTTACCCGAACCCTGGGCAGGGGCGCGCTAGTATTAAGCGAGAGTGGGTACGCTACGCTCGCAATAGCCATTATTGGCTAGAAATAACCACCATAAATAGACAAGAGATAAGGAAAGGTACATGGCTGCTATTAAGCTCACCAAAGGCAACCCCATTAACCTCACCAAGGAGGCCCCCGGCCTGAAGAACCTCACCATCGGTCTCGGCTGGGACCTGTCAATTGCTGGGGAAGCGTACGACCTGGACGCCTCGGTCATGCTCACCGATGAGAACGACAAGATCATTTTCGATGACGCCTCCCTGATCTTCTTCAATAACCCCACCAGCGCGGACGGGGCGATCGTGCACACCGGTGATAACCGCACGGGTGACGCCGAAGGCGACGATGAGACGATTATCGTGAACCTTGAGAAGGTGGACCCGCAGATTCAGCGTGTGCACATCCTCGCCTCCATTTACGAGGGTGAGAAGACCGGCAAGAACTTCGGTGTGGTGCGCAACGCCTACGTGCGCCTGATTAATGACGACACCAACGAAGAGATCGCCCGCTACGACCTGTCCGAAGACTGCTCGGCGGCACCGGCGGTGCTGTTCGCTGTGGTGTACCGCCATAATGGCGAGTGGCGTTTCAAGGCTGTGGAAGACCCCTTCACCGGTGGCCTGCCGCACCTGCTCACCTCTTACGGTTTTACCGTCTAGAACCCTCTAGACAGCACACACACGCTCTATAAGGAGAGCTTTTAATCAATGGCATTGTTGAAATTCTTCAAATATGACCTGCTCATCACCCTCGCGGCGCTCGTTGTGGCGATGTTCTACGGCGGTGTTTCGGGCATGGTTTCCGCCGCGATCCTGATCGTGCTTGAGATCGTGTTCTCGTTCGATAACGCGGGCGTGAACGCAAAATACCTGAACAAGATGTCGCACGCCTGGCGCCGTATCTTCCTGACCGTAGGCGTGCTCGTGGCGGTATTCGGGATGCGTCTGGTGTTCCCGTTCCTGATCGTATGCCTGGCCGGTAACGTGGGACCGGTCGAAGCGTGGAACCTGGCTATGGAGCGCGGCGACCCGCACACCCCCGGCACTTACGGCTACATTCTGGAATCGGCGCATCACACGATCGCCTCTTTCGGCGGCATGTTCCTGCTGATGCTGTTCCTCTCATTCCTGTTCGAGGCAGGTAAGGATGTGCACTGGCTGGCGGTCATTGAGAGGCCGCTGGCTAAGGCGGGGCATTTCGACTCAATGCCGGTGCTGGTTTCGGGTGCGATCCTGTTGGCGGCCGCACAATTGTTCGGGGCCGAGCACCATGAACAGTACACGATCCTGCTCTCCGGGCTGCTGGGTATGCTCACGTTCCTGGCGACGAACGGTCTGGCGACGTTTATGGAGGACCGCAATGAGGCTCAGGAAGAGTCTTTGTCGGAGGTCGCTATGCTCACGGGTAAGGCCGCGTTCTCTATGTTCATCTTCCTGGAGGTGCTGGACGCGTCATTCAGCTTCGACGGGGTGCTGGGCGCGTTCGCGGTGACTTCTGACCCGATTATTATTGCGATCGGCCTGGGTGTGGGCGCCCTGTTTGTTCGTTCAATGACGATCTACCTGGTTGAGAAAGGCACCCTGCAGGAGCTGCGCTACCTGGATCACGGCGCGCACTGGGCGATCGGTGTTCTGGCGCTCATGCTGATAGCGACCCTGAAGTGGGATATCCCGGATTATGTGATCGGTTTATCCGGCATCGTGTTCATTGCGGGTTCGGTCATCTCATCCCGCCGCGCTAACCGTGCCGAAGCCGTCGAGAATGATGGGGACGCCAAAGAACCCGTAGCCTCGGGAAGCTCAACCGACTAGGCCGCCCTGTGAGCGTGTCCGTAACCGCTGCCGGGTGGCCGCCCCACTGGGGTGGGCGCTGTCGCCCGGCGCGGCATGACAACTAACGTACAACGATGTAGAAGGGTAGAGAAACTATGGCCATTAACCTTTCAAAAGGCCAAAAGATTAACCTGTCAAAAGATAGCGGCCTCACCCAGGTACGCCTGGGGCTGGGCTGGGACCCGATCAAGGTGAAAGGCTTCTTTGGGCGCACCAAGGAGAAGGCCGTGGACCTAGACGCCTCGGTACTGGCCTATGATGCCTCGGGGCAAATGGTTGAGGCCGTGTTTTACGGGTCGTTGCGTGCCGCAAACGGCTCAATCATCCACCACGGTGATAACCTCACCGGTGCCGGTGATGGCGATGACGAGGTTATAGACATTAACCTGCCCGGGGTGGATGCCCGTGTGAGCACCTTGGCGCTTGTGATCACCTCATATTCGGGTGATCAGTTCAGCGGTATTGAGAACGCGTTTGTGCGTGTCGAAAACGTGGAAAACCGGCAGGAGCTGGCCCGTTTTGAGATGACGCAGAAAGGCTCGCACACGGGCCTGATGGTCGCCTCCATTAGCCGGGACGGGAACGACTGGGTGTTTAAGGCCGTGGGTTCGCCGCTGCCGGGCGCCGCACGCACCCCGCGGGACGTTATCGACCCGGCCCGCGCCTACCTGTAACCTGCCAGCTAACGCGAACCGTAGAAGCAGGTTCCGGCCCGTGATACAGGGGTGCCCCAGATGGTTAGCCATCTGGGACACCCCTGTTACGTACTTTAGTCAGTCATGGTGCACACCCCGACACTTCGGCGGCGCGGCACCAGCCACGTGTCTTTGAAGCAGACGCAGGTAACCCCTAGATTGAACTGCTGGGTGAGGCACTGGCTGATGCACCCGGCGACTGAGAGCTGATGTCACTAAGACGCCACGCACCATCCGAATATTTGGCAGTAAGCTCACCCTTATACGTGTGCTTCCGTTCTGTCTCCTTGAACTCCTGCACTTTTCCGGGAGCTGCTATATATTCCCCAAGGTCAGAGGTGAATGTAACTGGCCAATGGTAGGTGTCATCACGTTTAGTAGGCTGGGGTTCTTCCAGAACAGCCGTAACGGTGGGGTTGCCAAGCCACGCCTGCCCCTCCCTAAACGCCCTGTACATATCCCCGGCAGAACTATCCTTAGTAATGTCCCGTTTGTCTTCGTCATTGAGGTCTGACTGCTCAAAATACTGGTCGTCTCCCGTAGCGAAAAGATACTGTAGCGACGCTATCATGAAAGCAAGAGACGAGTAGAGGCCCGCCGCTGACTCCTCACGAATATTATCAGGCTTAACAGGTTTGGGCACGTTCTTCGGTGGCTGGGTACGGGTAGCTGGCCTGTAGGTTCCCGCAGAGGTATCGTAGCTTTCGAGTTTCACCTCACCTCTATAGTCTTTCTCGGGCTCTTTTGTCTGATCCTCATCAGAAATATCTGAGGCAGAAGAGTTTATATTTAACCCGCTGCAGGCGGTTAAAAACGTAAGGGAGCCAGCGCTTAAAAAGCCAAAGGCGGCACGGCGGTTAAATACGGAAGTCACAATATTATCGATCTCATTTGTCTAGGTTCAGGATGTTTGACTTCTTTATTATAGCTAAAGTTCGTTTTTATGACCTTATGTTTCTTTTTATGAGTTATCTGAAAGATTATAGGTCATCATGGTAACTTCCCACACGCTACCAGTGTATTTCCCTTTCATATACCCCTTTTGAGGCTTTTCAGCCCCCGTAGAGGGCACAGGGGCTGTCTGACCTTGTGCGTTATGGACATTTTTACCGTAATCAAAAACAACTGTAGAGGGCCATGTGTAGCCAGAGCCTGACTTGGTGGGCTGGTCAGTTGTTAATGTAATAACAATCTTGGGGTTTTCAAACCATGCGACACCGCCTGCAATATATTGTGCCATCTCATCATACTCACTCAGGTCCTCTTCCTCATCAGTCTTTACCTGGTCCAGGTATTGCCGGTCGCCTGTTGTCACAAAATACTGGAACGAAGCGGCATAGAAGGCGATTGTTGAGTATAGACCAGCCACCGAGTTTTCATTCATATTCGCTGGCTTAATAGGTTTAGGCACATTCCGCGGGGGATGCTCGCTGGTGCCGGGCTCATAGGTGCCTGCGGAGGTGTCGTATTTCTCTAGTTTTGCCTCACCTTTATAGCTCTTTGCAGACTCCGAAGATGCTGGTGAAGACGATGACGTAGAGGCCGCAGGGCTCACGGACTCCTCAGACGGCTCCGGAGAATGTGAATTGGGACTGCTACTACTGCTACTATCGCCACTACTTTTCTTGACACTTCTTAGCGGGGCGCAGGCCGCTAAAAATGCAGCAGACCCTGCACCCAAAAGACCCAGGGCGGCACGGCGGTTAAACACGGAAGTCATGACAGGGGTCGCATCCTTTCCACATAAGGTGATCGCGCACTCTTATCATACAGCGACAGCTCACCTACTGAATGCCTGATGAGCTGAAGTTAACAGCCTCGCATTTACCCCTGAACAAGACATACGACGTTTCCTATTCCCAGGTTTATGTATTTTGCTCTACCGAACTAGCCTGTCAACTAGTTTGTATCGAAACAAGAGTGCCAATCTGCCACACACCATCTACGTATTCACCACGGAACACAGCGTTCATACTGTTCTTCTGTTCGCTGGCGCTAAGGGCTTTTGATTTCCCATTGACGGCATATGCATGCGTACCGTAAGATACTTTCACCTCAGCTGGCCATAGATAATATTGATTTGCTTTACTGGGCTCCGAATTCTTCAGGTCAAATACTACTTTAGGGTTTGAATACCAGATAACCCCACCTGCTATATAGCTGATTAATTCGTTGAATTTTTCCCCAAAACTTTCTTTTTCTTTCTGCCCTAACTTGACCTGATCCATGTACATTGTATTCCCAGAACGTAGGGCATACTCTAGCGCCGCCGCATAGAACGCGAGGTTTGAGTAGAACCCAGCCTCCGATTTTTCGTTCATATTGTCAGGTTTAATGGGTTTCGGCATATTCCGGGGCGGGTGTTCACTGGTACCAGGCTCGTAGGTACCCGCCGAGGTATCATATTTTTCAAGTCTCGCTTCACCACTGTAGTCTTTTTTCTGTGCAGTTGGCGAAGCCGATGCCGTGCTAGCAGGACTCTCGGAAGCTGATTCGCTAGGGTTCTCTGCACCTTTCTTGACACTTCTTAGCGGGGCGCAGGCCGCTAAAAACGCAGCAGACCCTGCGCCCAGAAGACCCAGGGCGGCACGGCGGTTCAATACGGAAGTCATGGCAGGGGTTGTATCCTTTCCACATGAGGCGATTGCGCACTCTTATCATACAGCGGCGGGGGCAGAAGTAGCGGTTCGAAGGTGCGTGCGCTATTAACAATAGAATGCAGGCCACATCCATTAAGAGCGACAGTAGGCGCCTAGGCGCGTACCCCCTACGGCAAGCCTACTGAGCAGGAGGCTTTTACAGGTATCGCCCGTGGCCATGATTACCCATAAAAGTTACGCACTCCTCATATGAGTCTTCCCATACTGATACACCACTATTTATCCTCGTTATCTTGTGCCTTAAAAACCTGGCTTGGCATATGCTCTACAGTTTCAAGATGGATCTCGCTCTCAACGGCATCAACACGCCAGTCACCGTCCTCCCACACCATCGGCACGGAGAACTTAGCAATATGATTCTGCCCATCAGATTTCCACAGAAAAACAGCGTCAACCACAGCCCGCTCTGGCGAGTAAGACTTTATATCATAACCAGCGATACGGGCATCAGCAGAGTCAGCCGGATGGCTCTCAGGAGCTTCAGGCTTATATTCAGCAGCAACACGCTTTGAGAGTAAACCCCTACGCTCTGCCTCAGTTGCATTAATATCACTTTCAGCAGCCATGTACGTGATAGCTGCCATAGCAGCACCGGTTGGGTTATGAGCAAAGCAATATCCCACAACACCAGGCGTATAGGTAGGACCATACGTTGCAGAGACCGGATATTTAATACCATCATAGGTTTTCTTAAACCGGTAATCTGATGGCGCTTCTACGCTGAATTCTTTCTCAGAAGCCACCGCCACATCACACTTATGATCGCCACGGCCTGTAGGTGGTGTGCTTGTTTGCTGTCCGCCACCCGACGGCGCAGAACTAGATGATGCCGCCGCTGCACCCTCAGCCGAGTTTTTAGTCTCCCCTTTATTTCCCATTAGATTCCACACCAGCAAAACAGCCAGCATTAGAATCACGCCGAGCATTACGATAAAAAGAAAATTACGCCCCCGGCTTTTAGAAACATCAGGCATTAAGCATCTCCAAAAAAAATATTAATAAAATAGTTGCTGAATATTGCGACCACTATCGCAGCGAATAGCTACCCATCATCTACTGCGCAGATCCACACCATAGGGCCGGTTGCTACCTTCATCCAGTCCATTGTGTCTTTTTCAAGACTAATAACAGGGCCAGCATGAATCCATGACGAAATAAATGTCTGAAAAAAGTTAACGGCTCCGATTCACAAGGAGATCAGAAAATCATTAATCGGGCCCTCAAGCGCAGTTTTAACAGCATCCGCAACAGGATTTTCAGTGACTTCCCGAACCTTTTCAGAGGCAGCAGCCACATTCTCATGACATTCCGCTTTATCATCAATCGCAGGGTTCATATCACAACTGAAATCCCCAATATTTTGGTTGCACCCGCAGCGAAATCAGCCACGTAATTATTCATTAGCTTTTGCCTCCGTTGGCCTTAAATACCTGCCCCGGCACACGAGTCACCAACACCGGCTCCACCGTGTCTGGATTCACGTCCACCTTCCAGTCATCGTTCTCCCACACCAACGGCAGAGTAAATTTCACCGCAGTCTGCTTACTTTCACCCTCACGAGTCACCAGTACAACAACCCCAATCTTTGCCCTCTCCGGTGAATACTGCTCAACCTCATACCCAGCTATACGGGTATCACGAACAGGCTTAGCCGCAGACATATCGAGGCTTTCCCGCACAGAAGCAGAAAACAGACCCTTTATCTCCTCCCCAGACGCGCGAGAGTCCCCCATTACAGCCGTAACCTGCGCCGCAGCCATTGCGGCCCCCGCCGGATTATGCGCAAAACAATACCCAACCACAGCCGGGGTATACGTCGGCCCCACCGACGCACTCACCGGGTACACAATCCCCACTGCTGACGTCTTAAACTGATAATCCGATGGCACCTCACCACTAAAAGCCTTATCAGAAGCCACCGGAACATCGCACTTATGATCACCGCGACCTGTAGCACTAGAGGACGACGCACTTGAGGGCTGTCCGCTACCCGACGGCGCAGAACTTGACGCCGCCGCTGCGCCCTCAGCAGAGTTTTTAGTCTCCCCCTTATTTCCCATTAGATTCCACACCAGCAAAACAGCCAGTATTAGGATCACGCCGAGCATTACGATAAAAAGAAAATTACGCCCCCGGCTTTTAGAAACATCAGGCATTAAGCACCTCCAAAAAATATTAATAAAATAATTACCGAATATTACGGCCGCCGAATAGCTGCCACCAGCTACTTAATATTTATAGCTGCATTTAGAACTATATTTATGTTGCACTAATGCGTATGATCTACCCTGAATCCCGCAGTAAATGTATTCACGGTTATTCACACTCAGAATTTTACACCCATAGTTCCATTATTTTAACTATTTTGTGATCCACCTTGAGCCTTAAAAATATAAGTTGGCTCTTTGGTTAAAGGAGACGGCTCCGGCTTTTTATCAGTATCTATTTTCCAATCATTATCCTCCCAAATTAATGGTATAGATACCTTAAATCCCGTATTTTTCCCATCCGAGTCCTTAGCGATAACAACAATACCGATAGTAGCTTTTTCAGGAGAATAATTTTCTATATCATAACCAGCAATACGAGCATGTACACGCTCAGTATTACTATTAGGCGCGGAATGAAGATCAGCTGCTATACGCGAAGAATACAGTCCACGAAGCTCGGCCTCAGTAGCCCGAGTATCCCCAACAATCGTGCTACCCTGACTAGCCGCCAGAGCAGCACCTGTTGGGTTATGAGCGAAACAATACCCCACCACCATGCCTGGCTTATAGGTAGGACCATACTGAGCCGATATCGGGTAAATAACACCATGGGTTGTTGTCTCAAACCGATAATCAGACGGCAGCTCAGCGCTAAAAGCCTTATCAGGAGCCACCGGCACATCACACTTATGATCGCCACGGCCTGTAGGTGGTGTGCTTGTTTGCTGTCCACCCTCCGAAGGCGCAGAACTTGACGACGACACACCTCCAGCCGAGTTTTTAGTCTCTCCCTTATTTCCCATTAGATTCCACACCAGCAAAACAGCTAGTATTAGGATCACGCCGAGCATTACGATAAAAAGAAAATTACGCTTCTGCCCCTCAAGCACACGAGACATTAAGCACCTCCAAAATAGTATTCATACAATAATTACTGACTGTGGCAATCATGGTTATAAGAACAGTTGCCCACCATCTGCCGATACCGCAGGTGGGTCCAACAGTGCAGGTTCCTCCGCGATAAACATGACTGGCCGACCAGCCCCCCCCCAACATAATGGTCACGCACGGGCTGGCAGGCTGCCCATACCTCGTTGGTGCCGCGCCCAATACCCAGAAGACACCGTAACTTTTGTGTGTGAACGGGCTGCACCTTAGCCCTCTGTTTCGTTTTACGGAGGAATAACCCCCTAAATGCCAGGAGATAGCGAGTAACGATAAGGGGGCTCTGTGGAGTGTATGTAAAAGAAGAAGATAGTCCGACGTTATCAATAGTTGTAGAAAGGAGGGCAAGCACACCTCTGCCATGCTGCCCTTTGGGTACTGCAATGTGCCCACGGCTGCCAATGGCAGATACCGTTGTAAAGCTACCCGAGCCAGCAGCAGCGCCACACCTTATCGGCGTTCTCATAAAGGTATATTTCTTTCTAATTATCGGCAGATGAAACGGCTGTACCGTCCAAATTTTATTATAGGCAAATGAATATTAAAGATTCAAACATGCTATATATAAATCATATTGCAGATAGATACTTCTAAAACTATCTTAAAATCTCAAGAGGTAAAAAATTATATTTATCCGTAAAGTAAAAGCTACCCGGGCCTATAAACCATGCAACCACTCAAACACCTTAAGCAGAGGTCTGATACAGCACCCCGGGTCTACCCTGTGCTATATAACAATTCGCCTGGATTGAGAGGCTGTTTCATCACCCAATCCAGGCGAACTTTAGTTCTTTTCAAGAATAGTTAATCTATAGCTGCAAGGCGTATAACAAGCACACATCTGGGAACACTCACAACCGCAGTGGTAGGGCTAAAGCAGTTCCCTGGAGGGCTCTTTATGCCTGCTGCTTGCGCTTCCGCGATGCGGCATAGGTGAGAGCTACACCCGTTGCGAATAGTCCTGCAGCGGTAGCCACCGGAGTAGTCGAGAAGCCGGTGTTCGCCAAGCTACCGGTGCTCTTCGCTGCGGTCGCCTGACTCTCACTCTGCACACCCTGTGCAGCAGAAGCAGCGGCCGGGTTATTAGCAGGCACAGCAACAGTCCCAGAGTCTTGAGCCTGCTGAGCGGCAGGAGCAGCCGGGGCGGCCTGAGAACCTGCAGCAGCGGCAGACCCGCCGGATGCACCATTAGCTGCAGCACCAGCACCCGAGCCGCCAGCTGCCGCCTCAGAAGCAGGGGTGTAGGCAGGAGTATAGGCCGGGGCCTGTGCAGCCTGTGCCTGCGCGGCGGGGGCCGCCTGAACCGGAGCCTGAGCGGCAGGGGCTTGCACGGGTGCTGCCTGAACCGGGGCCTGTGCAGCGGAACCGCCTGCCACAGAGGTGTCGGCCGGGGCGGCAGGAGCTACCGGGGCTGCCGGAGCAGGGGTTTCAACTGGTGCGGGCTGGGCAGGCTGAGCAGGAGCAGGATCGGTATCAACCACGGGAGCCGCTGGGGCCTCAGGCGCTGGAGTGGGGTTAATTGCCGGGTCGGCAGGTGCTGGGGTCGGATCAATAGCAGGATCTGCCGGTGTCGCATCCCCTGGAGTGGGAGTCAGCCCAGGGGTAGGGAACAAACCGACGGGGTCCTGCTCTGTGGCAAGAACCGGAGCCTCAGGCTCAGCAGCAGGCTGAACGACAGCCGCCGGGGAAGCCGCAGCAGCGGGCTCTTCAGTTGCCACAGCCGCAGGGGTGTACGCTTCAGAGGGGGCGTCATCAGCCATAGCTGGAACCATATTAATAGCTGCAAGAACAGCCAAACCGCCCAGTATTGTCACTTGTTTCTTCATGGGGTCACTCACTCTCCATCTTTCTTAATAATTGTCATGTGGTGATGGTCGGCTGATAACAGCACGGATGCTCCATCATGGTTAACACCAAGAACCTCACCTTCCGGGCTCTTGCGCACCCCACCGGGTCCAGCCCACGAAACGCCGCCCGTGCCGCCAGAAAGGTGAAAGCCCACCGGAAGTGGGGTAGCTTTTTCAGGGGCCATTTCTATGGTATACGTTGAACGAGTGTTACAGTCGATAATTTGCTTACCTAACAGTAGTGTCGAACCAGAGAAATCTACCTTGGCGCCCTCTGATGCATCAACGGAAACCTTCGCTGCAATATCGCCCGAACTCACCGACTGAAAAACCAGAGTTGAACGACCATCAACAGACCAGAGCGTCATCACCTCGCCACGCGAGCTCACCCCAGCCCACGATGTAAGACGCGCACCCTCCCCCGGTGAGGCAAGCTTATGCGAACCCTTAACCTTGCCGGATGCATCGGCTGTAACAACTGTTCCTCCGTCCTGGGAAGTAGCCCAGTACGCCCGTGAACCATCAGTAGAAATAAACGACGCTCCCTCGGCCGGGGTGCGAAACTCTTTGGGCGATGACCCCAGCAGTGTTACTTTCGCTGGTTTAGATGGGTTATCACGGTTAACCAAAGCAGTAACCCCTTGACGGGTGAGCATTTGCTGGTCTTTAGCGGAGTACCGCAGCACCTCACTGAATTTCTTATCGCTGGACCACGTGAGGTAGGACTCTTTACCGACGTATGCGAAACCACCCTGGTGGGGCCGTATTGTCAGTTCAGAAAGCGCACTATCGGGTTCTTTTACCTCCGTTTTGCTGATTTCTTCCCCCGTCTGAGCCGATACAACATATAGTGTTTTACCGGACAGGTAGGTGACATATTTACCATCCTGAGAGACGGCGGAAACTTCAGCAGCACCGGCTAACTGGACGGCATCGCCTTTCTTCTCCTGGGTAGAGTCGGGACTTTGGGGTTCTGCGCTAGTTTCATGAGACTCAGCCGCAACAGTTCTCTCCCCCTGATTCGAGAGAAAAAACATGACTCCCCACACGCCGCCACCCAGCAGCCCCACAACAAGAACCAGCGCCAACGGAACAAGAAACACTGCCCGCTTGTAGAAGGGTTTGTTCTCCGCAGCAGGGGCCGCTACCGCAGCTTGAGGAACCACCATATTTTCAGGCTCGACAAAACCATTCGGGTATACCACCATGACTCTGTTACCGCCCTGCGCATCTGCTACATGGACATATACCGGGCGCCTTAGGTTACTGGCAATAGTGGAAACATAGGCATAGGAGCGGGATAAAGCAGCATCAATTGTGGCCTCTTGAATGAAGCGGACCCCTTGATCCTGAACAGCCAATTCAACAACGGCTGGCCCTCGAATAATGGCATCCACACGCGGGTACCTTGACGGCTCCATTCTTCCCTCCTTGCATGCCCCTATTCATCATAGAATTTGGGCATTTGGCACACCCTATGGGGGTACTCATAAATGTACCTATATCGTAGCAAGGTTCACCGAATCACTAATATGATCTAAGACTGCTCAGCCATACCAGGTATACGGTTCAGCCATCCTGGCCAGAAAGACGGTGAATAACATATTTTCGCTGGCGCACAGACCTATCAGTTCTTAGGTTCCTACCTACACTCGCTGGAACACGCCAGTGATTTCAAAAATTAGACAAAGAGTTGATATATGATATCGGGTAAGAAATTATTGAATTATAATCGCTACAAATTTATTTCAAGATAGAGATAACTATGAATAAAATACGCGACACACCCAAAAACACACACTAAAACCCAAACCACAAGGAAAAACACACCATGCCACTACACACCCTCACCACAATCCTACAAATTTCCGCAGGGATCATGATACTCTACGGCATCCGCGACGAATACAAACGCTACCGCGATAAGAAAAAAGGAAAAATCGTCAAACGCCTCCCCCGCCTTGAAGGCGCCGCAACTATTTTCGGCTGCATCTGCCTCGTCGGCTTCTTCATCGCCTTATTCATAGCACTCCCAGCATCCGAATGGCTCCCCAACTGGTACTACTTCGCAGGCGGCATACTCTCCGCAGCAACCGGAATCGCCCTGCTATACCGCTACGAAACAAAATACCTCAGCATCAACCCCGACGCCACCATCACCTACCGCAGCAGCTTCGGACAACCCCACACCGCACCCGTGAGCTCAATTAATGAATACAAGTACACCCCAGGACACACGCACTTAAACAACGAATATATCGAAGACAACCTCTGGCTCTGGGACAGCAAAAATAACACCATCGCCGCCTACTCCCCCGAGTACCTGAAAGAATATAACATCATGGCCCACCTCGTCTTCCGATGCGCACGCGGACACTGGCCCGACATGAACAACCCCGACGAAGCAGCCATCATCAAAAAAGCCACCACCAGCAAAGGACGCGGAGAAATCATCCGTTACCTACAAGAAAACACCGAAGCCACAGGACTCGCCAACCACACCCCCACCCCAGCCTAAAATAGCAACAGCCTACCCGGGAGATTTAGATGTCTATCCCCATCCTCACCTTCTCCACCTCCGCCCTCGTACTCACCCTCTACATCCTCCACGACGAAATACAACGCGCCCGCGACAAACACAACACCAGCAAAATCAAACGACCACCCCGCTACAACGGATGGATAGGCATCACCACAACCCTCTTCTGGGCCAACGCCCTCACCCTCCTCCTCTTCGCAACCCCCACACTCGAAACAGGCGCCATCCTCACCAGCACAATCTTCTGCCTCCTCGGACTACTCCTGCTACACAGGTACGCCACCAGCTACCTCAGCATCAACCCCAACGGAACCATCACCCACCGCACCTGGACCGGACGCCGCATCACCACCCCCATCACCTCCATCAACGCCTACACCTACACCCCCACAGAAACCACCGCCGAAGGCGACTTCCACCCCGACCAGCTCAAACTCTACAACAGCAAAGGACAAATAATAGCCTCCTTCTCCCCCAGGATCCTCAAGGAATACACCATCGCAGCCCACCTCATCTTCCGACACACCGAACACCGCTGGGCCGACATGAACACCCCAGAAGACGCACACACCATCAAAAAAGCCGCCGCCCACCCCCTAAACATCACCCGATCCCTGCGCAGGTTCCGCAACGGCAACAACCTCGCCGCCGAAACCTTCACCCCCACACACCCCAAAAACTAACCCTGGGTTGCATAAGAATCACCGCCGAGGCGGGGTGTTTAAGTCTCTGATTGTTCTAAACGCTCTAGGGTGAGAGCATGATCTTTTCTACGGCTCACGAGGCACCACTATCTAGGTGAGCGTCGTTGTGTTTTTCGGCGAACCGACCCTTGAAGCTCCCGCGCATACACACCCA
>ERZ773067.491-NODE-491-length-24025-cov-12.630830_pt1 | contig 24025 bp, 20 predicted proteins | sample MGYA00580622_ERZ773067 | MGnify/ENA primary metagenome ERZ773067 (study PRJEB29015, sample SAMEA2737998) | human oral metagenome | biome: human oral; feature: human-associated habitat; material: dental | place: China | collected 2113 ...
AAACCTGTGTTTGGGGTTTCGGTTGTCGGGGGAAAAGGAATTTTGCAAAGGTCTCGACCTTTTTTAAATTCCGGACATTTATTTCGTTTTCAACCAAGCAAACCAAACCAATACGACAACGAAACAAAAATAAGCGATGCTCCAAACCGGCAGCGCAATACCCAAAAAATAATCCGGTACGGCGCAATTACCGAAGCCGCGCACGATGGGTTCGAACCAGTCAAACAACGGCCAGTCCTTCAAGCGGAACGTCCACGGAGCGCCGCAGGAAGGTGCCGTACCCGGCGGCAGACTTTGCAACCACAACTGATAAGCCGCCGTCCCTATCCCGTACACAGCAGGCACGCTGATAAGCAAAGCGGAAAACGTCCGCCCCACTTTGGAAGACTGACGGAAAAATACCGCCAGCAAAGCCGCCACCCCGACCGCCAATACGCACAAACGCTGCACGATGCATAATACGCAGGGATTCATCCCTAAAACATATTGCGAAACAAACGAACCGCAGGCAGCCAATACGGACAAAACGAGCAAAAACAAAGTTGTTTTTCTAAAAAAATTCATAATATCAAAGCTCTTTGTAAATTTCAGACGACCTCTTCATGCCGTCGATCAGCGTCTATTTTACTACAAAACCCACGCCCTTCCGAAAAGCCCTACCCATTCGCTGAAATTCAAAAAAGTACCCACCCGTTATTTGGCAATCCGCAATAATCGCTGAATCTTGCCGAAATCAAAAGCCCGGATTCACGCCTGTTCAGGAAGTTCAGGAATGATGGGAATATTTTCCATTTTAACCTGCTGTAAAATGCACCGAATCAAAACTTCTCGCACATACTTTACGCCACACCCCGATACATTTTCAGACGACATTTCCACAATTTCGTATCAAAAACAGGATTCAGCCGTGCAAAACAGATGAAACTGTGGCATAATCCGCCCGTCTTCACAAAAAGACTTCAGGAGTTTGAACGGGTTCGCGCTCGTCAAACTTGTCCGAACCGAATAACGGTTCTTTTATTTTTCGGAGTTATCCATCATGGCATTGACCGTAGAACAAAAAGCACAAATTGTTAAAGATTTCCAACGCAAAGAAGGCGATACCGGCTCTTCTGAAGTGCAAGTCGCTCTGTTGACTTTCCGCATCAACGACCTTACTCCCCACTTCAAAGCCAACCCTAAAGACCACCACAGCCGTCGCGGCCTGTTGAAAATGGTCAGCCAACGTCGCCGTCTGTTGTCTTACTTGCGCCGTACCCAACCTGATACATACCGCAACCTGATCACCCGCTTGGGTCTGCGCAAATAATTTATGCTTTACCGGACACCGCTTACAAAGCGGTGTTTTTTTATAGAAAAGGTCGTCTGAAAACGTATTGGTAAAGTTTTCAGACGACCTATCTCTTATGCTTACGAGAGATTTAATCTATCCGTATATATTCCACCGACAAAATCTCAATCTCCTCGCGCCCTTCCGGTGTATTTAAAACGACTTCATCCCCTTCCCTCGCCTTAATCAGACAACGCGCCAACGGGGAAATCCAAGAAATTTTGTTTTGCGCGGTATCGATTTCATCGACGCCGACGATTTTCACGGTTTGCTCGCGCCCGTCGCCGCGCAACAGCCCGACGGTTGCGCCGAAAAAAACTTGGTCGGTCGCTTCGCGCAATTCCGGATCTACGACGACGGCGGCTTCCAAACGCTTGGTCAGAAAACGGATGCGGCGGTCGATTTCGCGCATACGGCGTTTTCCGTAAAGATAGTCGCCGTTTTCGCTGCGGTCACCGTTGCTTGCCGCCCAGTTGACGATTTGAACGATTTCGGGACGTTCTTTATTGACCAGTTGATACAGCTCGTCTTTCAACGCCTGCCAACCAACGGGTGTAATGTAGTTTTTGGTTTCGGTACTCATGATATATATCTGATTATTTAGGATATACGGCAGTTTCAACAAAACTTCGAACTGCTGCATTGAAATGACTGATTCTACCGTCCTTAAGACGGAAGGTTCAAGCTGTCCATATTCATTTCAAAACCATATCCATCGGTTTGAAAATGCCGCAAAGGTCGTCTGAAAACCTACGATACCCGTTTTCAGACGACCTTTATTGATTAAGTATTCAAATTTTAGGCTGTTTTTAAAAATTCCATTCAGCTCCCAACGACCATTGACGGCTGCTGCGTCGTGCATAAGGGGCATTGCTGCGGATGCGGCTGTATCCGTAATTCAAGGTCGGCGTGATGCCTTTGTAGGACAATTTGTCATGGCTGAGGCTAACGGAGAGAGCGCGCTCGCGGTTGCGTTGCGGCTCCGTGCCGAATGCCATAATGCCTTTATAGCGGCGGTTGGCAAATGAAGCGGTCAGGCGGCTGTTCAGCCCGCCCAAAAACGGCCATTGCTGTATCCAGCCTATATTGAACCCGTTGCGGCGGTAGGCAGCATTGTTGACGGCATTGCGTATGTTTTTGTTCTCAGGAACAAAGCGGTTGTATTGCCAACCGCCGAACAGGGTCGTGCTGCCGAAACGGCGCGCCAGGGAGAGATAGGTACTGTCGTGCCAACCGTCGTTACGCAGCGCACGATCGGTTTCCCGGTAGTTTTGATGGTAGCGTTCCAGCGAGTAATAAAGTTGTGTCGCGTTGCCGAGATTGACCCTATGCGAAAGCTGTACGCCGACCCCGTGAGCCAGCATATACGGCGCGGCGCGGCGGTTGTTTTCTTTTTTACTGTCAAATTCGCTGCTGCCCGCCAACTGTGCCTGATAAAACGGTAAAACGCTGACGGTTTGTTTGCCATCCTTGCGCTGCCAGCCCAAATAAGCCCTGCCGAACGCATCGTCGTAAGCTGATTGGCGGTCGAAAAAATAGCTCGTTCCGCTGAGGTTGGCGCGGAATTTGACAGCGTGATGCCCGTACAGCGGGGTGAGTTTTTCGGTGTTCAATTCGTAATTCAAGCCGTTGGCACTGACAGGCAAAGTAATGCTGCACGCGGTTTGCCCCCTTGTTTCGATGCAATAACGCGGAGCAGCGTTGTTGGCGTTATCGCTATGCACGGGACTGATTCCACCAGACCATTTCCATTCTGTCTGCCGCTTGACGGCTTCTTGAAAACGTTTGACGTTTTCCAAAACGGGGGCAGGTATATCGCGCTGCGCGGCATGGCGGAAATGCGCCGCCGCTTCGCCCAAACGATAATCTTGAAACTCTGCCACCGCTAAATCCAATAATATGCGGTCGTCTGAAACGTCGGATTCATAAAGGGTACGATAACGCTCGACCGCTTCGAAAGTCCGCCCTTTCAACTTTGCCAGCAAAGCATCGGCACGTGCAATCAGCTTGGGATTGTGGTTGGGCTGTTTGCGGTAAAGTGCGGCAAGCGAAGAAACCAAATCTGCGCTATTGCCGTTAAGTGCTTGAATCAGCGCGTCCTCTAGAATACGCGGGTTTGCCGCTAAAAAATCATCGCCGACCACAGTCGGTTCTCCTGCATTCTCATTCTTTTCAGACGACCTTTCTTCTTCGGACAAAATATCCAGCCATTGTTTTTGCTGCACTTGTACGGCAGCATCCTGAGAAGGCGAATCCTGCCGGACACCCCCTTCGGGCAATTCAGCCAAGACTGCGGAAGGCAACAGGCAGCATAAAGATACCGAAACCATTTTTTGTTTTATTCTTAACATTCAAAATCATCCGAAATATATGTTTGTATATCGCAGGGATAGCCAAATGCAAACCGCCATGCCCTACTGATTCCCCCAGTCAGGGATTTACGCCTGCCAAAGGTCGTCTGAAACTTTTCATACGACCTTTTTTGCGTAAAAGCAACAGATTCGCATTAAGATGCAGCATTATAGAGGTAAAATTCCAAAACAAACATAACTGATTTATTTTTATGGTCTTATAAATTATTCAAATGTTATTCATCAGTAGATTCATAGGATTAATCAAGCCAACCCACTAAACACGCCTGCAATATATCTTGCGTATCCAAAGCAATAGTTTAATTACACTATCACACGATATTCTTCATCATTAATAGATAGCATTATCAAATCAAATATTTAGAATAAATATTCAAACCTATGTCATTAATTGATTTATTTCTTAATATTTACTTCAAAAATCATAAAAACTCCGCGCAGATATTGCCAAGACGCCATAATTATTACAAAATATTACAACAAAATTGGTAATCCTTATCATTAATTTATAAAATATCAATATTAAGAGAGATTCATCATGAAAATCAAAGTATCCGCAATTTCTGTGGCAGCGACCCTTATTCTGACTGCCTGCGCTGGAGGAGGCGCATCCGAACCCAAAGTCCCCGTTGCCATACCTACGGCTCAGCCTATCGCCAATGTCAAGTTGAGTGATGAAAGCAGTGCGGTACAGACCATCAACACCCTTTCCGGTAAAGGCGGCAGTCTGCATGAAGCGGAACTCGAAGTGAAAACATCATGGGGCGGCAGCTATACCGATAAACAATATGTCTATCAAACCCCTTCCGGCAACTATTACAACATCAGCTCATATTCCGACCCGATTGTCCCCTCTTACTCCAGCCCGTCTTATGCCCTGCGTACCCGCCACGAAGGCCAGCCTTTGTCTGAGGGTGGAAAACTGTTTGTCTGTTGCAGCAATTCCGGACAATTCACCTATGCACCGGCAACCAAACATGACCACCTCAAATTCGGCGCATGGATAAATGCAGACGGCACGGCAGACCTGTTTGTCGGCGGCAAACCCGTCGGAACGGCGAAACCGTCTTATTACACTCCGTCAGACAGTACAGTGGCAAAAGGCAAGACTACATACGAAGTTTGGGCTGTCCGCGTCCGCAACGGCAATATCGTTACCTCAACCTACGATCCGGGCAAATCCTCCGGGTCGTCTGAAAAAAACACGCCCAAACTTTCACTGCTAACAGCCAATTTCAACACCAACAAACTCGGCGGCACGATTTTAGGTAATGCGGATTACGGTCCGGATGTTGTGATGAAAGATGTTGGCATCAACGGCGTTGATTTCTCAGGCACTGCTGAATCCGATGGTAAAAACGGCAAAGTCGAAGGAAAATTCTTTGGTCAATTTAACGGCGATAAAACAGAAGTCAGTATAGGCGGTAAAGTTACCTTTGATGCCGATAAATCGTTGGATACCGTATTCGGCGGCGTGAAGAATGATGACGACCGCAATACAACAGATACGAGTTTGACACCTGTCAGCAAGTAATCGCACATCAGGCATCCCAATAAACCAATAATCAGTACATCTTAAAGAGGCAAAAAATGTCCTTCCCCTTCAAACCCGTACTGCTGGCAGCTATTGTCAGCCAAACTTTCCCTGCCTTCGCTGCCGACCCCGTACCACAAGCCCATCAGGACTTGAATGAAGTCAAAGTCATCGGCGGCCGTAAAGCCCAAAAACTCGGCGAAGAGAAAGTCCGCCGTCAGGCATTGGATAAACAAATGGTCTCTGATGAAAGCGACTTGGTACGCTACGATCCGGGCATCAGCGTCGTCGAAGGCGGACGCTCAGGTTCCAACGGTTTTACCATACGCGGCGTCGATAAAGACCGTGTCGCCATCAACGTGGACGGACTGGCACAAGCAGAAAGCAGGTCGTCTGAAGCATTCCAAGAACTGTTCGGCGCATACGGCAACTTCAATGCCAACCGCAACACTTCCGAACCCGAAAACTTCTCGGAAGTAACCCTTACCAAAGGCGCGGACTCGCTCAAATCCGGCAGCGGCGCATTGGGCGGTGCCGTCAACTATAAAACCAAATCCGCAAGCGACTATGTTTCCGAAGAAAAGCCTTACCACTTAGGCATTAAAGGCGGCTATATCGGACGCAACAGCCAAAAATTCAGCAGCATAACCGCCGCTGGAACCTGGTTGGGGCTGGATGCATTGATGGTTTATACCCGCCGTTTCGGTAAAGAAACCAAAAACAACAGCGACGCTGCCGATACCGTCATCACCGACAACAAACAAAGCTGGAACCCGAATGCCGGCAGCACCAACTACGGCAGCCGCGGCGTAGCCCGCAGCAAACCCGATCCACAAGATTGGGTAAACAAAAGCACCTTATTCAAACTGGGTTACAACTTCAACGATAAAAACCGTATCGGTTGGATTTACGAGGATTCACGCACCGACCGCACGACGACTGAATTATCTAATATGTGGGCGGCAAACTGGAAAGGCGAGGCACTAGGCGATACCCGTTCCCGCCAAGACATCTCCTACCGTAAACGCATCGGTTTTGAATACAAAAACCAACTTGACAAAGGACCATGGGACAGTCTCAACCTGCATTACGACCGTCAAACCATCGACATGAGTACCTGGACTTGGGACTTGCCGACCGATTACGCCAGCAACGGTGTGAACAGCGACGTGTACCATATGTTTCGCAACATCCGTCAAAAAAATACCCAATTCGGTGCCGATGCTGAAAAACAAATCGACTTTTCCAAATTGGTATGGGCAATGCAATACGGATTGGGTGGTTCCCAAAACGACAACGACAATAGAGATCATAGCTATTGGGTACGCCTATACGACCCGAAATATCAAACGTCCAACAACCAAGAATTGACTATGCTGGTCGAAAGCTCCTCCAAAAACCGTTTTGCCTACTGGAACAACACCTTCCAATTCGGCGACAGCAGCCAATACCGCCTCAATGCCGGGCTTCGCTACGACAACAGCAGCAGCAAAGCCAAAGACAATCCCAACTACACTCCTGCCATCCGCGGTCAAATTCCTTATCTCGGCAGCGAACGTAAACACAGCGGTTTCAGCTACGGTTTAGGATTAGACTGGAAATTCACGCCGCGTCTGAATCTTTTGGCAAAATATAGCACTGGCTTCCGCGCGCCGACTTCAGACGAAACCTGGCTATTGTTCCCGCATCCTGACTTCTACCTTAAAGCAAACCCTAACCTTAAGGCAGAAACCGCCAAAAACTTCGAACTGGGACTTGCCGGCAGCGGCAAAGCCGGAAACTTTAAATTCTCCGGCTTCCAAACCCGCTACCGCAACTTTATCGAACTGACCTACATGGGTGTGTCCTCAGACAACCCCAACAGCCCTAATTATGCGCCGATTTCCGACGGTACCGCATTGGTCAGCTCACCCGTTTGGCAAAACCAAAACCGTTCCTCCGCATGGGCGAAAGGTTTGGAATTTAACGGCACATGGAACCTTGACAGCATCGGTTTGCCGCAAGGCACGCACGCAGGTATCAACGTCAGCTACATCAAAGGCAAAGCCAAACAGACCAACGGACAGGAAACCCCGATTAACGCCCTTTCCCCGTGGTCTGCCGTTTACAACCTGGGCTACGATGCTCCTTCCAAACGCTGGGGCATCAACGCATACCTGACCCACACCGCAGCTAAAAAACCGTCTGACACCGTCCACAGCAGCGATGATTTGAACAACCCATGGCCGTTTGCCAAGCACAGCAAAGCCTATACGCTTTTCGACCTGACAGGCTACGTCAACTTGGGCAAATACTTCACCCTGCGCGCCGGTGCGTACAACATCGGCAACAAAAAATACTACACTTGGGAATCGCTGCGCAGCATCCGCGAATTCGGCACAGTCAACCGCGTCGACAACAAAACCCATGCCGGGATAGAACGCTTCACCTCCCCCGGCAGAAGCTACAACTTCACGCTTGAAGCCAAGTTCTAAAGGCGTTTGAAGTAACAAGAAAGGTCGTCTGAAACTTGAAATCCAAGTTTCAGACGACCTTTTTCTATTGATATACAACAATCGGCAGAGAAAATCCTCACCAAACGTTTATGGAATGAAACAACAAATAATGAACAAGACGCAGGCTGAAGCAAACGCCACGCTGTACGCCCGCGCAATCGAAACCCTTGCAGGTCGTCTGAATATGGGAATCCGTGATTTTGACGCAGCCTATGGGGGCATGAATGTGGTCGGCGAAAGCCTTTTAGACGATAGCGTATTGAATCAAGCATTAGCAAGCAACCCGCCGCGCGGATGGGTACATAGCGAAAACCCGCAGGACGCAATCAACATCTGGACAACAGACGGACGGGAAACCGCGAAAAACGAAGCTGTATTTTGGACTTTGGATAACGCGGCAGATACCTGAATTGCCGATACACAGGGATATTCACATTCCATCAGCCGATTTGCAGCACACCACATCTACAAAGAACATGGCAATACCAAAACGGAAGAAGAACGCGGACAGGTTGCCGTAACAGCGGAGGATTTGACGCGGATTCCCGATATTGTTACATCGCCTGACAAAATCGTAACAGGTTTTCAATCAGAACAAGGGGCTGAACGGGTTGCGTATTTGAAGAGATTTGATGACGGGCTGATGGTTTACATCGCCGAAGCCAGCCGTAAAAAGAAAGATTTTCGAGCTATTCCATGCGGAAGTATCCCCCAACGGCAATATCCGAAAATGTCATCAAAAACATTTCCAGCCAAAGCCTCAACGTCCGAAACGGGGAGAGGGCATATGACAATTCTACCCCCAACACCGACACCAATCAAGACATACTGTTTCAAGGCGGCGCAGACCGTGGGATGTTCAGCCGTGAGCATAACCTGATTGCCCTGTTGAAAAACGCCGACGCATCTATATTCGTTCACGAACTGGGGCATTTCTTCCTTGAAACAAATACCCGTATCGCCCGCGACCTGACCGCCAAGCCTGCCGAAAACCTGACCGAACAGGAACGGCAATTCCTGTCCGACGTTCAGACGACCTTGGATTGGTTCGGTGTGAAAGACCTTGCCGCATGGGACGCAATGAGCCTGAACGAGCAGCGCGAGAATCACGAAAAATGGGCGCGCGGTTTTGAAGCCTACCTGTACAAAGGCAAAGCACCAAGCGAAGAATTGCGCGGGGTGTTCCGCCGTTTCCGTTCATGGTTGAAGCAGGTGTATCAATCCCTGAAAAGACTGAACGTAGGATTGACCGATGAAGTCCGCAGCGTGTTTGACCGAATGTTTGCCAGCAACGAGCAGATTCAACAAACCCAATACATCAACGGCATGGCTCCGTTGTCTGATAATAAGGCGTAAGCGAGCATGAACCAAGCTAAGCTGCCCTACTCCTTTCAGGCAACTCTCCATTAAGTTTCTTCTATCTTCCAAAAGAAAAGGTCGTCTGAAATTTTCAGACGACCTTTTGCAGGGTATTCAAGCTAGGATTTATTTATCGCGGCTGAATACGATTTTGGTTGCTTGGATGGCTACGCAGACTGCACCGCCGATGAAGATCAAGTCGGCTGCTGTGCGTACCCAGCGCAGGGTGTCGAGGATTTCCATTTGCAGGAATTCTTCGCTACGGGCATACCACAGACCATGAGTGATGGAGGCGTATGCTTGAATCGCGCCGACAGGCAGCAGGCTGATGGCGATCATGCCGACCAAGCCGCCGTTGAGCAGCCAGAAGCCCCAAGTCATGAGTTTGTCGTCGAAATGTGCGTTTGGTTTCAGGTAGCGGGCAACCAGCAAGACGAAGCCCAGTGCCAAGAAGCCGTATACACCGAACAAGGCTGCGTGTGCGTGAACTGCGGTAGTGTTCAGACCTTGGATGTAGAACAGGGAAATCGGCGGGTTAATCAGGAAGCCGAATACGCCGGCACCGATCATGTTCCAGAAGGCAACTGCTACGAAGCACATCAGCGGCCAACGCAGGCGTTTCGCCCATTCGGACAGGTGTTGGTAAGACCAGTGTTCGTAAGCTTCACGACCCAGCAATACCAGCGGTACGACTTCCAATGCGGAGAAGCAGGCACCGATTGCCATAGAGGCGGAGGTAGAACCGGAGAAGTACAGGTGGTGCAGCGTACCCGGGATACCGCCCAACATGAAGATGGCGGCGGCAGCCAGAGTGGATGCGGTAGCGGTACTGCGGCGGACGAAGCCCATGTTGTAGAAGATGAAGGCAAAGGCTGCGGTAGCGAATACTTCGAAGAAGCCTTCTACCCACAGGTGAACTACCCACCAGCGCCAGTATTCCATTACGGCAATCGGGGATTTTTCGCCGTAGAACAGACCGGGCGCGTAGAACACGCCTACACCGACCATGGAGGCAACGAAGATTGCCAGCAGGTTTTTGTCCACGCCTTTTTCTTTAAAGGCGGAAACGGTACAGCGCAGCATCAGGAACAGCCACAACAGCAGGCCGACCATCAGCAGGAGTTGCCAGAAACGGCCCAAGTCGAGGTATTCGTAACCTTGGTGTCCGAACCAGAAGTTGAGATCGGGACGAATGATGTGGGTCAGGGCGAAGAAGTTACCTGCGTAAGAACCGCCGACTACGATGAACAGGGCGATGTACAGGAAGTTTACGCCGGCGCGTTGGAACTTGGGATCTTTGCCGCCGTTAACAATCGGAGCCAGGAACAGACCTGCTGTCAGGAAGCCGGTTGCAATCCAGAAGATGGCGGATTGGATGTGCCAAGTACGGGTCAATGCGTAAGGGAACCAGTCGGACATTTCGAAGCCGAGTGCTTCGTCAATGCCGTAGAAACCTTGACCTTCGACAGTGTAGTGCGCGGTCAGACCGCCCAGCAACACTTGTACCACAAACAGGGCGACTGTCAGGAAGACGTATTTGCCCAATGCTTTTTGGGAAGGAGTCAGCTGTACTTTGGAAATCGGGTCTTCAGTCGGAACTTCTACTTCTTCGTGTTTGGTCAGGAAGGAGTAACCCCACATCAGCAGGCCGATACCCATCAAGAGCAGGACAACGCTGGTGAACGACCACATGTAGTTTTCAGTAGTCGGTACGTTGTTGATCAGAGGCTCGTGCGGCCAGTTGTTGGTGTAGGTGAAGTTCTCGTCAGGACGGTTGGTCGAAGCAGACCATGAAGTCCAGAAGAAGAAGTTGAACAGTTTTTCACGCGCTTCTTTACTTGGCAATGTGTTGTTTTTCATTGCGAAGTGTTCGCGGGTCGTCTGAAGGGCGGGATCATCGCTGTATACGCCGTGGTAGTAAGGCAGAATGCTCTCAATGGCTTTGACACGGGTATCGCTGATAACGACGCTGCCGTCTTCTTTAATACGGCTTTGGTTGCGGTATTCGTCGGCAAGGCGGGTTTTCAGTACGGCTTGTTCTTCAGGAGAAACTTCGTTGAATTTTTTGCCGTAAGTCTCTTGCGCGGTCAAATCCAACCATGCGACAAGCTCGCGGTGCAGCCAGTCGGCTGTCCAGTCCGGAGCTTGGTATGCGCCGTGTCCCAATACGGAACCGACTTCCATACCGCCGGTGGTTTGCCAGGCTGACTGACCTGCCAAAATATCGTCTTTGGTCATCAGCTGAGTGCCTGATGCCGAAACGACTCTCTCAGGGTAAGGCGGGGCTTTTTTATAAACCTCGCTGCCCATGTAGCCAAGAATGGTAAAGCAGACTGCCAGGACGGCAAACAGCAAGTACCATAGCTTCTTGTACTGTCCCATTTCAGAACTCCTTATTTTGGTAAAAAGTGGTTGCTTATAAATTCATACTATATGAATGTTAAAGATTGTAGCACTCTTTTCAGGCAAAAGAAATATTCTCTTAACAACAATCTTTAAAAAACAGGTATATAGTCAATAATAATTCTTATTATCAAAAATACGATGACATTTTTGTAAAGAATTGGATAAAACATGTGAGCAATAATAGATGATTTGATGTAGTTTTATCTAATTATTAAGTATTAATTAGGTATTAAATTAGGTAGTAAAAGTTCATCTTTGATGAATTAATTGATTTAGGTCAAGATATAGCGGCAAAACCCCCTACATAATCCTACAAAAGTTCATAAGAGATGCTTTTCAGACGACCCTGAATAAGGCAGTTTGTAAAGAGCCGAAAGCGGTATGCCGCGGACGACAAAGGTTGAAAAATTATACCCTGACCTTCTTAAAATAGTTATTAAAGGAAATGACAACTATGAAACGCCAAGCTTTAGCTGCAATCATTGCTTCAGTTTTTGCTTTAGCCGCCTGTGGTGAGCAAGCTGCCCAAAAACCTGCCGAGCAAACCGCTTCCGCTCCTGCAACTGCCGAAGCTCCTGCTTCCAGCACTCAGACTGCTGCCGAAACCCCGGCTGCTGATTTGCCTGTTATCGACGCGGTAACCACCCACGCTCCTGAAGTTCCGCCGGCCATTGACCGCGACCATCCTGCACGTGTACGCGTAAAAATGGAAACCATCGAAAAAACCATGAAAATGGACGATGGCGTGGAATACCACTACTGGACATTTGACGGCGACGTTCCGGGTCGCATGATCCGTGTACGCGAAGGCGATACCGTGGATATCGAATTCTCTAACAACCCGTCTTCTACTGTACCGCACAACGTTGACTTCCACGCTGCTACCGGTCAAGGCGGTGGTGCAGAAGCCAGCTTCACTGCTCCGGGCCGTACTTCTACATTCAGCTTCAAAGCCCTGCAACCCGGTCTGTACATCTATCACTGTGCCGTTGCCCCTGTCGGTATGCACATCGCCAACGGTATGTACGGTCTGATTTTGGTTGAACCTAAAGAAGGCCTGCCTAAAGTGGACAAAGAGTTCTACATCGTACAAGGTGACTTCTACACTAAAGGCAAAAAAGGTGCGCAAGGCCTGCAACCGTTCGATATGGACAAAGCCATCGCAGAACAACCTGAATATGTTGTATTTAACGGCCACGTAGGTTCTATCGCCGGCGACAACGCTCTGAAAGCTAAAGCAGGCGAAACCGTCCGTATGTACGTTGGTAACGGTGGTCCGAACCTCGTTTCTTCCTTCCACGTTATCGGTGAAATCTTCGATAAAGTTTACGTAGAAGGCGGCAAACTGATCAACGAAAACGTACAAAGTACCCTGATCCCTGCCGGTGGTGCAGCGATTGTCGAATTTAAAGCCGATATTCCGGGCAGCTATACTTTGGTTGACCACTCTATCTTCCGTGCATTCAACAAAGGCGCGTTGGGTCAACTGAAAGTAGAGGGCGCAGAAAACCCTGAAATCATGACCAAAAAACTGGAAGACAAAGCCTATGTAGGTAGCGGTGCCGCTTCTGCCCCTGCTGCTTCTGCTCCAGCTGATTCCGCAGCTCCTGCTTCCGCAGCATCTGCAGGTAAAGGCGGCTACTAATCCAGTCATCTCGGCGTAGAGACAGAAAAAAGCCACTGCTGTTCCGGCTGATGCAAGGACAACAGTGGCTTTCTTCCACGACCAATCGAAAGATTGGTTTTTCAGACAACCTATCAAGTATCGAAGGTCGTCTGAAAAACCGGTTTCAAGCATTCACGAACCCGACAAGCCAAAAGCACAATAATCAGACGGCCTCTAAGGATTTTTATCCGGTTTCGCTATATAATCAAAGCCTAATACCCCGCATTCAGATTAGAAAGCCCGTTATGAAACTCATACCACTCCTCACCTTCTTTACCCTTGTCGCAAGCGGCAGTGCAGCGGCGGCCGAAATGGCAAAAGTTGAAGGAGGCAGCTACCGCCCGCTCTATCTGAAGAAAGAAACAAGCATCATTAAAGTCAAACCCTTCCAAATCGACAAATATCCCGTTACCAATGCCGAATTTGCAGAGTTTGTCAAAAAACACCCGCAGTGGCAAAAAGGTAAAGTCAGTTCCAAACAGGCCGAACCTGCCTATCTGAAACACTGGGTTAAAACCGGCAGCAACAGCTACGCGCCCAAACCCAACGAACTGAAACATCCGGTAACCAACGTATCTTGGTTTGCCGCCAATGCCTACTGTACTGCGCAAGGCAAACGCCTGCCGACCATAGACCAATGGGAATTTGCCGGACTTGCCTCCGCCACACAGAAAAACGGTTCTGCCGAACCCGGATACAACCGTACCATTCTTGACTGGTATGCAGACGGCGGCAGAAACGGCTTGCGCGATGTCGGCAAAAGCAAACCCAACTACTGGGGCATTTACGATATGCACGGCCTGATTTGGGAATGGACGGAAGACTTCAACAGCAGCCTGCTCTCGTCAGGCAATGCCGATACGCAAATGTTTTGCAGCGGCGCATCCGTAGGCTCCAGTGACCCATCAAATTACGCCGCCTTCCTGCGCTACGGCATTCGCACCAGCCTGCAATCGAAATACGTCCTGCACAACCTAGGCTTCCGTTGCGCCTCGAAATAACAGGTTTCATCACCAAAGCAGCTTTGGCGGTACTGAAAGGTATCGCCTTTTTTTTGAGTTTGAGGTTAATTTGAAAATAGCGAATGGACAAAACCTCGTGCCTAACAAATTTAGCATGACCAAGTTTCTAACGGGCTGAATATTCCAAGCAACTGGTCTATTTCTCTACCTCTTCCTAATTTTCATTAATAAATATACCGGTAAACCAAAAGGTCGTCTGAATGTTTTTCAGACGACCTTTTATCTATGTTTATCAAGCAGACTGTATCGGGATGATACGGTTTTGATTGCGTTTTGCACCGCCTTCGCAATAATTGACTTTGACGTATTCTTCGACAATCTCTAAGAATTCGGCTGCAATGTTGTCGCCTTTTAAAGTCACTTTGCGTTCTCCGTCAACATAAACCGGGGCAACAGGGGTTTCACCGGTTCCGGGCAGGCTGATGCCGATGTCTGCCAGTTTGCTTTCGCCCGGTCCGTTAACGACGCAGCCCATGACAGCAACGTTTAAAGATTCTACACCGGGGTAAAGGGTGCGCCATACGGTCATTTTTTGGCGAAGGTAATTTTGTACGTCTTGGGCAAGCTCTTGGAAGACTGTGCTGGTGGTGCGTCCGCAGCCCGGGCAGGCGGTAACCATGGGGGTAAACGAGCGCAGTCCCATGGTTTGTAGAATTTCCTGACCGACGATGACTTCCTGCGTGCGCGAGCTGCCGGGTTCAGGGGTCAGGGAAATGCGGATGGTGTCGCCGATACCTTCTTGAAGCAGTACGGCCAAGGCGGCAGTCGAAGCGACAATGCCTTTGCTGCCCATGCCTGCTTCTGTCAAGCCTAAGTGGAGCGGATATTGGCAGCGGCTGCCCAGTTCGCGGTAAACCTGAATCAAATCTTGAACGGAGCTGACCTTGCACGACAAGATGATTTTGTTTTCAGGCAAACCTAATCGGACGGCTTTTTCAGCAGATTCCAACGCCGAAATAATCAAGGCTTCTTTCATGATTTCTTCGGGCGGTTTGGGCGATGAGGACGCCAGATTGGCATCCATCATGCGCTTGGCGAGGCTTTGGTCAAGCGAGCCCCAGTTGACGCCGATACGGACGGCTTTGTCGTTTTCGGCGGCAGTCCGAATCATATAGGCAAATTTTTCATCGCCTTTTGCGCCTTTGCCGACATTACCGGGGTTGATGCGGTATTTGGACAAGGCTTTGCCGCACTCGGGAAATTCTGCCAACAGACGTTCGCCATTGAAATGGAAGTCGCCAATCAGCGGGGTGGTGTAACCCATGTCGTCCAAACGTTGACGGATTTCGGCAACTTTGGAGGCGGCTTCCGGGCTATTGACGGTAATGCGCACCATTTCTGAGCCTGCATCGCTCAATTCTTTGACTTGCAGGGCGGTTGCTTTAGCATCTGCAGTGTCGGTATTGGTCATCGATTGCACGACAACGGGTGCATCCGAACCGACGGTGAGATGATCGATTTGTACTTGATGGGTTTGGCGGCGTTTGGGTGTGTTCATCTTTATTTTTTTCCTGCTACAAAGGAAGCTGATTTTTCACCGGCAACCCGGTATTCTGCCAGATTGATGGTTGTCCCGCCGTAATTGGCTTGTGCGCCTGTGGCAATACCGATCCAGACATTGTAGGGTGCACCGCCTTTAAAACGCCTTTCGCTTCCTGCGGGAATGATCCGGCTGAAAATCATGGTACCTTTCTTGTCGGTGATAATCAGATTGCTTCGGTATTGGACTTTAATCCAAAGCTCGTCTGAATCGACTTTGACTTCAGGTGCGGATGCCGCTGCTTCGGATGCGGCGACACTTGAAGCTGCTTTTTCGGCATTGGATATTTCTTGTTTGCCGTTTTCTGCCATATTGGAAACGGCAACATTTTCTTTTTTCAAATCCGGCGTCTGCATACTGTTGCGTACTGCATCGCTGTTTTGCGCGACTTGTTGTTCGTTTTCATGATTGGACTTGCTTTGCCAAACATAAATACCGCCGCCAAGCAGGATGAGCGCTGCCATGCCCAAAACCCATTTGGGAAAACCGACTTTTTCACCATCTTGGTAGTTCAAGCCGGCATTTTGTTTGCGATCAACCAGATAGACATGGTCTTCTTCCGGCGCGGAAATGGCTTTCAGACGACCTGTAATGGTTGCTTCATCGATTTTCAACAGACGGGCATAAGAACGCAGATAGCCCATAACGAAGACCAATCCTGAAAAGAAAGAATAGTCTCCTTTTTCAAGTGCTTCAATTTGTTCGGCAGACAGTTTCAACCGTCGTGCTACTTCGTCAATATCCCAACCTGATTTGTGTCTGAGTTGTCCCAGCTCATCACCCAATGATTTGGCAGCTTGAATGTCGTATTCGTTTTTCTTTTGATTTTCCATGTAGTTACTTACCTGTGGTTACTGCCTGTAATTGTTCCGAGTAGGGGAAGTTTGCCCTTAACTGGGCTTCGTATTCGTAGGCTGCCTGGCTATTGCCCAAAGCGGTCGCCAATTTCCAACCCAGCAGCAAATCATCTGCCTGCAAGACATCGACTTTGCTTTGGTATTGGCGGAAATAATAGTCCGCTTCGTTTAAATTGCCTGCCAGCATTTTGGTTCTTGCCAATTCTTTAAACGCAGGCGGGAATTGAGGTTGCGCAGCCAAAGAGCGTTCGAGATAAGCTTCTGCCAGCGAATATTGTCCCATCTTCGCGCTGCAAATGCCCTTGTTGAGGTTGGCGATAAACGGAGAAGGATAAGTCGGATCGGCCAGGGCTTTGTCAAAATAACTGATGGACTGGGCGGGATTATTCATCTCGCTGCACAAGAACCAGCCGTAGTTATTGTTGATTTCCGCATTGTCAGGTTTCAAAGATAGGGCTTTTTGGAAGCTTTCTTGCGCCTTTTCGCGAACTTTAAGATATTGATAAATTTGTGCGCGAACCAGCCATGCATCTTCATTGCTGCTGTCCGCTTTCAATGCCTCTTCAATGCTCACCGTTGCTTGACGGTAATCGCCCCCGCGCATGTATTCGATAGCCAACTGTGTTTTGATATTGGCGACCTGTGTCGCACGTTCCGCTCTGCTTGGACCTTTCGGGCCGGCGCATGCGCCCAAAACCAAAGTTAAAATAATGGGTTGCCAAATGTTCAGTTTCATAATCAGCTCTGTTGTTCAACCAAAATCTGCTGCCATTTTTGTTGGCGGCGTGTTTTATCTTGTACTTGTCCTGCCAATTGACCGCAAGCTGCGTCAATATCATCGCCACGCGTTTTGCGAACGGTTACCACGAATCCTGCCTGCTGCAAAATATCGCGGAAAACGCGGATATTTTCATTGGTAGATCGTTCGTAGCCGGAATTGGGGAAAGGATTGAACGGGATCAGATTGAATTTGCACGGTACGTCTTTTACCAGCTCAATCAGTTCGCGCGCATGTTGCGCTTTGTCATTGATTCCGTCCAACATAACGTATTCAAAAGTAATGAAATCTCTTGGTGCTTTGACCAAATAGCGTTGGCATGCCGCCATCAACTCTTTCAACGGATATTTTTTATTCAGCGGAACGATTTGATCGCGTACTTCGTCGTTGGAAGCATGAAGGGATACTGCCAGCGCAACAGGCATCGCATCGCGCAGCCTGTCCATTTGCGGCACCATACCCGATGTAGAAACGGTAACGCGGCGACGGCTTAGGCCGTAGCCATGATCGTCCAGCATGATGCTCAGCGCAGTAACGACATTATCAAAGTTCGCCATTGGTTCGCCCATGCCCATCATGACTACATTGGAAATCACGCGTTCGTTTTTTGGCGTAACGCCCATTGCTTTATTTGCCCACCACAGTTGCCCAATGATTTCGGCAGCGGTCAGATTACGGTTGAAACCTTGGCGGCCGGTAGAACAGAAGGTGCATTCCAATGCGCAGCCGACTTGCGAGGAAATACACAATGTACCGCGTTCTGCTTCAGGAATAAATACTGTTTCCACGCCGTTGCCCGTTCCTACATCCAGCAGCCATTTGCGCGTACCGTCGGTGGATTCTTGCGCCATCATCAGTTTGGGCACATCCACGCTTGCCTGTTCGTTGAGTTTCAGGCGCAGGGATTTTGCCAAATCGGTCATTTCATCGAAACTTTGCGCACCGGCTTGGTGGATCCAGCGCATGACTTGTTTGGCGCGGAACGGTTTTTCGCCCATCTCGGCAAAATGATGGGTCAGTCCGTTTAAATCGTAATTCAGCAGATTGGTTTTCATGTGGTTTATTTCTTGGTAAAGCTTTTAATAAAGGCTGTCGTGATAAATCTTGCGAATCCGGCAGATTAGGACGTTGCATAGTGGGTTTGAACATACCCTGAATCTTGTTGAGCAAACAGCTTTTATTTCCAAGCTCCTTCTATCATATTTTCAGACGACCTCCATTTGAGAAAGGTCGTCTGAAAACAGATTGAGACAAACAATATCGACAAAACCGTCCAAACGCCCGAACCGGTCGGACGTTCGAACGGCATCTATCGTTAACGCGGGCAGATTTCGCTTTGGCTGAAGAAGTAGGCAATCTCGATTGCTGCGTTTTCCAGACTGTCGGAACCATGTACGGCGTTTACGCTGAGAGATTCGGCAAAATCGGCACGTATCGTACCGGGAGCGGCTTCCGCAGGGTTGGTCGCGCCCATCAGTTCACGGTTTTTTGCAACGGCATTTTCACCTTCCAACACCTGAATCATGACAGGACCGCTGGTCATAAAGGCAACCAAGCTGTCGTAAAAAGGACGCTCTTTATGGACAGCATAAAACTCTTGGGCTTCGCGCACGCTGAGGTGCTTCATTTTGGCGGCGACAATACGCAGTCCGTTTTCTTCAAAACGGCTGTAAATTTTGCCGATTACATTTTTACCTACAGCATCGGGTTTAACGATGGAAATCGTGCGCTCAATAGCCATATTATGTCCTTGTTTTTATTGCATTGTGCAATAGTCTGAGGTTGGGGAAAATGAACTGCTATTTTATCAAATTTCAGTATACTTTGGGAAAAGCCGCTCTTTTTTCTTCTCCTGAATCTTATTTTTTCAACGTCAGATGCGGTTGCTCCAAATAAACTTCCGATTGCATTTCCACCATACGGCTGGCGGTACGGGTAAATTCTTCGGCGAAATCGCCTTCGACATAAATATTGTTTACGCCTACCGCGCTGGTGGCACAGAGTTTTACTCGGAAATCGTACAATACGTCAATCAGCCAAGTAAGACGGCGCGCTTCGGCTTTTTCCTGCGGCGTCAGACGTTCCAATCCTGATACGAACACCATTTCATAATGTTCGGCCAAATAGAGGTAATCGGCTTGCGAACGCGGACCAAAGCATAAAGCGCGGAAATCGAACCAAATGGCGCGGTCGGAGTGGGCTTTATGTGGAATTTCACGCCCGTGTATTACGCTGACACCGGGATTCAGTTCGGAAATTCCCGCCATTTCTTTAAACAAATCAGCCAATTTCTGCTCGTTTTCTTCATTGTTGGGAACGAAGAAAATCTCGGCAGGACGTAAAGTGCGCAGGCGGTAGTCTTCTCCGCCGTCAACATTTAAGACGGTCAGACTGGATTCAATCAGCGCAATCGTCGGCAGAAAGCTGCTTCTGTTTTGACCTTGGGGGTAAAGCTCGGACGGGGCGTAGTTGGAAGTTGCCACCAAAACCACGCCTTCGCTCAACAAGTTTTCCAGCAGGCGCCCCAGAATCATCGCATCTGCAATATCGCTGACGTGGAATTCGTCAAAACACAATACGCGGGTCTCTTTGGCAATCTCAGCAGCAACTGCTTTTAAAGGGTTGGCTTCACTTTTCAAGTCTTTCAAACGCTTATGGATTTCCGCCATAAAGGCATGAAAGTGGACACGGCGTTTTCGGCGGTATGGCAAACAGCCGAAAAAAGCATCCATCAAGAAACTTTTGCCGCGACCCACGCCTCCATAAAAATACAGACCTTTCGGCACTTGGGGAGAGCGCAGGCTGCGTCCTAGGAAACGATTGCGTTTGCGTTTGAACATCATCAGTTCCGTCCACAAACGATCCAAATATTCAATCGCCCGCGCTTGCGCTTCATCGCGGATGAAATTCGGTTGTTCGGCTGCCGCCTGATACCAAGTCAGCGGGCTGTGGTTTTCAAATGGAGGGGCGACAAACAGTTGACCTCTATCACTCATATCCGACCTTTATTATGTTCTTGGGTTTGACAATTATAGTGGATTAACTTTAAACCGGTACGGCGTCGCCTCGCCTTAGCTCAAAGAGAACGATTCTCTAAGGTGCTGAAGCACCAAGTGAATCGGTTCCGTACTATCTGTACTGTCTGCGGCTTCGTCGCCTTGTCCTGATTTAAATTTAATCCACTATACGTTTTATCAACGGGCAATCATTAAAAGAAACGTATTATAGATGATTTCAGACGACCCTATGAATTTTCCATTACAAATTCCACCCAAATTACGAAAACAATAGAGAACCATATTTTCAGACAACAAAAACGCCGCATTTCTGCGGCGTTCGTTTACTCAGGTTTAGTTGGCATTTTCTTGTAAAGCCAAGTCCACACGTTCACGCAATTCCTTACCGGGCTTGAAGTGAGGGACGTGTTTTTCAGGCACTTCCACACGTTCGCCGGTTTTGGGGTTGCGACCGATACGGGCTGGGCGATGGTTCAAATCGAAGCTGCCGAAACCACGGATTTCAATACGCTGACCGCGAGCCAGCGAGCGGGTCATGGTATCAACCAAAACTTTTACGCTGTATTCGACGTCTTTTGCCAGCAATTGGTTACCGTTTTTCTCGGCAAAAACTTCTGCCAAACGAACCATTAATTCAGACTTCGTCATGTCTGCAACCTTATTCTTGGTCGCCGGACAGTTTGGCTTTCAGCAAGTCGCCGAGGCTGGTAGTACCTGCGCTGGCGGTTGCAGCAGCGTTGACTGAATTCAGAGCTTCGCGGTTTTCTTTAGCGTCTTTAGCTTTAACAGACAGGCGGATGCTGCGGTTTTTGCGGTCGACGGTTACGATAACGGCTTCAATCTCGTCACCTTCTTTCAGTTTGGTGGTCAGGTCTTCAACGCGGTCGGCTGCGAATTCGGAAGCAGGCAGGTAGCCTTCCACTTCGTCAGACAGGGCAACAACGGCACCTTTGGCGTCAACAGATTTCACAGAACCTTTAACCAAAGAACCTTTGTCGTTTACGCTGATGAAGTTACCGAAAGGATCGCCTTCCAGTTGTTTGATGCCCAAAGAGATACGCTCTTTGTCAACGTCGATTGCCAATACAACGGCTTCAACTTCTTCGCCTTTTTTGTATTTGCGTACAGCTTCTTCGCCGGCTTCAGTCCAAGACAGGTCAGACAGGTGAACCAGACCGTCGATACCGCCGGGCAGACCTACGAATACGCCGAAGTCAGTGATGGATTTAACCGCACCGGAGATTTTGTCGCCTTTGTTGTGGTTTGCGGCAAATTCTTCCCAAGGATTGGCTTGGCATTGTTTCATGCCCAAAGAGATACGGCGGCGGTCTTCGTCGATTTCCAGAATCATGACTTCGACTTCGTCGCCCAATTGTACGACTTTGCTTGGGTGTACGTTTTTGTTGGTCCAGTCCATTTCGGAAACGTGTACCAAACCTTCGATACCTTGTTCGATTTCAACGAACGCACCGTAGTCGGTCAGGTTGGACACTTTACCGAACAGGCGGGTGCCTTGTGGGTAACGACGGGTCAGGCCGCTCCAAGGATCTTCGCCCAATTGTTTCATACCCAGAGAAACGCGTTGTTTGTCTTGGTCGAATTTCAGGACTTTGGCTTCGACTTCCTGACCGACTTCCAACACTTCACTCGGGTGTTTCACGCGGCGCCATGCCAAATCGGTGATGTGCAACAGGCCGTCGATGCCGCCCAAGTCAACGAATGCACCGTAGTCGGTGATGTTTTTAACGATACCTTTGATGATAGAGCCTTCTTGCAGGTTTTCCAGCAGGGCTTTGCGCTCTTCACCCAAAGTAGCTTCCAGAACGGCGCGGCGGGAAACCACGACGTTGTTGCGTTTTTTGTCCAGTTTGATGACTTTGAATTCGATTTCTTTGCCTTCAAAGTGGGAAGTGTCTTTAACGGGACGTACGTCAACCAAAGAACCCGGCAAGAATGCGCGGATGCTGTTGATCATAACGGTCAGGCCGCCTTTGACTTTGCCATTGATAACGCCGGACAGGATGTCGCCGTTTTCCATCGCTTCTTCCAAAGCGATCCAGTCGGCAGCGCGTTTGGCTTTTTCGCGGGACAGTTTGGTTTCGCCGAAGCCGTTTTCAACGGATTCGATGGTAACGGTAACGAAATCGCCAACTTTAACTTCAATCTCGCCCTGAGCGTTTTTGAATTCAGCAACGTCAATCAGAGATTCTGATTTCAGGCCTGCATTAACGGTAACGAAGTTTTGATCGATTGCCACGACTTCGGCAGTAATCACCTCACCCGGATTCATTTCTTGCAGGGTAAAGCTTTCTTCAAGCAACTGGGCAAAATTTTCCATAGTCATATATACTCTTTTCGGTACACCGCCAAGGGGTGCGGGGTAGGTTGGAGGATGCCTGCCGCCCTTGGCACGGCAGGCTTTGAAAATAAATATTTCAGACGACCTTCGGATGCTCCAAAGGTCGTCTGAAACAAAACGCAGGGATTATACCCTAAATTTCAAACTTTATGATACCAATCAAGCACTTTTTTTACAGCTTCTTCGATACTCAGCCCGCTCGTATCCAAAAGTTCCGCATCGGGAAGCTGCTTTAAGGGCGCGACGCTGCGGCGGCGGTCCGCTTCATCGCGTGCCTCGATGTCCGACAAAATCCGTTCAAATTCCAAGCCTTCGCATGGAATGCCGATTTGTTTGGCGCGGCGTTCCGCCCGTATTTTCGCACCTGCGGTCAGAAAAACCTTTAACGCCGCATCGGGGAAAACAACCGAACCCATATCGCGCCCGTCGGCGACCAAACCTTTTCCCGTTAGAAAATCACGCTGCCGCTGCAAAAGCGCGGCACGCACTTTTGGCAACTGCGCCACCGCAGAAGCGCCCATGCCGATGGCTTCACTGCGGATTTGTCCCGAAACGTCTTCGTCATCCAAAAAAACCTGAGTGCCTTCAAAGCGGGCAGGCAGATTTTCCGCCAGCGCGGCAACCGCCTCTTCATCATTCCATTCCACATCCCGTTTCTTCGCATACAGTGCGGTCAGGCGGTATAACGCGCCGGAGTCCAGATAATCGAACCCCAAAGCCTGAGCGACGCGGGAAGCGACCGTCCCTTTTCCCGATGCACTGGGCCCGTCTATGGCGATGACTTTTTGTTTGGTATTCATATTTTGGCTTTCTGAAATAATGTAGGAGGCCGTCTGAAAACAGATGCACCGAAAATATCTTATTTTTCGAATATGCGGGCAATGGTTAAAGTTCTACGACGACCCGGAATTTTACTGGGATAATGTTAAAAAGCAAATCTGACTATTCATCAGTTACTTCACCAAAAAAGGTCGTTTGAAAGCCCTATTTTCGGTTTTCAGACGACCTTTCTATCTATTTCTCTTTAAGCCAACAATTTCCGCCAGCGTTTCACTTGGAAGCGTACTTGCTCCGGCGCGGTGCCGCCCAAGTGGTTACGCGCGTTCAGGCTGCCTTCGGGTGTCAGTACGCCGTATACGTCGTCTGAAATCAGGTTGCTGAAGCCTTGCAGGACTTCGAGCTGCAGTTCGCTCAAATCGACGCCCGTTTGATCGGCGTGGCGCACGGCTTGGGCGACGACTTCGTGGCTGTCGCGGAAAGGCATGCCTTTTTTCACCAAGTAATCCGCCA
>ERZ773067.492-NODE-492-length-24025-cov-11.159366_pt1 | contig 24025 bp, 12 predicted proteins | sample MGYA00580622_ERZ773067 | MGnify/ENA primary metagenome ERZ773067 (study PRJEB29015, sample SAMEA2737998) | human oral metagenome | biome: human oral; feature: human-associated habitat; material: dental | place: China | collected 2113 ...
AAACAAGACATTCTTTGGTTGGCAGGCGTTAGGTTTAGTAGGGTGGCTGGGGTGGGTTAGCTAGATGTTCTAGGTTTATTTTGTTTATCTAGGATTTCTAGGTATTCTAGGTGCTCTAGTTATTCTAGGTTTTCTAGTTACACTAGGTTTTCTAGGTGGACTAATTAATCTAGATTTTCTAGTTACACTAGGCGTTCTAGATTTTTAGCCGCATTGGGCTTGCTCGTTCGTCGGCGGTGCGCAGCCATCTTTTCACCTTTTCACCCTTTCACCCTTTCACCTTTTCATCTTTTCATGCTTATACAAAGAAAACGCCGACAAGAACGAATGTCCTTGTCGGCGTAGAGAATATAAGCTACCGAGTTAGCTTTGTTAAGTGTGCCTCGGTTATAGGCTTGTTGGCATCTTATTGACGCAACAGCTTAACGCTAGGCAGCGACTTGCCGTCTTTGCGAATCTTCAAGATGTAAACACCCTTGTTGGCAATGTGCAGGCGAACGTTGTTGCCAGCAGCAACCTTCACGACCTGAGCCAAGAGGCGAGTGCCATCGAGGGCGTAAACCTCAAACAGATAGTTGCCTTCTTGGGGGCAATCAACGAGGATGTCTTCGCCAACGGTGTAAGCCTTGGGTTGTACATCGCTGCTTTCAACGCCATCGATACCCGTGGAGTTACCCACCTTGATAACGCTGAACGTACGCATGTCCTTGCCATAAGCGTTCTGCAAGGTAAGCGTTACCTTGTAGCTTCCAGGCTGTGCATAAGTAAGTTTAGCTGTGCCAGCTTCGCCGTTGCCAGTGGCATCAGCAATTTTACCCTTAGCTGCTGTCCATTGAGCAGTGGTTTTCAAATCGAAGCTAGAACCTTTGCAGAAGGGACTACCAGCGGCAAACTCAGGTTCGATGGCCATAATGCTACCTTGTCCTTCTTTCGCACCCTTCACAAAGTCAACAGCACCGATAGTGGCAGCTGTTGTCTTGCTGTTTGCAAATTCGTGGTTAGCAGCAGGAGCAGTTTCAAAGTTCCAGAATGCAAGAGGATTATTGGAGCCATCAACATTGTTCATGTTTGTAGCAACTTCTGTGGCATTGAGCGCGCGGTCGAAGAACTTCACGTCATCAACTGCGCCATTGATAGCAGCACATTGGTGACGACCCTTACCGATAAGGAACCAACTATCGTTGTACTCACTTCCCCAGTGGTATCCGGGGTATTGATAAACGGGGGGCAGGCCAGTGCCTGTGCTACCATCAAACTCCCAACTAGCCACTTCGGCTTGCTTGCCATTAACGTAAATGATTTCACGTACACCTTGTCCTGGTACATGTTCCATTACGAAGGTTAGGTGAGTCCAAGTGTTGGGTGCGAAGTTAACCTTCCAGTGGGTCTTATGTTCGGGACCGCCGCTTTGGTTTTGACGGATAACAAACGAGAGCCTTTGCGACTTAGAGTTATATGTAGACCAGAACGAACCCCAGTTGTTTTGTGGCCATATAGTAGTTTGGTCGCGCAGGTCGAGAACCTGCATGTCACCTTGGGGTATGGTGTTGAACTTCACCCAGAAAGAAAGCGTCCAAGCCTTTTGCATATTATCAGTATTGAAACCAAGAGGAACAGAACGCATACCCACGCCCTTCTCGTTAACCATGACACCGCGTGAAAGCTGTCCGTCGCTCTTGCGACCAGTATATGCAAGGCTGATTTGTTCATTGGCCTCAACCGAAATGTTCTCGGTCTTACCATTGGCTGTTAGCGACTTGATGCGAGGAAGTGCGCCGATGTGTTCGTCGGTAATTTGCACAAAATCATTGAAAATACGCGTTTTGCTAACGCCTTCTACATCGCCAGTAAGTTCGAGCTTGTATGATCCAACAGCGTTGATGCCGGTAACTTCAACCGAATTACCACTGCCAGAGAACGCCTGATTGCCTTGGAGGTCGAGCAAACGCCATTGGCCTGCCTTGTGACGTGGATCGGCATAGCTCATCGTGAACGGCTCGTTGGGCTTAATCATCGTTTGCGAAAGGCTGATGTCGTCGTTATAAACATAACCGGGCAAAGAGAGGCTGCTCGTCCAAGCGATGTCCGACTCTTGCTTCATATCAAGCGATACAGCCGATACGCCCAACTTAACCTTGGGGTTTGCGCTAGAAGGATCAACGGGAATGCGATAGATAAGTGCGCCCCACGATGTGGTAACGCCCATGCAAATGGGGTTCTTACCCTCTTCTTGTGCATAAAGCTTAAAGAGCGAGGTGTTAACATCGAGATTGTAGCAGGGTTGTCCCTTAGCCACTTGGCTTGGCATCTCGAAGATGAGCTTACCATCTGCTCCACTAGCGTTGAACGAGAGCATGCTACCTTTGAGGTTAATGGGTTTCTCGGGCTTAACATAGCTGCCACGAGTGATGGACATCTCACCCATATAGAGGTTCATGCGGGTAGCATCTTCGAACTTCAAGGCAACGAGAGCCAGTTTTTTCCCGTCGAAATCGTTATCAACAGTAAAGGTCTTGGTTACCCATTCGTCTGCGTCGGGCAGTTCGGTCTTGGCACGCAGCGTGTAATTGTGCTCGGTGGTTTCGCTACCTTCGGCAGTGAGCACCATGTTAACATTGGCAGTACCCTCCTTCATCTTATATTTCAAGGTGATAACATCACCCTTCTTCAAATCGAAGGCGGTTTTGAAGAGTTGCAGATACTCCTTATTTGTAGAGCCATATACGCGCATGGTTGAACCACCCATGTAGGCATCGTCCCATACGAACTCGGCATCGAGACCTTCTTGGGGCACCTTAGAGCTGTTATGTCCCATCAACTCGGAGGTGAACCACCAACGCCACGTGGGCAGATAGTCTTGAACGCCTACGTTAGCCCATTCTCCGCTGTGCTGGCGAACGCCGTCCCAGTTGAAGAATTTACCATTACCCAAGTTGAAACGGGTTACGAAAGGCTCAACACCAAGGTCCCAAGAGAGTACGCTTCGTGCAGACATGAAGGGCGACATACCTTGGAAATCTACGTTGTCAGCATGGTATAGCAAGCTATTGCCTACTTGGGGGCAGTTGGCGGGGTTGCGCGTGCCACCCGTAAACCAGCGTTCGGTACGCAACATGTAGGTACGTTGCATGGTTTCGGGGTCGCTACCCTTCTCGTTGCGGCTCTCCCAGAACATGTTGCGCGAGTGAGCTCCCCACAAACCGATAGAGATATCGTGGTTCTGCAAAACCGTCCATACGCGTCCGTTTCTTGGTTCGCCACCTTGCATGTTCACACCAGCATAGAGATATAGCGGATCGCGTTGCATGCTACGGGCGTACGAAGCAGAAGAAGAAAGCAACGAGCCGCCGCTACCACTCCAGTTGTAGTTAAAGAACAACGATGCGGCTTCTTCGCCTTTCTTACCGAAGTTCCTTCTGTTATGGCCACCCAAGCCGTAGTCGAAAGAACGTGTACCTGTATCGGCTGTTCCATCATACCACATGTTCTCAAAGATGGGATTCTTCGAAGCCATTTCCTTGTTGAGGGCAACGTGGAAGTTGCGCACATTGGCTACATCGGTAGGAGTACAGGTGAACTCCGAGTTGTAACCAAGCCCGTCGATACCATAATAAGAGAGGAAGTTGGCTGCTTTCTGCGCCATTCCCTGACCGGCCAAGCCAGCAAACATCCGTTGATACTCGCTGGGGAGACCACCCCAGGCTACACCAGCTACCGACGAAACGGCCACACCATTTTTGTGTGCCACGTCGAGCAGGGCAGCAGGAACACGACCTAGCGGCATCGACCAGTCGCCCCAATGGTCAACGTAGCTCCACATCGAGAACACTTCCGAGTTGAAATTACCGTCGGGTAGTGCATTTTTGTGTGGGTCGTCGTAGGGCAACCAAGCAACAAGGCGCTTGTCGTGTGCAGCCTCCAGTTCGTTGTTCACCTGAGTGGCCTTGTTGCGGAAGCGCACTTTGGGCTTAACGCGCGAAATAAAGAAGTTGTCGTCGTTGTTGACCTTATGGCTCCTATCCCATGTTTGCAACAGGGTATGGAACTTTGCCGACTCGACGTCTTTGGTGGTTACATATCCTTCCTTGAACGCCTGAGCGTGTGCGCCAAGCGAAGTAAGGGTAAGCCCAACAAAGAGGATGTTCTTGTTGAAATTCTTCATAATGGGTTTAGTTGTTTATTAGTTAGACCTGCTCGGACACAAGTTTACGGCGAAAGAAGTGTCCATGCTTAGTATAATCTACAAAAAAAGCATCCTGCAAAGGCCACCTTCCACCATGCGATGGTTCGCAACAGCCCAGAGAAGAGCCATTGAAACCATGAGCGATATGTGGATTTTACGCTGGCGCATGTTGCAGAATGCGGAGTTACACGTATAAAATGCTATTGTTATGCGTTGGTTTTGAATCTTGGGTTTATGGGTTTGCAGGCCGAAGAGCTTAGCATTCGAAATTCCTGCCGACCCATAAACCCCAGAATTCATCGCTTAGGGACTAGAAGTTAGACGGCGTTTGCACATCCCACCAAAGGCGTGTGCCTTGTTGGTCGGGTCCTCCCAACGCATCCAATCCAGTGGTTTGGATGTCGGCTATTGATGCTTGGTCGTCGTTGGGGAATACCATTCGCCTAACCAAATCGCCGGGGTTCAAGCTTCCGTCGTTGTATCTGGTAAGCACGGGGAAGAGTTTGGGATAACCCGTACGGCGCATTTCGCCCCATGCTTCAAAGCCATTGGGGAAGAGAGCGATGTACTTTTGGGTGATAATCTTTTCGAGTTTAACCTCTTGCGAATCGCTATCATCCCACTTAACGCCAATCGTTGTGCGCGATGTTTCTTTCGGAGTTCTACCCGTTGGGTCTACATATACCACTTCCACCGGCTTTTCAAGCTCCAAATATTCTTCAAGATAACTCGTCAAGCTTTGGGTATAGCTGTCGTCAGCAGTAAACAACAGAGAGTTTTTCACGCCATCTTCGTATAACTGCTGAGCTGTTTTCCCCTTACCTACGTTCCATCCGCGCAACACACCCTCAGCACGGAGGAAACAAACCTCGGCCAACTTGAAGAGATAAATGGGCGCATTGGTCAACATTGTGCTGCTATAACGGCTGAACGAGATATAAGGATTCTCGGTTCCCTTGGCAGCTCCGACCTTAGAGCCCGAGCGGATACCAATGATGTCTGCACCCATCCGTGTCACGGTGCCATCTTTTGAGGTAATTTCACCATTATTAGTGTCGAACAGCAGCATGCCCGTTCTTGCGGCATCGTTAACGTAAGGATGTTTGAAGCTTTTAAGCAAGGTAACGAAACTAGCACTGGGTGCAAAGTCTTTCCAGCTGTCGCCACCTATAACAGAAAGCGGATGATGACCATTCATACTAGAACTAGGCATGTAGAACTCTTGGCTGCGGTCTACAATCACTCCGTCTCTCACAGCCTCTTCAGCCCATTGCTTTGCCAAGTTCTTATCACGTTTCACGATGTGCATGGCCATGCGAAGTTTCAAAGAGTTGGCCAAACGTATCCACTTGTCTATCTCCGTATCGATGTTGTATGAGTTTCTCGTATTAAGCGTACCCGCATAGCCTTCGAGCTTATCCTTAATATAGTCCTTATATTCGTCAGACTTTGTTCTCAGGCGATTGTAGCAAGCCACGAAAGTGTTGATGTTCTCAACCACACGCTTATAGATAAACTCTTGCGTATCATACTTAAAGGGTGCATGTTGCTTGTTTACCTTAAACTCTTGGTAAGGCATCGGCCCATAAAGGTCGGTGTTGCGAACAGCTGCGAAGCTATAAAAAAGCAAGGCAAGTGCCTTCAACTCGGGGATAGTGTCGGCAGAAGGGTGGTTCATCAGCGGCGTAAGATAATTCTTCGTCATCACGAAAGTACCATTCGCACCAGCGTTCCATCCGCGAGACACGTGATAAGAAGCACGTATCTCATCACCGAAATCAAACTTAGAGTGGGGTATTACCGAATACTGGGCGTATATGTCGGAAACAGTGGCATGGAACTGATATGAATGTTCTGTTGGCGATTCAACAACACCTCCACCATTAATCTTTCCACCCAGAATTAGCTGCTGCGCGCCAATGAATGCGCCCAGTTCGTGGTTCATGTGCTTGGCAGCCGAGTCCATCTGAGCTTTGGTATACTCCGTATCATAGTTAATGGAGTCTACATTGCCGTGAAACACCTTATCATCGAGTTTCAACTCATTTGATTGGAAGGTGTCTTCGGGGTCGTCATAGTCTAGGCACGACGACAAAGTCACCACTCCGGCCACAGACATTGCCATGGCAAAAAACTTTATAAGTTTCATTGTTGTTACAAGTTAAGTTTTAGTGAGAAGCCATACGAACGCGACGAAGGCATGTTGAAGGCCTCGAAAGCGCCCATGCCGTTGCCAGTAGACAGCGAAACGTCGGGATCTACGGGTGCGTCCTTATATATAAAGAAGAGGTTACGCCCGATGAACGACAGGTTGAGGTTACGTCCTTGGCCGAAGAGGTTACGGAAAGTGTAGCCCAACGACAGTTCGCGCAGGCGGAAGTTGGTGGCGTTGTAGATGTATTCCGAGGGGTTCTTGTTGTCGCCGATGCTGCGATAGTACTCTTCAACACCGACAAGGCGGTTGCTGCCATCGGGCAGGTACATGGCCAACTGACCATCAGAGGTGCGCAAGTTGTTGCGTTCGGCATTAAGGCGTGCCTCCTCGGTACGTTTCGAAAGGCCCAAATAATCTAGATAAGCTTCGGTAAGCGAGATTACCTTACCACCAACACGGCCGTTGATGAGGAAGAACAACTGGAAGTCCTTATAGTTAATGGTGTTGCTCCAGCCCAGCTGTATCTTGCTGTTCATGTTGCCAACATACTTCTTGTACAGTTTGTTCGATTGTGTTTCGCGCAGCAAGCCGTCTCCTTCCTCCACTTCAAATGTACCATCTGCCTTACGGCGGAAGTCGGTAACATACATGTCGCCAATGCGTCCGCCCTTCAAGTAGTTCACACGAACACCTGCAATGTCGTTATATACCAAGGCATCGCTTCCATCGGGATTGGTAGCAACGTTCAAGATGGTGTTGTCGTTGAACGAGAAGTTGGCCGACGTGCGCCAAGTAAAGTCCTTTACAAACTTGAAGTTGTAGGCCACTGTGGTTTCAAAACCGCGGTTACGAACCTTACCTGAGTTAACGGGAACACGTTTGCCGGCAGCATTAGCGGCAATCATGTAGAGGTTGTCGGACACCGTGTTGTAGAAAGTGAAGTCGAAATCGAGTTTGCTTCCGAAGAACGACGACTCGATACCCGTTTCAAACGATTTGGTTTTCTCAGGAACGGGATTCTCAAACTTAGCGAAAGAACTTACCGAAGTAGAACCCTTCTCCAAGTCGCGAACACCTGTGGCAAACACAATATTGGGAATAGAGTTACCCACCTCCGAGTACGAAGCGCGGTATTTGAGGTACGAAATCCACTCGGGAAGTTTCACCAATTGGTTCACAATGGCATTAGCACCTACCGAGAAGTAGCCGTAGTGGTCGGCCGTTCCGCGATTTCTAAATTGACGGAAAGCGCGATACCAGTCTACACGATACGAACCATCCACGTAAACCATATCTTTCCAGCCCACCTGAGCTGTAACAAGCGCAGCGCGGTCCCAGTTAGACGACAAGCTACGGCTTAGCGAACCCGACCCGCCAGCGCGCGAGTCGAAGAAGTTAACCTCAGTAGAAGGTTTGTCTTGCATGCCGTGTACGTAAGTGGCAGCCGAATACTTGCTTTGGTTTTCGCCGTGAACCATGTGGCCAACATAACCTGCCGTAGCCGAAAGGCTCCAATCGGGCGTCAACTCCTTATTATAAGACAGCAGGTAGTCGGTATAGAACTCTTGTGTTTTCTCCCAGCCCAGCGAGTAGATGCCGAAGGGGTCTACGCCTTGTGGCGTAAAGTTGGTGGCATGACGCTTGCCTTCGCTGTTAAAGTTGGTAAGAATGTAATTGAAACGAGCTTGGAAATCCAATCCCTTGATGATTTCGTACTTGGCCATCATCATTCCCGTAAACCTATTCTCGCGCTGTACGCTCGAGTGCATGTTCACCAGCCAATACGGGTTGTTCTGGCTATGCTCCATATAAGCCCAGTTTTGCATGGGGCCTTCGAGCTTTACATCATGCACATTGCGTTTATACACACCGCTTACGTCTTTGTCGGCCTCGTAATAAGATTGTTTTGAAATCCAGCTACCACGATCGTGCACATAATTGTCGCGATAATAGTCCATATCTATGTTGCGCGGCGTAACGTAAGTGTGATAAATGGGGTTGAACACTGTTCCACCACCAGGCCTGTTCGTTGTTTTGGTACTAACGAAGTTGGCCGACACCTCAATATTCAGCTTTTCGAACAGCTTATAGTTCTGGCGGAAAGCCATCGTATTACGGTTGTAGGCATTGTTACGAATCATACCATTGGCATGCGAGTTACCTATTGAAAAGTAGGTTTGCACCTTCTCCGTACCACCCGACACCGACACCGAGTTGTTGGTTGTGATACCCGTACGGAAGAATTCGGCCACATCGTCCTTGGCATAGTTGCGCAGATGAGCCACGTTTTCGTAACCTGGGAATATCTTAGTATCGGGTTTGTACTTCAACAAGCGGTCGGCCTCGGGCAGGTCGGCAATTTTTCCGCCCCATCCATCAGCAGCCAATGCGCTGCCTTGCTTGTAGCCTGCGCCATAAGTATTTTGTATTTCGGGGGTAAGCAATGGGGTGTCGAAGGTAACGTTCGACGCTACGCTAACGGCCATCTTGCCTTCCTTACCCTTCTTCGTGGTAATCATCACCACACCGTTGGCAGCCACCGAGCCATAAAGTGCCGAAGCGTTGGCACCTTTCAGCACGTTGATGCTCTCGATGTCGTCGGGGTTAATCATAGACAGCGGGTCGGAACCTTCGCCCACACCCGAATAGGTAACATTGCTGCCGCTGCCAATCTGGCCGCGCGTGTTGTTCAGCATGGGCACACCGTCAACAACGATAAGTATCGCGCTGTTACCCAAAATAGATTTGTTACCACGCAAGATAATTTTCGATGCACCACCGGCACCACCGGCACTGGGCGTAATGGTAACACCCGACACCTTACCCTCAAGTGTGTTGGCCACGTTGGGGTCTTGCACCTTTACCAGGTCTTCTGCCTTCACTTTCTGCGTTGAATAGGTAAGCGACTTTTCTTTTCGCATAATACCCATGGCCGTAACAACCACTTCGCCCAGCACCTTGCTGTCGTCTTGCATCGTTACGTCCACCACGCGCCTGTTGCCTACCGCCACTTCTTGTGTTTGGTAGCCCACATAGCTAAACACCAGCGTAGGGCTTGCAGCATCGGCTTGTATGGTGTACTCGCCGTCGATATTGGTAACGGCACCTTTACCCGTACCTTTCACCAGCACGCTAACGCCGATAAGCGGCTCTCCATGCGTATCCTTCACCACACCTTTAACGGTGTTAGTCGTGGCCTGAGCTCGCTGAGCCGCCGTTGCCACGGCGCTAATCGTAGGTTTGCTCATTGTCATGGGCGTACCGGCATTGTTCACGCCAGCCCACACCGAAACCATTGGCACCGCCGTTATCGACAAAGCCAACAATCCCTTCAACAGCAATCCATCTGTCTTGAATTTGGGTTCGTTCATAAGTTTAGTAAATAATATTTAAGTATATACTCAATTTACAGGTAGTAGGCGCGAGATTGATGCACGCCTTAACGCATGGAATTGTATTTATTCCACGAGTTTACAATACTATAACAACTTAATAAGCATTATTACTTACTACTTCAATAAAAATAAATCTTTCTCGTTATGGGTATTCTAATTATCTACTCCCTTTTATATCACATCAACAACAAACCAAATAGTTTACCATCCGCGTATTTCAAGATACAAAACCTACTCAAAACCATGCAACAATCTAAAACACCTAGTGTAACTAGAAAACCTAGAATAACTAGAGAACCTAGAGAACCTAGAATAACTAGAGAACCTAGAGAACCTAGAATATCTAGATAACCTAGAATAACTAAAAAGCCTAGGCAAACAAAACAAGCCTAGAACAGCAAGTTAAACTACCCCAGCTAACCTACTAAGCCTGACGCCTGCCAGCAAAAGATTGTCTTATTTTCAGCAAAGATTTTAACATTATGAGTGCCCTTTTTCTGAACCAACCGCTCACCTCATCGCAAAAAATCGATTCTCGCGAGGGTTTGTTTTAATGCTAAATTGGATTAGCCTGCGAATGCGGCAAAATGAATATTAATTTAAAGCAATCGTCATTTGCACCATTTTAGGAGCTATTTGCCGCTAAAAGCAGTGCAATATGCCGCTAAATGAAGTGCAATATGCCGCTAAATGAAGTGCGTTTTGGTGCAAAATGCAGTGCGTTTTGGTGCAAAATGCCTTGCGATTTGCCGCTAAATGCGAGACGATTAAGCATAAATATTCGCCACAATGGTATAAATAAAACCTTTCAGAACCATTAAAAACATGGTTAGAAAGGGTAAAGTGAGCGTTAAAAAGTGGGTTTTTAGGTGCTAAAAGCAGGTAATTGGGGGTGAGAAAATTACAAACAGGGCACAAACTAGAAAGGTAAAATGATGCTAAATGCAGGCAAAGCACTCAAAAATGAGACAAATGAAGAAGCGCGCCAGACTAAAATTGCCCCTATTTGCATGCTTTTCGTGCCCATTTTTTTCTAGAATGGGGTGGCGAAACACATGCCTTTTGTAAAGTATTAAGAACAAAACCGCACTGGTTTTCTGGCAAAATAGTCGGACTCATCGGACTGGTCAGACTTGTCGGACTTGTCAGACAGCTTGGACAGCTCGGGCTTGCCTGTTCTATCAACCCCTTAACAAGCAAAACGGCCTTCGAAAGACTGCTCTTTCGAAGGCCGTTAACCGCGTGCATGCGCTACAAGCCTGTTCAAACACAGCAAATAGGCCTCATGCCGCTCTTCACATTGCTGCAAACAAGCAAAGCCTGCACAATTTTAAAACATGTATCACTTTTACTTAACGATAAACTTCTTGCCCTTTACAACATACACGCCCAAAGGCAATGCCTTCTTGCTGCCTGCACGTCGTACAAGTTGCCCGTTCAAATTGTAAACGTCGTTCCCAAGAAGTTCTTCTTTCGACACCTTCACGTCGTCGATGCCGTTAATGGCAGAGAAGTTGGGCAATACCAGCACATTGGCGTTTACCAAGTTGGCCGGAATGGTGCTGCTGTTGGCCGAAACTTCCAACTTCTCGGCCCACCATTGGCGGTTACCCACCTCGTCGAGACCCGATTCGTTAAGCAAGTTGTAGCCATGACGTACTGTTGCATCAACCAATTGATAGCCTTCGGCAGCCTTGAACGTAACGCTAACAGGCTGTTTGTAGCCCGAAGTAGAGTTAAGTGCCTCGCTAAGAACAACCGCTCCGTTAGAAACAGTTCCGTTTTCAGCCTTTGCGCCCACTTTCACTACATCCTTATGAACATTCACAAGCACATCGATGATGTCGCCACCATCTTGCAAAATTTCGTCGCTTCCCTTGGGGTCTAGGCTATTCCAATCTAGCTTGAAACGCATGCGGTAAATGCCTTCCTTCAAGTTGGCAGGCACTTTGAAACTGCCCAACCAGTTCTTTACATTGTCGTCTTGTGGGAACTGGCCGCCCTTGTCGAAGGGTTTTCCATTGCTGTTGTACCATCTGCCATTGTCATTCTTGGCATGAGCAGAGAAACTAACCACCTCGCAGTCGTCTGTTCTGGTGGGGAGGTTGTTGTTGAAGGTCAATCCCTTGGTGCTGTCGAACACACCATCGTTGTTCCAGTCAACAAATACGTAGCCACTCATCCACAATCCGTGGTAAGCAATATACGGCGTGTAGGTTTGTCCGGCCACAACATCGAACACCACCTTGTTGGTAACGTCGAGATAGAATTGCTTGGTGATGCGCGCCGTTAGCGTATTGTCGGGATACTGTTGCAGGTTCTTTTTCTTGTTGCCCTCGCCTTCGTACAATCCCACGTGCATCATATATCGGTCTTCACGGCCATGAGGAGCCTTCTTGTTATAGTTCACTTGATAGTGTGGACCTTGTCCGGAGGTGTCTTTGGGGTCGATAACCTCATCGGGCTGGCCTTTCGACACTTCTTTCCAAACAATTGGCGATGCCGTATGCAGGTCGGTAGAAACGGCACGCACGCCAATGGTAAGCTTTTCGGCATCGGCAGAGAAAGGAATGTGGGCGGCGATGGTTGCCCATTGCGAAGTGCGGCCCACTTCTATTTCCTCGTTGTCTTTCTTAATGAAAATCTCAAAGTGGTCGATGTTGTTGTCATCGTTGTACGAACGGCCATACTTGTCTTCTGGTGCATCCACTGTCCAATGCAGTTTCAGGGTGATGTCTGTTGCACTCTCCGAAACGGTTTCGGCACTAACAAGTTCCTTTATTGGCTTCGGGGCAACGGTGTGGCTGTCGTTCAGTTCAAGTTTGCCCACCAACACGTCTGCTTCGCCCTTCACGCGCAAGGCCACACGTTGTATCTTTCCACCATTAAGTTTGTCTAAGTTAATGGTTTTCTCGGCCCAACCCGTAGCGGTTGCGTCAACGGCATACTCTTGCCATGCTCCGTTCACCTTCAAAAGCAACGCAACAGCTGCATTTCCAGCTACGCGTTTCAAAGCCACACGCGCTACGGGGTGTGCACCAAGCGTAACATCGGTTTTGTATAGCACCACGTCTACACCGGTGTTGCCTGCATTACCTTTCAAACTAAGGCAAGTGCCACCAACGTAGGCCTCGGCATGGGTGAAAATAGGCAGGAAAGTTTTGTTCGCCGTCTCGGTCCCTGCATCGTAAACAAGCCAACGATAAGTTGGCATAATGTCTTGGCTGGCCATGTTGTACCACCCGCCATCGGTTACGGGTGCGCCCTTAACATAATAACGCTTGCCGTTGCCCAAGTTGAAGTGGGTGAGGAAAGCCTTGCTGATGGCCGAACGTTCGGGCATGTACTCGCTTAGGCCACAGAAAGTAGCCAACTGGCTCTGCCAAGTAGTGCCCATGGCCTGAGAAGCATCGGGGCGATAGGCCGGATTGTTATGGCCGCCCGAGAAGAAACGCTCTTGCATCATCTGGTAGTTTGTCTGCCATTCGTCGTCGGTTGCACCCTTGGTGTTGGTGTATATCATGTTGGCCGTATGTTCTCCCCACACAATGAGGTTCATCTTGGTGGTTTGTTTCAGCTCTTCCCAGTTTCTGCTCATACTGTTGATGTGCACGCCGGCATAAAGTCTGCTGATGTCCTTGCATGTTTCTTCGGCAAACTTTTCAGATTCCTTCAAGCCCGTTTGTATATAGCCGCCAGGATAATTCAAGAACAGCTCGTGAATGGGTTCGTCTTTTGTTCCATAGAGTTTTCCATAATTATCTTCATCGAGCGTAAAGTTGGTTGAGGTGTAAATCAACGAGTTGTAATCGGCGAACCCCCTTGCTTTTGCTTCCTTGTACAAGGCTTTATGGAATGCAATCACATTGGCATCTTCGTTGCGGTAAGCCTCCCAGTTGTAAACAATGCCATCGTGGCCGAAAAACATCAGTGCATTGAGCATCGGCTCTACGTAAATGTACTTGCCGTTTTCTTTTTTAGAGATAAGGTCTACCCACGGTTTATCGTCGGCTCCACCATACATCTTTTCGAAGAACATCTGACCCGACATCAAACGGCAACCATTTTTGTGGGCAGCATCGGCCCAACTACCGGGCGTTTGGAAAAAGCCGTGGTTCCACGAACCGAAGTTAGAGGTGTAGTTCCACATCGAATAAACGTCGGTACGCGCCATCGAGTTGGTGGGATAGCCGTGTGCACCTTGACTTCCGTTGCCCATAGGTATGCACATAAACACTTTTCGGTCTTTATACAGACTGGTGTTAAGGCGGTCGTCGGTGTTCACCAATTCGTTCTTGCGCACGTGCGAACGAATGAACTCAATATCGGCAGCCGAGATTCCCACGGCTGCGAACTCGGCGTTTGTGGGATAAGTGCGGCCCGCCTTTTGCGCTTTCAAGAAAAGCTCTAGGATGGTTTGCGGCTGCACATTGTCGAACTCATAGAAATCCTTCGCACCGAGGTTGAGCGAAGAAAGTGCCATGAGTGCCAAAACTAAGAGTTGTTTTTTCTTCATGAGGTTTATAAATTTAGATGTAAAAGAATTATTGTAGATTGAAAAAATAAAATAGGCGTAGTTTTGCTACACTATAAAAACGAGCGTACCCAAGAAACAACCCCTTGTTAAGGGCTGCTGCCTGGGTACGCTTTATTTTAGCATAAATGGTTTATCGCTATACCATTCATTAGAGCATCACTTTAATGGTCTTTTCGTTTTTGCCGTTAATCAACTTCAACAGATAAACGCCCTTAGCCAAGTGGCTGTTGGAAACAACAGATGGCCTGTTGAACACTTTAACCATCGTTCCGTCTACGGTGTAGAGGATAGCCCTCATCGTATTGTTGAAATGGATGGCTCCGTCTTGCACACAAGCCGAAGGAACTTGGCCTTCAACCTTAGCTGCATCTGCAATATCGGTAACGATAGTCCAGTCGGCGGCCTCGCCTTGGTCGTGCGTATCGCCAAAGTTACGCTGTTTGGCTACATTTTCGCCTTCAATTATCACGTCGACATCAAGGGTATAACCCTTTGTTGTAAGACCAACAGGGCCGAAGGTGCCTTGGAACCATGCGTCTGAATAAACAATTCTCAGGCGGCTCTTGCCCAAATGGGCGTCGGCAGGAATGGTAATTTTGCCGTGGTATCCGTCTTCTTTCACCAAACACTTGTTGCCGCCGCGCAACGAACCTGCACGGAATACGCGTTCGCCAAGTGGGTCTACACCATCGTTTGTCGATGCGTCGGTGCGGAAACTCTCTTCACCATTCTCATGTTCCTGATAAACCCTTGACTCCCAGAAGGGCTGTTCTACCGTGCCTTTACCGTGGTTGAAGGTTCCACTTCCGTCGAAGTCCATCCAGCCACCAACGAAACAGTAGCGCAAGTCGTCGTTTGTTCCGGCAACAACACCGCCATCAAAGCCTTTGAGATAGAAGTCGATGGTGCTTCCTTGCTTAACTTTGAGCACCTGACCAGCAACCTTGTGGTATTGGTTACCGCCGTTTGCTTTCGATTCGGCTTGGAACTCTTGGTAGCTGAGCTTATAGTTAACGTCTTGAACAGCACCAGTAGTTCTAAAACTTTCAACGGCACGGCACTTCAAAGCTACATCGTACTTTTCAACATTCTTATTGGCCGACGATTCTCCGTAGGTTCCGAAAGGATTGGTTTCAACTGCATTGGCATCCTTAGCCACAGCCACCCACACGGGCGTAGTGGTGGTTTTCAGGTCGGTTGATACGGCCACAACACCAAACATGGGCGTAGTCATCTGGCTAACATCAACGTTTCCAACCAAAGAAGCCCATTGCGAAGTGCGCCCTATCTCGAACACCTTACCGTCTTGACCATCCTTTACGAGGATTTCAAAGTGGTCGATGTTGGCATCATCGTTGTAAACAAGTCCATAGCTGTTGGCTGCATGGTTAACATCCCAGTGCAGTTTAACGTCCATGAGCGAGGGCGTTTCGGCCACTTTCTCAACTTCGAGGTTCTGAATGGTGCTTGGAGCAATGGTTTTTCCATCGTTAAGTTCGAGCTTACCCACATACATGTCGTATCCTGTGGTTCCTCCTTGCACGCGCAAGCCCACCTTTTCAACCTTGTCGCTAGGACCTAGGTCGAGGGCGATGCGATGCTCTTGCCACGACTTGCCCTTGTTGTTGGGCACTGTGTAGGCTTTCCATGCGCCGTTTACATATAGAATAAGCGAAAGGTTGCTCTTCACTTCTCCTTCTTGACGTTCGCCAGCACCCTTGATGGCAACAAGCGCATAGGTCTTATTGTCGTTAGGAACAATCTCGGTGTTATAAAGAACAATGTCGGTTGGTTGGCTTGCATCGCCGGTAAGTTGGATACACGAACCGCCAGTGAAAGCGTCGTTGTGGGTATATTTCACAGAAATGGCGTTGCTAACCGTTGCATTGGCGGTTACAGCTTGGTTAGCATTGATTACCAACCAGCGATAGGTGGGCACAACATCTTGTGCGCCCATGTTATACCATGCACCAGCGGTACGCTTTCCATAATAGTTGTAACGATCGCCGTTACCAAGGATGAAGTTTGTAGAGAAGGGGAACTTGCCCTTAATGGTAGAGCGTTCGGGAATCCATTGGCTGAAGCCACAGAATGTACTTAGTGGGGGAGTACTTCCTTTCCATTCCATCTTATTACCGAAATTGTCTACGACAGGCCTTGTTAATGGGTTGCGGTTACCGCCACTGAAAGCTCTTTCCAAGAACGTTTGGTAGTTTTCTTGGGCCACATAAGCGTTAGAACCAGAGTTGTAACTCCAAAAACGGCTGTCTTTATGCTCGCCCCAAAGGCACAGGTTCACTTTCTTGCCCTCGCCATTGTCTAGGGCTGTCCAGCTGTGGTCCATGCCAACAATATAGAAACCCTGCCACAGTCCTTTCGTTCCAAGGGTTGAATTGACTTCGTTAGCTGCTTGTGCGGAAGAGTTCATGCCAGTTTCGCCTCCATAATTAAGCATAGCATCTGCCACTTGTCCGTCTCTCTGCGAGTACAAGTACTCACAGTTATCGTCGGTTAGGAAACTAGTGGTGGTGTACAAGCCCAAGTGGAAATTGTCAAAGCCTATCGAGTGCGCGTACTTATATAGGGCCTTGTGAAAGTTGGCTGCTGATATAGGCGTGCTCAACTCCCAGTTGATGTTGATACCATCCATGCCAAAATAGCGCATCATGTGGATAAGCGGCTTTACATACTTAAAACCGTTAAAGCCAACGCTAGAATGGTCGTTGACTGCACGAACCATATTCATCCATTGAGTATAGCCAACATCGCCGCCGCGATCAAAGAACACCGTTCCACTCATCATGTCGCAGCCGTTCTTGTGCGCTGCATCAACCCACGAACCTGGCGTTTGTGCGATGGCGTGGTTCCAGCTGCCCCACAACGACACGTAGTTCCACAAAGAGAACACGTCGCTGTGAAACTGATTGGAGGGATAGCCTGCATCACCGCCGCTACCGCTGCCCATTGGTGTGTTCATCCACAACTTGCGACCTTTGTAAGTGTCGGTCAACAATTGCTTTCCGTCGGCGATAGTCTCGCGACGTTTAACGTGCGACTTGATGAAAGCCAAGTCGGCCTTAGTTATTCCCAAGGCTAATAGTTCGCTCTCGTCAGGGTAATTCTTACCATTAGCCAGAGCCCTGTGGAACACATCGACCATTCTTGTCCAGTCTACGTTCTTAAAATTGTAAGCAGACTTGCTCTGAGCAAAGCTCGTTCCTGGCAAGCTACTCAACAGCGCGCCCAAAAGCCACGCTGCCAAACGGGTAGTTTTCTTCATTATTACTGTTTGTTATTAAATTAAAATATGCTTTGATAGTTGATGGCATGCGAGGGAGTGCCTTGGTATGGACACTCCCTCGCAAGATTTGTTTAGAAGTTACCTCTCTTTACATCCCACCACAAACGAGTTGCTTGCTTGTCTGGCCCACCCAAAGCTTTGAGGCCAGTGCTTTTCACGTCTTTTGCTGTTGCAGCATCTTGCGTGTCGGCAAACGGTAAGCGGCGGATAATATCGCCTTGGCTCAGAGAGCCATCGCCATCGCCAGGGTTAAGCGCATCGAACATGCGCGGATAGCCCGTGCGGCGTAGGTCGACCCAAGCCTCCTTGCTATTGGGGAAACCTGCGATGTATTTCTGTGTGATAATCTTTTCAAGCTTTTCCTCTAAGGTATTGCTCTCATCCCATGCCACGCCAATCTTAATTTGGCTTTCAATGGGTTCGGTATCGCCTGTTGGGTCTACATAAGTAAAGGGTATGGCATGTTCCAACTTCAAGTACTCGTCCATCGCCTTATCGTAACCCTGCACCATTTGGTTCTTTCTATCTTGCATATCGCCTGCCCGGATGCCCTTCTCATAGAATTGGGCTGCTGTGCCATGCATGTTCCATCCGCGTAATGCACCCTCTGCCCGCAAGAAACACACTTCCGATAGCTTCATCAAATACAAGGGTGCCATGTTAATATATATGTCCTTAAGCTTAGAGAATCCATTATAGGGGTTCACCGGCGATTGTTGGTCTTTACCAACCCTTGCGCCAACACGTATGCCGCACACCATCTTACCGGCCTCAAGCGTCTTACTTTCGTCGTGGCTGTTTTTTATTTTCTCGTTCTTTGTGAACAGCAAGTCGAGGTAGGGGTGGTTGCAGCTTTTCAATACAGCCTCAAAGCCTGCGCCCAAACGCATGTCGCCCCACGAGTTCCATAGCTCCGCCAAGGGATTGGTGAAACCGGCGCGCCTAGGAGCGATGCTAGCCTCTTGTGCCACGTCCTCGATTACGCCAGATGCAACTGCCTCTTCTGCCCATTTCTGAGCTAACGCCCCTTCCACCTTAACGATGTGCATGGCCAAACGCAACTTTAACGAATTGGCGAAACGCGTAAGGTATTGAAGTTTCTTATCTACCTTCTCAAGCCTGTCTGGAAATATGGGCGCATTCCTGTCCAGTAGCTTCAGAATCTTCTCCTTATACCATTGGGGTTTGCTTTCGAAATGCTGAAAACATGCAACAATCGTATCGATATTGTTCACCGTTGCATAGTAGATAGAGTCTACCGCATCATATTTATACGGATGGTCCTGCTTATTTGTCTTTAAGTCGTTATAAGGAAGCGGGCCGTAAATGTCGGCAGCCTCGATAGCGGCATAGTCGTACATCAACAGGAAAGTGGCCTTTATCTCGGGCAACGAGTCCACCTCGGCCATGTTAAGCAAGGGCGTGATGAACTTGGTTGCTACCCCAAACGCGCCATAAGGGCCACCATAGGCCTTCAAGTCTACGGTGTACGAAGAAGTCATGTTGATTTGCGAGTTCTCAAAGAAGGAGTGTGGGATGTTGCCATATTGCGAATACATGTCTGGGCCCAGGGCATAGCTGTATTGGTACTGGTGCGTTCCGGGCGGTTTACCTTCCTTACCGCCACGTATAGCAAAGATACCGCCCTTTGCTTGTGCCAAATTGTCTGTTACAGCATTTGCCACACCTTCGTATTTGTCTTCGGCAATGGTGAATCGGTAGTTAATCGAGTCTACCTTACCTTGGCGTACAACGCTCTGTACATTCTTTTGCGTTTGCGAAAACTCATCACCCGTCATGTCGAAGTCAAGGCAAGAGCCCAAAGCCACCGCCGTCAACGGCAACGCCAAAAGCTTAAATATGTTATGTAGTTTCATAATTTACCTATGCGATGTTGTTTATAGATTTACTTTCACTGAGAAACCGTAAGAACGCGACGAAGGCATGTTGAAGAGTTCGAATGCGCCTAGTCCGTTTTGCGTAGACAAAGAAACGTCTGGGTCTACGGGTGCGTCCTTATATATAAAGAAGAGGTTGCGCGCGATGAACGACAAGGCCACATTTTTGTTTGCACCCAGCAAGTTGCGGAAGGTGTAACCCAACGACAATTCGCGCATGCGGAAGTTTGTTGCGTTATAAACGTAGCTTCCAGGATTGCTCTTGTCGCCCAAAGCCTCGTAGTACGAGCGAACGGGCACAATACGACCGCTGCCGTCGTTAAGCATAATGCCGGGGGCATTGCCGTAATCCTTAGCCACAACGTTGTTTTGTTCAGCCTGTAGGCGTGCATCGGCGCTGCGTTGTGAAAATCCCTTAGCGTCCAGCAGCTGTTCGGTTAGCGAAATAACCTTACCGCCAATTCTTCCGTTGATGAGGAAAGACAGGTTGAAGTCCTTATAATAAAAGGTGTTGCTAAGGCCCATCTGCCACTTCGAGTTCATGTTGCCAATGTATTTCAACTCGCCATTTGGTTCTACGTAGGGCTGTCCGGCAGAGTTCAGCTTGTAATGTCCTTTTTCATCGCGTGCGAATTGGGGTACATACATGTCGCCGATAGAACCGCCCGATGCGTACTTTACATGCGTACCGGCCACATTCTGCTCAATCAGGCGTTCGTTGCCCAAAGCGTCGTTCGCCGTTTTCAGGATTTTGTTGTCGTTAAACGAAACGTTGTAAGAAGTGCGCCAGCGCAACCATTTAACGGGCTTGAAGTCGTAACCGATGGTGGCTTCTATACCTTGGTTGCGTACCTTTGCCGAGTTAAGCACCCTTGTACGATTGTTTCCAGCAGGAACCGTCATGTAGAGGTTAGACACCGTAGCGTTATAATAAGTAAGGTCGAAGCTTAGGCGGTTGTCGAAGAACAATGTTTCGATACCCGTTTCGATAGAAGCAGTCTTCTCTGGCTTAGCGTCTTCTAGCGCATTGAAGTTCGAACCCACCACTGTTCCGTCTTGCAAGTTCTTCGTTGCCTGAGCGTAAGCGATGTTAGGGATAGAGTTACCCACTTCCGAATAAGACAAACGATACTTCATGTAGTTGAACCATTTAGGTAACTTAACCAGTTTGCTCACAATGGTGTTGGCACCTACGCCGAAATATCCGTAGTTGTCGGCCGCCGACTGGCCCACACTTTTAAGGTATCTGTATGGGCGATACCAGTCGCGACGGTACGAACCATCCAAGAACACCATTTCTTTCCAGCCTATCTGAGCGGTAGCCAACCAAGCGCGGTCCCAGTTAGAACTCTTCGAGAACGAAGTAGCCCCCTTGTCGCCTGCACTCACATCGAAATAGTTTACGATGGTTGGTGCCACTTTGTAGCGCGAGTCGTAATGCGTTGCCGTAACGCTTGTGCCCTTGTGTTCGCCCTTGATGGTATGGCCAACCCAACCAGCCGAAGCCGAAACATCATAGTCGCCAAAGCGTTTGTTGTAGTTCAACAAGTAGTCGATGTACAACTCGGTATTCTTGCTTTCCGAGTCCCAATAGTGTCCGTAGTCGTCCATAACAGCAGGGAGGAACGTCGTGGCATATCGTTTACTAGTGCTATGGTAACGCGTTTGGTCGTAGTTTACACGTGCCTGGAAAGAAAGTCCGTCGTAAATGTCCACATTGGCCGAAACCGTACCCCACAATCTGTCCTCAGTATTCTTGTTACTGTTCATACCCATCAGCCAATAAGGGTTGTTCTGGTCGCTATTCATAAACGCCCAGTTCTGTCGAGGGCCTTTCAGGTCGGCCCAAGCCGGCGTTTCGATGTAGCCACCGTTCGTTTCGTCCTCTTGAAAGATGGTTTGCTTGTTGCTGCGCCATGTGCCATTAGCCGTAACAAAGTTGTCGCGGTAATAGTTCATGTCCACATTGCGTGGCGTTAAATAAGTATGGTAAATGGGATTGCCCACGGTTCCACCGCCAGGGCGATTGCGAGTGATTGTTTGCGCATAATTGAGCGAAACATTCACATGCAGTCTGTCGAAGAATTTGTAGCTTTGGCGCAAGCTTAGCGTGTTACGATTGTAACTGTTGTTGCGCATCATGCCAACAGCATGGCTATTGGCCATCGAGAAGTAAGTAGAAATCTTCTCGGTTCCGCCCGAAAGTGACAGCGAATTGTTGGTAGTTACACCAGTACGATAGAACTTGGCCACATCGTCTTGGTTGTAGTTGCGGAGGTGGATGTCGGTTGTTTCACCTGCATGGAAGTTGGTTGTGTTCAGAGGAGCCTTGAAATTAAGTTGGCTATCGGTAAGGCTACCAATCTTTGCACCCCATCCATCGGGCGAAATGCCATCAGAAGAAACAGTACCTCCGTATTCGCCCTGTATTTTGGGAGTAAGCAAGGGAGTGTCGAACGTAACGTTAGACGTAAGGTTGATGTCCAAACGGCCTTCCTTACCTTTCTTTGTCGTAATCATAACAACGCCGTTAGCAGCCATCGAGCCATAAAGAGCGGCAGCGTTGGCACCTTTAAGTACGTTGATGCTTTCAATGTCGTCGGGGTTAATTAAAGAAAGCGGGTCGGAGCCTTCGGACATGCCTGCATAAGTAAAGCCTTCGCCACTCATACTTCTGCGTCCGCGTGTGTCGTTGCTCATCGGAACGCCGTCTACCACGATAAGCGGCGAGCTATTACCCAGAATCGACTTGTTACCACGCAGAATAATCTTAGATGCACCACCCGCACCACCTGCACTAGGGGTGATGGTGATACCCGAAACCTTACCTTCAAGCGTGTTGGCAACGTTGGGGTCTTGCACTTTCATCAAGTCTTCTGCCTTCACCTTCTGCGTGGCGTAGGTTAGCGACTCTTCCTTACGCACAATACCCATAGCCGTAACCACCACTTCGCCCAGCACCTTGCTGTCTTCTTTGAGCGTTACGTCTACTTGCGAGCGACTGCCGGCTGCCAATTCCTGCGCCGTGTAGCCCACATAGCTGAACACCAGCGTGGGATTGCTCTCGTTAGTTGTCAGGGTGTATTGGCCGTCGATGTTGGTTATGGCACCCTTGCCGGTACCCTTCACCTGAACGCTCACACCGATTAGCGGTTCGCCTTGTGAGTCTTTCACAACGCCCGTAATGGTTCGCGTGTTAGCCTGCACGCGTTGCAAGGCCGAGTTTTGAGTTGTTGCTGTTGCGTTAAGCAGTGGGTTTTGTGTTGCGTTGGTCTTAACACTGGCTAGCATGGTTGCGCTAGGTGCCGCAACCATAGACAATGCCAGAAGTGCCTTCAACAGCAAACCCTCTGTCTGTGCATTTGTTTTTTTCATACGTGTAGTAATATTATTATAAAGTAGTTATAACTTCAAAAGGATCCGGTGTGGCACATTTTTATGCACCTTACAATAACAACACAACTAACAAGCAAATATTACTTAATCGACCATATAAAAATAAATAATTTTATTTTCAACGAAATATAAATCCTCCCGCGAAACAATGTAAGGCAAAAAGATGGCGGCGATTGCATAATAGGGCGTGACGAAACAAAACGAACGAACCATCAAAAGTGTTCGTTTTTGCAGCAACAACGTCTCTTACAGACTGCACGGCGGCGATAAATGGATATAAATCAGCAGTGTAGAAACTTATACTCGTGCCTTCTGCATGCACTTATGAGCAAATGCGCATAATAAAGATCACAAGGCACAGAAACTTAGAACCTATAATCTCAACAATATATATATTATATGGTACGCGCGCACGCGAGGGAGCAATGAAGTTTGCAAACTTTCATTTCGCGTTTTGACATAAATATAAGTGTTTTTGACATAAGAACATAAGGCCAATGAATAGGATTTATTTAGTTTAGTCTGCATGCTGCTGTTTCCGTTGCCCATGAGCAACATACACTGCACCCATTCGCGCAGGCCGTTGTAAGCGTACATGCTTTCCACGCCGTTATCCACTCGCGTGTATTTACTATACATTCTTGTCCAGTTTTTAGTAAGAAATTTAACATTATGACTGCCTTTTTCGTCACCAATCGCCAACCTTGCCGCAAAAAATCGATTCTCGCGAAGGTTTGTTTTGATGCAAAATAGGGGTGGCATGTGCATGCGGGAAAATGAATTTTTATTTGAAAGGACAGCCATTTGCACCAGTTTCGGGGCTATTTGCAGCAAAATACTGTGCGTTTTGGTGCAAAATAGCGTGTGTTTTGATGCTAAATGCCTTGCATTTTGATGCTAAATGCAGTGCGTTTTGGTGCTGAACGCAAGGTGAAATGCTGCAAAATGGGGTGCAATTTGCCGCTAAATGCGAGACGAAAAGCATAAACATCCACAGCAATTGCATAAAGAAACCCTTTTAGAACCATGAAACACATGGCTGAAAGGGGCAAAATAACCATTAAAAAGTAGGGTTTTAGGGGGTAAAAGTGGTTTTTGGAGCTGCAAAAATCATGAGTTGGCAACCAAACTAGAAAGGCAAAATGGTGCAAAATGCAGGT
>ERZ773067.499-NODE-499-length-23874-cov-5.352030_pt1 | contig 23874 bp, 19 predicted proteins | sample MGYA00580622_ERZ773067 | MGnify/ENA primary metagenome ERZ773067 (study PRJEB29015, sample SAMEA2737998) | human oral metagenome | biome: human oral; feature: human-associated habitat; material: dental | place: China | collected 2113 ...
ACTGCACGCTGTGGGTGGCATACGGTTTGTGGCGCGAGAAGAAAGACTGGCCCATCGTGATTGCGAATGCGCCCGGCATTATTTTTGGCGGTACGGCAGCCGTCACCGCGCTCATGTAGCCGCACATCCATCCAACTCAAGCTCCCCGCGCCACGCCCGAGGCGAATAATGCGCACTGAAGCCCGCAAAACCCTTTTAATAGGGTGTATGAATAGCGCACACATCGCAGAGGCCACCACCCCCGTACGCGACGCCGAGCTGGCGGTTGCCACCCGCGGCGGCATGATCGAATCCCGCCACCGCGGCACCGTGGTGGTGCTCTCCCCCGGCGGCGATGTTATCCTCGCCCTCGGAGACGCCCACCGCCCCATCTTCGCGCGCTCCACTCTCAAACCGTTCCAGGCCATTGGGGCGCTCAAAGCCGGGGCGCCGCTGCGCGGGGCGCAGGTGGCGATCGCGTGCGCATCGCACCGGGGCACTTTCGAGCAGATGCGCGCGGTACAGGAGGCGCTGGCGGCAGCCGGGCTCAGCGCCGACGCGCTCCAGTGCCCCGCCGTGTACCCCACCGACTCGGGCACGCGCGCCACCATGCTCCAGGCGGGGCTGGCAAAAACACCGCTCGCGTTCGAGTGCTCCGGCAAACATGCCGCGTTCTTGTGGGCGTGCGCGGCCAAAAGTGAACGCGGCGAGCTTGAGCCGGATGCGGCACTGTGGAGCATCGACACTTATCTTGACCCCCAGCACCCGCTGCAGCGCATGATCGTTGAAGAGGTGGAGGCGTTCACCGGCGAGCAGGTTGCGCACGCCAGCGTCGACGGGTGCGGCGCGCCCGTGTTCGCGTTATCACCGGTGGGTTTGGCCCGCGCCTACGCAACCCTGGGCACGGCGATCCGCAATATGGAGGCGGATGCGCGCGCCTCAACCGTAGCAACCGCGATGGTGGACTACCCCGAGCTGATTCAGGGCCCAGACTCCCCCGACACGGTGGTGAGCGAGCGGCTGGACGCTGTGGTGAAAAGCGGCGCGGAGGGGATGCTGTGCATTGGCCTGCGCTCGGGGGCGAGCGCCGTGGTGAAGATTTCTGACGGGTCATCCCGTGCCACGCACCTGGTGGCGCTGCGGGCGCTGCAGGCGGCAGGGTTTTTGACGCAGACGACGGTGGATAGCCTGCTGACTGCGGTGCTTCGCCCCATTACCGGCGGTGTTGAAGACGGGCAGCCGCGTACTGTGGGGGAGCTGGTGCCTGGCACGGATCTTGCGGCGGTACTGGCTGGGGTGGCGCCGGCGGTGGCGGCACGGCACGGCTCAGACGGGGCCTGCCCCACGGTGCATGAGGAAAAAGCACACGAAGAGACAACGCAGCGTGAGAAAACACCGGGTGAGCCAGATGGAGCCGACAGCACAGCCACCGGCAAGGAGGCATCCGGGGCTGCTGGCGGTTCTGCGGGGGCCGCACCCGGTCGGGGCGTCAACGGCAGGCCCGTGCGTCATGCGCTCAAGGGCCGCAGGAACGGCAAGAAAGGCAGGCGTTAGTGGCGATACGGCGCAGGGTGTCGGAGGCTGACGGGGCGGCTGCGCTGGCCACTGTACGCGGTGTTTTTGAGGCGGGCACACCGCTGACGGGCGGGCAGAACCGGGAAGAGATGGAACGGTTGTTCGCGTCTCTGCCGCGTGGGGTGCGCGCCACCGCTGTGCGGTACAGCCTGGAGGAGCTGGGCACTTTAGCCCCCGGCAATAGTGTTGAGGTGCGGGTGCCCCCGTTTGGGGTGACCCAGTGTGTGGCTGGCCCGCGGCATACGCGCGGCACCCCGCCGAGTGTGGTTGAGGCGTCCGCTTTCGTGTGGTGTGCGCTCGCGCTTGGGGTGCTGGGGTGGGCTGATGCGTTGGGGTCAGCCCAGCTGAGCGCAAGCGGTGAGCGGTCTGATATTTCCCGCTATTTCCCGTTATTCTAGGCGCCGGATCTAGGCACCAACTGCCTGAATAACGCAGCTTATGGTGTATCGCCCACGCCTTAGGGGCAGGTAATACGCCTTAAGCTGCGTTTTCCGAGCTCCCGCCGTTGAGGGAGCCGCTAGGCAGGGCACAGCCCAAAAGCTAGACTTGAAGATATGAGTAGCGCACACACACCTTCTGATTCCCACCCTGATTCTTCGGGGCATTCCCCTGCCCCCGAGCCTGAAGCATCCCCCGAGACCGAGGTCGAGTACTCGCAGGTGCGTATCCGCCGTGCCCCGTCCATTCCGGCGTTTATGATTCTGGGCCTGGTCGTGGGGCTTATTGCGGCGTTTGTTTCGGTGTGGTTCGGCCCGGGTAATCCCTCCTACACGTTTGAGGCGGTGTTTGGGGTGATCGCCGTCATTTTTGGTGCCGTGGGTACGGCCTTGGGGGCGCTTTTGGGGCTGTGGCTTGACCGCCGGTCGGTGAAGAAAGCCCGTATTGCCCGCGTCGAGCCTGAAGACTAAGAGCAGCCAGCCTGTGAGAAATATTCGTATGCCGCACTACTTTTTTCTGTTGGAGGGGGTAGACTGGTTGTGCGTCTTAATCCGGCAAAATTTTCAGCATCACACGCGAAGGCTGGTTAAGGCGTTCCCACAGTCCCGACGTCGAAAAGAAGTGAATTGATTCGCCCCGACGGAAAACTCACTCACGATCTGGATCCGGTTGATCATGGACCCAAGGACGCCTGCGGCGTATTTGGCGTCTGGGCACCCGGTGAAGACGTGGCAAAGCTCACCTACTACGGCCTGTACGCGATTCAGCACCGTGGCCAGGAATCAGCCGGTATAGCGACCAGCAACGGCAAGCGCATTAACGTGTATAAGGATATGGGGCTGGTCTCCCAGGTCTTTGACGAGGCAACGCTCAGCTCCATGCCCGGCGATCACGCTATCGGCCACGCACGCTACTCCACCACGGGTGCATCCCACTGGGCGAATGCGCAGCCGACACTGGGCACCACCCCGCACGGCACGCTCTGCCTAGCGCACAACGGCAACCTCACGAACTCGGCTGACCTCTACGACCGTCTGCTGGCGAAGAACGGCGGTAAACCTCCGGCGTTTGGCGAGCTGGCGCAGGGCAACACCACCGATACTGCCCTGGTGACCGCGCTCTTAGCTGAGCACGATTTTGCCTCACTGGAGGAGGCAGTGCTTGATCTGCTGCCCACCCTGCGCGGGGCGTTCTGCCTCACGTTCATGGACGAAACCACCCTGTACGCGGCCCGTGACCCGCAGGGTGTGCGGCCGCTGGTGCTGGGGCGTTTGGAGCGGGGCTGGGTGGTGGCCTCCGAGACGGCGGCGCTCGATATTGTGGGTGCTTCTTTCGTGCGTGAGGTAGAGCCGGGCGAGCTGATCATCATTGATGAGGACGGGCTGCGGTCGCAGCGGTTTGCGCCCGCCCAGCCCGCCGGGTGCGTGTTTGAGTTTGTGTACCTGGCCCGGCCTGATACGACCATTTCGGGGCGTTCAGTGTATGAGTCCCGTGTGGAGATGGGGCGGCAGCTGGCGCGTGAGCACCCGGTCGAGGCTGACCTGGTGATGCCCACCCCCGAGTCCGGTGTGCCCGCCGCGATCGGTTACGCGGAGCAGTCCGGCATCCCCTTCGGCAATGGTCTGGTGAAGAACGCCTATGTGGGGCGCACCTTCATCCAGCCCTCGCAGACTATCCGCCAGTTGGGTATTCGGCTCAAGCTGAACCCGCTCAAGTCTGTGGTGGCGGGCAAACGCCTGATCGTGATTGATGATTCGATTGTGCGCGGCAACACCCAGCGGGCCCTGGTGCGGATGCTCCGTGAGGCGGGTGCGAAAGAGGTGCATGTGCGTATCTCGTCCCCGCCGGTGAAATGGCCTTGCTTCTACGGTATTGATTTCGCCTCCCGCGCAGAGCTGATTGCGAACGGGCTTTCGGTCAACGAGATTGCTGCGTCCCTGGGGGCTGATTCGCTTGGTTTCATTTCGCAGGATGGCATGATGGCCGCCACCGAGCAGCCCACGAGGAACATGTGCACGGCGTGCTTCACCGGCAACTACCCGATTGAGCTTCCCGCCGAGGAACGGCGCGGCAAGTCCCTGTTCGACGCCTCAGAGAGTAAGGGCGGGCCGCTGTCTGGTATGGCTGCTGAGGTGACGGTCGAGCGTCCCGTCCCCACTAAGCCCGAGCACGCTGAGGCCGTGTCGATTGAGACCCGCGCAGGCACTGATTCACTGGAGCACAAGTTTGAGAGCAGCCCGCTGCCAGCGGCACCTGCGGGCGGGGGTGAGCCCGCACCGGGTCAGGACGCACCAGCCGGTGGGATGTGCAACCCGGGGCCCGATGCGGACCTTGAGGCCCTGCTGACCGACGATGATCTTGTTCCGGCATCCGCCACGAAAACTGCTACCGATAAGGACTAACCCGAATGACTGAGAATACCGTCGCCGTCACCTACGCCAGTGCGGGCGTTGATGTTGAGGCGGGCGACCGCGCCGTTGAGCTCATGAAAGACGCGATTCGCGCCACCCACTCCTCCGCCGTGGTAGGTGGCGTGGGCGGTTTCGCGGGCCTGTATGATGCCTCACAGCTGGTGAAGTACCGCCGCCCGTACTTGGCGACCTCCACAGACGGGGTGGGTACGAAGGTTGCTATTGCGCAGGCGCTTGATGTGCATGACACGATCGGTTATGACCTGGTGGGTATGGTTGTGGACGATATTGTGGTGTGCGGTGCGAAGCCGTTGTTTATGACCGACTATATTGCCACGGGCAAGGTGGTTCCTGAGCGTATTGCCGATATTGTGCGCGGTATTGCGGGGGCGTGCTCTGTGGCGGGTACGGCCCTGGTGGGTGGCGAGACGGCTGAGCATCCGGGTTTACTGGCCGCGAATGAGTACGATGTTGCTGGTGCCGCCACGGGCGTGGTTGAGGCTGACGAGCTGCTGGGGCCTGAGCGGGTACGTGAGGGCGATGTGCTCATTGGTATGGCTTCTTCCGGCATCCACTCAAATGGTTATTCACTGGTTCGTAAAGTTATTAATGTTGCGGGGTGGGGCCTGGAACGTCAGGTAGACGAGCTGGGGCGCACCCTGGGTGAGGAACTGCTGGAACCCACCCGCGTGTACACCGCGGACTGTTTGGATCTGGCGCAGGCATTCCCCGTCAATGGCCCCGACGGGCAGACCGGCACCGGTATTCGCGGGTTCTCACACGTGACCGGCGGCGGTTTAGCAGCGAACCTGGCGCGCGTGCTGCCGCAGGGCTTGGAGGCCCGCGTGGACCGCTCCAGCTGGCAGATTCCGGCGATTTTCTCGCTGATCGGTTCGCTCGGCAACGTGCCGCTGCCCGATTTGGAACGCACCCTGAACCTGGGTGTGGGTATGGTCGCTATTGTTGACCCGTCAGTTGCTGAGGCCGCCACACGCCGCCTCAACGACCGGGGTGTTCCCGCCTGGGTCATGGGCGATGTGGTGGCCGCCACCGAGCCCGATACCGACAGCCCCGACTATGTGCAGGGCGCTAAAGGGGTCAATGGCGGCGCGGTGCGCCTCTTCGGCCAGTACGCATAATTATTTACTGCCCGTTGTGTAGCGGGCGCAGCAGAGCACGCGGTGTTCCCGCTCCCCCTTCCGGGGCCGTGGGAACACCGCGTGCATGTGTTTGTATACCCTATGAAGTTCTCCAGCGAGCGTATCGCTCCCGGTGCTGTTCACCGTATACGCATCACCTCCTAAGCTGGTGGGTTTCGTGCCAGCCTGCCCGGGGCCACCCGCGAGTAGAGTGGATGAGTAGCAATGTTCGGGTACCCCGCGCACACTGTGCACCTGAAAATCTAGTAGCGCCTGCCCGTATATTCTTCTTCGACGGATGCACCGCTGAGCTTGCTCAGCTGCAGCTCGGGCGCGGTGCGCTCTTCACGCTGGGGCGTGCGGGCGGGCAGGAACACCCAGCGGCGTTGCACCGCGAAGCTCACGGGAATCAGCACCGCCTCGGTGAGTACCTTGGCAGCCACCAGGTGCACACCAAGGGTCATGAGCGCCTCCAGCAGGGCCGCGTTTGCCGCGAGGATGCCCACCGCCAGCATTGCGTACCGCATCAGTGAGTTCCCGGGTGAGGGCCGGGCCGCCCCGTCACGCATCATTAGCCGGTTCATGCTGAAGTTCGCCAGCGCCGAGATAATGCGTGCGGCAATGACGGCCACCAGCAGGGGCGTACCGAGTGCGACGAGCGTGAAAAGTGCCGCCGCGTCAATCAGGAACCCCGCGAACGAGGAGACGAGAAACCCAATGAGCGGCGCGTATATGAGCGCCGAGTCGCGCACGGGCCGGAAATGGCTGGTGGGGTTGCCGGGCTCATACACTTTCACAATGGGCACCTGCACCAGGTTGACGCCCGCACGGGTGGCCCGCAGCAGCATGGTGAATTCGTACTCGTACTTGTCCCCGGGTATGTTCAGCGCCCATTCGATCATCTGCGGGGTGAAGCCGCGCAGCCCGGTTTGGGTGTCTGCTAGCCGGGTGCCGGTGGCGAGGGTGAAAAACCTGATGGTGAGGGCGTTGCCCACTTTTGAGCGCGCGGGTACTGTGCCGCTCCCCTGGGCCGTGTTATCGGGGAGGGTGCGCACCCCCAGCACGAGTGAGTGTTTGCCGCTGTCAGCGTGGGTTGCTGTGTGTGCGCCGACCCGCAGGATATCCCGCACCAGGTGTTGGCCGTCCGCGTCGGCGGTGACGACTACCTGCCGGGGCTGATAGATGCGTGCCCAGTTCAGGCCGGTGCGTATGGCTGCGCCTTTGCCCAGGTTGACGGGGTGGGTGATAACGGTTGCCCCGGTGAGCGTTAGTTCGGTGAAGATCGGCGCGTATTCGCTGCCGGATCCGTCGTCAATCACGAGCACCTGGATGCTCTCGCCCTGGGCGCTGAGCTGGTGTGTTAGCCGTATGAGTGAGTTGTCGGGTTTGTAGGCGGGAATGAGTACTATCATGCGGCACTCCCGGCAATGTAGAGAATATCGCTGGTGCCGCGTTCTTTGCTGCCCCCTAGGGGTTTATTGACGAGTTTCCCGTTGAAAACCATGACTGAGGAGCCGCCGCCGTCAAGGTTGTAGGCGGTTTCGCATCCGTGTTCTTTGAACATTTGGGCGAATTCGGGCATGGTAACCCCGCGCGAGTACCCGTCGGAGCGGCCGTCTACGACCATGAACAGCAGGTGGTTGTTTCCCAGCACACCCACGCCGGTGCGTGGCTGGTTGCCTTGGATGGAGTGGTTACCGAAGTTGGTATCGACCTCAACCTGGTCGATGCCGCTCATAACCTCGGAGTTTTTGACGAGCGCAGGCCCGAAGGAGAGGGTGTTCAGCACGCCGGAGTCAATGAGTGCCTGTGCGTTGGTGCTGGTTTCGTCGTAGAGTTTGACGCTGCCGTCCCGGTAGAAGGCGAGCCCTTCACGGGCGGGCGAATCGCGGTAGGTGACGCCGTTGCGGATGACGATGCCGGTGTCACGGAACCCGTAGTAGTCCCCGTTTATGGCCCAGATACCGTTGTGCTGCGCGGCAATATTGGAGGGGGTGTCGATAATGTTCTGGCCGAATTTGTTATTGGCGAAGGCGGAGCGCAGCAGCGTGGCATTATTGAGTTTTACCTCGGCGGTGAACGAGACGACGGCGTTATTGCCGCTGCCTTCGGTGTAGCTTTTGAGGGTGATAGAGCCTTCCTGCGCGGTGAGTCCGCTGTCGGTGATGCTCACCCCGGTGAGCTCGGTGGGGTCTGCGGCACCAGATGGGTTGTTTTTACTTTGCTGCGCTGCCTCGTAGGCGAGGGTGTCTTCGATTTGGGTGTGTTCGGCGAGGTACCGGTTGTAGGCCCAGCCAGCCCCGACCCCCGCGACGGCGAGGGTGCCGATGCCGCCGCCGATGAGGACGCGGCGGGTCATTTTCTTTGCGGGTTTGGTGGTGCCGCCGGGGGTATTATCCGCCGGGGCGGGGGTGTCTTCGGTGAGAGTGTTTGAGCCGGTGATATTCTGTTCGTTCTTCATATTTATAGGGTGAAATACCATCCCATGCATGGGGCATGAAGAACCTTTATTTTAGCTATGCATCGCAGCTCATATTTTCTTATTATTTTCTGATCTCTCACCTACCCGCTACTCACCTTTGCCTGCTATATGCAGAACGCATCTGGGAAGCGTCAGTACACCAAACCGGGCCAGCACCACCTGCCCCATCCAGTTACCCAAACTGAAGGCACACAAAAACCGGTTCGGGCATCCCCTGGGGGATGCCCGAACCGGTTGCATAGCAGGCGACATGAGAGCCAGTGCCGCGCCTTATACTTTTAGCGATGCACCTCAGCTATGCCTCGTCGTCGTAGTTTGCATATTTCTCTGCGTACGCCGAGTAGTCATCCTCATCATCGTAACGATGTTGGGACGAGTCGGAGGTTTTACTCTTCTTAGCGCTACTGAGCTCACGCTCAAGTGCGCTGTAATCGGTTTCGGGGCTGAAGTACTTCATCTCCCGAGCCTGCCGTGTTGCCTTAGCCTTCTGACGGCCGCGCCCCATGGCGTGACCCCCTCTTTCATCCTGTCCGTGACTGCCGCCCGCATGGCGCGCGCAACCGACGGATCGCTTGTACAGTCTTTCCTGCCTTCTAGGGTACCTTGTTTGACCCCTTATTGTCTTCCTGACAGACACATATTCTGCTAGAAATCTCAGAAAAACCGGGGGCAAACACCGCCTATTGCGGGTTTGAAGCTTACCGAACACCCTTTTTATTTTGCACGGGTTATCGGCAGCTTTGGCACCCCGAGAGTGCGGAATACCCCGTCCCCTCCTACCGACGTGTTAGGAGAGGACGGGAAGTCGTATCCGGCACAACAGGCCGCTGGGTTAGGCTGCGGTGAAGCTGCCCAGCTCACTCGTCCCGCTTGCCGCAGTGGTGGATGCAGCATCTACACTGCCGGAGGTCACAGAGACGGTGTAGCTTTGCCCCTTGACGATATTCTTATTCGAGACGAGCACCAGCTGCACCCCTGACGTGGTGATCTTATAGTTCGCGACCACGGTGCCTGAGGAATCGGTGACCTGAACGGTGCTGCCCTGGGTGAGGGCCGACGAATCAGTAATTTTCAGGTACCCGCTGGTCGATGCTGATGAGGGGGCTTCGAACATGTCGGCGGTGCTGCCAGTGGTGACGGTTCCCCCGTTCAGCAGCAAATCACCATTGGAGTCAAGGGCGTTATTGCCGCCAGCGGTGGGGCCGTTTACGGTGACGGTGCCGCCGCTGATATTAATGGCCGCGTCCACTACCTCGAAGGTGCCGCCGCCACCGCCGGGCATGGTACCGTCAGTGGGAGGCTGGGGCATATTCTGGTTTTGCCCAGTGCTGCCCTGGCTGCCGCCGGGTGCGGTTCCCCCGCCCGCCGGGGCCTGCTGCACCTGACCGTTCTGGTTCTGCTGGGTTTGCTGCCCGGTGGTGGCCGTTCCACTGGTGGTATCGGATGAGGTGTCAGAGGAGCTGTCTTTGAGGGAGGCGTTAATGCCGTCATCCGTGCTATTGACGGTCACATCACCATCAAGAATATTAATGTACTGCGCCTCAATGCCTTCATTGGATTTCTCGATGTTCAGGGTGCCGCCGGAAATTTCGAGGGTGTGCGGGGCCTTGAGCCCGTCGTCCCCAGCCGAGACAGTCACCGACCCGGCGCTCAGCCGGGTGAAGCCCATGCTTTCGTCATCGGTGTTGGTGGATTTAATGCCGTCTTGTGCGGCAGTAACATTGACGATTCCACCGGTAATGTCCACATAGTCCTTGCCCTTAATACCGGTGTTCGCGGCGTTGACCTCAAGGGTGCCGCTGGCAATAACCAGCCCGCCAGTAGTGTGAATGCCCTCCTCGTAGGCGCCCTTCACAGACAGGCTGCCCTCCCCGGTGAGGGTCAGGTTCGCGGTGGAGTAGATGGCAGCATCCGGGTCGTCGTCACCGGTGGCAGTGTAGTTAGCCTCATCAGCGACGGTGTTCGTGGTACCCGCAGCAGTGTAGATAATTGCTTCGGCGGTGCTCACCACATTAATGGCCGCCCCGGTTGAGTTGGTAATCTTCGCGTTATCGAGCACCAGCCGCACCGTGTCGGTCTTGGCCGCTTCGATCTTCACTTGGCCGCTGTACTCACCGGTGAGCCGGTAGGTGCCGCCGGAGGTAATGGTGATGGTGCCGTTCTCGACACTGACCCCATCGGTGGCGGTGGGGTTCGCCAGGTCAATAGTTTTCTCGCCTGAGGAGTCCCAGGTGAGGTCCTCATTGGTGTAGTGGGTTTGGGCATCCAGCGTCTGCCCAGCGGCCGTATTGGAGGTGGACGTTCCGGCGGTGGTTCCTGAGACTGCGCTGTGCACGGTGGAGGTACCGGAGGTGAGGGTGGTGCCGCTGGCGGTGGAGCATCCGGTGAGCCCCAGCGCGGCGATCAGAGTGACGGAGGTTACGGTTTTGAGTATTGAGTTCTTCATACCTCCTATATTTCGGCAGTTAGCTAAGCCTCAGCTGTGTTCGGGCTTTTTCTGCGCAATGTCTTAGGGGCTGCCCCCAGTTGCCGCAGCAGATAACCTGAATCATTGAGAGATGAGCATAAAAAGACACGCGATGCACCGGTTTGAGCATCGCGTGTTTTCTGATTGTGCATCTTCAGCCCCGTACCGTGACAAGCCAAAAAGATAGCGGCTTCCCGCCTCCTCCCGTTGTGTTGGGAGGGAGCAGGAAGCCGCATCTGGCTCAGCAGGGCACTGGATTAAGCGGCGGTGAAGCTGCCCAGCTCGGTTGCGCCATTCGCCACATCGGTGGAGTCAATATCCACATCGCCGGAGGCCACGTAGACCTTGTAGTCCTGCCCCTTGACAATATTCTTATTCGAGACGAGCACCAGCTGCACCCCTGACTTGGTGATCTTATAGTTCGCCACCACCTCGCCGGAGGAGTCGGCCACCTGAACGGTTTTGCCTTGGGTCAGGGCAGCGTTATTAACGATTTTCAGGTGCCCGCTGGTTGATTCCGTTGAGGGTGTCTGGAACTTTTCGGCGGCGCTGCCGGTGGTGACGTTTGCCCCGTTCAGCAGCAGCTTGCCGTCAAAGTCAATAGCCCTGTTGCCGCCAGCGATGGGGCCGTTCACAATGATGGTGCCGCCGGTGAATACCGCGTTGCCGTTCGTGTCGATCCCGTCAGCATCAGCGTTGACGACCACGGTGCCGCCGCTAATATTAACGTCCGCGTCTACCGGAGCGGCGCCAGCACCATCAGCGGGTTCCTGTTCCTGGTCGGCATCGCCGTCATCATCTACCTTGTCGGCTGCGGGCAAGGAGGCGTTAATGCCGTCATCCGTGCTATTGACGGTCACCTCGCCGTCAAGGACGTTAACGTACTGCCCTTCAATACCCTCGTTGGACTTTTCAATGTTCAGGGTGCCGCCGGAAATTTCGAGGGTGCGCGGAGCTTTGAGCCCGTCATCCCCAGCCGAAATAGTCACCGACCCGTCACTGAGGCGAGTAAAGCCCTTGTTTTCATCATCGGTATTGGTGGATTTAATGCCGTCCTGCCCAGCGGTAACCTTCACGGTGCCGCCAACAATGTCTACATAGTCTTTGCCTTTAATGCCGGCTTTTGCGGCGTTGACATCAAGGGTGCCGTTGGCGATGACGAGCCCGTCAGTGGTGTGAACACCCGCTTTGTAGGAGCCCTTCACAGACAGACTGCCTTCCCCAGCGAGGGTCAGGTTCGCAGTGGAGTAGATGGCCGCATCCGGGTCATCTGCACCTTTAGCAGCATAGTTAGCCCCATCCGCAATGGTGTTTGCCGTGCCCGAAGCGGTGTAAATAATCGCTTCACCAGCGCCCGCCACATTAATGGCTGGCCCGGTTGAGTTGGTAATCTTCGCGTTATCAAGCACCAGCCGCACCGTATCAGACTTACCGGCTTCAATCTTCACTTGGCCGTTGTACTCGCCGGAGAGCCGGTAGGTACCGTCTGCGGTGATAGTGATAGTGCCATTGTTAACGTTTACCCCGTCGGCAGCGGCGGGGTTCGCCAGGTCAATGGCTTCTTCGTCGGAGGAATCCCATTTGAGGTCTTCATCGGAGTAGTGGGTTTGTGCATCTAGCTTTTGCACTGCGGCTGCGTTGGGTGCAGCTGCGACGGGAGGCGCACCATTGGCGGCAAGGTACCCGGTAGACCCCAGCGCGGTGATCAGAGTTACGGAGGCTACGGTTTTGACCGTTGTTTTCTTCATATTTATTGTTATCTTTCGGTGATTATTGGAGTCTCAGCAATCGCTCAAGACCTTAAAAGTGTACCTTAAGTTGAAGGATTGTGTAACCTGATTCATAGATAAATAAACATAAAAAGACACGCGATGCACCAGTTTGAGCATCGCGTGTCTTCTTATTGTGTACCTTCACCTCCGTACCGCTACGAGCCGAAAGACAACAGTTCCACGCCTTCCCCGTTATTCCGCCTTGCCGCAACGGGTTTATAGGTATTGTTGGGCTATTCTGCGGCGTACGTGCCCACTTCAACCGCCCCCGGAGCGAGAGTCGTACTGCCCTCCTGCACCGGCTCAGACACCGTATATACCGTATAGTTATTGCCCTTTACGAGGGACGGGTTCGAGAGAAAGAACAGCTGCACGCCGGAGGTAACCACCGTATAGTTCGCCACCACCGCGCCGGTCTTGGTATCCGTCACCTGCACTGTGCGTCCGGGAGTAAACACGTCCAGATCAACCACTCGCAGGTACCCGTTCGTTGACTTCTCGGAGGGAACCTTAAACATTTCTGCACCACTACCGGCCGCCGCAATATTCACCCCGTTCAGCAGCAGCTCGCCATTGGCATCCACCGAGTTATTCAGGTAGGTTGGGGGGCCATTAACGATAACAGTGCCGCCGGTATAGGTCTGGGAGCCATTCGAGTCGATACCATCCCCCTCAACATTCACCGTGACCTGCCCGCCGCTGATATTAATGGCGGCGTCAATAACCTCAGTGGTGTCACGTGCGCCTCCCACGCTGCCGCTGGGTTCCTGCTGGGGCTGACCGTCAGGTGTGGGGTCGTCCTCGGCTTCCTGCCCGTCAGGCAGGGGGTCTTTAAGAGAGGCGTTAATACCGTCGTCTATGCTGTTTACAGATACCGCACCACCGAAAATATTAATGTACTGGCCCTCCACACCTTCTCGGGCCTTTTCAATATTGAGCGTGCCGTCGGCTACTTCAACGGTGCGGATGGCTTTAAGTCCGTCATCGCCCGCAGTAACCGTCACGGTGCCGCCGGTAATACGAGCCCACCCGTACCCTTCCTCTTTAGAGTTGGTGGCCTTAATAGCATCTTTCTGGGAGTTGACGGATACCTCACCGCCCAGAATGTCCACATAGTTTTTGCCTTTAATCCCGGTTTTTACGGAGTTCACATTCAGGGTTCCGTTGGAGATTACCAGCCCGCCAGTGGTATGCACTCCTTCTTCATGGTTCCCGTTCACCGTCAACGTGCCTTCCCCGGCGAGGGTCAGGTTCGCGGTGGAGTAGATCGCTGCGTCTGGTTTTTTCTTACCAGTTACCGTGTACTGCTCCCCATCACTGACAGTATTGGTGGTGCCAGCCATCGTATATACGATTGTCGTGCCGCCTCCGCTGGCGGTAATAGCAGGCCCCGTGGAGTTAGTAATACTCACATTATCTAAGATGAGCCGCACTGTCTCAGGCTCGGCGGTATTAATGCGTACCTGCCCGGTGTAGTCGCCGCTTAGATGATAGTTCCCGGCTTTGGTAATGACTAGGGCACCATCCTCAACGCTCACCCCGTCAGCGGAAGGTTCATTCGCAAGGTCAAGGCGGATTTCAGATCCAGTATCCCAGGTGAGACTACCGTGGGTGTGGTGGGTTTCAGCATTAATTTTTTCGCCGGTTTTCGTATTCGAACTATATTTGCCCGAGGGGGCTTGTGCCTGTTGAGCGGGTGCGGCATTGGTCGGGCCTAGGGAGTCTTTCGGGGCGGCACTAGATTCATTATTACTACCTGAGCATCCGGCCAGCCCCAAACCCACAATAAGGGGTAGAGAGGCTGCCACGTTTAAAGGGGATTTCTTCACTATGCGTCTTCTTCCTGCCTGCGTATATCGGTGTCTGTATACGCGTGTCATAACGGTAACGGGTAACCCTTGGCTCCCCATGTACCCTTACCGGTGGTTGGTGTTATTGGCGGTTATTTGCATGTTGTCTGCGCGCTGCACCCTAGAAGCCCCTGGGTGAGGGGCTCCGTCGAATACGCGCCATGAGTTAGGTGGCGGTAAGCCACGCACTCTACCCTACCATTAGGTGGGTTTAAAAATACTAAATGGGTGACGCCTGAACCCTGCGGCATAGCATTCACTGTGAGGTTAAAAAGGGTACGGCACCTGCTGCGCTTATTGTGTGAGGCGTTAGGCCTTATCACGTTCTGCGCGGCAGGTGCCGTCTCGTACCGGCAATTTAATGTGTTCGTTCTTGCGCCGGTTTTAGTTTAGTGTCGGTTGTGGTTGGTTATTCTCCCTTCTATACGGTGACGCGGGTTGCCTAGACGGCAACTTTAGCTGGCACCAGGTTCATCCACCGCTCAATAATGCGGTGCCACTTATTGGAGGGCAGCTGCGGGTTGAGTGCCGCCAGACCGGTACCGAACTTGGAGATCTTGACGGGCCGGATGCCCGCACGCCACAGGTGCTTGTCTGCGATTGAGGGGGCCGTGCCAGATTTCGTTTCAATAATGACGGTGCCAGGGATCGTGTACTCAATCCCCACCTTATGGCCGTGGTAGTTTTCCCGGGTTACCCCCGCATAGAGCGCATGATCCGACAGGGGCGTCCACGTGAGGTTACGGTCAATGGTCAGGCGGGAATCCACCGGGTTCTGCTCTGAGGCGGGCAGGTAAATGGTGGTGCGTCGATACCCGGTGCTAATAACCGGTTCGAACTCAATGGCCGGGGTGTCAAGAATCCCGTAGAGTGCCTCGTTGACGTACTGTCGGCCCTCTTCAGTGAGCTTGTCACGGTCATTGATGGAGTAGGGGATGCGCTCCTTCACGGTCATGGCGCGTTCGCCTTCGGTCTTGACCTCCAGGAAGCATGTGTTGGTGTCGAGGTAGCTGCGGGTGCGCACCTTGAACCGGTCGGGGCGGTCGGTGGCGGCCGCGTAGTAGCTGACCAGGTTGGGGGTATCGAAGTAGACGGAGTCGTAGGCAAATTCGCGCTGCCCCTCAATTTCGAGTACGGATGCCTCGGCGGGCAGCTCTGCCAGTACCGATGCCGCGTAGTCTGCGTCTACGATGTATTTACGGTCCATGCGGGTCTGCATGGCAGCTTTGTTATTAAGATCGTTCAGGGTAATGCTCTGCCAGTAGCTGGGAATAATTTCCATGATGCTGTTCCTTTCGGGCGCCGCCCGGTGACTGTGCGGAAGCCGTGCCGGGTCGGTATTGTCGGTTAGAGCTACGAAAGTAGCAGGATATGCGCGAGTCCTTTAGATATTGCGGGACGCCTCATGCAGGTGGTAGCCGTAGCTTTGCTGCGAGGAGGCATACCCTTGGGCTTGGTTGCCATAGCCCTGAGCGGCGCCTGCACCCTGCTGTGCTGGGGTGTTCTGCGCCTTGGCAGTTACCGCATAGTCGGGGGTGTTTCCCTGTCCTGCGGTGGTATTTTCTGCCGGTGGTTCAGGGCTGTAGCTAACCTCTGCCCTGGTAGTGTCGTTGACCATGTCGAGCTCCGATACTTTCACGCTGAGCACTTCGTAGGAGAGCTTCTGGTTCAAGTATGTTTTGAGTTCTTCAGGGTCGCTAATGGCACGATCGACGGTAATGATCTGGGTCTTCTGTTTGTTGTCGAAGAAGGGCAGATCGACGACGGCCATGATAATAACGAGCATCGCCATGAGGGCGTATGCCATATATTCGGGATCCAGCCTGACACCTGCAATGAGACCTAATGCCAATGAGACAAAGTAGTAGGCGACTTCGCGTTGTGCCAGTGGCGTGGAACGCAGGCGGATGATGGATAGCACACCGAATAGCCCAAGCCCCATTCCTGCACTCGTGCCGGAGGCAAATGAGAGTGCTTCTGTGACCACAAAAACGCCGAAGTTAATGATGGTGTATGAGACCACTAGCTCACGGCGGCTGTGGCGGACGAGGTAGATGGTGCACAGAGCGGCAATTGCTATAAGGTCCGCGATTACCATACTCACTAGGTGCATAGGATTCTCCGTCTGTAGTGTAGTGATTCGGATATTTATAGATTCGCGCTTAATCCTGTGTTGTAGCTGTGTCCTACTTAGATCGCAGGTATGTCTTCCAACGGCGCTGGTCTTATCCTGTATCGCCTCTTTTCTGTTGGCGGTTCATGTGCTGTGTTCCCACATGTTTCATGTGGGTTTTTGAGCGGTAACTCTCAGTGGAATATATCTGTTACCTTTCCCCTCATTTTATCAATCTAAGGCTTAGGTTTTAACGCACCTTCACGTTCTGTGGCTTAAATTCAACCTATACAGATAGAGTGGCTTTGACATTTATGTGCATAAAAATCACACTCACATAACGCCTTTTGCGAACGAAATCATTTATAGTGTGACCTGTTTTATGGTTTTTTGTGGGGATATTCCCACAAATCCAAAATCCCCCTTTGCATTCCATGCAAAGGGGGATTTAAGTGAATATTTACACAATGCGGCAGTATAAAGTACCGACCGAGCGATATTTTATGATTTACGCCGAATATTGAAGAAAATGATGAGCGCAGCGAGTACCACACCGCCGCCAATCAGCCCGTAGCCAAGCCATGGCATCATATTCCCGCCCGAGTTATTTGAAGATGCGCTGGTCACTGCGGTGGGGCTGGCGCTGCTGCTGATCGGGCTTAGCGGCTTTTCATCCGCATCTGTGGTGGCGCTGCTAGCAGCGGTGTGAGTTTCTTCTTCCTTAGCTGCGGGGCTGCTTTCTTCTTTAGCGGGAGTCTCTGTCTTAGCGCCTTTAGAAGGATCTTCCTTGGGGCTTTCAGATTTGTTCGCATCGGCTGAGGCTGACTCCGAGGGTTTGGCATTGCCAGTGCCACCGTTTTTATCTACCACGGTCACAGAAGCGGCTATGCCTCCGCGCTTATTATCGTTGGGGTTCAAAGACCCGGTGAGCACGTTAATGGTGGCGGTCGAACCGGCGGTATAACGATCCTGCCAGGGAATAGAGCCACTTACCTTACCGTCGGCGTCAGCTTCGAACTGCAAGTAGTCTGATGAACCCACGGGCCCACCGTTGAGACGCACGGCAAGTACTGAGGGGGTGCCGTCGGTGGCAAAGAAGTTAACGCCTGAAAATTCTAGGGGCTCACCCTCAGTCCAGGTTGCGGGGAAGGTAAGGGTGGCGCCGTCGGTGTATTCCTTAACAATAGGCGTTGCAGATGGTTCTGGCGCTGCATAAGCGGCCGGTGCCAAAACCGAGCTGCTTAGTAGACTGCACCCGAGAGCGAGCACAGCGCCGGAAGTAGCGATTTTTTTACGGAATGTCATATCACCAGTCTATCGAAAATGATGTGTACCGTGTGGATAGTATTACCGTATTATTAAAACTCCCCCGTGTAATAATTCACTTTTTGACTGAATTCACCCTGCACTATCAACCTTTAGATCCTTAGTATTTCAATCAAGACACTCTAAAAGGCTACATCTTAACTACACACTATAAAAGGTATAAAACATAAAAATGCACATATCTCCTATAATACTGAGGGTATAGTGTTTATCTATTCATACATTGTTATTTTATTGCAGGTTTATGATACGTTCAGCACATCGTCAAGAAATTTTACGCTCGGCGTGGCGTATTTCCCCTATGAGCACTATACCCACGCATAATGCGCTGTACCTTTGTATTTCAGAGCACCCTGCACCTCTTGGCCGAAGAGCTTCTGCAAGCCTTCATCGCCCCCCTACCCACACACAAGTGCAGGCCTCTGCCCCGCCATACTGCGGTATGCAAGAGACCTGCACTATTGTTGTCGGTTGGAATACTCCACGGCAGCACGCATTAGGTAACGCACACCAGCCAAGGTCTAGGAAGCTAAAGCCTAGGAGCTCTGCTTACGGCGGCACATCACCACAATTGCGGCAACACCAGCGCCCACAGCAGCCAGACCCAAGCCCGCAATGGTGGCAACACCGGCCGCACCCGTACTTGCCAGCCGCCCAGAGATACTGCCGCCACTATTATTATTGCTGTCGCTAGCGGCTACCCCGCCATTAGAATCCACGCGGGAGGCGCTGTTCTCGTAGTCAGGCTTATCCTCGCAGCCGACTCCATCATGGTCGGCGTCAAACTTCTCCTGGAAGTCCGGGTGACCCTTGTGGATGGGGGCCAGACCAGCGTCCCACACCTCTTTACAGTTCTGAAAACGCGGGGTTGGTGATGCTTCTGTATCTGCACCAGCGTTCACCGACGCCTCAGCAGAAGCCGAAGAGGTTTCACTGGAGGTCGCCGAAGGCTGCTGCGAAGGGGCGGTCTCGCTCGGGGTTGCCGAGGGCGATTCAGCCGGTGATTCAGAGGGTGATTCAGATGGGGCAGCAACGGGTGAGCTCGCGCTGGGAGCAGGAGCTGAAGGAGACTCCGAAGGCACGCTGCTGGGCTTCTCAGAAGGTGAAGGTGTCCCAGAAGGGGTGTCCTTCGGTACGGACGAATCAGACGGGGCGGAGGAATCGTCCACTACGGTCACCGTAGCCGCCACGCCGCCGCGCTGCCGGTCTTTCTTATTCAGCGAGCCGGTGAGCACATTAATTTCGACGCTTTCCCCGGCCTTAAGGTTCTCCTGCCAAGGGATAGATCCGGAAATATTGCCGTCCGCATCCGCTTTAACCTCTAGGTAGCGGGCGCCGCTGACAGGGCCGCCGTTGATCTTAATCGCCAGAATAGAAGGGGAACCATCAGTTGCTTTGAAACCGGTACCTGTAAAGTGCAGGGGTTGACCTACGGTCCAGGTGTCCGGAAACTGCAGACTCGCCCCATCTTCGTAAACGTGAGCGGCTGCGGCTGGAACCGAACCAGGTGCTGCAAAAGCAGCGGGAACAGTTGCACCAACCATGCCGCACCCCAGTGCGGCAACGATGCTGAATGTAGTAAATTTAGTGCGAATACTCATGACTTAATTTTATCTGTACGCACAGTATTAAATGCAGTTATTGCACACAGAAGACTATGGTGTTCGTCAATATGGTTAACCTTCCTTAGACGTAAAACCCACCCTTAAATCATTGGTGCTATATCCCTGATCTGGCAGGTTTTAAGGAACATATTAACGGTATAAGACACGGCTTCTGTGACTGGCGGCTCATCGCATAAGTGCTCTAAATTGACCCGCAATACACTCTTGCATTCTTATAGGCACGTTCTTGAATATGTAGAGAATAATTCACCCACAGCGGGTTATACGCGAGAGCGGCATCACTCTTTACGCATTTTGCGCACGGCCAGGAATATTGCTCCACCAATTCCGCCCACAATCAGCACATAACCGGCAGCCAGCAAAACCCCGTTTTTACCGGGGTCCGCAAGATCTGCCGGGCTAAACCCCTGCCCGGAAGAACCCTGCTCGCCCGAGGCCTCCGTAGAGGCAGAAGAATCCCCAGCCGCAGCACCCGTGGTAATCGTCACAGGCTCGTTGCCGAAGTCTGCGGGCTTATCGCACCCCACACCGTCATGGTCAGCGTCAAAACCCTCCTGAAAATCCGGGTGATCCTTATGAATAGGGGCCAGCCCGGCGTCCTTCACCTCTTTACAGTTATGAAAACGCTTATTCCCGCTGGCAGAGGCTGAGGCTGACGCGCTGGGGCTGGACTCACTGGCACTGGCCGAAACCTTATCGGAAGGACCATCCGGTTCGGAGGAATCTATAGCGCTGCCAGAGGCCCCGTTACTATCCTGCTGCCCACCCTGTGGGGAGGCTGATGGGTCGCTGCCGCCGCCGCTTTGGGCACCGCCAGCATTATTATTATTGCCGCCGGAGTTATTGTCGCCGCCGCTGCCGCCCTGGTTCTTATTGTCACCAGAGCCGCCGTTACCGTCCTTATTATTCTTATCCCCAGAGGTGCTGCCGCCGTCAGAGCCCCCGCCGTTCTTATTTTCACCAGACTTATCTTTCTCCGCCGGTTTCTGGGCTGCACCGGTGGTGGTCTTCGGCTGCGGGGCAGGGTTCTGCCGCGCCGGGGCGGCCACAACCCGCACATCAACCTCGCTGCCCTCGTAGAAACCGCCCCGGGTCAACGCGAAAGTCTCAAACTCAATGCTCTGCCCGGCCTGTAAACTATTCGACCACGGGATAGAAGTAGTGAATTTTCCATTAGCATCCGGACGCACCTCGTGGTAAATCTCGCCCTCATCGCCACGCAATACAACAGTCACCGACCGACCGCTTCTGGTTCTAAACCCCTGCCCGGTAACAGTTAGCGGTTGCCCCGCCGTCCAGGTGGTGGGGAAATTAACGGTTGCTCCAGCTCTGAAATAACTGGTGGCAGTGGGAGCAGCCACCGGCGCGGCCGAGGCAATAGGAGCGGATGTGCCTACCATGCCGCCCGCAAGCGCGGCTATGATACCGAAAGTGGCAATCTTGGTGCGAATTGTCATGCCTTATATTCTATCGGCGAAGCAATAATATTACATGGCCTACGATTATGGTGTGGGTCAAATAGCGGCGATAGGGCACGCACTATTTTGCGCTAATGTACGCCCCCATTAGGGGAAATACTCTAACCCGGTGTTCGGTGCACCTTGCGTATTTCTTTATTATTCTTCTCCTGTGTGCGTGGCGGCGCCTTGGGCCACGGTGCTCACAGCTGCAACCGGTCAAGCAGCTGGCCCAGCGCATCCCCCACATTGGTGCGCCACAGATAGGTGGCGCGCGCATCCGCCCGGCCCGGCCCACCGTTCAACACGGCAACCGGCTTATTGGCCCTGAGCGTATCCAACACAATCTTATAACTGCTCATCACCGCCACCGACGAACCAACCACCAGCAGAGCAGTCGAATCAGCCATCATATGCCGCAGCCGCTCCTTCCGCTCGGCGGGCACAGATTCACCGAAGTACACCACATCCGGTTTAAGGCGCTGGGAGCCGCACGCAATGCACCCGATCATCACAAAATCACGGATGAAATCGTTATCCAACTCAACATCGCCATCAGGGTTAACCCGCAAATCGGTGCCCGCAAGACGCGCCAAATAGCCGGGATTTGCGGCATCCAAACGAATATCCAGGCTCGCCCGCCCCTCACGGTGCCCGCAGGTGAGGCATATGATCGTTGAGAGATCACCGTGCAGAGCCAGCATGTTTCTGCTCCCCGCCTGGGCATGAAGCCCATCAACGTTCTGGGTGATCACCCCAGAAACAGCGCCGTGCTGCTCAAGCTCAACCAGCGCATAGTGGGCACGGTTAGGTTTGGCCTCCTTCATGCGCCGCCACCCCACATAGGAACGCGCCCAGTAGCGCTGGCGGGCAGCGTCATCATACCGGAATTCCTGGTAGGTCATGGGGCGGTGCTCACGCAGGGAACCGGCGGGGCCACGGTAATCAGGGATACCGGATTCGGTACTAACCCCCGCCCCGGTAAGCGCAAGCACCCGGCCTGCACGAAGCATACCAGCCACCCCTTCGAGGGCAACCTCAGGCTGGTGCGGCTGGGCGGTCTCGGCAACAACACGCTGGATAGAACGGATCGCGGCACGGTGCACGGCGGCAATCTCGTGATTATCGAAGGTCGTGTCAGTCCATTTATCCATTGCGTCCCAGTGTGCCGTCGTTCAAGAATGTACTGCACCCATTGTAGGGTGCGCTCCGCCATGACCGTGCACACTGCGGGTATCCGCATCGAAAGTGACCGTGCGGCGGCTGGGACCGCGCACTGCCACCCGCGCACGGAAAGAATTTCTGGGGGTAAACCTCAACTAACAGCTTAAAGATAGGGTATCCATACTGTTGTACACCACAGTCCCGAAGCGTCTTTTCGGGCGTTTTACCCTACGCGGTGCCTATAGAATTTTAGGTATGACAACTCATCACAAATTCGCAACTATTGGCGCCGTCGCCACGCTCAGCCTCAGCCTCGTAGGCGCGACCGCCGTCCCCGCCGCATTCGCGGCACCCGCAACCAACACCGCCGCCGTAGCGCCTGCAGCAAACGCGAGCCACACCTACGACGACGGGGCAACCATCACCTTCCCCAGCTCCTGGACCGTGGGGCAGGGTCTAAGCTTCACCGGCACCGGGTTTAAAGCCAAAGACGGCTCACCCTCGGTACTCGCCCTCAAAATTGATGGCGGTGGCGTAAGCGGGCAGCCCTACCTGCGTGTTGAGGCCGACGCAAACGGCAACGTGGCGGGCACCATCCCCTGGCAAGAAGGGTTCAAACCCGGGCAGACCGTGACCCTCACGGTGCTCACCGGGTCACTCAATAAGCAGGATCCCCGCCGCGGCGGCGACGCCGCGACCGTGACAATCCAGGCGGCAGCAGCACCGAGCGCTTCCCCCACCGATACAGCTGCTGCTTCTGCTGCGCCCGCACCGGCCGAAGCAACCCCCAGCTCCTCAGCCTCTGCCGCACAGAGCGCCACCGAGGCACCCGCTGCCTCAAGCGCCTCCGCAGCGGTGACGGGCAAGCCGCAGCCTCCGGTGCAGCCTTCCGCTGCCCCCAGCCAGAGCGAGCAGGCAGCAAACAATTCGGCGCAGGACTCTTCCTCTGCTGAACATAACGTGCCGAACGCATCCGCAAACGCGGAGCACCTGGCTGCTGCCGCTCAGGGCTCGGCCGTAGCTGGGGAGATCCCCACGAACTGCACCGAAGCATCGGCGCGCGGGCTCAGCAATATTGATGCGAACAGCCCGCACTACGGTGAGCACCTTGACCGTGACAAGGACGGGGTGGGGTGCGAGACTAAAGCACCCGGCACTTCCGGTTCCGGCACCGCCAGCACCACCGGGGGCAAGCAGGCAGCAGCCGCTGACACCTCCACCAATGATGAGCTCGATAACTGCACCGAAGCCCGCGCCCGCGGCCTGAACAATATTAAGGCAGGCAGCGAACACTACAGCGGCCACCTTGACCGCGACAAAGACGGGGTAGCGTGCGAGTCCAGGGTATCGGGCGGTTCCGCATCGCGTGTCTCTTCCTCCGGGACTGTCGCCTCAACCGGCAGCACGGGCAGCTACTCGGCGGCTTCAACCGCTCGCGGCAGGCTGGCAAGCACCGGCGCTTCGGGTGCGCTAACCATTGCCGGGGTTGGCCTGTTCACCCTCGTAGCGGGTACCGCTGTCGTACTGGTGGCACGCCGCCGCAAGCAGGCATAACACCTTTCATCTGTTAGCAAGAATGCGCGCCGTACCGGGATACTTCCCAGTGCGGCGCGCATTATCTGTGCCAGTTGTGTTACCCGTTACCACTCGGTGGTCACTGTCAGGCCGTTCATTTTTCTCGCCCGCGTCTGCGAGTTCTGCATAACGCATAGCGATCCGCTTGCCCATGTGTCTAGTGTATGCCGGGATGCCCCCAGTTAGGGACGAGCAACCTACTCCCCTGCCCGGGTTCTCTTGGTCACAAACTCCTATATACAAGACTACTATTAATGATAGTATTATTAGCGACATCAATAGTGAAAGGAAGCATTATGGCAACCCCAACTATCGACGCTATGATCCTGGGGGCTCTGCATGAGCACCCGATGAGCGCCTACGAAATGAACAAAATGATGGATCAGCGCGGAGTGCGCGGTTGGGCGCGCATCAGCTCACCCTCCGTATACCGCAATCTGGTGCAGCTCTACAAGCAAGGATATGTGGAGAGCACCACCGTCAAAGACAGTGCTATGCCTG
>ERZ773067.500-NODE-500-length-23874-cov-2.648432_pt1 | contig 23874 bp, 24 predicted proteins | sample MGYA00580622_ERZ773067 | MGnify/ENA primary metagenome ERZ773067 (study PRJEB29015, sample SAMEA2737998) | human oral metagenome | biome: human oral; feature: human-associated habitat; material: dental | place: China | collected 2113 ...
GAGGAGAGCGCTAATAGATTAGGCATTTTCTTTTTTCTTGATCAAGATTAAGCTCATCCCACCAAGCATAGCGACGAGACCTACCGCAAACAAGGCAGCATCACTCGTTGCCCCAGTGTTTGGTAGTTGCTCGTTGTCCGCTGGGCCATTGGCTGGCTTAGCTTCCAAAGCAAGTGCGGATTCTTCTGCTGGTAGTTGGCTGCTAGCAGGGTCTTCTGAGATGATCAGTTCTGGTAATTCAGACTGAATGTCAGCTTGCCCGCTATTGAATTGGTCGCCTTTGGATTCTGAGAAGAATGATGAGGACTCGGACTCCGAACTTGTCGATTCACTCATGCTAGATGCTGACTCAGATTCGCTGGCTTGTGACTGGCTAGAAGAGGCCACTGATGAGGATTCAGACTCCGAACTTGTCGACTCGCTCATGCTGGACGCTTGACTAGCTTCACTCGATGAAGCTTCCTGTGAAGAGCTGGAAACTTCTTGTGATGAGGATTCGGACTCCGAACTTGTCGATTCACTCATGCTTGAAGCTTCACTCGATTCACTTGAAGATTCTTGAGAAGAACTTGATTCTGGGTCAGTTGGGGTCTCATTGCCACCCACTTTGGTACCTACGCGGATGATTTCTTTGACCATGGCTTTGACCACAGATTCAGTTGTGTTACTGACTAATTCGCCAGTCGCCTTGTTGGCTAGGGCATAAGTCGTCAGCTTGAGGATTTGACCGTTAACACCAGCTTGCAAGACTTCACGTTTGCCCGCTTCTAAGGTGTCATCTTTCTGCTCCTCTGTTTCGTAAGGAACATCTACATATTCCTTATCAGGACGCGTCCCAACTTTAATTAAGCCATTTTGGACTTGGGTCGCTACCTTGGTGACGGTATCTACCACCACTTTTGAAATCACAGGTTGCTCAAACAATTCCTCATAGAGTCTAGCGAAATAAGGTTCCGCTTGATCCATCGGGGTGAAGCCCTGTGCATCCCAGACTAGGGAGCCATTGACGGTCTTATAACGAGGATATTCCCAATTAAATATCTTCTTAGCCGCATAGCGACCCATGAACTCAGCGAAGGCTTCCTCAATGTTCTTGGTGTAGTATTCGCTGTAGTCTGGCTTGTCTTTGAAGGCTGAATTGAAGACTCCTTCAAATTCCTGGGTATTTCTAAACCCTAAGACATTACTACGAGAATCGCGGTAAGTCGCAGGATAAGCATATTCCACCGCCCCGAAAATCCCGGCGTTAGCGTCAATGATATGGGCGATTTCATGCAGTAGTGTGGCAATCATGGCTGTGGCTGGTTGATCCACTGGGTAGCCATAACTTGACGTGTAGTACAAGAGATCAATATTGCCGGTCGCATAATAGGCCAAACCAATGGCATCATTGGTCTTAGCCGCACTTGGCAATTTCTTATCTGACACGCGTAAGTAGACTAAGTTCTTCCGATATTCAAATGGAATTTTCTTAATGGTTGCCTCAAACTCATCCCGAACACTCTGAGGAATGTCTCCCTCATAATGTACGTTGAGGTTGTCGCTACCGTTGAGGTAGTTATAACGTTGAGTCATACCTGTATAAGCAATCTTAGCCCAGTCAATCATGCCTTGTTGGCGCTCGTCCAACTTGCCTAAGGCCTTAAGATGCTCAGCCGCTAATTCTAAACGCTGATAGTTGGCCTTAACGTCCGCATAGAGCGCATCGGTCATAGTGTTCTTAGCATGGTAGCGTCGAACCGCATCCTTCTGCGTAATCAAATTCTGCTTATCCAAAGGAATCAAGCGTTCGACATGACGCCCACTGGATACTTCGATTAAGTAAGCGAAGGTTTTCTCTAACATGACCTTATAGAGGTCTTCATCACGGCTAAAGTCAATATCTTCCCAATTGCTGGTCCCCATTGCTCGCGCCTGGTATCGGATGCTACGAATATTAGGGTTATTAGGGTCTAACATTTCAGTCGTTAGTGTATAACCCTGATAGACACCATCCGTTGGCTTAAGCAAGGTTGCATCAGACTGTACTAGCTCTCTCACGCCGGTGCCTTGATCAAGATGCTGTGTGCTTGGCACTGGTACAAAGAGTTTGTTGATGACAATCTTATCACTTGGCAGCGCCTGAGAGCTGTCCACAGAATAAAGTTTCTCATCAGTGTACATATATTTGTCTGACCGCAAAGCGTCTTCCACGCCTGGCCCTAAATCAACGGCCGGTGCTTTTACTACCTTGTAAGTAGTCGTGGTTGTGACGCCACCATCAACTGGCTTTTCAACTACATCCTCTAAGCCTGCATCCATCTCTGAGTCAGCAATATATTCGATGCTGGCCGACTCCGTGATTTCATGCTCGACTTTGGGATCAGGAGCCCTAAGATTAGGTCCTGTATGTTCAGATGACTCAGCTGGCTGGTCGTCTTCAGCAAGGTTACCCCCACCATAATCGCCGGCTGCCTCTTCTGCTAGGTTACCCACAGCAGGAGAAGTCTGCGCTGCGCTTGAAGGCGCTGCTTGTGATGATTCTGCTGATGCAGATATCGCAGGCACCTGACTTGCTAGCGGATTACCGGATTCAAGACTCGTAGCTGCCTCATCAGCTACAGGTGCTTCTTGACGGTGCTCTACACTGGCAACTTCATGACTTGCCTGAAGAACCGCTGGGTCTTCATTCGCAAACACTGCCGGGGATGGTAGCACACTACCCAGCAAGAGTGCTACAATCACAAGTCGATGTATGATGCCAAGTCGCTTAGCCATCGATCGATCCTTCTTGTTTGTTATAAACATGTATCGATTGTTCCCTCCTGTTTCCGTTTTTGGTCGAATCCTTAACATAAAGTGTCACATGCACATAAAATCGCATCCTAATTTAGTCTGCAAATAACATTCTATCTAAAGACCCAACTTCTAGTTTACCACAGGAACTGAGGCAGCCACAATATAAGATGTGAATTTTTTTAGAACATTTTATGGCCCCACCCCTCATAAATCGCGTCACAATAAGAAAAGGACCTAGTCCTGTCAACGACAGAACTAAGTCCTAAGACTAGTCGATTTAAGGGTGACTCTCCAAGTAGGGAGAGTAAAGGACTAGATTAGAAAAATCTCTTAAAGACCGAAGTCACCCAAGAAACTACCGCGAAGAAACCTGTCACTAACCAGTTGGTTGCATTTGAAATGACATTGCTAAATTCTGATTTTTTAGCTGGTTTCTGAGTTGGCTTCTCAGCTGGTTTTTCAGCCGGTTTCTCTTGCGATGCGCTTGAAGAGGATTCAGAGGAAGCTTGGCTGCTTGAAGCTTCTTCCGGGATAGACAATTCTGGCAACTCAGACGCTACTGCTGCTGCCCCATTATTGAATTGGTCGCCTTTGGCTTCTGAGAATGGTGGCTTAGTCCCTACCAGAATGATTTCCTTAACCATTGGCTTAACAACGGTTCTGGTCACCTCGTTAGTCATTTCACCTGTCTCCGTATTGACAAGTTTGTAAGTTGTCAGCTTACGGACTTGACCCTTAACACCTGCTTGCAAGACTTGACGTTGGCCTTGTTCTAAGGTGTTATCCAAGCGTTCTTCTGTCTCATATTCTAAGTCTTCGAATTCCTCATCAGGACGAACCCCAACCTTGATTAAGCCGTGTTTAAGTTCCTTCTCTTCCGTAGTGATGGTGTCTACTACAATCTTGGAACGAAGAGCTGGCTCGAACAATTGATGGTAGAGATTAGCAAAATAAGGTTCTAACTTATCCATTGGGCTAAAGCCATTTGGATCATAGGTCAACTGACCATCAACCATTTTATAGCGCAGATATTGCCAATTAAAGACTTTCTTAGCCACGTATTGCCCTAGAAACTCCGCAAAGGCTTCTTTCGCGCTACTAGTGTAATACTCTTCGTATGGCCCTTTGCCCTTAACATATTCGTTAAAGACCGCCTCGAATTCCTGCGAGTGTCTAAATCCTTGAACATTGGTACGTGCAAAAAAGTAAGGCGCTGCTTTTTCAAATTCGTAAACACCGAAAATTCCCGCATTATGGTCGACTACATGGCCCATTTCATGGAGCAGTGTACGCAACATATTCAATACAGGGCTAGAAATTGGTTTGCCATCACGGGACGCCTGATAGAGAATATTGATGTTACCAGTCGGACCGTAGGTCGCACCTATTTGCGCTTGATCGTCAGTTTCCCATAAATGGTCTGTTACGTTCAAATAAAGCAAATTCTTACGATATTCAAAAGGAATATAGCTAATTGCGTTCTCAAAGCTATCACGTACATCTTGAGGAATTTCCCCATTATAGTAAACGTTCAAGTTATCCTTGCCGTTGGCATAATTATAGCGTTGACTTAATAAGGAGTAGGTAATATTAGACCAGGCCTCCATCCATTTTTGTACGCTATCAAATTTACCCATGGCTTCCAACTTCCCTGCAGCTAATTGCAAACGTTGATAGTTGGCTTTAACATCAGCATAGAGGGCATCTGACATGGTGTTTTTAGCAAAGTAGCGACGAACCGCATCCTCTTGCGTTACCAAGTTGTTCTCTCTTAGAGGAATGAGGCGTTCAATATGCCCCCCACTGGCAACTTCAATAAGATAGTTGTAGCTCTTCTCCAACATTTCCTTGTATAGGTCTTCGTCACGGCTGAAATCAACCTCTTCCCATTTATCAGTCCCCATGACTCTTGCTCGATACTTAATGGTTCTTATAGCTGGATTATTTGGATCCAACATGTCAGTCGTTAGGGTGTAGCCCTTATAGGTACCCTCTGTCGGCTTAATTAAGGTTGCATCGGACTGCGCCAATTCTCTGACACCAGTGCTTGGCCCTAATTTTTGAGTGGCAGGCACTGATACGAAGAGCTTGTCGATTACAATCTGTTCACTTGGTGTTTTTTGAGAGTAGTCTACTGAGTAGATTTTCTCATCAGAGTACATATATTTATCTGATTTTAAGGCTTCCTCCACACCTGGGCCTAAATCGACATCCGGTGTCGTGACCTTCTTATAGGTCGTGGTAGTCTTACGACCCGCATGGACTGCCTCTTCAACAACTTCTTCTGCTCCCGCATCCATGTCTGGATCGGCAACATATTGGTAGTGCGCGCGTTCCTTAATATCGTAGTCGATTTTAGGTTCTAGCGTCTGTGGTAAATCATCTGAATGCTCAGATGACTCGCTTGTTAAGCCATTGGCAAGGTTACCGTCGTCTTCGTCATCATCCAATAGGTTACCCGTTGGTGTGTTTGGTAAAGCTGAAGATTCAGACTGAGCTGATTCTTCCGATGTTTGATTGTCTCGCTCGACACTCGTCACTGCTTCATTAATTGCTGGACTATCCTCCGCAAGGACTGCTGGAGATGGTAGCATGCTTGTCAGTAAGAGCGTCACGAGTACAAGGCGATGCGCTAGGCTAAGCCGTTTAGCCTTGGACCGATTTTGTTGATCTCGTTTGAACATAAATCGTTTCTTTCCTCCTATTTTCCCTTCTTGATTGGCGCTTCAGATAAAATCACAAGCACATTTTTTTCACCCTTATTGAATGTGCCAATAACAAGATATCTAGAAAGCCAAACCCTATTGTATCACAGGCGAATAGGGTTTCACAATATGCTTTGTGAAATTTATTTAAGGAGTCTTATTTTGTGAACCCAGCAAAAGAGGCAGGGGGTGCCCCTGCCTCTAAACAATTATCTTGACCTGCTAAATACTGCTAGTTAGTCATAGCGCGCCCCATAGTCCTGACGGGCTTGGCGCGTCCAAGTTTGGATGAAGTCAGTCTTGGCATCGGTGTAGGCATCACGATTATGTTCATATTGAGACCAGAGAGCTAACTTGAGGGCCTCATACTCCTTAGCTACTTGGGCATGTTCCCTAAGATAGTCCCTAAAGTAGAGCTCGTCGTGATCTCCTTGGTAGCGCAAGTGAATGTGATAGACCTTATCCGCGAAGCCTTGTGGGGTGTAACCCGAATTCAAGGATATGCGGCCTTCTGACTCCGACATTTTAAGAAAGCCAGCCTGAATCAAGCAATCACTAGCTAGGCGCAAATCCGCTTGGGGCGCTAACTCGACCAAGATATCGACAATATCCTTGGCCCAGATGCCTGGGATGGCCGTGCTACCAATGTGGCTGATACGAACCAGAGGCAAATCTCCTAGGACTTGTTCCAGTCGCGCTTCCATTTCTTGATAATCAGCCTCCCACTGAGCCTTAGGTTCCACTAGGAAGATTGGAAATAGACGCCAGAGTTCTTCTAAAGATAATTGAGTCAGGTCCTTGGCCATGTTGGAAGCTCCTTTCAAACAAAGCAAATCTAGTTTTTTGGTTTTAAACCTAAAGCCGAGTAGCCCGAAGGTCGCATACGGTTCTCGGCTGCTAGCTTGTCAACCAGTCTTAAATTCCGTTCAGACTGGGTAGACTTGCCCTTGCGAGGTGTAAACTTCTGCAGGTAGGACAGATCATCATAGGACCGTCGCATGCTTTCACTCCACCCGAAGCAAAGCCCTTCTTCCAAGACCTCATGGAAGGTCACCGATGGCAACTTGGACTTAGCTTTAAAAATTCGAATCCAAATACCTGGCGAAGTCTGTTCATTGGTTAGTAACCAATCATGTAGTTCTTGTCTCTTTTCAAAAGATATAATCGGAAGTTGATCATAGACTTGGTCTAATTGTCGCATTGATTTTTCCTTTCATTCTTGATGGTGACAATTCTGCTAAACTAAGGATAAGATAGCCTCATCTAGTGGCTTATCTAATTGATTACCCTCATCCAGTCTGGGTTCTCTGATTGTTTATCCCATCAAGTCCCGTCTTAGAACTTATGGTAAGGTCGATAAACTAGCTATTGAGCCCCCTCCACCCACTGATCATTGTCCATAATAAAGGGCTTGGCTAGTCCAGGGCCAGTATAGTCAGAGTACTTAGTCCCCAGATATTGATAGACCTCTTCCTTGCTGGCAAATTTGATGGCCTGATAAGGCTCTTCGAAGGTCAGCTTCTCTAGGAAGAGATAGCCTTCTTTGGCTGGAACTAAGACGCCGACATGGCCGATGAAGAGACTGTCGCCATCCAAATTATCATGTAAGACTACTGACAGCATTCTAACCTTATCATTGAACTTGAACTGGGACAGGTATTGCGCCATACGCTTGGCGTGGACCTTGACGTCCTGGGTAGCCTCGGTCTTAACCCGGGAGAAAAGGATATTGAAGGCCGCCTTATCCTTGTCATCCATGACATGCCCCTTGTCGATGGCATCATTATCCATGAAAAGCAGCTCATCATCCTGGCTGACAGGCGGAATCTCAATGGTGTTTTTGAGCAAGGTATAGCTGTTAATGCGGCAATTTGTCCCGATAAAATCCCCCTTCTGCTCATGCCACAGTGGATTAATCTTGGCCACATCGTAGTCCGTCTTGGTGAATTCGGTGAAGTCACCCTTGAGTCCACTAGGTCCCACAATGTCATTGTAGTCCTTAACAAGTTTGAGGAATTCCTCAACGCTATCCTTATCCAAATGAGCAGACAAGAGGGTCCTCACTTCTTCCAGGCTACTTGGACTATTGAGGTTGGAATAGCTAGGATGAGAGGGGCTTGCTTCTTGGCCACTCGGCTTGGGACTGCAAGCTGCTAGAGCTAAGACGAGGCTGAGGGATAGGAGGATGGTTTTGGTGTATTTGAACATGAGGTCTCTCCTCTAGTTAGTATTTTTGTCAAAATAGCTTGCGAGCCTCGTTATTGAACTTGATCCAATAACTTCCTCATAGAAGGGCTAACGAAATAGTCGCTAATAGTCATCTCAAGCTTTGGCGATACAAAAGATAAATCCGCGCCATACTGGCAGAGGAGTTTCAATATTCTCAGCAAATCTGCCTCAAGTTCTGCTGTCAAAAGCCTATCATCTGACTCCTCTTGAGTAGTCCGATTGTAGGAAGGCAGTATCTGACTAGCCTTAAGGCAGAAGCTCCATATGCCTGTATTGCCATAAGAATCGGTCCGATTAGGATCAGCGCCAGCTTGTAACATCTTCTCCAGAATCTCATAAGCACTATCAGCATCCTCCTGGGTGGAGAAGACTTGGAGCCCACCATAAGAAGTATTGGTATTCCATCTACTTGTCATGACTGCTGCGGTAATGGCGTCAAAAACTACTGGTGTCCGCCAGCTATTGCAGCAGGACGCGTCTTCCATAAAGTTCAAATCCGCCCCCTGATTGATCAAGTAGTCGGCAATATCGAAGGCTCCTGTCTTCAAGGCTACCTGCAGGGGAGATTGTCCATCATCCTTCTTAGGCGGTTGTTTGGCAGTACAATTAACAAGCTCAGGCTTGGCCTCAATGATGTGTTTAACCAGCTCATAGTCTTGGGCCCTGATGGCTTTGAATAATTTCTTCATGTCGATTACTCCATTCCAACTCTTTTGATTGACAATTTTTCTGATTTCATGGCCCCATCATGGTGACTAAATGTGGCACTAACTAGGTAGCTAATGAGCTTTCCCTCTTTACCTCGCAACTACCCCTTAATTTTCCAATTATCCTTCAAACCTGATGACCTGATTGGTCGCATCTATGGTCGCCTTTAGGCCAAAGGGAATGATGCAGCGGGGCTGAGCATGGCCAACGTTAAGATTAAAGACCACGGGCAAGCTTGGATTGGCGATGACGTCGACCAATAGCTGCTTGTATTCTTCCGAATATACATCATCCATGGGCTTTCCTACTAGCAGGCCGGAAATCGAATCGAAGATACCTGTCTCCTTTAGCAAAGTGAGTGCTTGGTAGAATTTCTCAGGTGGCATCTTTTCTTCACTGGATTCCAGTAAGAGGATTTTCCCAACCCAGTCTTCTTTTTGAGGGAGCAAGGCATATCGACTACAGAGTAGCGGCATATCCGCATAGCGCTCCCCATTAAAGATGTCATTGAGTGAGTCAAGGCAGCCTCCAAGAATCTCGCCTGAGAAGACTGGATTCCCCTGAAGCAAGTCAAAACCGTGGTCCGAGTGAGACTTCAACGGCTTGCCAATTTGGTCGATGCCAAAGTCAGACCGGCTCTCATACCACAGCTAACTCGGTCTTATTTCTTTTATTGTGCCTGTCTTTATTAATTTCTCAAAGTATTGTCGTGTGTAAGGCAGCATGTCCTGGTCGAGCTCACAGATATCCGCAAGAAAGGATTGTCCATAGAAAGTATTAAGCCCAACCTTATGTAGCATCAAGTGATTAAGGGTCGTGTCGGAGAAACCGAGAAAGACCTTTTGGCACACAGCACTAGCCAACTCTCCGTTTTCAAATAAATAGGGTAAGAGTCGATAAGTATCGTCACCACCAATGGCACAGAGAATCATGTCAATCTCTGGATCTCTAAAGGCTTGTAACAAATCGGCTGCCCGCGCTTCCGGGTGCTGCTTCAAATAGTCAATTCCCTTGAGCGCGTTAGGCATAAAACTCACCTCTAGACCAAGGTCTGTCAGCCTTTTAAGGCCAATTTCTAGCTCATGCTGGACGAAATCTTCGCCCAACACCCCAGCTGATAGGCTGACGATTGCTAGCTTTTTAATCATCCTTATTCACCTCACAAAAATAACCAAATGCTTATAAAATATACCTTTTAACGACAAATTAAAAGGTAAAATGAACTATTTTATGCTTGTTGAGATGGTCGCGACAAAAAGTAGAGATAGGCCCCAAAGGCGAACTTAATGGCAGCATCCACATAGGCAATGACCACCATGGAAATATTAGGGAAGATATAGCCAACCACAATGTTGGCTGCACACACCAGGGCTAGATAAATCATAGACTTGCCATGCACGAAATAGAAGGGGAAGAAATGCAGTGCGGTAGCCATTAAGGCTCCCAGCCAGATGAGGCGCCAGTTCTCGGTAGCGAAGAAGGGGCCACCTAAGATGGCCATTAAGACAAAGAGTAAAATGACCGCATAAAGGGCTACTTTCTTCTGGAAGGGACTCGAACTGCCAGTTGATAATTTATTAAGTAGGGTTTTGTTCTGGTTAATAGCGAAAAAGCTGACAATGTAACCGATGCTGAAAACCTGCATGTTGATAATCTGCTTGCCGCCAATCAAGGTTGCCACCGCAATCACCGATGCGACGGCCATTAACCATAAGCCGCAGGCTTTCTTGAAGTTAAATGCTAGTTTTTCATTCTTGTCATAAGCTAAAAATCCCATAAATAAGTGCCTCCAAAATCTTCATAACTGCTATCTAGCCTCTATCTAGTAGGCTAGATGGCTCTTACTTTATTATAGCACTTTAATAGAAGAAAAGGAGTGACAAGCTCTTTTTATCTCAATATTTATACTGGAACTGGGAACTGCTCAAAGCGCAACCATTCCTGAGCAATTCTTAAGAGGCTATCACCTAAGCCGTGTTCTTGAATTACTTTTAAAAACAACCCTGTTGAGACAGATTGAATGAATGCCCATTCCCAGATGCTCTGCTTCTCAACTCCCGTTTCATTATGAAGTAAGAGAACTCTCTCAATAGCTTTTTCCAAAGGAGCATCAACTAACTCCTCCACCCATTCTCGCACGAGGATTCCAAGGTCGTAGGCAGGTTCTCCTAGGATTCCATCCGGATCTATCAATTTATAAGATAGCTCATTGGAATCTAGTGCTTTCAGTATATTGTCAGCGTGTGGATCCCCATGGACTAGCACAGATTGATATGAAGACAGGCACTTTCTTCTTGATTCTAAAAACAAGAGCGCCCGTTCAATGATTTCTTTACTGCACGGTTGCTCTAATTTTTCCCAAGTGGACAGGATAAAGTCTTGAAACCACCCAATTAATTGTCCCATCAGTCTTAGCTCCTGTTTTTCATCGAGGGGAATCCAGGTTTTCTTAAGTAGCCCGCAAATTATCTTCATTTGGTCTCTAATAGAATATTCAGACTCACTCAAAGGCTCGCCCAAACACTCTAGTAAGACTGCTTTCCTCTTGACATCATGCTTGAGCAACTTGACATATCCCGCCCCATTTACAACTCTAAGGGCCTCTACTTGTTGCTCAAACTCGGAATTCCCCTCCAATTGAGGCATAAATAATTTGAGAATCCCCTTTTCTTGATTTCTCAAGGTACATTTTGCTACAAAGGCCTCTGTGCCTCCTTCGAGGATTTGCTCCAAAGAAAGGCTCCACTCTTTTGCTATGCAATCTATAACTGTATTTAAGTCCTTTTTCCATTGTAGCCCCTCATCACCTAATGCATCCAACTTGTTTTGAACATTGCTTGGAATGTGGTCTTCCCAGTTTTTCATCTGATGCTATTCCCCTTTAATTTTTCTAGCTTATCTTTAAACTCATTTGTCTACTCATCTCTATTTTAAATAGTCTTTTCATTTTTTTCCACTGCTTTTAAGTAGCTTTTAGGTTCATGCTGTACATTAGAGTTAGCACTATGGAAAGGAGAAAGCTCCCCCCAGAGGTGAGCGGTGTAAAACAATGAGAACAATCGTCGTCATACCTAATCTACTAGCCCAAAAACTTCATAAGTACTTCCTCAAATCAGAAAATGCCAAGGCAGCCTACAAGATGGGCGTCCTCACCCTCATCTTCGGTTCCTTCCTAAAAGGCATCTTCGACATCTACGGCACCCATTCAGTCTACCCAAGCTTCTACCTGCCAGTAGGCCTGCTACTCTTGCTGGTCGCACTTGGCTTTGAAATCCGCCAGAGGAAGGAGATGGAAAAATAGGAAATTGGTTACTATAACAACAGCACCCCATCAGTTGGATTCTCTGATCCGGCTGATGGGGCTTGTTTATAATATAAGGCAATTAGTTATCACCATTCTCGTACCTTCAAAAAATCCTCGAGCACGGTAAGAAATTAAAAATCTTGGTTGCAAAGCGCAACCAAGATTCCGTTTAAACTATTCTTCGTTTAACCTAGCAAGAAGGTGTTTGAAATGATCTTCATCCTCAACTAGTTTTCCAAAGAATAACTCATCAATTTGCTCGATTACGGGCACCGCTTTTTGTAAAATATCTTCTCCCTTTTTGTTCAAAATAACAGCCTTAGCTCTTGAATCTCTGGAGTGTTCTTTTCTCTCTATATATGCATGTTTTTCTAATAAACTCAATATTTGAGAAACAGTCATTACGTCTATCCCGGAAAGTTTAGAAATCATGACTTGAGTCACTTCGTCATTAGTTTGAGCTAGATAGGCAAGCGAAGCTAAAACAACAAATTGAGGGTGAGTCAGATTCATTTTCTTTAACTCTTTTTTTATCATGAAGTGCCATTTATTGTACACCCTCATAAACAACAAGCCTGTTGATTGTTCTGAATCTTTTTTATATTTCGATGTAAACAAACAGCAATCCCCCCTATCTTTCCAAAAGCTCTTTCAGAATAAATATAGAGTTAGGGACATCTGAGAACACCTGGCGTAAAAATTCTAAATGTTGCTTATCCTCACTATCTAAGGATACAGAATGTTTGACCGTTACACTTCCATCATTGTTCTCCATTATTTGGTGTCCAAAAAGGATGTCACCAAAAGGAGTGGCTGTTTTATCCCAAAATTCTTCGAAGGCTGTTACCAGGGTAAGCTGATAATCCATAGGAGGCATACCTTCAAGCTCCATCGTCCCATGGGACCCAGTCTTAAAACCATCGTTTAATGTAATATTTTTTAAATCCTCTTCCCAGGCATACCATTTTTCAATATTGGCATAATACTCCCAAACAGCTTCTTTTGTTGCTTTAATTTTCAAACTGAAACTAAATTCCATTGTTTTCACCTCTTTTTATTAAGTGTACTTATTATATGTTATTTTACAATGTGCGTCAACACTGATATTTTTAGAATCGTAAGGGCAGGGATGGCAAAATAGGAAATGAAATAACCGGAGGGCTGCCTGTAAAGGCGCCTCCGGTTTGTTTTGGATATGAGGTTAAGACTTAACTATCTCTAGCTTCTAGGCATAAAGCTCTAAATCGGTCATCTAATTCCGCTATCTCCAGCAAGAGGCGGGACAAGTCTTCGTAATCTTCCTTTAGGCAAGACAGGTGGGCTTGTCCGAATAAAGAGGCTAAGTCTTTTTTAATTTTTGAAAGCAGACTATCATGCTCTGCTAGAAATCTACTCAGGTAGAGATTTCTGACAGCGGCCAGTTTAAAGCTGAAATACTGATGCAGTTGCTTTTGCTCATCGTTCAAGCCATATTTTGCTACTGCCGCCGCGTAGAGTGGAAGGACGCCTTCTTGCCCTTGCATGTATCTTTGGGCCATCATTTGCGAGGTAGCCAGATAGATTGCGCTCGCGTCTGGATTAGCGACTCGCTTGAAATTGCCCCACATAGAATAGGCGCCCCGCTTGTAGTCGATTGCCTGGGCTTGCCATGTTGGCAGAAAGTCTTCGAACTGAATCTTCATACAGGCAAAACCTGCTGGATCATGCAAGTAGAGATAGTCATCATCTAAATCATAAACTGAGACAAAGTGATCCACTCCGTATAAGTGAGTGTGGTTAGGATTATAGGTCAGATGCCCCATATCGAGTGGCCCCAACACTACCGGCCCATTAGCTAGAAGAGCTTTCAACTTCCTTCTGATTAAATCCAAATCAACCGCTTGCCCCTCCCTTAGATAATATTCTTCATAGTCAAAACCCAGAACTTCTAAGACATGAGAAATCGAAAGATCCGGCATGCCATTATCGAAGAATACTAATGGGTGCTCTTCATCGTCTTTGACAATGGAAGCCCCATTCCCCATCAACATAAGGGCCTCAAGATATTCCGGTCTCAGGTCATAACCATAGGCCTCCAAAGCCATAGCTAAAGAATAGGTATAACAAAGGGATACGTCTCCCAAATAGATCTGCATATGTCTGCCTCCTTCTCATTGATAGCTTGATTATACAGTGCAGTTAGCCAAGCCACCCTAGAAAAAAGGCGCAGAATTTATGGGGTATGGTGATTGGAAAAAGTTACAGACCATAAAAAAAGCTCCCTTAGTTAGATTTTTATCCAACTAAGGAGGCTTTTTTGGCTGTTTAATCATACTTCTTGCCAAATTTCTTCTCCAGCATTTTCTTGACTAGATAAGGCATCTTGACGTTTTCGCGTCCCTTTTTGGCAATGAGCTTTTTAACAAAATCAGGCATCTGGATGTCTTGGTCTTCCTTTAGAATCGCATCGCTGTCTCTAGGCGCCGCCATCTCATCAAAAGTAGTCTCATCAGCTTGATGGATTTTGTAGTCCCCATGGAGATGCTTGGCAATCGTTGACAGCAAGGCCTCAATCAGACGTGGATCCGTATTGGGCATAGGGGGACGCTTATAGCCCACCCCTAATTCATGGCAGAGTTCTTGACACTCCACGTCATTGTCAAAAAGCACCTCGATATGCTCACTAATAAAAGCAATAGGCACAAAGATATAATGGTCGGGATGCTGGCTTTGCTCCCGCAAATACTCCAAGACATCTGGTTTAATCCATGGCATCCCAATATCGCTCTCGCTCTGCCAAGTGTTGGTATACTGGTCTGGAGCAAGACCGAGACCTTCAGCAATCAAGCGGCTATTGTCGTAGATTTGATCGATATAAGGGTCGCCAAACTCCAAGGCCAAGACAGGCACACTATGGGCTGAGAAAACGACCCGATAAGTCTGACTACCAATTTCTTGGATAATTTTTCGAATCTCCTCTACCCAATAATTGATAAGGGCTGGCTCGCGATACCAGTCTTTAATGACTTGAAAACGGATGGTCTGGCTCTCTAGGAATTTCTCATAGCCCATTACGGAGTAATAGGAATAATGAGGTTCCAAGATTAAACAGAGGCAGTCTTCAATCCCATCTGCCTCCATCTGTGCGATGACATCGGGGATGAAGGGACGCGAAAATTTATTAGCAAAATAAACCTTCGCTTGACCTTCTAGGGCCTCAGCCACTAACCTCACTTCTTCCCTAGTAATGGCTTGGAGAGGCGTGCCCCCAATCCGAACATAATTTTCATATAGGGTTTTGATTTCATCTTCTTCTGGACGAACTCCCCGGCGAATATTGGTGAAAAATTCCGCGACTGCTTCATAGCTAATCGCTTCTGGTGACCCAAAGGTCATCATGAGAACAGCTTTCTTAGACATGTCAAACTCCTTATGTGTGTGTCGTATTTTCCGTCTCTTATTCTATCATAGAAAGGGCTTTATCGGAACTGGTTATAGATACTTAGTCCACTCTAACTTATCCGACAAATAGAAAATATAGCCTAATCGAGTCAACAGGTGCATAAATTCTCTCCTAAATCTTAATATCTATCGTATTCTTCATACCAGCCCAGCAAGATATTTTAGAACAAAGGATATTGCCAGATCTGGCATAAATTAATATAATCATTGTTTCCTATTAATCTCTTAATGCCCTTAGTATCATTCTAACCCACGACTCCTTTCTCTTGACAGTACTTTTTAGTTTTGATAGATTGATAGGACTAAACCCGGAGAATTGGTTACAAAGAGATATCCAAGCAGTAATTCAATGCTTCAAATGTTTTTATATAATGGGCTCGGCTAGACTTAAGCTATCTAAGAGCCAAATCACAACCAAGTTAAGGAGCATTCACATGTATCTCGCTATTAAAGAAATTCTGCAAAATAAATTACGTTATAGTCTTATTGTATCCACCATTTTTCTGATTACCTTTATGGTCTTCTTCTTAACTAGCCTAGCACTTGGATTGATTAGAGCCAATCGCATTGCTGCAGATAACTGGGAAGCAACAGGCGTCGTCTTATCTGAGTATGCCAACAAGAATTTGACTGCTTCTTTTATCCCGGAGGCCAGTTACCAAGATAAGCTCTCGGATGACGTGGCTGCTCTTGGTTTTATGTCTGTCGTTACAAATCTCAAAGACAATGACGATACTGAAAAATTCAATCTTTCTCTCTTTGCCCAAAACTGGGACAGCTTTATTGCACCTAAGTTAACTGAAGGCAATTATCCAACTCAAGATGATGAAGTGGTGGTTGACGAATCTTTGAAAAACTACGGCGTCGAACTGGGAGACGAGATTCAGCTTAATGGGAGTAAGACCAGCTATAAGGTTGTGGGGTTAACTACTAATAGTAAATTTTTTACTGCGCCTGTCGTATACAGCAGTTTGACAACCTACTGGACCTTACAAGGGACGCTTGACTCTAGCCGTTCGGTTTCAGCCTTAATCTTGAAAAATGATCAAATGATTGCAGCGGACGAATTGACTCAGGTTACGGAGGATGAGATGATCTCCCGTATTCCTGGTTATAGCCCTCAGAAAAATGTATTCTTTGGGATGATTGTTGCCATGATTGTGATTACTGGTCTGATTGTCGGGATCTTCATTTATATTCTTACCATTCAAAAGTTGGGCTTATATGGCGTGATGCGCGCTCAAGGGATTCAATCTAGAACCATTGTTTGGTCCTTATTTTGCCAAATATTCATCCTGTCTCTTATTGGGATTGGCTTAGCTTTAATTGGAATCTGGGCGATTACTTTTGTCTTGCCGGCAACCTTCCCTTCCTATCAAAATTGGGCTGCTTATGGTGCCTTAAGTCTGGTTATTGCTTTGATGGCGTTACTTGGCGGAATGATTTCATTACCGCGCGTGCTCAAGATTGATCCAATTACTGCTATTTCCGAATAAGGAGAAAAAAGATGACTAAATTAATTGAAATGAAACAAGTAACGAAAACTTACGGGCATGGGCATTTACAGGTGGTTGCTTTACACGAAACAAACTTCCATCTCAATGCTGGTGAGTTTGTGGCCATTATTGGACCGTCAGGTTCCGGGAAAACAACCTTCTTGACCACGCTCGGACAACTCCAACGTCCATCGAGTGGTGATATTCTTGTAAAAGGGAAAGATACGCATCAGTTATCTGAAAAAGAAAAAACGGCTTTACGTTTCAAGGAGTTTGGCTTTATTCTGCAAACTTCTAATTTAATCCCATTCTTAACCGTCAAAGAACAGTTAGACTTAATCGACCGTTTGGATAAGGGACGGTCGGTTAAGGAAGATCGTCAAAAGTTATTCAATCTATTGGATTTAGACAAGGTCAAAAACAACTACCCCAAAGAACTTTCTGGGGGCGAACGTCAGCGTGCTGCGATTGCAAGAGCCCTCTACAATAATCCAAGTATCATTTTAGCCGACGAACCCACTGCTAGCTTAGACACCCAACGAGCTTATCAAGTCACTGATATGTTAGCGACGATTGCCCATGAACAAGGGAGAGGAGTTGTCATGATTACGCATGACACACGCCTTTTAGACAAGTTTGACCGTATTTACACCATGAATGACGGCCAATTAAAAGAAAAAGTCTAAGACTATTGGTAAGTTTGCGACTACCCACTGGCAAATTTTAATCCCATCTATTTAGTCTTCATATATAGAAAAAAGCCTTGATACCAAGGCTTTTTTTCTTTTCAAATTTATCTCTGTTTTTAGGCTTTCATCAGCAGAGCCACGCACTCGGCGGTTCGCTGTTACCGTATCGTTTCGTCGTAAACTCCTTGGACTTCTTCAATTAATTGTCTGATTAGCATGATCTCTCCTAAATATTAGTACATATCATAATCTTCATACCAGCCCAGAACCGCGACCTTATAGCCTTCTTTTGAGTATTTCTTGGCATAGCCTTCAGCCACCCAAGCACTAGGAAATGTTAGGACTTGTAGTGTGTTTTTAGGATCCTGAAGCGTATATGTCCTTAGCCGCCAGCTCCTTCCTGAGACTTTATATTCTATTTCGCGATCCAACATAATGGCAAACACTTGCTTCTTGTAGCGCGAAAATCTCCCTACTTTATTCTGAAAAGCTTTATTTATCCATATACGCTTACCATTCTCGAAGACAGAAAATCTCTGGTAAACTACAATCACATATCTCCCAGACTCAAAGTTACTGCCCCAGTCATAGCCCACATCGTCCATGCCCATATAATCCGAAAATAGGTTGAATGCCTCAGCAATCAATGCTTTCTTACTATCTTCTGGTCTAACGACCAACTCAAGATTTTCTTCTTTAAAGACCGTTTCTACCTTCTGAATTCCCATGACAAGACTCCCTATACTTCCTAACTATCGATAACATAACTTTTCCCATCATCAATATAGGCTTAACAATGACTAGGACCCTCTTAATTCTGATAATGATTTTCCCAATAGGTCCTTGAATTTGGACCAGCACCCTCAGGAAGTTGCTCTAAACACAAATCTTCTTTTTGCATATCTACAATCCACTTAAGTTCTGCAAAGGCAAGTCGATGGGCTGCCCGCGAGAATGAGCTATCTTGGTAGTCTATTTCTTCTAGTATTCTGACCGCTATTCTATAGCCCGCTTCTAGGTGTTGGTCGATTAGCATAGGCACTAACTTCTCAACGTTATTATTGAGATAAAGATGAATGTGGCCACTACTTGAGCCTAACAATCTAGCACGTAAGTTCGTTGCTTTCCCCACATAGATACAAAATTCTTCGTTCTCCTTTTTAGCAAACACGCCATAGACCGCCACTATATCTCTTTCAAGCATTTCCAAAGGCAAATCAATCCCTCGTTCATTGGCCATATCCACCTTTTGTTTGTTTGTCATTCCCATTGATAATCAGTCCTGCCTTTTCAATAAATTTATCAATACCTAGCTATTATGGTTTTTAACAAGCACCACCACACACTCGGCGGTTCGCTGTTACCGTATCGTTTCGTCGTAAACTCCTTACTCTACGACAGCTATCCCATGGGCGGAACATCTGCTTCTACTTCGCTGATGCCTCAGCTCGTACAAGCAGTGATACCGCCTCAACATGCGCAGTCATTGGGAACATATCAACGGGTTGCACGTACTGTGCCTCGTATCCACGTTCCTTGAAGTGTACAAGGTCGCGTGCAAGTGTTGCTGGATTACAGCTCACGTATACGATGCGTTCAGGCCCCGTTGCACACGCTGCTTCGATAAAGGCAAGGTCGAGCCCTTTACGCGGTGGATCCACCACAACCACATCCGGTTGGATGCCTTCTTCCTTCCAGCGTGGCATGATTTTCTCAGCCGCACCTGTTTCAAAGTGCACATTGGTCACGCCATTTACCTTCGCATTTTCCTTGGCCATCACAATCGCATCATCGACGATTTCCATGGCATAGACTTTCTTCGCATCGCGGGCAAAGGCTAAGCTCATTGTCCCGATTCCGCAATACGCATCCACGACGGTCTCGCCGCCCTTCAAATCCGCAGCGTCGATGGCTTGTTGATAGAGCACTTCGGTTTGCACGGTATTCACTTGGAAGAACGAACGCGCGCTAATCTTGAACGTGAATTCGAACAACTTCTCTTCGTACACATCTTCCCCGAAGAGCACTTTTGTCTCACGTCCCATGATGACATTCGTTGGTTTTGGTTGGATATTTTGCACGATAGACACCACTTCCGGATGCGCTGCAGTAATGTCTCTGACAATCGCCTCCGCTTGTGGCAGCACCTTTGTTCTCGTCACGAAAATAATCATCACTTGCTTCGTACGCAAGCCGCGTCGCACAATAATATGCTTCAAATCACCAGTATTGTTGGCTTCATCATACGCCACCACTGGATACTTTCTTAAAATATCACGCACGGCCACAATCAAGCGGTCGATTTCAGGGTCTTGAATATGGAAGTCTTCAATCGGAATCAAATCATGCGAGTTCTTCTTGAAGAAGCCCGTCGTCAACTGACCCTCTACTGTACGCACTGGAATTTGTGCCTTGTTTCGGTAGCCCAGCGCACTCTCCATCCCAAGCGTTGGACGAACTTCTAATTCTGGCATCTTCGCGATTTTCGTCATCACATTTTTCACTTGTTGCTGCTTAAAGGCCAGCTGGCTCTCATAGGTCATATGTTGCAACGGCATCGTCCCCACACGAGTTCCAAGGGCGTCTTTCACCTCCACACGGTTCGGACTCACTTCCAGCCACTCCTCCACACGCGCGTAGCCATAACTTTTTCCAATCTTCATCGTCTTCACACGCACGACTTCACCAGGAATACTATTTTCGATAAATAGCGGGAATCCATCGACCTTCCCAACGCCCAGTCCCTCATGCGTTAAATCCTCGATCGTTACTGTATAAAATTCGTTTTTCTTCATTTCTGTTCCTCCAGAGTTTATCACGTCTATTATACCGTCTTTTAGCACAAATAAAAAGGCAATCCCCCCATACAAAAAAGCCACTCTAACCATGTCAGAGCAGCTTCACTATTACCATAGAATTCCTTTGTAAGAAAGTGTAATCGCCATCGCCAGAAGCAGGTAAAACCCGATAAACATCCATTTCATTTTCACACAAAGAGCCACATACTCCCGGATGAACGCAGAAGGAATATAATAGCTCGCCGTTGTACAGCCAAGCCCATCCCCTTGCATGCCAATCATCTTAGCGTAGGTACTGGTCCGAAAGACATGATAGTCATTCGTTACAAATAAGAATCGTGGTTCTTTGAGGAATGTTTCCCCTAATCGTTTTGAGAATAATAGATTCTCATAGGTCGTTCTCGACTCTTCTTCGAGCAATACGGACTCTCTTGGAACATCCGTTTCTTCCATTAAGTAATTCAAAATCGCCTGCGCTTCCGAAACCTTCTCATCGGCTCCTTTTCCGCCACTTGCGATTAGTTTAATATTTGGATTTTTTGATTTTTTAAAAGCCTCGACTGCCTTATCAATCCGACGTTTTAAAAGCGGTGTTACCCGTTCTCCGTCTAATAATCCAGCTCCGTGAATAATGATGAAATCATACTGTGTTCTCTTTGGAATAAACACATACAAAATCGAGTAAAAAAGGAATCCAAAAAAGGCAAAACCAAAAATAACATAGGAGTAGATAAAAAAGATCAAGAATATATTCAGCCAGTGATTTTCATAAAAATACTGATTATTGAGCGCACGAATAATAATCACGCCAAAGAATAATAAAATCAAAAAGCCCATCCCTAGCGATAAGAAATTCGACTTTGATTTTCCCTCACGCTTTAGAAGAACGATTCCATTATAAATAAAGAAAAAGCCACTCAGGAAGATTACAAAGGGCACTCCTAAAAATCCAATCATTAACACGAGAAGATGTCCTGCCTCGCTTCCAGATTGATAGACCGCTTGAACTACTGATAAATATCCAAAAAACACAGCAATAATAAGGAGTGCTGGATTCCATAAACTACGATTATCTCTCCACATGGAAGCAATCAGAGCCACCACTACCACTCCAGTAATAAGATAGATTGCCATTTTCATTCCTCCAATTCTACTCTTGTATTATAACAAACTCCCAAGAGAAACGATAATCTGACAAGAAATGAAGCGGAATAGGATGCGTCTTAGAAATTTTGAGGTTTCAACTGAATATCTACCTCATACCCATTTTTGTAAGCCAGTTCAATCAACGTCGATAGATTAGGCGTCCCTTCCCCACGTTCCAACCTAGCCAGCGCTGTCCGTTTAAACCCTACTTTCTTTGCATATTCCTCTCTGGATAAATTACTTTCCATTCTAAGACGAATGATACGGAGTACAGCCCTATGTCTCGCCAATTCTTTCGCTCCATCCTCTTTAAAGTTCGGATAGCGCGATGCAATAATCGAGAATGTCTCTTCTCTTAAAGAACTCACTGCCATTCACCCCTTCCGTAATATCTTCCACTTCAAAGACCAAATACATGACCCCATCTTTCTCGTCATACTCTCCCCATTTTTCAATCATCTCTGGAGTAACCCCTTCTTCTTCAATCAGCTGTAGAATCGCTGCCGCCTTCACCATTCTCCCATATGGCATTGTCATTAACTCTTCAAAGTTCTCCTTTGTAAATTCGTGTTTATACCTCATAAATACACCTCCATTTTTCTTGAGTGTAACATTTTTGTTACGTAACAAAAATGTTACATCTTGCTTTTTTTGGATACTTTCTTGCTCCAAAAAGCCTATCATTCTCATGTTTTTATGTTTAAACATCAATAAAAAAAGTTGCTTTTCCACCGTAGTAGAAAAGCAACTTTCTCATTAATAGTGAAGAATCGATAGGATTTTATCTTTTATACTCGCTTCGTCTAGGCCGTATTCTTGGAGAAGGTAGTCCACCTTCCCGACTTGTCCAAATCGTTCTTGAATTCCCATTCTAAAGACTGGAGTATTCAAATCTGTTGAGAAGAGTTCACAAAGTGCACTTCCGATTCCACCGATTTGATTATGATTTTCAACACTGAGAATCGGTAGCCCGCGATATAAATTCAGCAATTCTTCTGGTAAAGGCTTCACTCTAAATAAATCGACCACTCCAATATCCAGTCCTTGCTTGGAGAGTTCATTAGCGATTCGTAAACAAGGCGCTACCATTATGCCAGTTGCGATAATGACTAAATCTTCTCCAGATTTCAATTCGACAAAGCCTTTAGAAAAATCCTCTTCGCCTTGATAGATGGCTTCGGGTGCTTTTCGAATAGTTCGAACATATTTCAGTCCTGTCAGATTCAAGGTCTGCCGCAATACCGCATGGAGTTGAATATCATCACTCACTTCGAATATCGTCGCACCAGGAATCAATCTTGTTAGTCCAATTTCTTCAAATGGCATATGTGTGCCACCGTTCATTTCCGCGGTCACTCCAGCATCTGAACCAATCACTGTTGCATCCAGTTGTGCATATCCTAGCGATAAAAACAATTGATCGAAAACGCGTCTAGTGGCAAACGGTCCAAAGGTATGCAAGTACGGCTTGAACCCTAAAATCGATAGTCCTGCGGCAACCCCTACCATTTCAGCTTCCATGATTCCCACATTGATATATCTCTTTCCAAGAATTTCTCCAAGCTTATTCGTCGCCATGGAGCTTGATAAATCGGCCTCTAAAACGACAAGCTCTGGATGTTCTCGATTCGCTTCAAGAAGGAAGTCACGATAAACTAAGCGTAATTCTTTCGTCTCTCTCATCATGAACCAACCTCCAATTCTTCTCTCAATTGTTCAACCGCTTGATTCAACATTTCCTTTTGTTCGGGTGTTGGGCGAAGATGGTGGTTCGCTTCAATTTGTTCCACTCCCTTGACACCTTGTCCTTTCACTGTATCCAGTACGATGCACTTAGGTGATGGGAGAGTGGACTGTTTTAATTGTTCAATCGCTTCAAAAATGGCCTCAACATCTTGACCATCTACTCTGAGTGTTTCAAAGCCGAACGCTTTAAATTTTTCAACGAAATCAAGAGGGTTACAAATATCGGCGGTTCTGCCATCTAACTGTTTCTTATTATCATCTACAAAGACGATAAAATGATTCAACTGATGGTGAGAAGCAAATTGGATGGCTTCCCAACATTGTCCTTCGTTTAATTCACCGTCTCCGACAATGGTATAAGTGTAGTAAGGGGCCTCTTTGATTTTCTGCCCATATGCAACTCCCGTGGCAGCGCTAATTCCTTGTCCAAGAGATCCTGTCGTCATATCGATTCCAGGAGTTAAATTACGGTCGGGATGCGAAGGAAGGTGAGTCCCATTTTGGTTTAACGATAGTAGAAATTTCTTATCGAAAAATCCTTTCAAATGCAAAGTACTATATAAAGCAGGTCCTGCATGACCTTTAGAGAGCACAAAGTAGTCTCTATCTTTCTTCGCAAACTCTTCAGGAGTCATCGACATCACCTCTTTATAGAGGACCGCTAACACTTCGACAACCGATAAGCTTCCTCCATAATGCCCAAATCCTAAATGATTCAGGCATTCTAGCGTGTTCATCCGAATTTCCTTGGCAAATCGAATCAGTTCATTTCGTCTACTCTCGCTTAAGGCCATCTTTATTCCCCCTTAGTCGCTGGTTTCTTTACAAAAGAAA
>ERZ773067.503-NODE-503-length-23827-cov-4.093808_pt1 | contig 23827 bp, 26 predicted proteins | sample MGYA00580622_ERZ773067 | MGnify/ENA primary metagenome ERZ773067 (study PRJEB29015, sample SAMEA2737998) | human oral metagenome | biome: human oral; feature: human-associated habitat; material: dental | place: China | collected 2113 ...
ATGACAGCGACAAGCAACTCGATGACAATGAGATTTTTGAAGTTGTGGTGACAGAGTGCAAGCAGGATCAATTCGGAGATGAGAATGTGTTTTTCTATCTCCGGAATAAGACAAACAAGCGGCTCTACATTAACAGCGATAAGGGGAGTGTGAACGGAGAGACGCGTAGCACAACGCGCTACTTTGATGTAGGTCCGGGACAGTCCCTGTTCGGCGTTATCACGTATCAGGATCTCACGATACCGGAGGCGGAGATTAAGGAACTGCAGTTCAACCTGCGGGTGCAGGATGTCGACAATCTTGCGGGTGGACCGCTCCTCGATAAGACCTATACCGTCACGCCGTGAACAGGCGGATGATATCCGAACGAAAAAAGGCAGTCCGATGGGGCTGCCTTTTTCGTTTGAAATAAAGACGGGGGTTGGACAAAGTGCTCGGAAAACACAGAATTGCAGCGCGGATATTGTAAAGTATTTTGCGGCATGCTATGCTTTTTCGAAGAAGAGAGGAAGCCTTGCAAAACGGAGGAGACAGACAGATGAAGAAACGCACGGTACTTGCACTGGCATGCATCTTGGCACTTTCCATGGCGGCCTGCGGAAACAAACAGGGCAGACAGGGGGGCGGCTCGAAAACGGAGAGCGAAGCGAAGAGAGTTCTAAAAGTTGCGCCCTATACCGCGGTGGATAAGGAAGATTACGCAATTCGGGTGGACGGCGTAGAGGTCGATGAGGACGGCTTCTACTCGATTCAGCTGACCTTTGAGAATAAGAGTCAGGACAAGGAGTTTAACTTCTCCTTGGACTCGCTGAGCGGCGACGGCATACGGCTTGATTCCTTCATCGGCTGCGATGTTGCGGCCGGCAAGAAATCCAAAGAGACCATCGATTTGCCCTATTCCGAATACTATGACATGCGGGATTTCGGAGAGCTTGAACTCAGCTTTTCGGTCGGCGAGCGCGGCTATTCCGCCGCACATCCCAAGGAACAGGAGAATTTTTCCATCTACCCCTACGGGGAGAACAGCGGTGTGAAGTTTGAGCGGAAGGCCGGAAAAGATGAAAAAATTCTCACGGAGAACGAAAATTTCCGTGTGACGCAGCTCGGCGGCGCCTTCGATGACAGAGGCCGCTATGTGCTGACCCTCTTTATCGAGAACAAGAGCGATAAGGACCTGCGCTATGAGGCGGAGAAGATTTCCATCAACGACTACATGGTGGATACCTCTATGACCGGGGACTTAAAGCCCGGGGAGAGCGGTTTTGCGGAACTCCGCTGGAGTAAGCGAAGACTCGAGGAGAGCCAAATTACCGAAGTCAAAGAGATCGAGTTTACGCTTCGCGTGATAGACCGCGAACACCCCATCGACGCGCCCCTGTTCCGGGAGGTTTTGACCGTGACGCCGTAAGAGGATGAGATAAAGGAAAGCAAGGAAAAGGAAGAGGCAGCCCGAGGGCTGCCTCTTTTTTCAGACCGTTTGTTCGATGCGTATTGAGGCCTCGAGGAAATTGTGTTAAAGTTTAAATTTACATGCAGTGATTATTTGAGCGAGTAGAACAGCGCTGCGGAGGTTTTATGGATAAAACAATGTGCGAATTATTTGCCGGAGTCGGTGGCTTTCGACTTGGTTTGGAGCGGTTAGAGTCGGGGTGGAAGACGGTGTGGTTTTCCCAGTGGGAGCCTGGAGCAAGAACACAGTGGGCACATGATTGCTATGTAAAGCATTTCGGTGACTGCAAGGATAAGAACGGTGAATACCATACGGGAGATGACATTGCCGTAGTTCAAAAAGAAGCGATTCCGGAACATACATTGTTGGTGGGAGGATTTCCGTGTCAAGACTACAGTGTGGCGCATACACTTGCCTCTTCGCAGGGAATCGAAGGAAAAAAAGGAGTGCTTTGGTGGCAAATTCGTGATGTTTTGATTGCAAAGCGACCGCCTTTTTGTATTTTCGAGAATGTAGATCGTTTATTGAAATCCCCCGCGAAGCAGCGGGGCAGAGATTTCGGTGTTATTCTCGCATGTTTCGCAGAATTGGGGTATTCTGCTGAGTGGCGTGTTATCAATGCGGCTACCTACGGTGCGGCACAGCGAAGACGGAGAACATTTATCTTTGCCTACCGCAATGACACTCGTTACGGAAATCGGATGGCAGCGGTTAATCCGGAACAAGTGCTCTCCGCAGAGGGATTAATGCCGAGAGCGTTTCCGATTCTTGAAGTCGGTAAGCCGAAGGAAACACAGCTTCCGACAGATATTGTTGAGGTATCGGATAACTTTGCCTTCGATTTTCGTCAAGCCGGTTATATGACCCAAGGGCAGATTTATACTGCAGATGTCGAGGTCTGCGAGGAGACGCCGGTACTGCTTAAAGAGATTCTGCAGTCGGATGTTGATGAAAAGTTCTATATTACCAGTGATCGCATGGAAAAATGGGTTTATCTAAAGGGGGCAAAGAAAATTGCCCGGACTTCGGCGAGCGGTCATGAATATGTGTTTTCAGAGGGGCCGATAGCATTTCCGGATGTCTGGGACAGACCGGGAAGAACTATGTTGACAAGCGAATCCACCTTGAACCGAAGCACACATGTTGTAGCAGATCCCGGTACGGGAAGAATCAGAACATTGACGCCGGTTGAGGCAGAGCGCCTGCAGGGATTTCAGGATGATTGGACAGCGACCGGTATGCCGCAGAGAATGCGTTTTTTCTGTATGGGGAATGCATTGGTTGTTCCGATGATTTCACGAATGGGAAAAGTCTTGGATACCATTATAGAAGCTGAGTAATTGTCTGCGAGAGGAAGCGCGATATGGAAGGAACACCGTATCAAACAAAGGAAGAAGTGCTGAAAAAAGCGCAGGAACTGATTGGGCGAGGTTGATAAAACAGGACGATTATCGACCGGGAAGGGCGCTGTCGGCACGGTAATCGAAGAGAGTTGGTTCGGTTATCAGCCGAACAGCAAGTCCGAGCCTGATTTTCCGGAAGCGCGAGTTGAGTTAAAGGCGACGCCGTACATTGTCTCGAAAAAGAGTGCGGCGGATGGCAGAAATATTCGTGCGAAAGAACGATTGGTTTGTAATATTATTGATTACATGAAGGAATATCAAAGAACTTTCCGCACCAGTGACTTTTGGAATAAGTGTGAAACCATGCTTATTCTGTCCTATGAGTATCAGAAAGATAGACCGAAGGCGGATATCACAATCGATCGCGCTATCTTGTTCAGCTTCCCAACGGAAGATCTTGTCATTATTGAAGAGGATTGGCGCAAGATTATCGACAAAGTACGGGCGGGGAAAGCACATCTGCTCACGGAGGGCGATACCCTGTACTTGGCAGCGTGCACCAAGGGCGCCAATGCCTCAAGCATGCGTCCGCAACCTTGTAGTCCCATACCGGCGAAGCAGCGTGCTTATTCCTTAAAGTCATCTTACATGACCAGAATTTTGAACAGTTATGTGTTTGGGAATGCTGAAGATGAGCACATTATCAAGGATTGGCGTGAAATACAGCAATTCGGTTTTGAGGGAGCAATACTTGCACGGCTCCAAGAGTATTATGGGAAAACACAGGATGAACTGAAAAGCTCCTTTCAATTGACCTCGACAGCAAAAAATATTAATGAAGTTCTTCTGGCGAAGATGCTTGGAGTCAAAGGGAAAATTGCATATACAGATGAGTTTTTAAATGCAAGCATCGTTCCCAAAACGATAAGAATACAGAAGGATGGCAGCATTCGAGAGAGTATGTCGTTTCCTACTTTTAAGTTCACAGAGATTGTCCAAGAAACCTGGGAAAATTCAGAGTTGAGAGATTATCTGGAACCTACAAAGTTCATGTTTGTGATTTTTCAAGAGAATCAGGCGGGCGACAGTGTTTTTGAACGTGTGCTATTCTGGAATATACCGGCAGAAGACTTGGAAGAGGTAAGAAAAGTTTGGGAAAAAACAGTGGAAATCATACGACAAGGTGTGCAGTTGATTTCCGACGGAAGAGTTATCAGGAATAATTTACCCAAACAGAAGGACAATCGTGTCATGCATGTTCGTCCCCATGCCCGTAACGCTGCGGATACCTATCCCCTTCCGGATGGAAGAGCCATGACAAAACAATGTTTTTGGTTTAATCGTACTTACGTAGAAACAATTGTGAAGGAAGGATTGCGAAGAAATGTGGGCTACGGAGAGGTTGAAGAATTGAGGCGAGTGGCACAGGTTAAGGACGAATATCGGAACGACACCCGAAACCCGTAGAAATAAACGGCTGGCTTTGGCAAGGTTTAGGCAGAACAAAGCAGTGGTAACATAGTATTGATTGAAGAAAGGAGCAAATCATGTTAGCAGTCGGAACCAAGGCACCTGATTTTACGTTGCCGGATCAGAACGGAGAGCTGCGCAAGCTCTCGGACTACAGGGGACAGAAGGTAATCCTCTATTTTTACCCGAAGGATATGACGCCGGGCTGCACAAAGCAGGCCTGCGGCTTTGCGGAGCTTTACCCGCAGTTCCTTGCGCGGGGCGCGGTGGTGCTCGGCGTCAGCAAGGACTCGGTGGCATCGCACAAAAAGTTTGAGGAGAAGTACGGCCTGCCCTTTACTCTCCTTGCGGACCCGGAGAAGGAAGTTATTCAGAGTTACGATGTCTGGAAGGAAAAGAAGCTCTACGGCAAGGTCTCTATGGGCGTGCTTCGCACGACTTATCTGATTGACGAAGCAGGTATTATTGTGAAGGCGGACGATAAGGTGAAGGCAGCGGAGAACCCGGCAAAGATGCTCGGAGAGCTCGCGTGAAACTGATTATTTCGCCTGCAAAGAAGATGCGGGTCAATACGGACAGCCTTGCGGCAGGACAGCTGCCAAGGTATCTTGAGGAGGCAGAGACACTGCGGCACTGGATTCAGAGTCTCTCCTATGCGGAGCAGAAGGCACTCTGGGCTTGCAATGACAAAATAGCAGAGGAGAACGCCGCGCGCTTTGCGGCCATGAACCTGCGTGAGGGCGGCACGCCCGCCATCTTAGCCTACGAGGGCATCCAGTATCAATACATGGCACCGGCCGTCTTCGAGGAGAAGGCGCTCCGCTATGTGGAGGAGAAGCTTTGCATTTTGTCGGGCTTTTACGGCGTGCTGCGCCCCATGGACGCGGTCACGCCCTATCGCCTCGAATTGCAGGCGAAGGCCGCCGTCGCAGGTCACAAGAACCTCTATGCCTTCTGGGGGGATAAGCTGTACCGCGGCGTGCGGGATGAGAGCGCTGTCATCATCAATCTCGCCTCGAAGGAGTATTCGAAGGCGGTAGAGACGTATTTACAGCCGGAGGATTGCTATATCACCTGCGTGTTCGGAGAACTTTTAGGCGGCAAGGTCGTGCAAAAGGGTGTCTATGCGAAGATGGCGCGCGGGGAGATGGTGCGTTATCTCGCGGAGACAGCGGCGGAGAGACCGGAGGAACTGAAGGGCTTTTCGCGGAGCGGCTATGTTTTCCGTGAGGAGCTCTCCACCGAGACAAACTATGTCTTTGCGCGGGAGCCCGGGACTTACGAGGACGTTTGATGCAAGGCAGCGTACGCAGGACTCTGACAAAGGGCAAGAAAAGAGTTCGGCGGGAGAAGAAGCGGCGATTCGCTAAGCCGGAAGAAAGGACAGGAGGAGAAGGGCATGCAGTTGAATACGGAACAGAGCATTTTTCTGCTCTGGGTGGCAGCGCTGAGTTGTATCAGCTTCTTGCTCTTTGGCTTTGACAAGGAAAAGTCCCGCCGCCATGCCTGGCGCATTTCGGAGCGCACGCTCTTACTCAGCGCCTTTCTCGGCGGCGCGCCGGGCGCACTCTTCGGCATGAATTTCTTTCGGCATAAGACGCAAAAGCTGAAGTTTCGCATTTTGGTGCCGCTAGCCCTCTTACTCTGGGCTTGGCTTGCGTATCGAGTATTTCAGTGAAAGAAGAGGACAGCACAGGGGCTGTCCTCTTTTTGTAATTTGCGCCGGCTAGAATTTAAGGGTAAACTACAGGGAAGTATAATAGGTGAGAAAAGCGACAAATGAAGAAAGGAGAGCCTACCATGATTCAAAGAGAGATTGACATAAAGAAACCTCTGACCAAAAAGCAGAAGGATATGTTGAAAGCACTGGAAGAGCGGCCGTTGACGCCGGATGAAACGTGTCGGGAGCTAACTGCGGAAGAGTTGGCGTGTTTTCGACCTTGTGTAGACTTTCTCCGGAAGCCATGAGACGATTCGCCACAATCTGTAAAGAATCGTGCTTAAAAAGTCCCCTTTTTACCGGATGCCGTTGGTAAGAAGGGGACTTTTCACACGCCCGGGGCGAGGTCTGATTTTATTCCCAGCAAAGCTGTTTTGCCTTGTCCTGCAGATGAGCAGGTGTGCCTTCGTAGCTGTTGTGATAGGGCTGCATAGATTGCATGCGTTCTAACGGCGTCATAGAGAGCTCCCTTCAGGGCTTGTTTCGCACAGTACGGTATACCCACTATCGTTCACCAAGACTGCCTCGTGATTGTTGAGCGGAATCAGCTTCAATGAGTTTCGGTAGCGTTCCAGGGTTTCACGGGAGCTTGTCTCGAAGGGAAATTCTCCCAAATGCGGAAGAACGGAGTGGTCAAATACAGACAGGGCCGAATAATCCGTGAGGTCGGGCGCAAGGGTTTTGTCGTCCATAATTTGATTGTATTCGATATCGGGTGCGGCGATGATTGCGCCTGCGGATTCGCCGATATAGAACATGCCCTCCCGGATGCGGCGCGCAAGCAGCTCTGTGAGATGCTTCTTTTTTAACTCCTGCAAAAGATAAAAGGTATTGCCGCCGGATATGCAGACACAGGCTGCGCTCTCCAGTTCCTGTATCAGCACAGGTTCTTCGACCTTGGCAATATCGAGCATCTGCAGCTGATAGCCTAAGTCCTCCAGCATCGCAATCCCCTCGTCAATAAAACCGGTATAGGGTTCCACATTTCCGGCTGTGGGAATAAACGTAATTGTCTTGGAAGACAGTTTGGAAAGATAGTTCGCCGTGATTGTTTTTGTTCCGGCAAGATAGGATACAAGCAGCAGTTCCATTTTAAATCCTCCTTACCGCCGGGGGCGGTCTTCATTCGGAGTAGCGGCGTTGTCCTCATCCGCTAACACTTCGTGCTCTTTGCCTTCCCCTGCATTTAGGGCAGCGATACCGCGGCGCAGGTGGGCCTCGTTGCGCTTGATAAGGCGCGGAAATACTGAAGGGCAGAACTAAAAAGAGCCCGATCAACTGGACTGATTTGACAGCTCAGGCAGTTGTCGGGTTCCTAACAGGGCTCATCCTACTAATCATCGACAAGCTCTGGAAGTAAGAGCTGGGGGCGAAAGCCCCCTCCTCTTTAATAAGAATACCACACCTTCATTCTAAAATACAGATGAACATTGAGGTTATTATCGTAATTGCTATAGTCGCGGGGGTGCTCGGACGGGTCGCTTACCGTGCGTGGAGGAACGGGAGGTGAGCATAAAAAATGGCGAGTGAAAAGCGGGCACAGGATCGCTGGAATGAAAAGAACGGATACATTTCTAGGAGTTTTAGGATGTATCGTTCGCTTGCGGAAGAGTTTAAGCAGGCGTGTGACAGCGCCGGGGTAAGCCAAGCTGAGGCTATCCAGAGGCTTATGAGAGAGTTCATAGCGAATCAGAAACAGGAGTAACACGGAGGGCGCAAGCGCGCCCTCTTTTTTGTGTTGCATCCGTGTTGCATTCGTGTTGCATGAGCTCCCGTTTTTGGCAGTTTTTCTATCGGGCGAGGCAGATATTTCGCTGTTACAGCCATAGAAAAAGCACGCACACAAGCCATTTTCGGCCTATATACGTGCTTTTTAGTTTATGGAGATGACGGGAGTCGAACCCGTGTCCAAAAACCGATTCCCCGTTCTTCTACTATCATAGTCAGCTCTTTGACATTCCCTCTGCCGCGCGGGAGCGGACGCCCTCACGGTTTTGGTAGCTTCATATTACGCCCTTACGTGCAAAGCTTAGCGCAAGTCGTTTCTCACAAAGTCGACGTCCGGGTCCCAAAGTGTGAGTGCTCTGGGGCGGACGGCAAGCCCTTAGGCTGCGTATGCTAAATTTTCGTTAGCGTTTGTATTTAAGTTTGCCGTTTAACGCACCGCATGCGGATAGCTTCACCGGCTGCACGGTCCCTGTCGAAACCGGTACATCCCCGAATAGACCATCATTATAGCAGTTTTTCGGACTTCTAACAAGCTTAAAAGCCGGAAACCAGAAGCTTTCCTTCGCGATACTCAACGAGAAAGAGACGGCTCAGATCGCGGTGACCCATTTTTGCGAGGCTCTCCGTGAGCCAAGCTTCGTCCTTGCCGATCAACTCCAGAATATCACGCTGAATCTGTCCGTCGGTAATCAGCGGGTACTTCGGGTTCTCCTCGCCGTAGGGAATCACGAGCAGCTGTCCGTTCTGCTCCACAACAACGCGCTGTAAGTCTTCTACGTAGTAGTAGCCTGCCGCGCGCAACTTAAAGGAGAGATCGTGCGCGGTGAGACCCACGCGGCGGCAGTTCTTGACGCTCAGCTTCCCGTGATTCACGATGACCAGGGGCTGACCGTCCAGAAGCTGTCCGATTGCGTGGTTGTTGGTCTTAATCCATTTGAGGCTTAAAATAACAATGCACCAGATGAGCAGAATCAGGATGTACTGCAAAATGGTGATTGCGCTGTTATAGATGGTACCGCCGATCACACCACCGAGTACATAGTTCTGAATCTGATCGCTTGCATTCGAGGGGGCTAAGTTTCCCTTGCCGCTAATGTTAATGACAAAGGAGAGGGAGAGGAGACCGATTAAAAGCTTAACGGCAACAAGAAAATAAAAATTGTTAAAAACAGACAACATAGCGGATTCCTTTCAATGATGAATTTACTCCCGAATAAACTCGGGCTCTGTGCCGATAAACTCCATGGGCTCCAGATTGCAGGTGGTGTCATTCACATAGAGGACGCGATAGTACTTATCCTTCGCAAAGATAATCGGGTTGCCGGAAAACTCGGTCGCATTGAGATAAACCTCTTCCGCAGGCACATTCAGTTCCTTTGCAATGCGTTCCACCGAATGAATTGCCAGAGTGACCTTCTGACCGTTTGCCTGCAACTCCCGGTAGCGGTTCACTTGCAGGAGCGCCATGACAATCAGTAATAGGAGCGCAATCAGCGCGGGTTCGCGGTGGCGGGAACTCTGTTTGTCTTTAAAATAGCGTAGCCCGTTTACCAGTAAAATCAGAAACAAAACGGCCGCAATAATGAGTTGCACGCGGTTCATGCCGACATTGCGTCGCAGCAAAAACTCATAGGAATAAAATTTCATGGAATACCTCCGTGGCAGTGTCCTGCCGGACTCAATAATCAGAGAGATTCTATCACAGCCCTCTGATTGTTGACAGCAAAATCGTAAGCGGGGTAGTGTATTCAATTGAATTAAGAAAAGTTTAATCCGAGAAAGCCGCCGAACGGCGTGGCTGCGTGCCGCCCGCCCCTGCTTATTCTTGAAAAGACTTGTTATTTTGTGTATGATTTTACCATACGGGTTTGTGTCTTTGCCCGTCATTGAAGAGACAGGAGGATAGCATGAACTACGCAGAGGAATCACTGAAGAAGCATTACGAGTGGAAGGGTAAAATCAAGGTTGTAACGGATATTCCGGTTAAGACCTCGGAGGATTTATCGCTCGCATACACCCCGGGTGTTGCCGAGCCTTGCCTTGAGATTCAGAAGGATGTGAACAAGTCCTATGAACTGACGCGCCGCTGGAATCTGTGCGCGGTCGTGACGGACGGCACCGCGGTTCTCGGACTCGGCGACATCGGCCCGGAGGCAGGTATGCCGGTCATGGAGGGCAAGTGCGTGCTCTTTAAGGCCTTCGGCGATGTGGATGCCTTCCCGCTCTGTGTGAAGTCCAAGGACGTGGATGAGATTGTCAACACGATTTATCTGCTCTCCGGTTCCTTCGGCGGTGTAAACCTCGAGGACATTGCGGCGCCGCGCTGCTTTGAAATCGAGCGCAAGCTGAAGGAGAAGTGCGATATTCCGATCTTCCACGACGATCAGCACGGAACGGCAATCGTTGTTCTCTCCGGTCTCATCAATGCACTGAAGGTGGTGGGCAAGGACAAAGAACAGGTTAAGGTGGTCGTGAACGGACCGGGCAGCGCGGGCATCGCAGTCTCGAAGCTGCTGCTTTCCTACGGCTTTAAGAACTTAACGCTCTGCAACCGCGAAGGCATCATGAACGAGAACTCGAAGGATCTCAACTGGGCGCAGAAGGAAATGCTCGAGGTCACAAACCTGGATCATAAGACCGGCACACTGAAGGACGCACTGGTCGGCGCGGACATCTTCCTCGGCTTCTCCGGCCCGAACATGGTCACGGAGGAGATGGTGAGAAGCATGAACAAGGATGCCATCATCTTTGCCTGCGCGAACCCGACCCCGGAGATTTTCCCGGATGAGGCAAAGAAGGGCGGCGCGAGAGTCATCTCGACCGGCAGATCGGACTTCCCGAACCAGATTAACAACGTGCTGGTGTTCCCGGGACTGTTCCGCGGTGCCTTCGATGTCCGCGCAAAGGATATCAACGAGGAGATGAAGATGGCGGCGGCGGTCGCAATCGCAAACCTGATTGCGGACGATGAAGTCAGCGAGGACAACATCATCCCGAAGGCTTTCGATCCCCGTGTCAAGGATGCCGTGTCTAAGGCTGTCGCCGAGGCGGCAAGACGCACGGGTGTCGCGAGAATCTGAAGCGCGAAATAACGGAGTAGGCAGAGACGGGCAAACAGGGCAAATAGATAGAAAGAAGGAAACACAATGGCAAAACACACCATTCTGTACGGCTGCGGCCACATTGCACCGGCGGAGGTTGAGGGAACGGAATACGAACAGCAGGAGAAGCTTGACTACCTGAAGATTTGCGGACGCTGCCCCGCCTGCGAAAAAGAATACAGAAGCGCACATCCGTCGCTTCGGGAAGCGTAAGGCGCTGCGATGAGATTGTGGATTTCCGGCACGGGTTCCGCCCTGCCGAAGAAAGTTGTGACGAACGATGACCTCGCAAAGGTCATCGATACGAGTGACGAGTGGATTTTTGCACGTACCGGTATACACCAGCGCCATGTCGCGGATGAGACCGAGACCATAGAGAAGCTGGGGGCCGCTGCTGCGGAAAAAGCGCTCGAGATGGCGGGGGTCTCCGCAGAGGAAATCGGTCTGATTGTGTTCGGCACCTGCACGGACGGCAATGTGACGCCGAGCGCGGCCTGCCAGGTGCAGGCGCTGATCGGCGCTGTGAACGCGGTCGCCTTCGATATCAACGCGGCCTGCTCCGGCTTCCTCTACTCCCTCCGCACGGCGGAAGGCCTCTTAAAGACAGGCCTCGCGAAGAAGGCACTGGTGATCGGCGGCGATCTTGTGACCCGCTATATCGATTGGCAGGACAGAACCACCTGCGTGCTCTTCGGAGATGCGGTCGGCGCCGTGGTGCTCGAGACGACCGAGGATGAGTCGAAGGGCGATATCCTCGGTTCCGCGCTCGGCGCGGACGGCGTGAAGGGACATAACCTCACCGGTCGCACGGACCCGGACGACCATTTCCTCTCCATGAACGGGCAGGAGGTGTTCCGCTTTGCGGTTCGCACCGTTCCGCTCTGCATTGAAGAGGCACTCCGGAATGCGGGCGTCGACAAGAAGGATGTGAGCGCCTACGTTCTGCATCAGGCAAATTCCCGCATCATCGAGGCGGTTGCTAAGTATCTCGGCGAACCGCTCGACAAGTTCCCGATGAACCTTGCGGACACGGCGAATACTTCGGCGGGAAGCATCCCGACCCTCTTTGACCGACTGAACCGCGAGGGCCGCTTCAAACGGGGCGATATCCTTGTGCTTTCGGGCTTCGGCGGCGGCCTCACCTGGGGCGCAACGGTGATACGCTATTGACGTAACGCGGAGAATCGGTTAAAAAAAGAAAGAAGCTATATTGACAAAGAAACGGCAAGTGTTCATTAACTTGCGCACAAAAAAAGGAGATTACCATGTTTGAAAAGGTTAAGCAGATGATTGCAGAGCAGCTCAGCGCAGATGAGAGCACCCTCACCGAGGAGACTTCCTTCAAGGATGATCTCGGCGCAGACTCCCTGGATCTGTTCCAGCTGGTCATGGCTATGGAGGACGAGTTCAAGGTTGAGATTCCGAGCGAGGATCTTGAGAAGCTCGCTACGGTCGGCGATGTCATGAAGTACCTCAAGGACAAGGGCGTCGAAGAATGAAAACAAGAGTGACGGAGCTCCTCGGCATACGCTATCCCATCCTGCAGGGTGGGATGGCGTGGGTCGCCGAGCAGCATCTCGCGGCGGCGGTGAGTGAGGCCGGAGGCCTGGGCCTCATCGGCGGAGCGAGCGCACCCGGAGAAGTGATTCGTGATATGCTCCGTGACGCAAAGCGCCTCACCTCGGCGCAGGTCGGTGTCAATGTCATGCTGATGTCCCCACACGCGGACGATGTTGCGCGGGTGGTCATCGAAGAGGGCGTCAAGGTTGTTACGACCGGCGCGGGCATGCCGACCAAGTACATGGAAGACTGGAAGAAGGCCGGTGTCAAGGTCATTCCGGTGGTCGCTTCGGTCGCGCAGGCGCGCATGATGGAGCGCCTCGGTGCCGACGCCGTGGTCGCGGAGGGCACAGAGTCCGGCGGTCACATCGGTGAGGCAACGACCATGTGTCTGCTGCCGCAGGTGGTCGATGCCGTGAGCATTCCGGTGATCGGCGCGGGCGGTATTGCGGACGGCAGAGGTATGATGGCGGCATTTATGCTCGGCGCGGAAGCCGTGCAAATCGGCACGCGCTTTGTCGCGAGTACCGAAGCTGTGGTAAGCGATGCATATAAGAACCGCATCGTGAAGTCGAAGGACATTGACAGCGCCGTGACCGGCAGAACGCACGGTCACCCGGTGCGGAGCCTACGGAACGATATGACGCGCGAGTACGCGCGCCTTGAGGCCGAGGGCAAGAGCTTTGAGGAGCTCGAGTACCTGACCCTGGGCTCGCTCCGCAAAGCCGTACAGGAAGGCGATGTCATTCACGGCACCGTCATGGCAGGTCAGATTGCGGGTCTCATCCGGGACGTGAAACCCTGCCGTGAGATTATTGAGGATATGATGCGCGAGTGTCAGACGCTTGCGAGAAAGGCGGCGGACTTTGTCTAAAAAGGCATTTTTGTTTCCCGGACAGGGCGCTCAGAAGGTCGGCATGGGGCAGAGCTTTTACGAGGCGGATGCCGATGCGCGCGCAGTCTTCGACGAGGCGTCGGAACTGCTCGGCTACGACATGAAGGCACTCTGTTTTGAGGAAAACGAGAAGCTGAATTTGACGCAGTACACCCAACCCGCCATGGTGACAACGGGAATTGCCATCATGAAGGTCGTTGAGAAGCAGGGACTCCTGCCGGATACGGCGGCGGGCTTAAGCCTCGGCGAATACGAGGCGCTATACGCGGCGGGCGCGCTCTCCGTGACGGATGCGATTCGCGTGGTTGCGCGGCGCGGCGAACTCATGGAAGCGGCGGTTCCGGCCGGCGTCGGCGCAATGGCGGCGGTGCTCGGCGCGGAGGCAAGTCTCATCGAAGAGACGCTTTCCGAGATTCCCGAAGTCTGGATTGCGAACTACAACTGCCCGGGGCAGATTGTCATTTCGGGTAAGAAAGAGGCGGTCGAGGCTGCGGCGGAGGCACTGAAGGCGCGCGGCATTAAGCGCGTGCTCATGCTGAACGTGAGCGGTCCCTTCCACTCCGGCCTACTCAGAGAAGCCGGCGAGGAACTGGGCAAGGTGCTCGCGGAAACGGAAATTCACCCGCTTCGCATTCCCTACTATGCGAATGTGACGGGCGGTATCGTGGAAGATGCGGCGAAGGTCAGAGGACTTCTGACCGAGCAGGTCTACAGCTCGGTGCGCTTTGAGCAGAGCATACGCAATATGCTATCGGCGGGCGTGGATACCTTCTATGAACTGGGACCCGGCAAGACGCTTGCGGGCTTTGTAAAGAAGATTGACAGAGAGGCAACGGTCGTAAACATTGAGACCATGGAGGATCTGGCTAAGATATGAGCAATTTGAGCGGTAAGGTAGCGCTGGTCACCGGCGCATCGCGCGGCATCGGCAGAGCCATTGCCGTGCGCCTCGCCTCTCTCGGCGCTGTGGTGGCAATCAACTACAACGGCTCCGAGGCAAAGGCCGAGGAAGTGCGCGCGGAGATCGAGGCTGCGGGCGGCAAGGCGTTTTTGATTCAGGCGAATGTCGCGGACGCGGCGGCGGTGCAGCATATGTTTGAGGAGATCTTCGCGCGAGAGGACAGACTGGACATACTCGTGAACAACGCGGGCATCACCCGCGATGCGCTCTTAATCGGCATGAAGGAAGCGCAGTTTGATGAGGTCTTGCAGACCAACTTATACGGCGCTTATTACTGTATGCAGCAGGCGGCAAAGAAGATGCTGCGCCAAAAGAGCGGTCGCATCATCAACATCTCCTCATACTCGGGCCTTCACGGCAATGCGGGGCAGATGAATTATTCCGCAGCGAAGGCGGGTCTGGTCGGCATGACCAAGACGGCTGCGCGTGAGCTCGGCAGCAGAGGCATTACCGTAAATGCCGTCGCACCGGGATTTATTGACACCGACATGACGGCGGTGCTCAGTGACAAGTCAAAAGATGCCATTCTCTCGGGTGTCCCGCTGGGACGCATGGGGAGCGCGGACGATATTGCGTCTGCGGTCGTCTTCCTCGCGGGGGACGAGGCTTCCTATATCACCGGACAGGTTCTGTCCGTAGACGGCGGACTCTCTATCTAAGAGCTTCCGCCGTTCTTTGAAACCAGGCAACGCGGCTTTGCAGGAGAACGCAATACATGGAAAAAAGAAGAGTGGTAGTGACCGGACTCGGCGCAGTGACGCCGGTCGGCATCGGCACAGAGGCATTTTGGAACTCGTTGAAAGCGGGTCAGGTGGGAATTGACCGCATCACCCAGTTCGATACGGAAAAGTTCAAGGTGAAACTGGCTGCCGAAGTCAAGGACTTCAAGGCGGCCGATTTCATGGACGTCAAATCGGCGCGCCGCATGGAGCGTTTTTCGCAGTTTGCCGTTGCGGCGGCAAAAGAGGCACTTGCGGACAGCGGACTTGACCTCAGCAAGGAAGATCCCTATATGGCGGGTTGCGCCATCGGCTCCGGCATCGGCTCTCTGCAGTCGGTGGAGCGCGAGTACGAGCGCATGACCACGAAGGGGCCGAACCTTGTGAACCCCCTGTTTGTCCCGATGATGATCAGCAATATGGCGGCGGGCAATGTCGCGATTCACTGCGGCTTAAAGGGCAAGAACATCAACATTGTGACGGCCTGTGCATCCGGCACGCACAACATCGGTGAGGCCTTTCGCTCCATTGTCTGCGGCGACGCGGATATCATGCTGGCGGGCGGCGCGGAGGCGAGCATCACCCCGATCGGGGTTGCGGGCTTCATGCAGCTCACGGCGCTCAATACGACCGAGGACCCGAAGCGCGCTTCGATTCCCTTCGATCTTGAGCGGAACGGCTTTGTGATCGGCGAGGGCGCGGGCATTCTGGTGCTCGAGGAACTGGAGCACGCGAAGAAGCGCGGCGCAAAGATTTATGCCGAGATGTCCGGTTACGGTGCGACCTGTGATGCAAACCACATTACCTCGCCCTTGGAGGACGGTTCCGGCGCGGCGGCTGCCATGCGCTTTGCGCTCCGCGACGCGGGACTGAATCCCGAGGACATTGACTATGTGAACGCGCACGGCCCCTTGACCCATTTAAACGACCTCTCGGAGACCAAGGCAATTCGCAGTGCCTTCGGCGCGGCGGCGGATAAGCTCGCAGTCAGCTCCACGAAGTCCATGATCGGTCACCTGCTCGGCGCTGCCGGCGGTGTCGAGGCTGTGGTCCTCGCAAAGACCATTGAAGAGGGCTATGTCCACATGACGGCGGGCCTCGAAAAGGACGATCCGGAGTGCGATCTCGACTATGTGAAGGGCGCGGGCAGAGCGCTTCCGGTTCGTGCGGCCATCAGCAACTCGCTCGGTTTCGGCGGTCACAATGCGACCATTCTGATGAGAAAGTACGAGGCGTGAGATGCAGGTAAAACTCGGAATCAAAGAAATTGAGAAGATTTTGCCGCACCGCCACCCGTTTCTTCTGGTAGACTGCATCACCGAACTGGAGCCCGGCGTGCGCGCCGAGGGCTATAAGGCGGTGAGTTTTGACGAATCCTATTTCCGGGGACATTTCCCCGACGAACCCGTAATGCCCGGTGTTTTGATTATCGAGGCGCTCGCACAGACCGGCGCCGTCGCGATTCTCTCGCAGGAGGGAAATGCCGGCAGAACCGCGTACTTCGGCGCCGTGGATCATGCACGGTTTCGCCGCAAGGTGGTGCCGGGAGACCGGCTGAGACTGGTTTGCGAGATTGAGAAGGTGAAGGGACCTGTCGGCAAGGGCAAGGCGACAGCATATGTAGAGGATGAGAAGGCGGTGGAGGCAGAACTCACCTTTATCCTCGGAAAGTGACAGGGAAAATGCGCATCGATTTTTTCAAGCGAAACACAGCAGAAGCAGAACCGGAAGTCGTAATGCGAAAGTGCAAGAAGTGCGGTGCCGTACACAGCGTCCAAGACGTGCGGGCAAACGATTTTGCCTGCCCGAGCTGCGGCGCCTATGTCCGCATTCACGCGAAGCGCAGAATTAAACTGCTCGCGGATCCGGGAAGCTTTGAGGAGTGGAACCAGGAACTTCCGGTCGTGAATCCGCTCGACTTTCCGGAGTACGAGCAGAAACTCTGGGAAGTCAAGGAGAGTACCGGTCTCAATGAGGCGGTCGTGACGGGTAAGATCACGATCGACGGCATTCCGACCGCCATCGGTGTCTGTGATGCGCGCTTTTTGATGAGTTCCATGGGACACAACCTGGGCGAAAAAATTGCGCGTATGGCAGAGCGTGCGGCCGAGGAAAAGCTCCCGGTCATTCTCTACGCCTGCTCCGGCGGCGCGAGAATGCAGGAGGGCATCATCTCCCTCATGCAGATGGTTAAGACCTCGGAGGCACTCGGCAGACTGCAGGAGAGCGGCCAGCTCTTTGTCTCCGTTTTGACCGACCCGACCATGGGCGGCGTGACCGCAAGCTTTGCGATGCTCGGCGACATTATTCTCGCGGAGCCGGGCGCTCTGATCGGCTTTACCGGCCAGCGTGTTATTCAGCAGACCATAGGCGGCAAGCTTCCGGAGGGCTTCCAGCGCTCGGAGTTCCTCTTGAAGCACGGTTTCACGGATGCCATTGTGCCGCGCAGAGACCAGAGAGCGGTACTCGCGCATATTTTGAGACTTCATGTGAAAGGCGCGGCGGAGCTCGCTTCCGAGACGGCACCGGTGTTTGAAGAGGCGGAGCTTGCGGAGGAATTTACACGCGAGGAAGTTGCGCCGAAAAAGGCACCGGGCATCTTGGACGCGGCGGCTTCCGCACTGCAGAATTTACAGCGTCTCGCGTTCGGACAGAAGGCGGAGAAAGAAGAGGAGAGACCAAGTCGCTTCACCGAGGGAGATGTGCGCAGCGCGTGGGAGACGGTCAAACTATCCCGCGCCAAGGACAGAGCGCACGCAAAGGATTATATCGACGCGCTCTTCCCGGATTTCATGGAATTGCACGGCGACCGTTGCTACGGGGACGATGAAGCCGTGATCGGCGGTATCGCCTCTTTCCACGGCATTCCGGTCACGGTGATCGGAATCCAGAAGGGCAGGGACTTCCTTGAGAATAAGAGAAGAAACTTTGCCATGCCGAATCCCGAGGGCTATCGGAAGGCACTCCGCCTCATGAAGCAGGCCGAGCACTTTAGACGCCCGGTTATCTGCTTTGTCGATACGCCCGGTGCTTACTGCGGCGTCGGCGCGGAGGAGAGAGGCCAGGGACAGGCGATTGCCGAAAATCTGCAGAAGATGGCGGCACTGAGGACCCCAATCCTCGCGATTGTCATCGGTGAGGGCTCGAGCGGCGGTGCGCTCGGCGTTGCGACCGCAAACGAGGTCTGGATGATGGAGAACGCGGTCTATTCCATCCTTTCGCCGGAGGGCTTCGCGGCGATCCTGTACCGCGATGCGAAGCAGGCAGAACTTGCAGCGGAGAACATGCGCCTTACCTCGCGCGATCTCTTGGAGCTCGGTGTTATCGAGAAGATTATTCCCGAGCCGGAACCGGTGACCTTTGAGAACATTCAAACGGTAGCGCGGGAACTGGAGCCGGAACTCCTCGAGTTTATCGGCAAGTACAGCGCAATGAGCCGCGACGAACTCGCTAACCAGCGCTACGAGCGCTTCCGGAAATTCTAACGAGGTGAATATGAGAAGCAAGAGAATCATGGCGCTCGCTCTGCTTTCTATCTCCCTGCTCAGTGTGGGCTGCGGAAAGAAGGAGAGCGCCGGGGCTAAGGACAGTGCGACGCCGAGCAGTGTCGAGAGCGGCACGCCGCTTGCCGAGACAAGCAAGGAAGCGGAGGCGGCTAAGGACACACTGGAAGGTGTGGTGCTCGATGCATCGATGAACGGCTTTACCCTGCAGAATAAGGACCTGGGACTTGTTTATGTCGAGACCGGCGAGGAGGCGGCAGAGAAGCCGGACCTCTCGAAGCTCGCGAACGGTTTTACCCCGGGCGAGGGGGTAAAGCTCCTCGGCAAGATGGACGGGCAGAACTTTAGCTTAAGCGCTGCCGCGGATCAGGCGACGGCGCTCGGTGACAGGGATGCTCTGTATACCGTTGGACAGGCGCTTTTTGCCGTGCGGGATAAGAATGTACAGGCGCTTGCGGAACTCGCGCAGTACCCGCTGTATCTGGGCATCGAGTCCGGGAACGAAATTGACAACAGGGATGAATTGATGCAGAAGTATACGGCAGAACAGATCTTTACCGAGGAGTTCACGAATTCCGTTCTGCACTGCGATCTCCTGAACTTACGGGAGGCGGGCGGCAATCTGGTCGTCTCTGTGGACGGCGGAAAGCCCAATTTGATTTTCACCAAGACGGACGCGGGCTATCGGCTCAGCGCGATTAACGTCACAAAATAAGAGAGGAGATACGCCCCATGAGTGAGGAGAAGAGAGCGGCGGAGGCCGCGGAAGTTCGGGAAAATGCGGGAACGGAGCGCCGCGAAAAGAATTTCATCGAAAATGAGATTGATAAGGATTTGGCCTCGGGAAGATATTCGCATGTCCAGACGCGTTTCCCACCGGAGCCGAACGGCTACCTGCACATCGGTCATGCAAAGTCCATTCTTTTGAACTACGGCCTCGCGGAAGAGTACGGCGGTCTCTTTAACCTTCGCTACGACGACACGAACCCGACCAAGGAAAAGTGGGAGTTTGTCGAGTCCATACGCGCGGATGTTGAGTGGCTCGGCGCAAAGTTCGATAACCGTGTTTTCTTTGCCTCGAACTACTTTGAGACCATGTACGAGTGTGCGGTCAAGTTAATCAAGAAGGGCAAGGCCTTTGTCTGCGACTTGACGGCGGATCAGATTCGTGAATACCGCGGCGACTTCAATACGCCCGGCAAGGAGAGCCCCTACCGCAACCGCTCGGTCGAGGAGAACTTAAAGCTCTTCGAGGAGATGCGCGAGGGCAAGTATGCGGACGGCGAGAAGGTGCTCCGCGCAAAGATTGACATGGCTTCCCCGAACATCAACATGCGGGATCCGGTCATCTACCGCATTGCGCACCTCTCCCACCAGAACACCGGCGACAAGTGGTGCATCTACCCCATGTACGACTTCGCACATCCCATTGAGGACGCGGTCGAAAAGATTACCCACTCGATTTGCACCCTCGAGTTTGAGGATCACCGCCCGCTGTACGACTGGGTTGTACAGGAGTGCGAGTTTGAGGAGCCGCCGCGCCAGATTGAGTTCGCGAAACTCTATCTCACAAATGTCGTGACCGGCAAGCGCTACATCAAGAAGCTCGTTGAGGACGGCATTGTGGACGGTTGGGACGACCCGCGCCTGGTCTCGATTGCGGCGCTCCGCCGGAGAGGCTATACGCCGGAATCCATCAAGCGCTTTGTGGAACTGGTCGGTGTCTCGAAGGCAAATTCTTCGGTCGACTCCGCCATGCTCGAGTACTGCATCCGCGAGGATTTGAAGCTTTCCCGTGCGCGTATGATGGCGGTCTTAAAGCCGCTCAAGCTGATCATCGACAACTATCCGGAGGGTCAGATTGAGGAGCTTGAGATGCCGAATAACCTTGAGAACCCGGAGCTCGGCAGCCGCACCCTTCCCTTCGGCAGAGAACTCTGGATTGAGGAAGATGACTTCCGCGAGGAGCCGCCGAAGAAGTATTTCCGCCTCTTCCCGGGCAACGAGGTGCGTCTCATGGGCGCTTACTTTGTGAAGTGCGTGGGCGTCGATAAGGACGAGAACGGCAAGGTAATTGCCGTCCACTGCACCTACGACCCGGAGACCAAGAGCGGCACGGGCTTTGAGGGCAGAAAGGTAAAGGGCACCATCCATTGGGTCAATGCCTCCACGGCGGTCAACGCCGAGTGCCGGCTCTATGAGAACCTGGTCGATGAGGAAAAGGGCAAGCTGGATGAGAACGGCAACCTGAACTTAAACCCGAACTCCCGCGTCATCTTAAAAGACTGCAAGCTGGAGCCGAACTTTGAGGGCGCGAAGGCTTATGACAGTTACCAGTTCGTGCGGAACGGCTTCTTCTGCGTGGATTCCAAGGATTCCACCCCGGAGAACTTGGTCTTTAACCGCATTGTCTCGCTGAAGAGCAGCTTTAAGCTCTGAGACGGAAAAGGATAAGCATAAAGCATAAAGCATAAAGCAAAAGCGCCTGGCAGACTCAAGTGCCTGCTGAGCCGAAGCTTTGTTGCATATTGCTTTTCTCAGAAAGAAAGAAGTGTAGTTTATGATAGATTTGGACTTGCGCTCCTGTGAGCTCTGTCCGAGACTCTGTCGCGTCAATCGGGAGGAGAAGCCGGGTGCCTGCGGATGCAGCGCCCGGCTTCTTGCCGCAAGGGCGGCGCTCCACTTCGGGGAGGAACCCTGTATCAGCGGCGCGGAGGGCTCGGGGACAGTCTTTTTTTCGGGCTGTAACCTGCACTGTGTTTTCTGCCAGAATCACAAGATCAGCCGGGAGCGCTACGGCCGCGAACTGAGGGCGGAGCGGCTGGCGGATATCTTCCGCGAACTCGAGGCCAAGGGGGCAAATAACATTAACCTTGTGACGCCCACACCCTGGGTCACGGAGATTATCAAGGCCTTGAACATCTACCGTCCGAAAGTACCGGTGCTTTACAATACCTCCGGCTATGAGCGGGTGGAAGTGCTGCGCGCGCTCGAAGGCCTGGTGGATGTCTGGCTGCCGGACTACAAGTACGCGGACAGCGCACTCGCGGCGCGCTTCTCGGGCGCGGCAAATTATCCGGAAGTCGTAAGGGCGGCCATACGGGAGATGTACCGGCAGAGCGGGAATTTGAAGCTGAGCGATGCGGGAAAGGCCGTGAGCGGTGTAATGATACGTCACCTTGTCCTGCCCTTGCACCTAAAGAACAGTTTTGCGGTGCTGGACGAAATTGCGGAGGCGTACGGAACAGAGCAGTACGTGAGCCTCATGTTCCAATACACCCCGTTCCGAGAGACGCGCTACCCGGAACTGAATCGCTCGTTGACCGCGAGAGAGCGGGCAAGAGCGGAGGATTACTTCCTTCGCCTCGGCTTTCGAAACGGTTACATTCAGGAGGCGGACAGCCGCGGCAGCCGCTTTCTTCCGGACTTTAATCTGGAAGGGGTATAGAAAAGAGCAGACAGAGAAGGGTTCGCTTCTCTGTCTGCTCTTTTCTGTGTAATACGACTTTGTAATACGGATCGGCTTACAGCTCCTCGGTGATTTCGGTTGCGGGCTTTGCCGCGTTGCCGGCAGCCGCATAGGACTTCGCGAGAAGCTCATCGGAGCTGATTTCCGCGGCTTTGTCTGCGTTCTCCGTTACGTTCTCAACCGCTTCTTCGCAGTCGCAGTGGCAAGCGCAGCCGGAATCGTGTGAGTTCTTCTCGGCGCTCACTGCCTGAAGATTGTCCGCCAGAATGTTGCCGACATCCTTTAACATACCCGCAGCGCTGGTGACCATGCCCTTTGCGGCCTCAAACGTGTTCTGTGCCGCAGCGGTGAACTCACCGCGGTTTGCGTTCAGGGACACATAATTCCGGTTCGGGGTCTCGGTATGCGCTGTGTGTGCGCCTTCCTCGCCCTCCTCGTAGTCGTGAAACTCCTCATCCAGGTCGCGGTGGAACTCGGTGTACTGACGGTAGTAGGAGACTGCCGCCGCCGCTGCGCCTGCGACCAGCGCGAGGCGCGCAAGCTTGCCAAATAATTTAGCCATTCCCAAAACTCCTTTCTCAGCATTTCCCTACATTTTAAGCCAAGAGTCGCAAAAAGAAAAGTCGCAAAAAGAAAAGCCGTAAACGGTGTGAACCGAAAGAAGCGGCAAGTGAGAGCCGCTTTTGTAAGCGGACCCGGCGGCCGCGGCCTTCGTATTCGCAGATTTTTCTTAATTTCCATCGGCTTGGAGCTCGAGACAGCGGATCGGCATAAAATCGGGACCGTAAACTGTGGAAAAAAGGGCAAAAGGCGTTTTTTTGACAAGTTTTGCAAGCAGGTGTCATGGCATATGAATACTGCGAGCGATATGCATCAATTCCGATGCAGAAAATAGAGGATATATACATAAAGAATTGAAAATGATGCGAAGTGAACTGGGAAAAATCACGAAAATGGGAAAAGGTATTCCGCGACTCGGAACAGCTATAGACAAAGCGGAACAGAAGTGATAGATTGGTTAAGAAAATATTAATATGCAGAAGGGGTATAGCGCCCTTTTGCGGGAAAGTCGAGAGACTTACCCAGCACTGCAGAGAGAAAGGGGAGGGACATGAAACACACAAAGCATGTCAAAGCAGCCAGAGCGTTTCTGCTGGCGGCAGCTGCTGCTTGCCTCTTTCCGACCGTCACAGCCTACGCCATCGAAGGCTGGACCAAAGTCGGAGACGAGTGGCAGTATCTGAACCGGGAGGATCAGCCGGTAGTCAACGCCTTCAAGAAGTCGAAGGAAGATTGGTTCTATCTCGGCGATTCCGGGTTCATCCTGAAGAACCGCATCTTCAGCTTCGGCGGCGACGAGTACTATGTCGACCAGGACGGCCGCATGGTGAAGAACGCCTGGGTCTTCATTGACAGCGAGAGCGATCCGGACGGCGCCTACGGCGAGGGCGGTTGGCACTACTTCGGCGAGGACGGCAAGGGTCTCCGCGCGAAGGGCAAGGGCTTCCGCAAGCAGGTGGACGGCAAGACCTACGCCTTCGATGAGAACGGCGTTATGCTGACCGGCTGGATTGACGAAGAGGGCAATGTCATCGAGGATGAGGATCCCTTCGTGAATGCTCGCTATTATGCGGATGAAGACGGTGCTCTCTACACGAACCGCTGGCTCTACTACGACTGGGGTTCTCACCTGACGAGCGAAGTCACCGGCAGAGACTATCAGGACTATGAGAAGATGTGGTTCTACTTCGGCGCTGACTCCAAGAAGTACAGAAGCCGCGCGGGCGAGCAGCCCTTCCAGCGCGACATCGACGGCGCAACCTACGGCTTCGACGAGAAGGGCGTCATGATCGAGTGGTGGGATAAGGTCGCAAGCATCTCGAATGCGGTGCGTTCCAACCCGACCAG
>ERZ773067.504-NODE-504-length-23798-cov-9.379059_pt1 | contig 23798 bp, 15 predicted proteins | sample MGYA00580622_ERZ773067 | MGnify/ENA primary metagenome ERZ773067 (study PRJEB29015, sample SAMEA2737998) | human oral metagenome | biome: human oral; feature: human-associated habitat; material: dental | place: China | collected 2113 ...
AACCTATTGTTATTTGCTGTTGTAAGTTGCGAAGGCTATAAAAACATCTCGGAGGCTCATGTCGCAAAGTTCATCAGTAATAAGACTGGCTTGAAGGTTCCTGTCGCAGAGTTCATCAGCAATGAAACCGGCTTGGAGGCTCCCGACGTAATGTTCGACAGGTGAGAGAACGGCCTGCCGATAGGAAAAGATTCTTTCGATTGGGAGGAAAATAAAGAAGGGTTGCCGCTCGATTTGTGCGACAACCCTCTGGGATTCTTAAGAGAACTAATTTACCTGTAGAGAATACCTATTTTAGTTCGTTAACCAAATTCAATTAGTTGAAAGAAGATGCTCGGCCATGTTGGCAGCAGCTCGGCGACCGTCGCCCATGGCGAGTATTACGGTTGCGCCACCGCGAACAATGTCGCCGCCGGCATAGATTTCCTGACGCGAACTTTGCATCTGGTCGTTCACGGCTATAGTATTCTTGCGACCGAGTTCCAATCCTTCGATAGAGTTCGGGACGAGCGGATTGGGCGATACGCCGACTGCAACGATGACCTGGTCGCACTCCATGGTTATGGTCCGACCGGTTGTTTGCGGACTTCGACGACCGCTTGCATCGGGTTCGCCAAGTTCCATCACGTCGAGCACGCATGCGCAAACGCGTCCATTCTCATCGGCTTTATATTCTTTCGGATTATGGAGCGTTAGGAAGTTTATTCCTTCTTCCTTGGCATGTTTCACCTCCTCGAGTCGAGCGGGCATTTCGGCTTCAGAGCGACGATAAACCAGGGTTACATCAGCTCCGAGACGCTTGGCGGTTCGGCATGAGTCCATGGCCGTATTTCCGCCGCCCACAACGATTACTTTCTTGCCTATGATGATTGGTGTATCGGTTTCGGGATTGGCGGCATCCATGAGGTTCACGCGGGTGAGATATTCGTTGCTCGACATGATGTTGATGCTGTTTTCGCCCGGGATGCCCATGAAGTTGGGAAGACCGGCGCCCGAACCTACGAAAATACCCTTGAAGCCTTTTTGTTTGAGCTCGTCGACGGAGATTGTCTTGCCGATGATTGTATCGGTTTGGAAGTGTACGCCCATCTTGCGGAGGTTATCCACTTCGACTTCGACGATTCTGTTGGGGAGTCGGAATTCGGGGATACCGTATTTAAGTACGCCGCCTATTTCGTGGAGTGCTTCGAAAACATAGACTTCAAATCCGCGCTTCACCATGTCGCCCGCAAAACTCAATCCGGCAGGACCTGAGCCTACAACGGCCACTTTGATTCCGTTAGATGGTTCAACTTCAGGCAGAGCCATCTGTCCGCTCTCGCGCTCATAGTCGGCTGCGAATCGCTCGAGATAGCCTATGGCAACAGCGGGTTCTTTCATCTTGAGGTGTATGCACTGGCTTTCGCATTGCTTTTCCTGTGGGCAAACTCTACCGCATACGGCGGGCAGAGCCGATGTGTTTTTGAGAACTTTGGCAGCCGAGAGGAAGTCGCCCCGTTCGATGTTCTTGATGAAGCTGGGGATATTGATGTTAACCGGGCAACCTTCAACGCAAGTTGGTTTGGCACAGTCGAGGCATCGTTTGGCCTCAACGATTGCCATTTCGGGCGTCAGTCCTTCGTTTACTTCTTCGAGTCGAGTTGTGGCTCGATATTCGGCATCGAGTTCTGGCATCTGAACGCGTTCTATTTCGGTGCGTTCTTTTGGTTTCATCGATTTACGAAGCTCGGCTCGCCATGGCGCATTGCGGTCGATTAGTTCGGCTATGGCTACGGGGGCTTTGGGTTCTTCGCTTGTGGTCGAGGTCGACTCCGAAGTACTTTCGGTTTGCAATCCGGCTGCGGGGATGGCGCTCTTACGTTCCATCTCTTCGCGCTCAACGCCTTTGAAGGTTCCCATTCGTTTGAACATTTCGTCCCAGTCAACGAGGTCACCGTTGAATTCAGGACCGTCGATGCAAACGAACTTTGTTTTGCCTCCGATGGTTAGTCGACAGGCGCCGCACATTCCGGTTCCGTCCACCATGATGGTGTTTAGCGAGACGTCGTTTGGGATACCGTATTTCTTGGCGAGCAGGGATGTGAACTTCATCATTATCGGCGGACCGATGGCGAGCACCTTGTCTACGTGTTCGCGCTGGATAACCTCTTCCACTCCCACGGTTATTACACCTTTTTTTCCATACGAGCCGTCGTCGGTCATTATAATAACCTCGTCGGAATATTTGGCCACGTCGTCAACCATTATAACCAGTTCTTTTGTTCGTCCGGCAAGCACGGATATAACCCTGTTGCCTGCTTTCTTGAGAGCTGTTAGGATTGGAAGGATGGCGGCGATACCTATTCCTCCGCCGGCGCAGATAACCGTACCGTAGTTTTCGATGTGCGATGGGTTTCCCAGCGGCCCTACGATGTCGGCAATTTCGTCGCCTACATTCATCTGGCATAGCTTGGTCGACGAGAGTCCCACTTCCTGAATAACCATCGTCAGAGTTCCTTTTTCGGGATTAGCTTTCGCGATGGTGTAGGGCACTCGTTCGCTGTTCTTGTCCACGCGAACGATGATGAAGTTGCCCGCTCTGCAACTGCTGGCAATAAGCGGTGCTTCCACTTCGATGCAATAAACTTTTTCAGAGAATTGCTCTTTACTAATAATCTTGTTCATGATAGTATTAATTGGATTCCCTCGCCGCACAAACGACTCGGGCTGTTTTTGTTTTTCTTCCGGCAGAGAATGATTTAGAAGTTGTTGCCGTCGAGCATTTTGAAACCACAATAGGGCACCAAAACCTCAGGAACACGAATGCCTTCCGGGGTTTGATTGTTCTCGATGATTGTTGCCACAACACGGGGCAAAGCCAGAGCCGAACCGTTGAGGGTATGGCAGAGCTCAATTTTCTTATCGGCTGTTCGGCGGTATCTGCAATGCAGTCGGTTAGCCTGATAACTCTCGAAATTCGACACGGAACTGATTTCCAACCAGCGTTCCTGGGCTGCACTCCACAACTCAAAATCGTAGCACAGAGCTGATGTAAAGCTCATGTCACCGCCGCAAAGACGCAGAATGTGATAAGGCAGCTCGAGTTTCTGACAAAGACCCTCGACATGCTCGAGCATCTCTCTGAGCGATTCATAGGAATGTTGTGGGGTGTCGATGCGTACGAGTTCCACCTTGTCGAACTGGTGTAGGCGATTAAGTCCGCGAACATCCTTACCGTAACTGCCCGCTTCGCGACGGAAGCACGACGAGTAAGCGCAACGTTTGATTGGCAAATCCTGTTCGTCGAGAATTTCATCGCGGAAGATGTTCGTTACCGGAACTTCGGCCGTTGGAATGAGATATAAATCGTCGAGTTCGGCATGATACATCTGCCCTTCTTTATCGGGCAACTGACCGGTTCCCAATCCCGACGCCTGGTTTACCACCAACGGCGGTTGCACTTCCAGATAACCACTCTTGCGTGCCTCGTCGAGGAAGAATGCCTCGAGCGCACGTTGCAAGCGAGCCATCTTGCCAATATAGATTGGGAAACCAGCACCCGTGATTTTCACGCCGAGGTCGAAATCCACTAGATTGAACTTCTTGCACAAATCCCAATGGCAAAGCGCATCGGCCGGCAGTTTGGGCTTCACTCCGCCTTCTTTGACCACCACATTGTCGGCGGCATCTCTTCCTTCAGGCACTTGCTCGCTTGCAATATTCGGAATTGTGAGCAGCAAAGCTGTCATATCGTTCTGCGCCTTCTCCATGGACTGCTGAAGTTCCTTGTCGACCTGTTTCAAGGTACCCACAGAGTTTTTCACATCTTCGGCCTCACTACGCTTCCCCTCTTTCATGAGGGCACCTATTTGTTTTGAAAGTTGATTTTGTTTTTGCTTGTTAGCATCGAGTTTCTGTTGGTATTCACGACGGGTTTTATCGAGTTCCAACACCTTATCAATGGTTGCACGTGCATCTGGAAAATGTTTCTTTTCCAAACCTTTCACAACACGTTCTGTTTCCTCACCGATGAGTTTTAATGTGAGCATATTTCTTAATGAATTTATGTTTGTTTTTCGAGAGCAAAGTTACGAAGAACGAATTAATAAAAAACTAGACAACATCTCCTAAGGCTTATAAAACAAAGCATCGGCAAGCTAATATCGACTCGTTCTATACGAGCATAGATATTTCCTTTTGTAGGGCAAGAGTGATATGCATATCTTTGCATCGACTTAATTAAAGAAAGGATCAGAAAATGAAGAATTTAGAAATCTTAGGCCTAGAGCCTGCAAAAGTAGGAAACGTAGTTAAAGGATTGAATCAACTTCTGGCCGACTTCCAGATTTACTACATGAATCTTCGCGGATTGCACTGGAACGTGAAAGGAAAAGGCTTCTTCACACTCCACGAAAAGTATGAGGAGCTTTATAACGATGCCGCAAACAAGGTAGATGAAATTGCAGAACGCATTCTACAGCTCGACGCAATACCCGAGAATCGTTTCAGCGAATACCTCAAAGTAGCCTCCATTAAGGAAGATGGATTCCAACAGAAAGGCAGCGAAGGCATAGATATCGTGCTCGGAACCCTCAAGAATCTCATCCAGCAAGAGCGCAACCTCATCAAAACGGCCGAAGAAGCCAACGACGAAGTAACAGTTGCAATCATGGACGAGTATCTGCAGCAACAGGAGAAAACAGTTTGGATGCTGGTTTCTTTCCTCAGCGAACACAAATAAAAAATGAAGTGTAATTGATTGTTTTTTAGTTTTCAACAGGATGCACCGCTTTTCAATCAGAGAAAAGGTGCATCCTTTTTTATTCCTACACCGACCATATACACAAAAACATTATGAAAAAACGGGGTTTCCTTTATCGCGTGTTCGACCTCTACTATGACGGTTTCCGTAAAATGACACTCGGCAAGACCCTCTGGACGGTTATTCTCATAAAACTCTTCATCATGTTTGCCGTGTTGAAAATGTTTTTCTTCCCGAACATCATCAAACAAAAATCGAAACCGGGACAAGAAGCTAACTTCATTGAGAAGGAACTCATAGACAGAAACCGATAAAACATTTTATATAATGGGAAATTTATTATTAGCAATTAACCCGGGGACAGTCGATTGGTCGCGAGCCCAATTTGCACTAACTGCTATCTATCACTGGCTGTTTGTGCCACTTACGCTCGGCCTAGCCGTGGTCATGGGAATCATGGAAACGTGCTACTATCGCACACGTAAAGAATTCTGGCGCTCGGCTGCCCGATTTTGGCAACACCTCTTTGGAGTAAACTTCGCAATAGGTGTGGCAACCGGAATTATTCTTGAGTTTGAGTTCGGAACCAATTGGAGCAACTATTCCTGGTTCGTAGGCGATATCTTTGGTGCACCGCTGGCAATCGAAGGTATCCTAGCTTTCTTCATGGAATCAACTTTCGTAGCAGTGATGTTCTTCGGATGGAAAAAAGTATCACCCGGATTCCACCTGGCATCGACATGGTTAACCGGACTTGGCGCAACCATATCGGCATGGTGGATTCTTGTGGCAAACGCATGGATGCAATATCCCATCGGATGCACGTTCAACCCCGACACAATGCGCAACGAAATGACATCGTTCCTTGACGTAGCATTCAGTCCATTCGCAATCGACAAGTTTACACACACCATCACATCGGCCTGGCTGCTTGGCGCAGCATTCACGGTTGGTGTGAGCTCGTGGTATCTGCTCAAAAAGCGTCACACTGAACTGGCCGTGCAAAGTATAAAGATTGGCTCGATAGTAGGTCTCGTTTCAGCCCTACTAGCTGCATTCACAGGCGACAATTCAGCCTATATGGTGGCTAAAACACAGCCCATGAAACTCGCAGCGATGGAAGCACTTTATGAAGGCGGAAAAAGTCAGGGCCTCACAGCCGCGGCTTTCGTTAACCCATTTAAACAGCCTGACTACCAAAATGAAACCGAACCGCCAATGCGAATAACTGTACCCAACATGCTCTCGCTCCTGGCAACTCATAGCGCCAACGGATATGTGCCCGGAGTGCGCGACATAATTAACGGATATACCAAAGACGACGGCACACGCGAACCATCGCTCAAAGAAAAAATGGAACGCGGACGAAATGCAATCGCAGCACTCAAAGCCTATCGTGGCGGACAGAAAACCAAGACCAACCTACAAATTCTCGAACGTGACATGAAGTATTTCGGTTACGGATACATCAAGAACGCCGAACAAACCGTGCCTTTCATACCGATAAACTTCTGGGCTTTCAGAATTATGGTAGGTATCGGCATGTTTCTAATCCTAGTGTTCACGGGTATGTTATTCTTCATCTATAGGAAAGACATCACTCGCTCACACTGGCTCCATTGGATTGGCATCGCCCTCATTCCGCTAGCCTATATCGCAAGTGAAAGCGGATGGATTGTAGCCGAACTCGGCCGTCAGCCGTGGACTATTCAAGACATGCTTCCAACTTGGACAGCCGTGAGCGACCTTAGCAGTAGCAACATCGCCCTCACATTCTTCCTCTTCCTCATTCTATTCACAACAATGCTTGCTGTTGAAATAAACATAATGTGTAAGCAAATAAAGAAAGGACCCGAACTATGACCTACGATTTTCTGCAGCACTATTGGTGGACTATCATCGCCTTGCTAGGTTCACTACTCGTGTTCCTGATGTTCGTTCAGGGAGCAAATTCAATGATATTCCAACTTGGAAAAAACGACGATGAACGCCGACTACTCATTAACTCTACCGGGCGCAAATGGGAGTTCACTTTTACCACGCTAGTTACTTTCGGCGGCGCATTCTTTGCCTCTTTCCCGTTGTTCTATAGTACCAGCTTTGGCAGTGCCTACTGGATATGGCTCATTATCCTTTTCACCTTTATCATTCAGGCCGTGAGCTACGAATTCCAAAACAAAGCCGGCAATCTTCTTGGTACGCGGACTTTTCAAACATGCCTAATCATCAACGGTCTGCTCGGGCCGCTCCTCATTGGTGGAGCTGTGGCAACGTTCTTCACCGGGTCGAATTTCATAGTCGAAAAATCCAATCTAATAAACGATTTCCAGCCAGTAATTTCCCACTGGGCTAACTCATCTCGCGGACTCGACGTACTACTCAATCCCTGGGTTGTCGTGTTTGGTTTTTCGGTTGTGTTCCTCGCCCGAATCCTCGGTATGCTCTACATAAACAATAATATAAACGACATCACCATCCGCTCGCGTATTCGCCCACAGTTGCTCATAAACACCATAGCTTTTCTAGTCTTCTTCCTCGCCTTCCTTATTCGCACACTCCTTAGCGACGGATATGCAGTGCTGGCTGACGGAACGATAGCGATGCAACCAATGAAATATCTCCACAACCTCATCGACATGTGGCCTTTAGCTTTAATGTTCCTCGCAGGGGTTTTGCTCCTTCTGTTCGGCATCGTGAAAACTATTCTAAAGACCAACTACATACGCGGAATATGGCCTGCCGGCATAGGCGTTATACTCGTTGTCGTGGTTCTTTTCCTCATTGCGGGCTGGAACTCTACGGCCTATTATCCTTCCACGGCCGATCTTCAGAGCTCGCTCACATTGCAGAATAGTTCCTCAAGTGAGTTCACCCTCCGCACCATGTTCTATGTAAGTTTCCTCGCGCCTTTCGTTCTCGCTTACATTATCTACGCCTGGCGAAGCATAGACAAGAAGAAGCTCGACCGTAAGGAAATAAACGAGGACGACGCATACTAACGAAGTGTTTTATGGAACAGAATTTCATAGAAGTTAAGGGAGCCCGGGTTAATAATCTAAAGAATGTGAGCGTAAATATTCCACGCGAACAAATGGTTGTCATTGCCGGAGTATCAGGGTCGGGAAAGTCGTCGCTGGCCTTCGACACGCTTTACGCCGAGGGGCAGAGGCGATATGTTGAAAGTTTATCGGCCTACGCCCGACAGTTTCTCGGCAAAATGGCCAAGCCAGAAGTTGATTTCATCAAAGGATTGCCGCCCGCAATAGCAATTGAGCAAAGGGTAATTGCGCGAAATCCGCGTTCAACCGTGGGCACATCCACCGAAATCTATGATTATCTCCGACTTCTCTACGCCCGAATCGGCCGAACATTCAGTCCTATTAGCGGTACCGAAGTGAAACGCCACACGCTCGACGACGTTCTGCAATGCGTTTCAACTTTCGCCGACGGAACGAAATTCTGTATCCTGTCGCCTCTCAAAATCGAAAAAACACAAAGTGTAAGACAACAGCTGGAGAAAGAATTTCTCGAAGGGTATTCAAGGATATATGTCGGTGGCGAGATTGTCAGAATAGAGGACTGGCTTAATCAGCCAGACAACCAAAAGACAAGTGATACAGCCGACATATTCCTCCTAATAGACCGACTCGCGGCCTCCTCCACTCGCGAAGCTGTGTCGCGGCTCAGCGATTCATGCGAAACAGCATTCTATGAAGGTAACGGCGAGCTGCGACTGCTCGTAATGCCGGCTAATATAGCCTACGATTTCTCCACCCGATTCGAAGCCGATGGAATACGTTTCGAAGAACCATCCGACAACCTTTTCTCCTTTAACTCGCCCCTGGGAGCCTGCGAAAAATGCGAAGGATTCGGAAATATGATTGGAATAGACGAAAGCTTGGTTGTGCCCAATCCATCGCTCTCGGTCTACGACGGATGCGTACAATGCTGGCACGGCGACAAACTCAAAATGTGGCAAACTGAATTCTGCCGAAGAGCCGCCGAAGACGATTTCCCCATATTCAAACCCTACGACGAACTCACCAAACAGCAACACGACTGGTTGTGGCACGGATTGCCTAGCGACAAGGCTGACGAAAAAGTATGCATCGACTCCTTTTTCCAAATGGTGCAAGAAAACCAATACAAAATTCAATACAGAGTTCTGTTGAGTCGATTCCGTGGAAAAACAATCTGTAGCGAATGTCACGGTACGCGACTGAAGAAACAAGCATCATGGGTGAAGATTGCCGGTCGAGCCATAACCGACCTCGTTGAAATGCCCGTGAACCAGCTGCGGAAATGGTTCGAACAGTTAAAACTCACTCCGCATGAGGAAAAAATTGCACGCCGACTGCTAATCGAAATTACAAGTCGACTGCAATTTCTCGACAACGTCGGTCTAGGCTACCTCACCCTCAACCGAGCCTCGAACACACTAAGCGGAGGCGAAAGTCAACGAATCAACCTTGCAACTTCGCTTGGTTCGTCGCTCGTTGGCTCGCTCTACATCCTCGACGAACCATCCATCGGCCTTCACAGTCGCGACACACAGCGACTCATCCACGTGCTCAAAGAACTTCAGGCCCTGGGAAATACCGTAGTTGTGGTTGAACACGACGAAGAAATTATGCGCGCAGCCGACTATCTAATTGACGTTGGACCCGATGCCGGACGCCTCGGAGGCGAGATCGTCTACGAAGGAAAAATTCCACAAAGCAACGACGCCGTAGAAAGGCTAATCAAGAAATTCCCCCATTCGCATACACTGGCCTATCTCACCGGGCACGAACAAATAGCTATCCCAAAGACACATCGTTCCTGGAACCTGGCAATAAGGCTCACCGGCTGCCGAATGAATAATCTCAAAGGCATCGACGTGACACTTCCGCTCAACGTTCTCACCGTGATAACAGGAGTGAGCGGAAGCGGAAAATCATCGCTCGTACGCGGCATTCTCTATCCTGCAATGAAGCGCCGACTCAACGAACCGATTGAACTGCCCGGCCATTTCACATCACTCGAAGGAGATGTTGATGCAATAAAACGCATCGAATTCGTAGACCAGAACTCCATCGGTAAAAGCGCACGCTCAAACCCCGCGACCTATGTAAAAGCCTACGAGGAAATTCGCAAACTCTTTGCCGAGCAATCACTTTCCAAGCAACTCGGTTTCACCCCACAACACTTTTCGTTCAATATCGAAGGCGGGCGATGCGAGGAATGCAAAGGTGCCGGAGTCATAACGATTGAAATGCAGTTCATGGCCGACCTCGTGCTCGAATGTGACGAATGTCATGGCAAACGATTCAAGCGCGAAGTGCTCGACGTTACATTCGAAGGTAAAAACATAAACGACATTCTCAACATGACCGTTGCCGAAGCCATTGAATTCTTCAAGAAACATAATCGCCGCGCCATCGTCGAGAAACTCCTTCCGCTTCAAAGCGTAGGCCTTGGCTACATCAAGCTCGGCCAAAGCTCGTCGACCCTTTCCGGAGGTGAAAACCAACGCGTAAAACTCGCCTACTTCCTCGGTCAGGAGCGCCAAGAGCCCACCCTTTTCATTTTCGATGAACCCACCACAGGTCTTCACTTCCACGATATTCGCCTCCTTCTAGAAGCCTTCAGCGCCCTGATAAATCACGGACACACAGTTCTTGTGATAGAGCACAACATGGAAATAATCAAATCGGCCGACTATATAATCGATATGGGCCCCGACGGTGGCGACCGAGGCGGCACCATCATAGCCACCGGCACTCCGGAGCAAGTAGCCGTTTCGGCCGACAGTCCCACCGGTTGCTTCCTCGCCACGAAACTAAAATAGTTGTTTATGCGAATCGGTTTAAAATAAGTTCCCACTCGGCCGAGAGGCCGCATGTAGGGACAGACCTTGTGTCTGTCCGCCCCCGTCAGCCAAGGACAGGATAAATATCCAAGACAAACAGGCTAGAGAAATAGTATGCGGTCGGTAGACCGAGTTAGCGTGGGTATCGGACAGACACGGGATTTGCCCCTACATGCGAGCTACCGCTCGAATTGGCACAATATCTAACAGCATTCGGCCATTTACTGAAAGCGCAGAACAGAAATACAACCGTATTTGGCTATCATTTCACCAGAAGAACAGAAATACAATCTTATTAACCTCGAATCCTCTCCCGAGCTCCTTTACAACAGGGGTGTCTTGTTCGTTAGACCTTTTATGAGTATCTTTGCTGGGCAAACTTCAAAAAGAATCAATTAAATCTTATTCCAAACAATGAAAGATTTCTTCAAACAGGTTGCCGCCACATTCGTCGGACTCCTAATTTTTAGCATCATATCTTCCATATTCATATTTATCGGTTTGATAGGGATGAGCCTATCCGGCTCGCAGTCGAACACCATAAAAAATAATTCCGTGCTGGTGCTAAACCTCTCAGGAAGCATGAACGAAAGAGTTGAAGACGACTTTCAAGCCAAAATAACCGGGCAGATGACAGGGCAAATCGGACTCGACAACCTCATTTCCGGAATTCGAAAAGCTAAAAACAACGATAATATAAAAGGAATATACATGGAATTCGGGGCCTTCACAGCCGACTCCTACGCATCAATGCAGGCAGCACGAAATGCTCTCGAAGATTTCAAAAAAAGCGGAAAGTGGATTGTAGCCTACGGCGACATCTACACCCAAAGCAACTACTATCTGGCATCGGTAGCAGATAAGATTTATCTTAATCCACAAGGACAAATCGACTGGCGAGGAATATCCGCACAACGCCTCTTCCTAAAAGGCCTCCTGGCAAAATTCGGAGTGAAAATGCAAGTGGCCAAAGTAGGAGCCTATAAAAGCGCAACCGAACAATTCACCGGCGATAAAATGAGCGAGGCCGACCGCGAACAAACCACCGCATACATAGGCAGCATCTGGAAAAATATCCTCAAAGAAGTAAGCAAAGCACGCAACCTGTCAACCGGAAAACTCAACGAATATGCAGACAGTCTAATTACGTTCGCAGCAGCCGAGGATTATCTCAAAATGAAACTCATCGACGGAACACTATACACAGACCAAATCAAAAATGAAATAAAAAAACGACTCGAACTCAAAGATTCTGAAGACATCAACCAAGTATCGCTAGCCGATATGGCCGATGAACCCGACGACGAAGCCTATAGCGGCGACGACCAGATTGCCATCTACTACGCCTACGGTGATATAGTAGACGGAGCAGCAGGCGGATTCTTCTCTCAAAAACAAAACATCGATGCACAAACCGTTTGCAAAGACCTCGAAAAGCTCAAAGACGACGAAAAAGTGAAAGCCGTAGTATTCAGAATCAATTCAGGAGGCGGGTCGGCCTACGCATCCGAACAAATTTGGCACTACATAGTAGAACTCCGAAAAGCAAAACCCGTTGTTGTAAGTATGGGCGGAATGGCAGCCTCCGGAGGATATTATGTCTCAGCACCGGCAAACTGGATAATAGCCGAACCGACAACTATCACCGGATCTATCGGAATATTCGGAATGTTTCCCGACGTTAGCGGACTGCTCAAAGAAAAACTCGGTGTGAAATTCGATGAAGTCGGAACAAACGCCAATTCGGGCTTTGGAACACTCTCTCGCCCGTTCAACGCAGAGGAGATAGCCTATCTTGAACGATATATTGACCGGGGCTACAAACTATTCCGGCACAGAGTAGCCGAAGGGCGCGGAATGACCGACCAACAGGTTGAAAAAATAGCACAAGGACACGTTTTCTCGGGCGAAGATGCCCTTAAAATAAAACTAGTCGACCAGCTCGGCGGGCTTGATGCAGCCGTAAAAAAAGCTGCATCGCTCGCAAAAACCAAAAGCATCTACACGAAGAGCTATCCAGAGCCTGTAAACTGGCTGGATCAGCTCCTGGGTGAAGTGCGAAACGAAAGCTATCTCGACGATAAGCTACGCGCTGAATTCGGAACATACTATGAGGCCTTCTCGATACTCAAAACAATCAACAAACAATCCGCAATCCAAGCCCGTTTACCCTATATGCTCAAAATAAACTAGGAAAACCAATGGAAGGCGACTTCATCAAAATCAGGAAATGGCTCCTACCCCTAAGCTGGCTCTATCGGCTAGGTGTGAGTTTCAGAAATCAACTCTTCAAACTCGGAATATTGAAGAGCCGAAGTTTTGATGTACCTGTCATATCTGTTGGAAACATAACCGTAGGCGGGTCCGGTAAGACTCCCCACGTGGAATATCTCATAAGACTGCTCAAAGACTCTTTCCAAGTTGCTGTTCTTTCTAGAGGTTACAAGCGCAATAGCCGCGGATATGTCCTAGCCGATTCCAACACACCGATGAAAATAATCGGCGACGAATCATATCAAATCAAACAGAAGTTTCCTGCCGTTCACGTGGCCGTCGACAAAGACCGCTGCCACGGAATTGACCGCCTGATGGCCGATAAGGAAACGAAAGACACTAACGTAGTTCTGCTTGACGATGCTTTCCAACATCGATACGTCAAACCGGGAATAAACATCCTGCTCGTCGACTATCACCGCCTCATAATCTACGATAAACTACTCCCCGCCGGACGACTTCGCGAACCGCTCGTTAGTAAGAACCGCGCCGACATCGTTATAATCACCAAATGCCCAAAGGATTTAAACCCGATAGACTTTCGCGTACTCAAAAAAGTAATGAAGCTCTATCCATTCCAACAGATATATTTCACCACCATAAAATATTGCAATCTTCAACCGGTGTTCATCGACGATAATCCGAGCGAGAAACCCCTGAAACACATCAACGGGAAGAACATCCTGTTGATAACCGGAATAGCGTCGCCCAAACAACTAGAAATAGATCTCGAAGACCACACATCACTCACAACTCTGTCGTTTCCCGACCACCACAACTTCACATCGAAAAACATTTCTCGAATCAACAGAGAATTTGACAAGCTTCCCGAACCGCGACTCATCATAACCACCGAGAAAGACAAAACGCGTCTCGAAAATACAGAAGGATTGAGTCCCGAAGCCCGAAAAAACATATTCGCACTTCCAATAGAAGTACGTTTCATGTTAGGAAAAGAAAAAACGTTTAATGATAAAATACTATCCTATGTACGAAAAAATTCAAGAAACAGCATCCTGGTTAAGGGAAAGAATGACCACAGAACCAGAAACAGCAATCATTTTGGGCACAGGTCTGGGACAATTATCTTCCGAGATAACTGACAGCTACGAATTCTCCTATAAAGACATCCCTAATTTCCCCGTATCCACAGTCGAAGGCCATGCCGGAAGACTGATATTCGGAAAACTCGGCGATAAGAATATCATGGCAATGGAAGGAAGGTTCCATTTCTATGAAGGTTACTCAATGAAAGAAGTAACCTTCCCTATTCGAGTAATGTACGAACTCGGAATCAAAACCCTCTTTGTGTCGAATGCCGCAGGTGGAATGAATCCCGAATTCAAAATCGGCGATCTGATGATAATTACAGACCACATAAACTTCTTCCCCGAACATCCGCTACATGGCCCCAACTTCCCCACCGGGCCGCGATTCCCAGACATGCACGAGGCCTACGACCATAATCTCATCGCCCTGGCCGACAATATCGCTAAGGAAAAAGAAATCGATATCAAGCACGGTATCTACACCGGCGTCCAAGGTCCAACATTCGAGACGCCGGCTGAATACAGAATGTACAATATTCTCGGAGGCGACGCCGTTGGCATGAGCACCGTTCCTGAAGTTATCGTTGCTTGTCACTGCGGTATAAAAGTGTTCGGAATAAGTGTAATAACCGACCTCGGCGGATTTGATAATCCAGTTAAAGTGAGTCATGAAGAAGTGCAAGAAGCAGCCAACAAAGCCCAACCAGTAATGACCGCAATAATGAGAGAAATGATAAAGCGTTCATAAACTAATCATCCGTCAAAGTCCCTCTTCCAAAAGCTGGTTCTCTCACGGGGGCGTAAACCAAACTCTCTTCCGCATAGGTTGTGGAAGAGAGTTTTTAATAATCCAATTCGGGCGACATGTTCTATCCTGAGCGATATGTTTGTAACCCAATACGCGAGTTCGGTTTAATAGAGACTCTCACTCGGGCGGAACGCCCGCATGTAGGGACAGACCCCGTGTCTGTCCGCACCGGACGACAGGATGAAATATGTTATGCGGTTGTTAGACCGAATTGGCAGAGAGGCGGACAAACAAGGGGTCTATCCGAATCGTCTCTTAGGTTCGCAGAACCGAAGGCATACACGATTCAATAACATCCAGGAGCGCCACGCTCTAGCAATTTTCCAAAAAGAAACAACCAGGAGCGCCACGCTCTAGAGGTTTTCCAAAAAGAAACACCCAAGAGTGCCACGCTCTAGAGATTTTCCAAAAAGAAACATACAGGAGTGTCACGCTCTAGAGATTTTTCAAAAAGAAACACCCAGGAATGTCACGCTCTAGAGATTTTTCAAAAAGAAACATACAGGAGCGCCACGCTCCCGGACTTCACAAAAAAGAAAATATGATAAAGATGACAAGAAAAGAACCGGTGACACTAAAAAGAAAATCCAACGACAGAAAAGCTCCTAAACCTCGGCGCGAAGAAAACCCCGGCAAGTACAAAATATAGGAAACTCGTTTATATATGTTTAAAAAGACCTGCATACTCCAAGACAGACGCATGCAGGTTTTGTTTTTAACGGCTTCTTTTATTTTTGTTTTTATTTCTACTTTTACACCTGTTTTTGAGGAGAGCCAAAGAGCTTAGAACGAAATTAAACGCTATTCTCGGGAATTTTATTCTTGAAAGGAGCTCGAACGGCCGACGATCGGAAACTGAGAACGAAAACAATAAGACAAAATATAAAACGCAGTAATGGACGATAATCAAACCATCGATCAGGACAGAATCCTGAAAATAAACATCGAGGAAGAAATGAAAAGCTCGTATATCGACTATTCCATGTCGGTAATCGTAGCTCGAGCACTTCCCGATGTGCGCGACGGATTCAAGCCCGTTCATCGGCGTATTCTCTACGGAATGCGCGGCATCGGAAACTTCAGCAATCAACCTTACAAGAAATGTGCACGCGTTGTAGGCGAAGTGCTCGGAAAATATCATCCGCATGGCGACTCTTCAGTCTACGGAGCTTTGGTTCGCATGGGACAAGAATGGAACATGCGCTACAGGCTCATCGACGGGCAAGGAAACTTCGGTTCCGTAGATGGCGACTCACCAGCAGCTATGCGATACACCGAATGCCGACTCTCAAAGATGGGCGAACACATCATGGACGACATCGAGAAAGAAACTGTCGACATGGTGAACAACTTCGACGACACACTGAAAGAGCCGTCGGTGATGCCCACTAAAATTCCTAATCTACTGGTGAACGGAGGCAATGGAATTGCGGTAGGCATGGCAACGAACATTCCGACACATAACCTTACCGAGGTTATAAACGGATGCTGCGCCTATATCGACAATCCGGATATAACAACCGACGAACTGATGGAATTCATTCCGGCTCCAGATTTCCCAACTGGAGCTTACATATATGGTCTTCAGGGCGTGAAAGACGCCTACGAAACCGGGCGCGGAAAAGTTATCATGCGAGCGAAAGCCGAGATTGAAAGCGACGACCAGCACGACAAAATTGTCGTTACAGAGATTCCTTACGGTGTAAACAAACAGCAACTCATTGAATATATCGCCGAACTGGTGAAAGAAGGACGCCTTGAAGGAATATCGAATGTGAATGATGAAACCGGTCGACAGGGAATGCGAATCGTGGTAGACGTGAAGCGCGACGCCAACGCCAACGTGATTCTCAACAAACTCTTCAAGATGACGGCCCTGCAGAGTTCATTCTCCGTGAACTGTATCGCACTTGTGAAAGGTAGGCCACAACTGCTCAGCTTGCGCGAGTGCATCGGGCATTTTGTTGACCATAGGCGTGACGTGACAATACGTCGTACCCAATTCGACCTCAAGAAAGCACAGGAAAGAGCACACATTCTTGAAGGATTAATCATTGCCTGCGACAACATAGACGAGGTGGTGCACATCATCCGCGCCAGTAAAACACCATCGGAAGCGCAGACCAATCTCGAAAAGCGTTTCGAACTCGACGAGCTACAATCAAAAGCCATCGTTGACATGCGTCTTTCGCAACTCACCGGATTGCGCATGGAACAACTGCATCAGGAATTCAACGAACTGATGGAACTCATAAAAGACTTACAGGAGATTCTCGACAATCCGGAGCGCTGCAAAGAAGTGATGAAGCAAGAACTCATCGAAGTGAAAGATAAATATGGCGACGAACGACGCACCGAAATCATCCCCGACGAACACGAATTCAACGCCGAAGATTTTTATCCCAACGACCCGGTAGTTATCACGATAAGTCATCTGGGATACATAAAGCGTACTCCGCTAGCCGACTTCAAAGAACAGGCACGCGGCGGCGTAGGCTCGAAAGGCGCCCGCACCCGCGACAATGACTTCACGGAGTTCATCTATCCAGCAACGATGCATCAAACAATGCTTTTCTTCACCCGAAAAGGACGTTGCTATTGGATGAAATGCTACGACATCCCCGAAGGAGACCGCAACTCGAAAGGCAGAGCCATACAGAACATGCTAGCCCTTGAAGCCGACGACAGTGTGAACGCATTCCTGCGCATACGCGGTCTTGACGACGACGAGTTCCTCGACAGTCACAACGTGGTGTTCGTAACCAAGCAGGGAATCGTCAAGAAAACATCGCTCAGAGCCTACTCCCGACCGCGTACCAACGGCGTACTAGCTATTAATATAAAGGAAGGCGACGAGGTTGTTGATGTCAGGCTTACAAACGGACAGAACGAGCTCATAATTGCCGACCGCAATGGACGCGCATGCCGATTCAATGAGAAGCACATTCGCGTAATGGGCCGCGCATCAACTGGCGTACGCGGAATGCGACTCGACGACGACGGGCAGGACGAAGTCGTAGGAATGATTGTCGTGAACGACCCCGAAAACGAAACCGTTATGGTTGTATCGGAAGAAGGCTACGGCAAACGCTCCATGGTCGAAGACTACCGCCTCACTAATCGCGGCGGCAAGGGCGTGAAGACACTCAACATAACCGAGAAAACCGGTAAGCTCGTTGCAATAAAGAGTGTCACCGACGAAAACGACCTTATGATAATCAACAAGAGCGGCGTAGTAATTCGCATGTCGGTTGCCGAATGTCGCGTCATGGGTCGTGCCACGCAAGGTGTTCGCCTCATCAATCTGACAAAGAAAAACGACGTCATTGCCTCCGTTTGCAAAGTAATGAGCTCCGAGCTCGAAGAGCAGGTCGAAGAAGAAAGTCGCGCTCAATGGGCAAAGAAAACAGAGAACATCAAAAACACCTTCTCGGGCGAAGACAAACAGACAGAGCCCGACAATGAGGATGAACAAGAATAGAAATAAACTTTTTAAAAGATAATCAGAATGAAAAAATTAATGTTAGCAGCCTTGATGCTACTAGGTACATCAGCTGCATTTGCCGGCGACAGCGATGCTTTGAAAGCCATCCTGAAGGCCCAAACCTATAGCGAAGCCAAAAGCTTATTGCAGTCAAGCCAGTCGCAATTAGCAAACGATGCTGAAAGAGCCAAGGCTTATAATAAGCTCTACGAGCTCGCCATGAAAAAAGTGAACGCAGAACAAACTGTTCAGCTCCGAAACGAAACCAATGAGAAAATGGGGCAGAAAGGTGGCGAACCCGTGGACGAACAGGGACTCTATCAGGCTGTCGACAATGCGTTCGATGCCGGATTAGAAATGGTTAAGTTCGACAACATGCCAAACGAAAAAGGCAAAGTGAAACCTCGCTTCACCACAGTTATCGACCAGCTTTATTTGCTTCGTGGACAGCTCATCAACGGTGGAATCTTTTTCCAGGGTGCCAAGGACGACAAAACTGCCTATAAGTTCCTCGCACGCTATGTAGACACGGCTGACGACCCCGTATTCGCTAAGTTCGATAAATCAAAGGATACCAACCTCAACGAGATTGCATTCTTCGCAGCCTACTATGCCTACGACAACAAGGACTTCGAAAAGGCCGCACACTACATTGAATATGCAATGAAAAGCCAGGAGCGCGCTAAGGAAGCCCAGCAACTTCAGTTGGCAATTTTGGGCGCACAGCTCAAAACCCGTCAAGATTCCATTGCCTACGCCGAGAAGCTCGAAGCCATCTACTCCCAAGACTCCTCGAACGACGCCATACTAACAACCCTCACCTCGACCTACAGTGGTTTGGGAATGCAGGATAAGGCTGAAAAACTCATCAATGCCCAGCTCGCCAAGAATCCCAACAGCTATGGTGCACTTGTGATGAAAGGTCAGTTCGAAAGTCAGAAGAAGAACTACGACGCTGCAGCCGACTGCCTGTCTAAGGCCCTCGCCCTTGCCAAGGACGACGATTCGCGCATAGCCATCAACGCATCCATTGGGCAATGCTGGTTCTACAAGGCCCAGGAGCGTGTTGCCGAAGTGAAAGGTGTGCTCACCAAGGCCGCCCGCGAGCAGTTCAATGAGGTCTATAACAAGGCCATTCAATATCTCGAGGCTGCTAAGCAGCTCGACGTAACCAAGTCGCATAAGTCCAATTGGGCCTATCCGCTCTATGGCTGCTACTATTTCGTGAAGGGTGCTCAAGCCCCCGAGACACAAGCCGCAGCAGCCGATGCCGGCGTTCAATAACTGATAAAATTCTCTTTAAAAAGTGCTGCTCTGTCTTCCCTTACAGAGCAGCATTTTTTTTAATGGGAGAGTGGCTTCGTATAAAGGCATGATTTCGCGAAGTGATTCGATGTCCAACCATCTTGAATATGCCTTACAGCCACATGAAAATCATTTTCGACCACGTTATTCATGGAAAACAGTAGCATGAAAAGGAATCCAACCACGTTGAATGTGCTTTACAGTCGCATGAAAACCATTTTCAACCACGTTGACCACACAAAACAGTAGCATGAAAAAGTATCCAACCATCTTGAATGTGCTTTACAGCCGTATGACCACCTTCGACATCACAGAAAACAAGTCGCGGCTCTTGCAAAAACATTGCAAGAGCCGCGAAATGCGTAAGGATTAGCAGGATTTATCGAACGTTGAAACCCGATACGCGGAGATGAGGTTGCGGATTATTCGAGCGGGTATCTTCGGCCCGGAAGGTGATGGAAACTTCGCGACTTTCGCCAGGCATGAGAGAGAAATAATTGTCGCTGTAGCTGATTGGAAGGATCTGCTCGCCGTCGGCTGCACGAAGGTCAAGACGGATAAACAACGCCGGAGTATTGGTGTTGTTAGTAAGCGTGACTTTCCCGCTGAATGTGTCGCCCTCGCGGACATAATCCTCACGCAGGTCAAGACGAATGTGGCGGAGCAGTTCCAGGCGACGGAAATCTTTCGGCGTACGGGTGCGGACGTAGAAATTTTCTCTTGTTGATTTACCGTCGTCAAGCGTGAGAACAAGACGCAGGAAGCTGACGGGCTCTCTTATTTCGGGCAGTTCGAAGAGGTTTTGAGTTTGGTCGTTGTCTGTTTCTACGTTCTGTCCTAAAGAAACTATTTCCTTGCCATACATATCGTACTCGTAGGCTATGGCTAATACGCGATGCATGCCGGCCGACGTGTTGACAAGCTGGACGCTGTCGGTTGCCGGATTCCATTGCAAATGCAACGGTTCGCAGGCTTTCTTGATGCCATAAAAGGCGGCCGTTGGGAGAAGATAGTAGTCGTAGGTTTGCCACACCATACTGGGCCATGCCGGGTGACTCATCCACATGAGCAGGCCCATTCGGTTTTGCAGCATACTCTCATACATCGCCCTATGCGAATCGTAGTTCAGCCACTGCGCGAGGGCCGAGAAGTTAGTTGCACCTAAGGGTCGCCCGAAGCGTTCTTCGAATAGTTTCAGGAATTCTTTTCCGCGCTGAGCACCCGATTGTGTGAAGTCGTGCTGCGCCCACGGCAATCCGATTGGCCAAAGTTCGTCGTTGGGAATGGAGCGAAGTAAACTTTCAAAAACCATCGGATTTGGCACGCCTCGTTCGGAGTGGAGTTTGCCGGTTTGATTCTTGAAATACCATTCGGTGGGCATTAACCAATAAGGACCGTGCCCGCTTACTCCGTCGTCGGCCGAACTGGGAATATATCCAAGGTCGGGATGTTCCTTCGCTACCAGATTCTCGAGTGCGGTATTAAGCGTTTGTGGCGGATAGCCTTCGTTTCGACCCACGTAGATTCCGAGGCAGGGGTGGCGTCGGATTCGGCGAACATAATCGCAAGCGTTGGTCATGAACATCGTTTCGTCTGTCGGGTCTGGACCGTCCCACGGATTAGCCAGCCAGAAATCTTGCCAAACCATGAGGCCATATTTGTCGCACGCATCATAGAATTCCTTGTCGCCAATCTGTCCTACCCAGTTACGAATCATGTTGAAGTTCATATCGCGGTGGTACTTTACGGCTGCATCATATTCGCGCGCCCTATAGTTTAGGTTGGTTTCGGAGAATCCCCAGTTGCCACCCATGGGAATGAACCGGCGGTGGTTAACATATATTTTCAGGGCAGTGCTGACATCTTCGTAATCTATTTGTCGTATGCCGGCTTTGTAGTCTATAGAGTCAGAGAGTTCGGGGATGCTAACCGAATATCCGGCGTCGTAAAGATATGGCTCGCCATATCCGTTGGGCCACCAGAGATGAAGATTTTGATTGCACAACTGTGGAAAATCGGCAGGATTGAACGTTACTTCCTGCTCGGATTGAGCGGGCAGAGTAACGGATTGTTCAAAGTGAATCTGCCCTACTCTACCACGCAAAAGAGCGTCGACAGACGTTGCGAAATTGTTCCTCACGATAACTGATGGTTTGATTGTAGCCAGTCCTGATGCGCGATCGATACGCGAAACCAGCAGCGGGTCGGCAAGCGAAACGCCACCGTCGGCCGAAAGGAACACATCGTTCCATATTCCGAGTTCGCGACCTGGAGTCGAGGTTATCCAATCCCATCCTACAGACGCGTGGAAGGTCGGATTATCGGCACCGAGCACACCGCCGTTAAGGTCGGTATTGAGTTCGGTTTTGGTTTTCACGGCACCGAAATTATCGTTACGGAGAATGCGAATCTCCAAAAGATTATTGCCCTCTGCGAGCAAGCTGGTCACATTGAATCGGCCGCGTTCGAAAGCACCTCGAATCCATCCGACATGGTGTTTGTTGAGGAATATTTCGGCTTTCCAGTTGATACCATCGAAGTTGAGATATACCTGTCGGCCGCGATATGTTTCCGGAACAGTGAAATGAGTTTTATAATGGAAGTCCGAGCAAAAGAACGACTCTGACGCCTGTCGCAAGTTATTTCCGAACACCAGCTGCGGCAGTGCACCCGCGTTTTCATAGCTCGCTAGAACCGTGGCCGGAACCGTGGCCGGAATTTCCACATCGTAGCCCTCGCGACGGAGAGTCCAGTCGCCGCCATTCAAACTGTAGTTGCCCGATGTAAAAGCGCGTCTTTCCTGCGGTTGTGCAACAATCCCGCCACGCCCCATAACCTCGACCTCCGTAAGCGCGAAGAGATTTGAATTGTCGGGGCGGCGGAGATATAGCCTAACGAAGCGTGTGCTGACATTGAGCGGAATATTTTCCGTGAGCTCTTTGCCAACCGAAAGTATAGCGGCCTTGCGCCAGTTCCGGCCGTCGTCCGACGTTTGCACCTCTCCAAACAGCGGCCTGTGCAGCCAGTGTATTCGCACTTCGTCTACCGACGCCTCTCGTCCCAAATCGATTGCCAGCCATTGCGCCTTAGAACCATCGGCCAGCCATGCGCTCGAGAAGTATTCGGCCGGCAGTACCCTCTGTTCTTTTCCAGAGTTGTTGAACTGCACCTTTGTGAGTTTCCAATAGGCAGCGCCGGGCATGATGAACTCCACGCGCAGCCTACTGTATGCACTCTTCGGAATAGAAATAGGAATATTAATCTCGCGAAGCGGCAGCCTTTCACGCGCCTCGGCCTTGTTCGGGTCGGAGCTCACCATCTGCTGGGTTGCTTCTCCGGGTAGCGAATTGCCTTTGAGACTGCCGATGGTTTTCCAGCTCATTCCGTCGTCGGATGCCTGGATATTGATTGCATATCCCTTCGTTGCCCGATTGGGATAATAGGCCAGCGACGCCCGAACAATCACCTCGTCGGTTAAGACGTCCTTGCCCGTCCAGCTGTAGGATATGAACGTTTTTCCACCGCGCAGGATGTTCGCCGAGTGAATATTGCCGTCGAACGTTTTCTCCTTGTCGCGCAATGACAGTTTCCCCTCGGGTGTTCGCACTTCGAGCGTCACCGGTGTGGTGGTCGACACGATACCGTCGGTTGCCAACTGCGCCGTTAGATTGTAATCCACCGACGACGAGGCCGTGGCAGCCCTGTTCAATGCCAGATTACGATACGAATTGTCGGGAACAAGATTAGGCGCAAAATTTTCCGACGGTCGGCCCGGATATTTTCCGATACCGCGTGTGAACTCCGTTTGCGCCGATGCCGCTAAAACAAAAGCGAGCATAAGCATAAGGAAAGATGTTCTCTTCATAAAAATATTTGATTTGAAATGTTTGTTATCCCTACGGAAACGCTGTTCGGTCGACTGAACTAAACACGTATTGCACGATGTTTTCTCCCGTCCACCCCGCGAAGAGCTGGCACAAATCTAGTCCTATTTTACTCGTCAACCGCAGTAGAGAGCATTATATTTTTCCCAGCTAACATCTTGCCTCATTTCCACCGCCCCCCACGAGGGGGTATTTTCTCGTGCATCTTGATATCCGCCTCCCCCGCTATGGTCAACACGTACTCGGCGAACCCGAACTCACTCAAGTTCCGACAGCAACGGATTAATTTTCTTGATATCCGCTCCCCTCGCCATGGTCAACACGTACTCGGCGGACCCGAAAATGCCCCATGTTGTGAAGCAATCCTATTCTAATATTCTTTATTCTCATATTTCTATTTAT
>ERZ773067.506-NODE-506-length-23632-cov-5.439623_pt1 | contig 23632 bp, 22 predicted proteins | sample MGYA00580622_ERZ773067 | MGnify/ENA primary metagenome ERZ773067 (study PRJEB29015, sample SAMEA2737998) | human oral metagenome | biome: human oral; feature: human-associated habitat; material: dental | place: China | collected 2113 ...
TTGTACCGCCAGGTGCATGGCTGATTGGCTACGTTCGGGAGGGATAACCGCTGAAAGCATCTAAGCGGGAAGCTTGTTTCGTGATGAGTTCTCCTGGCCCCCGTGTGGGGTGTGAGGTTCCCTGTAGATGACGGGGTTGATAGGCCGGGTATGGAAGCGCTGTAAGGTGTGGAGTTGACTGGTACTAATAGACCGAAGGCTTACATTATAGTCATATTTGTTTTGTGTGTTTGTGTTCACTGTACAGTTTTGAGGCAACAAGCTATTCTTTACGGGAGTGACCCCCGTGAAGGTGTTGTTGTGTGGTTTTGCGGTGGTGATAGCCGGGGGGAAACGCTCAGTCTCCTTTTCGAACCTGGTTGCTAAGCCCTGTGGTGTTGATGGTACTGCATCTTGGTGGGTGTGGGAGAGTAGATGGCTGCCGCAATTTTTTTTGTGAGTGGGGGTCCCCTTTGTGGGGGCCCCCTCTTTTTTTGTGCCCCCACAGAGAAGGGGGTGTTGGTGTGCTGCGTGCGTGGGGGTGTTAGGGCCTACACAAAGCCAGGGCTATAAGGCGCCTGGTATCTTCACCCCCGTATGAGAAACATGACATCACTATCTGCATAAAGGCATATATTTGCGTCGTAAAATAAGCTGAGAGCGTGAGAAAACTCTGAAACTCCGTAGAAATCGACTGATGGCTGGAATATGCATCCTCTAGTTCGGTAGTCTAGACGGGGTAATGATAAGGCGCAGCGTCGTGCGTCCTACAAGAAAAGGAACAGGTATGTCGAACGATGCCCGTGAAAAGGCCCGTCAAATCGCGGCCAAACAGGCACGCAATAACCCAACAAAATCAAACCGTCGCCTGCTGCAGCTGGGTGTGCTAGCGGTTGTCCTAGTGGCCGTGATTATTGTCGGTTTTGTCTTCATTAATGGGCAGAAGCAGGATATCCCCAAGGCAGGACCCGTGCCAGCTAGTGCTAACGAATACGGCGGTATCGTCATTACCAAAGACGGAATCGTCAAGAATGCGTCAAAGCAGGATCAGCGAGACGCTGATAAACTCGGTACCTCCGATACATCCATTACTCCCTCTGCCAGCGGAAGCGCCACCCCGGAAACCCTGCCACTAGGCATAGAGAAAGCGGAAGAAGCCAAGAAGAACGGTAAGCCCGTACACGTGGTGATCTTCCAGGACTTCAACTGCCACCACTGCCGTGATTTTGAACAGGCAAACTACGAGACCATTAAGAAGCTCGTTGAGGACGGCTCCATTACCGTGGAATACCGTAATATGATCATTCTGGACCGTGGATCACCCACCCAGTACTCCGCGCGTACCGCAAACGCTGCCTATGCTGTGGCAAACCAGGTGAGCGCCGATAAGTACCTGGAGTTCCAGAAAGAACTCTTTGACCGGCAGGGCGGTGGGGACCTGAATAACCAGCAGATCGCCGACATCGCCGCAAAATACGGGGCGAATATTTCGAGCGACCTGAACGATAACAAGTGGCGTCCCCTCGTGAACGTGGTCAATGAAGAATCTCTCAATAACGGTGTGCACGGCACTCCGGCGATCTACGCTGATGGGGAACAGTTCCCCGGGCCTAAATCCGAAGACTTCCCTAAGTGGGTTCAAGGAAAGATTGATGCCAAAAAGCAGCAGTAACAGGCTGGTCTGTGGTCGCCCGTATGGTGCGTAAAATAACCTCAGGGTAGCCATACCACGAGGTGGGTCGCATACCTGATACGATAAATGTGTCAGGTATGCGACCCACCCCACATATAAACTGGAGTGATGTAGCCGATACTGAGCGCCTAAAAGGGCAGGAAATCGCCCATCGTAGGGTAAACTAGAGGTCGTATGCCTCCTTAGCTCAGTTGGCCAGAGCATCGGTCTTGTAAACCGAGGGTCACCGGTTCGAATCCGGTAGGGGGCTCACCCAAAATCCTGATTCGTTCTCTCCGCCTGTGTCGGATGCGCTGAATCAGGATTTTCTTTCATACAGGGCACACCGATACAAACTATAAACCAACCGCAAACATTCACATCAACCATAGAATGGCAACCATGTCAGACCAACCATCAGCACGCACCGCGCCGGCTCGCCCACAGGAGCCTAAGACCCTCGAAAACTTTATTGAGACACGCGGCTTTCGCCCCGAAATTCAGGGGCTGCGAGCCTTCGCAGTGCTACTGGTTGTCTTCTACCACGTATGGTTCGGCAGGGTCTCCGGGGGAGTGGACGTGTTCCTCTTCATCTCGGCCTTCCTGCTCTCGTTGTCTTATCTCCGTAAAATCAATGAGGGTCGTCCGCTGAACCTCATTAACTATTGGCTGCACGTATTCCAGCGGCTGCTGCCCGTCGCTACTATCACCATTGCGGGTACGACCATTGCTGCGTTTTTCATTCTCGCGCCCAGCCGTTGGCCTGAGATTATGGCCGACGCCAAATCTTCGCTGTTCTACTACGAGAACTGGCACCTAGCGAATAGTTCAGTGGACTACTACGCCCAAAATGCGGCCGCGAAGACCCCCTTCCAGCACTTCTGGTCGCTCTCCATCCAGGGACAAATATTCCTTCTATGGCCTCTGCTGTTCGCCTTCGTTGCTTATCTGGTGCGCCGTCACAACTGGAACCTGCTCACCACAGCAGTGCTTGTTTTCAACACCGTGTTTGTGGCCTCCCTAACCTTCTCCATCATTGAGACTAGCGCAAACCAGGGGTACGCGTACTTTGACACTCGCACCCGCCTCTGGGAGTTTGCCATCGGAACCCTGTTGGCCATGCTCACCCTCAAATGGAAGGCCCCAGAGAAAGCACGCGTCATTATGGGCTGGGTGGGCATCATCGGGCTTGCCATCTGCGGCGCCGTGCTACCGGTGCAGCGGTCTTTCCCAGGCTTTCTCGCCCTGTGGCCGGTGCTCTCGGGGGCACTTGTCATTATGGCTGGCCGCACCAATAGCAAATGGGGCATAGACCGGCTGCTGGTATCCCAACCGTTGCAGAACCTGGGTAACATATCCTACGCCCTGTACTTAGTGCACTGGCCTATCCTCATTCTCTACAGCGCCGCTGTTGGTAAAACCGGGGTAGACTTCCTGGAAGGGACCCTGATTATTGTGGTCTCCGTGGCGTTGGCATGGCTGCTGACCCGTTTCATCGAAAAACCGCTACGGTACCGTAAAGACCCGTTCGTGCCCTGGCTCATGATGAAACTACGGTTTAAAAAAGTGTTCGTGGTGAGCACCTGGGCAGATCAGGCTGCTTTCCTTGTCGCCATCTTCCTGCTCGCAGGGATCCCGCTTGCCGGTGCACAGGCGTGGGTGAGCGCATCCAACACCAAAGCCGTAGCCAAAGCAGAACAGAGTACTGGCGATGAACACTCAGAGTACCCAGGCGCGCGCGCCATCGGTACCAACCGGGTGACATCAAACGACAACCCCATCCCTTCTACCGACCCCAAAAGCCAGTATGAGCGCCTGGACGGGGCTTGCGATGGGGTGTTTAAACCCAAGGATGAGTCGCTTTCCAAATACTGCAATATCCAAACGTACGGTGCGGATGATGCCCCGCTGACCGTTATTGTGGGCAACTCGCATATCGAGCAGTCTATTGCTTCCTTCAAACCGATCGCGGAGCAGACTCACACCAACCTGCAAGCCTACCTGCTGGGAGGGTGCCTGTACCCGACCCGAGATGTAAACGCATCCGACGAATGCAGCGAATTCAACCATAAGGTGACCGAGGAACTCCTCAAACGCAAACCCCAGACGGTGGTGTTAACCGCAACTGTGGCAGATGCGAAAACCAATGAGGAACGGGTCGACCCGGCACTGGATGAGACCGTCAAAAAACTTACCGACGCCGGGATTCAGGTGATTGGTTTGCGGGATAACCCGCGTTATGACTTCAATGTGTACGAGTGCGCCCAAAAAGCCGGGTCGGATATGAGCTCCTGTGCTCGTCCCGTGAATGAGAAACTTGCTGATGCCAACCCCTCCCGCGAGGTGCTAGACCGGTACGAAGGCGCGGTGACCATCGACCTGGCTGACCTGTACTGCCCTGAAGGAACCTGCCAGCCGATCATCGGGAATGTTTACGTGTACATGGACGATAACCACGTGACAAAAAGCTACGCTCGCACCATGGCGCACGCCATTTACGAGCGTGCATCCCGCAGCGGCTGGTTGGTGACCGGCAGACTCAAGTTCTAGGGAAGAGAATTCAAATAAGTCTGCCAACTGGTTTGACAATAAACTCAAGGTGCTCGGCAAAACCTCAACAATATCACCCGCTACGGCGTTATACCTGCCCTGTCGTCAATGACCTGCACGATATGTTCGTTGCGGGAGGAGCTGCGATGGGTAAACGCCTTCGCTGGGTGAGCGTGCAGGAGGCAGGAACCCCAAAGGAGTATGTGTCGTTTATGGGATACTGGCGTGTAGGCAAAACTGAGAGCTAGGGGAGGGGAACGGTGCTTCACCTTGATGAGAATGCTCGCCTGAACGGTGAGCCGGTACGCTATGTGGCCTTGGGCGATTCGTTTACTGAGGGGGTCGGCGATATTGATGAGTCCCGCCCGAATCAGGTGCGTGGCTGGGCCGATAGGGTGGCTGATGCGATAGGGGCCCGGGATGCGCAGGCGCAGTACGCCAACTTGGCGATCCGCGGGTATTTAATGGATCAGATCATGGATGAGCAGCTGGCCCCGGCTCTTGAGCTGAAGCCGAACCTGGTGAGTATTTACGGCGGGGGTAATGACATCATACGCCCCAACGTGGATATTGATGCGTTGGTGCAGCGCATGGATGATGCGTTTGCTCTTTTGCGTGCAGAGGGTATTGAGGTGTTCACCATGACTGGTCTGGACATTTTGGGGGAAGGCCCGTTTGCCCGCACCCGTCCGCGCACGGCCTTGTATAACGAGCTGATCCGTGAGGTGGCTGAGAACAGGGGAGTGCACATTGTCGATTATTGGCGGATGCGTGATTTTGTGGATTGGCGGCTGTGGGCTCCCGATAAGCTGCATATGAACGAGTATGGGCACCAGAAGTTTGCGGCTCGGGTGCTGTCTTTATTGGGTCTTGAAGGCGCTGTGCCGGAGCCGCAGCTGCCGCCAGCGGTTGAGTTGAGCCGCCGTGAAGAGCTGGAGCAGAGCGCGCGCTGGGTGCGGGAGCACGCCCTGCCGTGGGTGGGGCGTAGGATCCGGGGAACCAGCTCTGGAGATGGGCTGCAGCCTAAGTATGCGGCGTTTCGTCCAGCGTTGTTTGAGCCTTCTGCCCATGCGCTTGGCAGCGGTGTGGGTGTGCCCGCCAGCAAACATGCGGTGAACGCGGTGTAGTTTCCGGGTCAAAGGGAACACCGCTGGTGTGGAAGGCTGCGGCCTGTGCTTTTGCGGTTTAATGTCTTAATCGGTGCTTTAAGCTATTAATCTCACACAGCGAATTTCAGCTGTGTTATTTACTCAGGTTTTGGAGCGCGCTAACACTTACTAAAACTATCCGCTACCGGGGTGAATAGGGGCTCTGACTTGCGCCAATACGGGACAGTGATAGAATATTCTGGTGGCTCTCTGGCCTGATGCTGGGTGGTTTCCGGGGTACCCCACGGGGTGCGCACCCTAAGGTTTTAGCGAGAAATCCGCAAAATTTATGGGGATTACCGGCGTCTAGGCTTGCGAGAGTGCCTTGAGTTACCTAGAATTTAAGGCTGTTCGTAGTGGTGAAAACGCCTCTCGACACTAATTTTAAGCTTCACCGTTTTTCCCGCGGCGGGGGCTGTTGCTCGGACTCTCACCCGGGTGGCGGTCTTGGACACTCTAGCCCGGCGAATAACCCGGTGCTTCTACATTGGTGACGGGACGCTTACGAGTAACATCGACTGCGTACCCGTCATAAAAATCAACCATAAGGAGTGAAACATGGCAGCAGTCTGCCAGGTGACCGGAGCTGTTCCCGGCTTTGGACACAGCATTTCGCACTCGCATCGCCGCAATAAGCGTCGATTCGATCCGAACGTTCAGAAGAAGACCTACTGGGTTCCTTCGCTTCGCCGTAAGGTAACCCTGAACGTGTCCGCCAAGGGCATTAAGGTGATCGATGTTCGTGGCATCGACGCCGTGGTCGCAGACATCATCGCACGCGGGGAGAAGATCTAGCATTATGGCATCTAAGAAGGCTAAGGATCTGCGTCCTATTATCAAGCTCAAGTCCACTGCTGGCACCGGGTTCACCTACGTGACCCGTAAGAACCGCCGCAACAACCCCGACCGCATGGTGCTGAAGAAGTACGATCCCGTCGTACGTAAGCACGTTGATTTCCGAGAGGAGCGCTAAATAATGGCCAAGAAGTCAAAGATTGCTCGCAATGAGCAGCGCAAGGTCATTGTGGCTCGTTACAACGAGAAGCGTCTTGCCCTGAAGAAGACGCTGATCGACGAGAACGCTACTCCCGAAGAGCGTGAGGCAGCACGCGTGGCGCTGCAGAAGCTGCCGCGTAACGCTTCCCCCGTTCGCGTTCGCAACCGTGACCAGATTGACGGCCGCCCGCGCGGTACCTTCCAGAAGTTTGGTATCTCCCGTGTGCGTTTCCGCGAGATGGCTCATCGTGGCGAACTGCCCGGCATTACTAAGTCGAGCTGGTAATTTCTGGTATTTTGTACCTAGGCAAAGTTATTTCTCACCGGAAAAAGCTTTGACTTAGTCGCAAATCTAAAGTCTCAGGAAGGGGCACCCTAATGGCTAAGAACCGTACCGAACTCGTTGCAGAGGTAGCAGAGAAGTCTGGCAAGAGCCAGGCAACCGTTAATGCAGTCCTCGACGCAGTGTTCCAGGTCTTCGAGACTTCCGTCTCCAAGGGCGAGAAGATCACCATCCCCGGGTGGCTGGCAATTGAGCGCACCGACCGTGCTGCTCGTACCGGCCGTAACCCGCAGACCGGCGAAACCATCCAGATTCCCGCTGGTCACGGCGTGAAGCTGACCGCAGGCTCCAAGCTGAAGGCAGCAGTCGCCACCAAGAAGAAGGCCGCCAAGACCACCAAGAAGAAGTAATTCTTGAGACTCTAAACTGTGAAGAGCCGCCTCCCCGCCGTACCGGTGGGGAGGCGGCTCTGTTTGTACGCGGCCGGTTCGCATACGAAGCAGGGAGCCAGCCTATACCGCAGATAAAAGGATGTGAAAGCCACAGGTGCTGGGTAGCTTTGTGCGGGGCTGCGGGATAGACATGTGGCGAATATTGTAGGCGGTTTCGGGTGGGTCACTCGCCGAAAACAGGGTTTATAACGTGTGACACGCCGGGCGTTCATGGTTTTCTCAGGGAAAACACAGGTTTTCTTAGCTGGGGCATAGTGGACGTTGCTATGATATGGGTAATGATGGGGCGGCGCATGGTAGCTATCCGGCCAGCGGCCCCGCGCCACGCCGGTAGAAGCCTCCACCCCGCACGCTGGGGCACGCAGTTCAGGGTCCGTCTGGGCTACGAGATACGGCGTTTATTCCGTCTTTCGGGAACCCCCAGCGATTCACACGCAGGACAAGAGAAGGACTTTCCCTATGACACCCCGACAGAAAACATACTATGCGGTGGTACCCCTAGCTCTTGCGGGTGTTTTGGTGTTGGGCGCCTGCGGAAAATCCCATGAGACCCGCCAGGCCTCGGACGCGGTGGCCTCAGCCCAGGCTGAGATGGCGAAACGGGCATCAGAATCAGCTTCTGCTTCCCCGTCCGCTTCAGCATCCGCCAGCTCCCACAGCGGTGGGCCTCACCGTTCTGAGGCGCCCACCGCCGCACCGGTGCATGAGAGCACAGCAGCGCATACTGCTCATGAGGCGACAAATGGGGGAAACGGGGGGAATACTGAGGCCGCCGCAGCACCAAGTGCACGTGCCGACGGTACCGCTGCGCCTGCACCTGCGGCCCAGAACGGATCCAACCCCTCCGCCGCTGCCTCGCACGGTGGTGAACAGCAGCCACAGGGCGGAGCGACACAGGGACAAGGCTCCCAGAACGGCGGCGGTTCTTCCGTCAATATCTCGGGGGGTAACACTCAAGCAGTTGCCGCTGGCGGCGGGTGGAGCACTACCGAATCTGACGGCGATGTTGTCTCGGTAAACCCGGACGGCTCGTGGGTGAAAACCGAGCCTGATGGCGACGTGGTGACCGTGAATTCTGATGGCTCATGGACGAAACGTGAGAATGACGGGGACACCGTCACCGTCAACTCCGACGGCTCGTTTGTGATGATTGAGGACGGGGCTCCCTCACATGACCGGCCGGACGTTCCTGAGCTCCCCGCGAAGCCGAACCAGAACGCGACCACACCGAAAACACCGGTGCAGCCTCGCTAATAATGGCACACTGCAGTGTGCCGGGGCGCTGACTCACAAGGCATGAGGTACCTATTTTCCGGTACAATCATTGTGCCGCTTAGCTGGGGCGGCATACCAACCACGTGAGGAAAGAGCCCCCTGATGAAGAGTTCCGCACGAAAACTGTATGTGCTGCTTTCTTGTACCGTAGCGGGTGTCTGCTTATTGAGCGCCTGCGGCGGCACCTCGAATGAGACCCGGCAGGCTTCAGACGCGGTGGCTTCGGCGCAGGCTGAAATCTCTAAAGCGAAAGCGTCTTCGGAATCTGCCTCCAGTGCATCGCCTAGCACCAGTGCTACATTGGGCATTTCCCCCAGCTCATCTGACCACACCCCATCTGGCCACGCCCAGCCTGTAGAGCCTGAAAAGACAGCATCAGCAGCGCAGACACCAAGCAGCTCCCCGGCTGCTGCCAGTGCGGCCGCAGCCGGCGCGACCCCCAGCGCCAAAGCATCAACGGCATCTCCGCAACAAAACGAAACGGGCACCATCGATCTGGGGTTCGGCACGATTCAGGAAGTCACCACCATTGAGAACGATGGCGCCTGGGAAGCGCGCAGTGCCCAGGGCACCACGGTGCAAGTTGATGACGACGGTTCATGGTATGTGAACGGCACGAAGGGCATCCTCGCGGTGGACAGCGACGGTTCGTGGACGTGGACGAGCCACCCATCCGGAGGTATGGTGACCGTTGAGCGCAATGGTTCGTGGACCTGGACGGGCGGGCCGTACGGTATCGCTGAGGTGAAGGTTGATGGCTCGTATAGCGCGACCAGTGGAGGTAAGCCGCAGATTCCGGCAAAACCCGCTGCTATTGGTAAACCATCGAACGCAAAGGCAGCGGCCCCTGCTGTTCCAGCGACCCCGAAACAGCTGAAGTAAAAACAGTGCATATGTAAAATTCAGCATATTCCCAGGTGCACGCATCACTTTACAAGTGAAATGAATGCTTGAATAACTTTATGGTTAAAGAAGCTCATTGAAACATCTACCTGAGGGATGCGACTATGAATACCACCTCCACGAACACCCGTACAATCGCTACCTGCGCCACCATTGTGCTTGCCGGAACGCTCGTACTGAGCGCCTGCAGCGGCGGTGAAACTATTAAAGGCACGGAAGTAAGCTCCTCCAGCTCCGGGACAGCTCAGGCAACCGAACGCATACGGGATTTAGGTTTTAACACCAAAGACGTCACGGTTGAAGATAGCAGTGCCTGGCAGACTCATAACGGTCAGGGGATGACTCTTAAGGTGCACTCATCGGGGGCCTGGGAGGTACGCAATTCACAGAACACGAAGGTGCTGGACGTGAAATCAGACGGCTCCTGGTCGTGGGCTGATGGCCCGGATGGCTCCATCACTGTGAATAAAGACCGCTCCTGGGAACTGTCCGGTGAGAACGGCAATATATCCGTCGCTGCTGACGGGTCGTACGATAGTACCGGGAAGAAAGACGATTTTAAGGGCCCTGCCAAGCCTGGTACTCCCGCAAAACCCGATAACTCGAAGGCCAAAGACCCGGCACAGCCCATCTCCCCGGTGGCTCTGGGGCGGGCTAAGGCAGTGGTGAAATAGCCGCATCTGTGCCCTATGCACCCTGAGAGCGGGTGCGGTGAGCCTCACCAGAGAATGACGTCGCCAACGAACGGTACAACATCATATTTGTGAACGGTATGCGCCCTCTGCTGGTGGTGCTGCGGGTATTTTAGCCTCGGCATCCTGCAGGGGGTGCCTTGTGCGTCAAGAACGCTTACGTTGACACACAATCATAAAATATAAAGTCAAAGTTGAGGGTTCTATCGGGTGCACCCTAGGGGTTTCACAGCTGAGAGCCGGTTTTTTAGAGCGGCCATACAGCAGCGGTGAATAGGGTAGAGCTAACGCCGTAACCCGTACAGCGGGTACCTCCGAGAGAGGCGGCGATCCACAACCAACCGAAGGGAAACAACAGTTCTGATGCGTACCTCACTGTACAAAGGTTCCGTACTCGTCGCAGCCACCCTAGCTGGCACGCTGATTCTCAGTGCATGCGGTGGTGGAGCAACCAGCTCCTCCTCAGGAGCCACCTCCTCGGCCGCAACAAGCACCCCGGCTCAAAGCTCAGCCTCAGCAGCAGCCCCGAACTCCTCAGCCTCGGGCGGTGCTAGCGGCTCATCAGACTCAGATAGGACCACCATTGCTTGGACAAAAGATGAGCCTGACGGTAATAAGTACGTCGTGTTCCAGGACGGAAGCTGGACCATCACTGGCCCCAAAGGTGAAAGCACAAATGTGCTAGCGGATGGTTCGTGGTCTTATACCACCGCCTCGGAAAAAGGACAACTGATCAAGGAAGCGGCGAGGGTGGATGCCGACGGCACTTTCCGCGTGCTTAAAGAGGGCGCAGTATCCAACGAGCCCCCGAAACTTCCAAAAGCTCCCGAAAAACCCGATAACTCGGCAGTTACCCCTGTCACTCCCGTACAACCCACAAAATCCATAACAGACAACAGCTAGCCTGCTTGTGCGGGAATCTCCCACAACATACGGGAACAGCGTCGTTCCCACCTGACACCCCCATCCCCGGGTGCCGCATTAACGCCGATGCGGCACCCGGTTCTCACCAACAGGACGCATCGCCCCCGGCGGGTGCAAACAGTAATAGCGGGGTAACGATGCTGGTGCGGCACAGCAAACACCTTTCATATCAGCAACGAAATCCTTAAGTCAGAATATTAAGATTTAACTATCACAGCTAAAGCACAGGTTTTCTGGGAGGAAACATAGAAAACCTTGATAAGCTGGGGATATCACCACAGGATGACAACATACAATCACATCAGGTCCAGCAGATTCTTAGCATTTGGCGACAGTTCCCCACGAACCCGAACCAGCGCCGAGAATCAATTTCCCTCCCCATACGGGACGCACACACCTGATCCTATAATGTGCTGTGGTTGTGCATCCACCCGGTGGTAGCCAACCGACCACCCCCTTGAAGGGACAAGACAATGAACGCATCTGTCAAGAAGACTTCCGCATTCCTGACCATTGCGGTCGCCGGTGCGCTCGCGCTGAGCGCTTGCGGTGGTTCTAATAACGCATCATCTTCCAATAGTTCTTCGAGCTCCAGCTCATCAAGCGCTTCATCAGCAGCCAGCTCTTCCGCGGCTGCGACTCAGGGCGGTACCGCATCCGGTGCGGCAACTGGTAGCGCATCTGCTAGTGCTTCTAGTGGTGCCTCCGGTGCCGCAAGTAGTGGCGCGGCTGGTGCAGCTTCGGGCGCAGCATCCAACGGGGCAAACGGAAACGTGACCATGGGTGAAGGCGGCGCTTGGACCCTCACAGAGGCTGACGGCGACACGATCACAGTCGCAGCAGATGGCTCATGGACCAAGACCGAACCTGACGGTGACACCGTATCGGTGCAGTCTGACGGCTCGTGGACTAAAACCGAACACGACGGCGACAGCGTGACGGTAAAACCTGACGGCTCGTACAATCAGGTTGAGCACGACGGTAAAGCAGATAAGCCAGACACCCCGGACGTGCCCGCAAAACCGAATGCTGAGGCCGCCAACCCTGTCAGCCCCGTCCAGCCCACTAAGAAACTAGGTTAGGGGCTCCAGCTCGTTCAACGGTTCAAAAAACACGAACCTTACTGAGACTGGGTGCTGTACCCGCTGCGGGTACGGCACCCAGTTGCTGTACATATGGAGGCTCCCCACACATTATGGGGTGCTTTTCACAGTTAAAACATAGCTTTTCATAGCAGGGGCATAGAAAACGACAGTAAAATTAAAAGGTCTCAACTGATGCGGAAAACCCCGCCTACACAGGCCAAATGGAGGCACACAGGCGACTGATGGTGCCCCGAATCGTTGGGGCATAGCATAACCGCATACTAACAATCACATAAGAAAGAACTTCCGATGAATATCACCTCCAAAAAAGCCCCTGTTTTTGTGTCTCTTGCTGTGGCTGGCATGCTCGCGCTGAGTGGGTGTGTCTCAGTGAACTCTTCAGGATCGTCGCCTGAATCTTCTTCCTCTTCATCGTCGACTAGTTCTTCGGCTTCGGCTTCTTCATCTGCGTCAGCTTCTGCTGGTGCTAATGTATCGGTTGGTCCTGACGGGAATGTGAAGATTTCCGGTAGTGACGGCAAGGGTAATTCGGCGGATGTGAATGTTGGTAAGGGTGGGGATGTGAATGTGTCTGCCTCGGCGTCTTCGGGGGAGACGGTCAAAGCTGATTCTTCGTCCAGCTCTTCGAGTGCCAATGGTAAAGCTGGAGAGTCGGACTCTGACAGCAGTTCTTCCGAATCTTCCACCTCATCGTCTGAGGGGGAACTGACCGTTGCGAACAGCGGCGCATGGGAACTGAAGAAACCCGACGGAACCCACATCGTGGTCTCAGCCAGCGGTGCGTGGACTATGAAAAAGCCCGACGGGTCCGAGATTACTGTTAGCGCGAATGGGGCTTGGTCCACAACCGATGCCAGCGGTAACACCACCACCACTGTGAGTGCTAATGGGACGTTCGACTCTGAGAACGGTACCCCTACCGCTCCGCAGGTACCTGCTAAACCGAACAATAAAGCAACTACCCCTAAAGCCCCTATCCAGCCCAAGCAGTAAGTAGGGAGTAAGCCCCGCACATAGAGCTGTAGCTGTGTGCAGGCGGGTAGATTTTCACAACGTACTGCTGGCACAGGTTCCGGCAGCCGCGTATGGGTTGTCGGCTGTGCCTTTACTCCCAACTCTGATGAGCCGATTAGCTGTCGAATAAGAAAAGAGAAAATACTGTGAATATTTCCGTTCAAAAAGCTCCTGTTTTTGTGTCTCTTGCTGTGGCTGGCATGCTCGCGCTGAGTGGGTGTGTCTCAGTGAACTCTTCAGGATCGTCGCCTGAATCTTCTTCCTCTTCATCGTCGACTAGTTCTTCGGCTTCGGCTTCTTCATCTGCGTCAGCTTCTGCTGGTGCTAATGTATCGGTTGGTCCTGACGGGAATGTGAAGATTTCCGGTAGTGACGGCAAGGGTAATTCGGCGGATGTGAATGTTGGTAAGGGCGGGGACGTGAACGTGTCTGCCTCGGCGTCCTCAGGAGAAACCGCATCAGCTGAAGCCTCAGAGGATTCCACCGCATCAGCTGACGACAAAGCTGGCTCTGCAGCTTCTTCTGATTCGGCAGAAGGCAAACTGACGATGAACGACAGCGGCGCATGGGTGCTAGTGAAGCCCGACGGCACCCAGATTACGGTTAATGCGGGTGGGGCGTGGGCGCTGCAGAAGTCCGACGGCACTCACATTACGGTTAACGCCAGTGGCGCGTGGTCCATGACCGATGCTAACGGTAATACCACAACTGTTAACGAGAATGGGGCATTCCACTCTGATAATGGAACTCCCACCGTCCCGCAGGTGCCTGCTAAACCGAACGATAAAGCGGCCACCCCGACAACTCCTGTTCAGCCCAAACAATAGGCTTAAGGATCTCACCCACGCTAATAAGGTACTGAAACCTGAAGGCGTGGGTGAGCTTCTTAACGGTGTCTTCTAGCGGTTGTGTACACAGCCGCAGAATACACAATGGAATAGAGGAAACACTGTTCTTCGTCTACAACAGCTTCTGTTTGTGTATCTCTAAGCGCCAATAGAAAAGCTGGGGGAGTCTCTGCCGCTGCCGATAGCGACTCTTCCAAGGCAAAGCTGGATATCTTCTATGGCGGGTCACGTGGACCATGAAAGACTTCAGCGGCAAAGTTACCGCAGTTGAGTATGACGGCACCCCTTCACCAAAGGGCGGTACAGTAGTTGCTCCCCAGGTACCTGCTAAGCCGAACACTGACGTCAAAGACCCACGAACCCCCATCTCTCCAAGCAAGTAACCTGCTGCTAACTGCACATGAATAGAAAGCCCCATCGGTTACCGCGTGGAGGCGGCACCGACCACTCTGAATAATAATCGGAGAATGATTGAGGTAAGTGTAATGTTTCATCTTCAGGATGCCTGACTGGTGACTGGGAAGAGGTATGGCAATGTTGAGATTTCGTAAAAATACAGCGACGTAAGCAGTCTGTATTTTCTCGTCGTGAGAGTGTCAGGATAGTGCTTCTAGAAAGTGTAATGTGTCGCCACGTTGTCAGCGGTTCTTTTCAGGTAGACTAAATATCAGTGCTTTAACGGCCTGCTAGGGGTGAAACCTGTTCCGCACCAGTGAAAGTAGCCGCCTAGTGACATACCTTGCCTTCATGCTGGCTCAATATATGTTGGGATAGGCGTCTGGGGTGGGGACACACACCGATATACACTACCGAAAGGTCCCTCGATGAAATACAAAAAAGCACCGGCCCTACTTTCTCTCGCCTTCGCTGGTGTGCTCGCACTGAGCGCCTGCGGTGGAGGGTCTGCCTCCAACAACTCGAGCAGCAGCGCAAGCTCCTCCGCATCTTCAAGCGCGAGCTCCAGTGCTTCCGCATCATCCTCCGCGTCAAGCAGTGCCAGCTCGAACAGCAGTGCAAGCTCCTCTGGGGCAGCTGATTCCAGCGCGTCTGCAGACAGTGACAGCACCGAATCAACCGCCGAGAGCTCCAGTGGTTCAGATTCCAGCAGTGGTGCAGCTGACTCTTCAGCTTCAGCAGAGAGTGGCTCAGGCTCGGGTTCTGAAGATAAGGGCCTGGAAGATGCAAAAGTGAGCCCTGACGGATCTTGGACTGCGACTGAAAGTAACTATAACTATAAAATAGCTGTTGCTGCAGACGGTTCCTGGGTTATGCAAAAAGAGGGCCAAGGAACTGTTAACGTTGCTGCTGATGGTTCATGGGTTGCTAAGCATAGCAACGGTAACATTCTTACTGTGAAGGCCGATGGAACTTGGGTATTTACTGATGCTGCAGGTAATACCGGAACCTCAGAAGATGGTAAAGCTAATATTCGGATTCCTAAGGCTCCAGATATAAGCTCTGAGAAGCCGTCAAAAGACGCTACTACTCCAAAGAAACCTGTGCAGCCCAAGAAAGTTAACAGCTAATTCTTAGGGGAGTATTCTTCACCTAGCGCCCGTGCACAGGGCGATCTAGAGTCCCGGGCCGGTGCAGTTTCACACCGGCCCGGGGCTACCTTTATCCACCACAAGCTATAAGGGGTGCGTGACTGATATGCGGAAAGGTTTGCCAATGACGGTTGCTCAAAACGTACCGGTTCTTCTCGTTACGGTTCTCACCGGTGTGCTGGCCCTCGCTCTAACCGGGTGCACCACCAGCGGTGCGGGCGCACCCACCGGTACTGCCTCATCTGTGGCAGCTGACACCGAGCCTGCCGAAAACCCCGGTGGTGTGCACGCCCTGACCTTCAACACCGATACCGCAGTTGTGCAAACAGACGGTTCTTGGTTTGTCACCAACCCTGACGGAACTCAGCTACATGTTAACCCCGACGGGTCATGGGCCGCAACCGGTAGCGACATCGGCACCATCACCGTAAATGCCGACGGCTCATGGCGGTGGACCGGATCTCCCGAAGGTGGGGTTATTGACGTTAACCGTGACAGATCATGGACCTGGATCGGCGGTATTAATAAAGGCAGTATGCGTGTTAAAACCGACGGAACCTACGATAACCCCGGAGGCGGCGGCACCCCCGTGCTCCCCGCAAAACCAGGTACACCCACGCCCGCCAGCGCACCCGGGGCGGCAACACCCAAAACCCCTATTAACCCCGCCATACCTGTAGAAAAATAGCGGCACCGCACCTTCTGTAAAACAACAGGCTGCTATCGTTACCTCTTTCCCGGTGGCCCTCAGAATTCGCGGTGTGCAATGCGGCGGAAACTAAAAGTACTCATGCGCCCCGGGATGAGCGCCATGCGTGAGGAAAACAGCCGCGCATTCTCAAAAATAAGCTGTAATTTTCCGGCGTTTACTGAGGTCACCCTGCTAAGCTAATAGCACCACACCGATATATGAGCCCCGTTGCATGAAAAGGACAAGATGAATACCGTCTTCAAAAATTCAAAAATATCTGTACTGACCGCTCTTAGCATCGCGGGGCTGCTCACTCTTAGCGCCTGCGGCACCACCAACACCATCTCTGAAGACAGCGCATCCGCAACCCCCAGTGAAACCAGCAGCGCAAACACCACACCGAAGCCCACCGCCAGCGGCAGCAAAGGAACCGCAGCAGGCAAAACCACCGGTGGTGCAGGCGCAGAAACAAACCCGGGCACGGCAGGGGCATCCACCCAGGCGAACCCCCACGAAAAACCTAAGGCCAGCACCAGCCCCAGTGCCGCCGAAACCAGCGCAGGCGGCGGCACCCAGACGGATGGCAGCGGGCAGAAACCTGCAACCTCCGCAAGTAGCCCAGCCTGGAAGAACACCGAAAACGGTGGGGCAACCGTCACAGTGGGTACCGCAGGGTCTTGGACCCGCACCAACCCCAACGGTGACACCACCACGGTCAAAGCAGACGGCTCATGGGAAACCCGTTACGCCAACGGTGACACCGCAGAAGTGAGCGTAGACGGGGAATACACCGTTGTTAAAAACGGGTCTCCCACCACTGAAAAACCCGCAACACCGCAGGTTCCTGCTGTGCCCAGCGGGCAGAACGTCACCCCCAAAGCACCAGCAGAACCCACACAGACCTCCAAATAGTTCCCTCCATTGAGCGGATAACAGCTGCTCCCCGAACGTTGGCCTCAAAAACAAGCGGGGGAGCGGCGTGTACCCTGTGGCGGCCCCGACCCTAATAGCAGACAGAGGCACACTACCTGCGGCAGGGGCGCCACGGTATCCCCGCTACGGCAGTATCCCGCTACAGCTGAGGCGGAAGCTGCCTCGCCAAACCCCACTGCTTCGGTGCTCTCGCTGGTCACAGGTGGGTATCACAGTATAAACACAGGTCAAACATAGCCACCCCTTATATAGTGGAACCTATCACTACCGCAAGCCTGCAATAATGCGGGTGCACGAACTGCGGCAGTACAACCCAAACCGTATACCAACCACCACAGAGGAAAACCCTCATGACCACCTCCACTAGAGCCCCCTCCACGCTGCTGAGCTGACGGCCACGCCTTCACACAATCCCTTCGGGAAAGAAGCCGCCTACACACCGTATGCGGCAGGCGAACAACTGACCCGATAAGGCCGCCAGCTCATAAACCTGTGCGGAAAGAGCAGCGGCGCGCTAGTGCGGAAATAAGGCGCGCCGTACGGCTCAACCACCTCGGCACAGGAAGCTGCCGTTCAGGGGCCACAGGTAACGCTCCGTGCCTCGGGCGGTAGCCCAACAGGCGCCGCATCCAACGGAGGGTGCGGCGCCCTACGGTATTACCGGTAGAATGGGTGCTGTACACGAAAACCGCACACACGGTGTACCAGCAGCGAGGAGGCATATATGCGCGACGCAGCTAACGCTTACGCTCGGCGCGCCTTCACCCCTTGCAACACCCCCTGCGCATGCACTGAAACGGATGCGCACACGCTGTGCATCCCCACCCGCACCGCCCTAATGGGGCGTGCCTGGGCTATCTCAGGTACCGCCGTGCTCCTCGGCGCAGCCGGACACACCCTTGCCGGGGCCAGCGCGCCGCACCTTATGCTCCTCATCCTGTGCACCGCGCTTGGGGCGCTCATGAGCCTGGGGCTGCTGCTGGTTATGAGCCGGATGCGCAACCGCATCCCCCAAGCCCTCACCGCAGGAACCGCCCTAGGCGCCGTTGCCGTACAAGCACTACTGCACACGCTCTTTAACCTCTCCCACGCGCCTTCCCTAGCGGGGGAGCACATCGCAGCAGCCCACGCCGGCACCGCCGCGCACGGGGCACATACCCATACGTTGGGCAACCATGTTTTACCAGGAAACACGCCCTATGACTATGCCCCACCGGGCGGCGGGGTAGGCGGCACCCACACCCTCACCCACGCCGCGGCCGAACACGCGCATATGCCCATGTTCGGGGTGCACCTAGCAGCAGCTATCGCCAGCCTGGGGGTGCTCTACAGTGCCGAACGCACCCTCGCTCGCTTAATACGCTTGCTCGCCATGAAAGTGCGTGCCCTGGGGGCGGCGCTCTTCACCCCGCCAGCCGTGCTGCCGCTGCTGGGGCGGCGCATCCTACTGTATGTTCCGAACGCACCCGCCACCGGGCGGGTTGCCACCCTCAAATACTGCCGTATTGAGCGCGGCCCGCCCGCCTTCGTCTGAGAAAGCCAGCGTGCCAGATGGTGCACGCACCCGCACCCGGGTTACCGCAACCCGTGACTCAGACAAGGAAACACTATGCGCACTATTTTGCGTACCCTACTTGCCGCGCTCACGGCAACGCTGCTGACGCTCACCGCCGCGCCCGCTTATGCGCACGACGAGCTCGTCAGCAGCACCCCCGCCGCCGATGCGACCCTCAGCAAGGCACCCACCGAAATCACGCTCACCTACAGCGCTAACCTCATGAACGTTGAGGGCGGCAACCGGGTGCGCGTGACCGACTCGGCCGGCAACTCCCTTGTTGAAGGGAAAGGCGACGCTAAAGTCAGCGGCAACACCGTCACCCAGACCCTCAACCTCAAAGACCCCGCAGCGGATGAAACGTACACCGTCACCTGGCGCGTGGTCTCATCCGACGGGCACCCCATTCAGGGTACCTACAGGTTTACTGTGGGGGCCGGTAAAACCGCCTCGGCACCTGTAAGCAGCGCCTCCGCCGAACAGAGCAGTGAGGCGCAGAACGGGTCGGACACGGAACATAAAGAAGGACTCGCCCCCTGGCTGTGGGGCGGCGGCGGGCTGCTGATCCTGCTGGTCGGGGCGATTGTGGTGATGCTCATCCGCAAACGCAACGACGGGCCGGGAACCAGTGAGTAGCCGCACTACCTCAGTAAGCGCAATAGCTGGGGTCGTCCCTCGACCGCAGCAGCGCACAGCACACACCGGGCGGTACCGCCCAGAAAGAGAAAACCAACCATGTTCAAGAATCATCAGAAGCTCGTAACCTTTACCTGCACCGCCGCAGCCGGGGTGCTGCTGCTCTCCGCCTGCGGGGGCTCCGCCAGCACCGGCGCATCCGGTTCCGCATCAGCCTCCTCCTCGGCAAGCTCATCAGCCTCAGCGGGGGCCAGCGCTGCAGGCGGCGGGCAGGGGGCCAGCGCCTCGTCAGGCACTCTAAAAATTGAGGGGGCCTGGGTGAAAGCCAGCAAGGGCGGCATGACCGGCGTGTTCGGCAAAATCACCAATAGCGGGGACAAGCCGGTGAAGATCACCGGCGCCTCCTCGACCGCCACCGACACCGTGCAGCTGCACACCACCACCAAAGGCTCAGATGGCGGCACCAAGATGGAGCAGGTGCACGAGTTCACCATTGAGCCTGGTGCCACCCTGGAACTCAAGCCCGGTGGTGACCACATTATGCTCATGGATATGAGCTGCTCGCTCGCCGCAGGCGGGGCGACCACCGTGACGGTCAAGACCGAAGACGGTGCTTCACTCGAGTTCAAGCCGGTGGCACGCGACTACCAGGGTGCGAAGGAAGAGTACAAGGGTGAAGGCTCAGCGTCAGCCACCGCCGATGCTTCGGCAAGCGGGCATGACCACTCGCACAGCCACGGCGGGCATGACCACTCACACAGCCACGACGGGCATGACCACTCGCATGAGGGACATGACCATGAGCACGGCGGGTCCTCAGCCTCCGGGTCGGCCTCAGCCGGTGAACACGCTGACCATGACCACGGCGAAGGATCCCACGAGCACTCGCACGGTGCGGCAGGGGCCTCCGAATCGCCGCTGCCCGAGTGCAAGTAGCCGCAGCACCGCGCTAATACCGTAAATCGCTCTATGGGAGGCGGGCAAGCAGATGGCGTCAGGTCATCACACGGTGCCTTGCGGTGCAGGACTTTTGAGCCCTGCACCGCAAGGCACCGGCCCCGCCGCGAAACCCAGAAAAAACAACGGCAAACCACTCAGAACCGAAAAACTGTTTGGTAAAATAAATGGACTTAAGCCGCACCGGATCGGGCGGTAACCGGCCCTATCGTACCTACTGTAGGAAAGCCCGTAACCGGTGCAGCAGGATGCTACCGCCGTAGCATCCAGAATGCGCACACCACCTTACAACCACCACGAGTAGCGCAGGATAAAACATGCCACCCAAAAACCCACATAAAACCACAGATACTGCGGGACAGACACCCCTAGGCGCGATGCGCCGCCGCACCGTCATTACCGGCGCCGCCGGGGTAGGGGTCGGCGCTGTTGCCGGGGCCAGCGCCCACGCGCTGCTGTCACCGCCCCGCTCGGACATGTCGGTCCCCGGGCGGAAACCCGCCGACATTGCCCTCACCGACGCCACGGCAGGATTCTACGGTGAACACCAGCAGGGGATCGCCACAGAATCCCAAGCGCACGCCCGGTTCATCGCCATTGACCTGAACGAAAACCTCCACGCCGAGGCAATCCAGCGGCTCCTGCGTATCCTCACCAACGATGCTGCGGCGTTGACGAGAGGAACCGCCCCGCTCACCGACCAGGAACCTGAACTTGCCCAGGTCAGCGCGAACCTGACCGTCACTATTGGGTTCGGCTCCCGCATCTTCGATATCGCCGCACCCGAGAAAAAACCCGGCTGGCTCGCACCCCTACCGGCGTTCCCCGCCATCGACAAGCTGCAGGACGCCTACACCGGCGGCGACCTGCTGCTGCAGCTGTGCTGTGACGACCTCACGGTACTCTCCCACGCCCAGCGGATGCTCACCAAAGACACCCGCTCCTTCGGGCGTATTAGGTGGGTGCAGAACGGGTTCCTGCGTGCTTTCGGGGCTGGCACCGGCACACCGCGTAACCTGTTCGGGCAGGTAGACGGCACCGTGAACCCCACCGCTGACCCCGCCGCAAACCCAGGACGCGGCGGCGCCAGCCTCGACGACATCGTGTGGGGCAAAGGCAGCGCCAGCGCTGGTTACCCGCAGGCGTGGGAACCCGGCGGCACCTCCGTGGTGATTCGGCGCATCCACATGAACCTGGACACCTGGGATGAAGTAGACACCCCCGCCCGTGAGGACGCGATCGGCCGTAAACTTTCCAACGGGGCACCACTGACCGGGACAAAAGAATTCGACGACCCCGACTTCGCCAAAACCGACAACCTGGGGTTTGAAATGATCGCCCCCTACGCGCATATTCGCCGGGCCCGCGGGGAAGAACTCGATAAAAAACCGTGGGAGCGCATCCTGCGCCGCGCCTATAACTACGACGAACCCGTGGCGAACGCGGGCGGGCTGTCCCGGCACGGGGAGGTATCCGGCGGTATCTCCAACGCGGGCCTGATTTTCGTGGCGTACCAGACCGACCCGGTGCAACAATTTGTGCCCATTCAGAAACGGCTCGAAAAACTCGATATGCTCAACACCTGGACGATTCCTATCGGGTCGGCGGTTTTCGCTATCCCCGCGGGGGTACGTGAGGAAGGCGGATATATCGGCGAAAGCCTCTTCACCTAGCCGCCCAGAATGTACGCGCATACCTAACACGCACCATCGCACACACCACAGATAAAAAGAACTATGGCTACTATGTCTTCACAACCGCAGAAAACCGAGGCAAGCCCCAAGAGCGCCGCCGTGCGCCCCGGGCTGAGCGCACCCTGGATTGCCGCCTACGCGGGCGTGGGACTGCTGGTGCTGATTATTTCACTGCGCATTACCGCCGCCAACGCCGCAACGGACTTAGCGGATGCGGGGGCGCTCGTGCGCTGGGGGCTGCCCATCACCGAGGTTGTGCATAACTTTGCAATGGCAACGACTATGGGCGCGCTAATCTTCGCGATGGGCATTATTCCCCGCTACGCCGCCGATGCCGCCGGAACACGCCACGGCACACGCTCCGCACACAATACCGCTGAGAAAGAGTACAAGCCATTCGCCGATGTGCTGAACCTTGCCGCCGCCTCCGCCGTGCTGTGGACTCTCGCGGCGCTTGCCGTCCTGATTCTTTCCTATGCCGATATTTCGGGGCGGCCCATTGGGGCTGGCACCGATTACGCTAGTGAGCTCATCAGTTATATCACCACCTTAGATGCGGGCAAAGAAAAAGGTATGACCGTCGTGGTCGCCGCCGTGGTCGCCACCGCCTGTTTCGGGGTACGCTCGCTTATGGGACTGTTTTTCATCTTCATGATCTCGCTCGTTGGTATCGCGGATATGGCGCTTTCGGGGCATTCCTCGGGCGGGCAGGACCATATGGGTGCCGTCAACTCCCTGGGGTTGCACCTGCTGGGGGTGAGTATCTGGTGCGGTGGGCTGATCGCGCTGGCGTTTATCTCGCGCGGTATTTCGGGTAAGGATGCGGGCACCGGCACCATTGTCGAGGCACACCGCGGCGAACACACGGCGGTATCTCGTCGCGTGCCGATGGCCCAGGCGGTACTGCGCCGCTACTCGCTGCTTGCCCTCATTGGGTTCATTCTCGTGCTGCTCTCGGGTATTACGAACGCCGGGGTGCGCATGTCGTCGTGGCGGGATTTAGGCACCGACTACGGTAAGATTGTGCTGCTTAAACTGGGGTTAACGCTTCTGCTCGGGGTAATCGGGGCAGCGCATCGGCTTTATCTGATTCCCGCGCTCTCTGCCGGTAAGATGAATGGTACGCGTGCCCTGTGGAGCGCCATCTCTGCTGAGCTCGTGATCATGGGGGCAGCCTCCGGACTGGGGGCTTCGCTCTCACGTACACCGCCGCCGGTTCCGGAAACTCTCGCGCCGGATGCCACGCCGGTGCGCATTATCACCTGGTACGATATGCCGCCCGAACCGCATTTTCAGCGTTGGTTCACCGAGTGGCGTTGGGACTGGTTCTGGGTTGCTGTGCTGGGGTATCTGGCGATTGTATATCTGTGGGCGTTCGTGAAGGTACGTCGTGCGGGTGACTCTTGGCCCGTGATGCGCGCTGTCTCCTGGATTTTAGGGCTGCTCGTGCTGAACTATATCACCTCCGGTCCACCCGCTGTATATTCGCGTGTGCTGTTTTCGGTGCATATGTTTGAGCATATGGTGCTCACGATGGTCGTGCCGATTCTGCTCGTATTGGGCGCGCCCGTAACACTGCTACTTAAGGCGCTGGAACCCCGCCAAGACGGTACGCGAGGCCCTCGTGAGTGGATTGTGCGCATCGTGCATTCGGGGTGGTCGAAAGTTGTTACACACCCCATTTTTGCCGCCGTAAACTTTGCGGGATCGATTATTATCGTCTATTTCACGCCGCTTTTCGGGGTGATGCTGCGGTACCATATCGGGCACGAATTCA
>ERZ773067.509-NODE-509-length-23531-cov-5.523002_pt1 | contig 23531 bp, 13 predicted proteins | sample MGYA00580622_ERZ773067 | MGnify/ENA primary metagenome ERZ773067 (study PRJEB29015, sample SAMEA2737998) | human oral metagenome | biome: human oral; feature: human-associated habitat; material: dental | place: China | collected 2113 ...
TGAACTCATCCTCGACTTCTGTTCCATCTTCAGGGTTAACATCATCATGGTTATCGCCTGTACCCGGATTTTCATCGACCACATCCTCGACAAATGTGATATAGACTGCGAAATTAGCATTTTTGTTAGATTCATAATCCTTATTAACAGAATTGAAACTAAATTTATAGCCATACTCATCTATAGGGAATCTGCATTCATATTCATAATGTTTGCCGCTCATAGATGTAGTTCTGGCCTTAGCCTTCTTACCGAAATATTCCTTCTTGAGCTTAACAGTCTGTCTTGGCGAAATGTTGTTGCTATTATCCTCAGCCTTAACAGGATCAGTAACCTCTTCCCAAGTCTTGCCATTATCGAAGCTATATTCCATCTTGGTGATGTAATCTGTGCTGTACGACTCGAAGAATATCGCAAATTCAGTACGTCTCTTGGAACCCTTGTGTGTGATTTTAGCAATTAGCGCCTGGCTCTTAATCTCATCCGAGAGATTCATCTTATCATAAAGCTTCTCACCGGTGTCCCTGTTGGTCACTTCTATTCCGTATTTGCCGAACTCAGAGTATGGAACCACTATCTTGGTGCCATCTTCCTTAACGAGTTCAACCTTTATGCTCGATAGATCAAGAGGCTTCGCTATATCGGACTTTAGCACTCTCTGGCCTGTATATCCATTCACCTCTGTAGGCTCTAGCATTTTGATATCGGTTATGTCGTTTCCGGTCTTCTTGTCATTCTCAGAAAGCTCTAGAGCGTTATCCACGGATAGTCCAACTCCGCCTGTAGTTAGTGTAGCACCGGAGATTGCATCCATCATCTTCTTGCATTTGTGATGCTCTCCTAGATACTGTCTGATAACTGGAGAAACCATCTCGGCTCTTCTAGCATCGGTAATTTTGCTCGCGTACTCTTTACCTAGAAGCTTCTCCGCCTCCTTGGCATGATCCTTTGCGCCAGCAATCTGGTCGATATACTTTCTGTACAGCTTAAGAATAGCAATGTTTCTCTTGCCAGCTTCTCCGCATAGGTATGGTATTACTCGCGATGAGATACCCATGTAATCGAGTCCTGAGTAGCCCTGACCCTCGACGAATACGATGCTCTCGATGACGTTGTTCTTGATATTGACAACAGTCTTAACTCCGCCTCTAGCCTCATCGAATCCATCACCGAGTCCGATAAACTGTCCGTCCTTAAGCTCTCCGGTTCTCATGAATTCACCAATCTCTTTTTCTACCCTAGCATCTAGATCCAGCTCAGGAGTTACCTGCTCTCCTGGATTAACCGTAGGATTAGTACCAGGGTTCACTGGATTTGAGCCAGGGTTCACACCTGGGTGTCCACCAGGAGTTGTACCAGGATTTTCGCCCGGCTTTACATCTGGTTTAGATGGCTTCACAGCAGGCTTTGATGGCTCTACGGCTGGCTTCGAAGGCTTTACAGCTGGTGCTGTGCTAGTTCCGTTCTTAACCACTCGTGAAGTAGCTGTCTGATTCTGAACTCTATTATGAGAAATAACTTTTCTTGCTCTCTGGCTATCGCCCGAGCTCCTGTTTAACGCGCTGTTACCGTTTTCCCCGTTGCTATTAGTCTCATAGTCCCCTGCAGTACCCTTATCTTCACTCTCCTGTGGCGTATTTTGCTCATCAGCTACATCCGTCTGTTCTTTCTTGTGGGAGACTGCAGATTTCCCAGACTTCTCAGCCCCTCCTCCGAACATAGCGAAAGCGATTCCCCCTGCCACTGCTAGGATGAGTGCGCCGATCAATATCGGCTTTAAGATCGCGTTCTTACCCATTCATTCCTCCTAAAATGATAGTTAGATAGTTTGAATTAAAGTTAACTATGACTAACTTTATTATATCATAGAAATACATATAATTTTTATCAATCTTTTAAATCACATGTATTTTATTTGTTTATTTACTGTGGTTTGTGACCGCAGTCAGTAGAATTTTAAAATGCATAGCTAGTAATAGTTCCAAGCAACTTCCCGTGCATAAAAACAACGGATGCGCTGACGCACATCCGCTGTTCATGAAAGAAAGTACTTTAATGATATGTTGTCAATTTAAATGTATATTATTTCTTTTTCTTCTCCTCTATGACCTTATGCTTTTCTTCATCTCTGGTGTGCTCTATATGTAGAACCATGCCCGTGAGAGCGAAGAGTGCAATAACGTTAGGGATTACCATCAGCTGGTTAAACATGTCTGAGAGCTCCCATACGAGGTCGTTCGAAGCGCATGTGCCGAGGAATATGAATACGAGTGCAACTGCCGTATATATCTTTACCGACTTCTCTCCGAACATGTAAATCATGTTGATCTTACCGAACATATTCCAGCCGAGGATCGTTGAGAAAGCGAAGAAGAACAGGCAGATAGCTACGAACATCGGCCCTATCTTATCGCCGAATGCTGATGCAAACGCTGTCTGCGCGAGATTCGTCTTATCTATACCCTTAGGAATAGCTCCGCCAGCGATAGCGCCGTCTTCTGTGTACATAGTCGAAATAACTACTAGCGCGTTGAGCGTTAGGATGACGAATGTATCTACGAATACACCGATCATAGCTACAGTACCCTGATCGTGAGGATTCTTAACGTGAGCCTGAGCGTGAGCGTGTGGAGTCGAACCCATACCAGCTTCATTCGAGAAAAGTCCTCTCTTAGCTCCCTGCGAGACAGCAGTCTTAAGAGCCATACCGAAGCCTCCGCCGATGATAGCCTGTGGCTCAAACGCATACTTGAAGATCATGCCAAATGTAGCTGGGATGTACTTTATGCGCATTATCAGCAGAATCAGTCCACCTAATATGAATATAGCTGCCATGATTGGTACGATTTTCTCCGTAACGGAAGCCAGTCTCTTAGTACCACCTAGGAAGATAAATCCGCAAAGTATAACCAGAACAACACCAACTGTCCAGCCAGGTACGCCAAACGCTGTGCTAAATGTTGCTCCGATGGAGTTTGACTGTACCATGCAGCCGAAGAATCCGAGCGCAAGCGTAATAGCTACTGCAAAGAATCCTGCGAGGAATCTTCCGAAACCGCCTTTGAATGCAGTCCTGATATAGTAAACAGGACCTCCGAGGAATTCGCCAGATGGCGCCTTCTGCCTAGTCTCGATAGCGAGCGTAGCCTCCGCATATATTGTGGCCATTCCGAAGAATGCGATAACCCACATCCAGAATATAGCTCCCGGTCCACCGGTTAAGATAGCACCTGAAGCACCTACGATGTTACCAGTTCCAACCTGAGCTGCAATAGCAGTCGCAAGAGCCTGAAATGAGCTCATGCCGTTGTCATGCTTATGACCTCTGAGGGATATTCCGCCGAAGGTTCTCTTAAACCCCTCTTTGAAATATCTTACCTGGACAAACCTAGTCCTAAACGTATACCATAGTCCAACACCAAGCAACATGAATACCAACACATAGTCTGATAAATAAGCATTTATCTCTTGCACAATCGGAAGCATCTGTTCTCTCCTTTAACTAAATAATTCCTAATTGCTAGTCGTTATGATTCCTAGCACTATGTACTTTTATAAGTACATCATAAAGTTATATTAGCAAAGAGAGTTATTTGTGTCAACACATAAATAACTTTTTATTTTATTGTTTTATACGACAATTTAAAACCTTTATTTTGTATCGCAATACAACTGAATCCGTTCTATTCTCTACACATATAAGCGAGAGGAGCGCCTTTCGGCACCCCTCTCGCAGTACAGTATTATTTAAACCTGTTTGGCAGGTATTTCTACTGTGATTAAGTTCACTTATTGAATTAGACTGTTTTAGTGCAACTTATTAGTTCCAAATTTTGTCTTTACATTGTACTTCTTATCAAAAGCTTCTCTGGAGAGAACTTTGGTACTTAGCGAAGACCTAGAGCTTGTCTTTATAGTATCTGAGTATTTGCCAGTTACTGTAACTACTACTTCACTGTTTCCCTTAACCTTCGTCTTCCCATTAACCTTGATTGTAACCGTCTTACCTTTTGAATCTACAACCTTGCCACCCTTTTCTACATTCAGGTTCGATACTGTAGTGCTCTTGGTTACAACCCACTTAGAGGACTTATCTACGTTTACTGTCAGTGGCGACTTTGACGTAGTTCCTGCTGAATTGTTTTCGATAGTTGCAGAGCCTGTCCACTTCGAGTTCTTAGTGAGATATAGATTAACACTACTGATGGTATCTACAGTGATATTTCCCTTAAGAGTCTCTTTAATTCCTGTAAATGTCACCTTTCCTCCGTTACTACCCTGGCTACCCCAGCTATTGGAGTTATTTCCACTAGCATTGATTAAATCTACCGTAGAGCTGTCAAAGTCAAGCTTCGTATTCTGAAGAACTACCTTGGCATTGGTGTTAGTCACGTAGAACATCGCTCCGCTTGAAATTGTCGACTTAAGTGTAGAATCCACTGCTTCAAAATCTCCTAGCTTAGAGCTTGCAGTTTCCGCATCTCCAGAGGTCGACTGGTAGATGATAACGCCATTCTTGATAGGGTCGCTTCCAGAAATCGCATCATTCGTGCTTGTAAGCGACGAGTTGTATATCAGAATTCTGTTCTTCCCCTCTATACCTGCTATCTGACTTCCTGTCGCAGTGCCTCTTATAGCATCCACTTCAATGTCTCCTGTAGAGTAGATTAGAGGCGATCCTGAGCCGGTCGTCTTAAATGTACTATTAGTCACAGAGATGTAACCGCCACCACGATCTGTCGCTACAGCTGCGCTGTGAACACCCTCTGTGCTTATGTTCATCTTGTTTGCATAGATTACACCGCCATAAGTTGCATCGAGTCCTCGCGAATTTCCACCCTTCTTGGTAGTGATTTTGACATCGTTTGTGTATACCGTAGCATTGTCTGTTGAAAATATACCGTTACTTCCTTCACTAGTTGAAGTAATCGATGATTTCGAGAGAAATAGTTTAGAGCCCTTTCCAATTGCTAGAGCAGATGAGTTAATGCCGTAAAAGTTAACGTTATCTCCGTTAGTATCGTCTCCAGACTTCGTTATCTTAGCGTTCTTAACCGTCAGAGTCCCTCCACTCTTGGCAAGAAGTGTATTTGCGTCTGCAGTTGTAGACTTAATGGTCTTATTACTCACCTTAACACTTTTCTTGCTCGCAGTCAGCTTGCCCTTGTTAGTACCGCTGTAGTCGTAACTCTGTGTATTAGCGCCGCCACCTTGACCGCCCGTTGGTGGCTGACCGCCACTTTGATTGCCCGCTGGTGGCTGACCGCCTGAAGGTTGTTGTCCGCCGCCTTGTTCACCTGATGGTGGCTGACCTGGTGCGCCATTTTGACCACCTGCCGAAGGTTGTCCGCCACCTTGCCTATCCGATGGTGGTTGGCTTGGTGCCCCATTTGATGATTTGCTATTAGACTCTGAATCTTTCTTGCTCTTATCTTTTGCTGATTTCTTCGTTTTCGATGATTTATCCGACTTACTCTTAGATTTACTTGAGTCACTGTATATCTTTGACGGGCTCACATATGTGAGTTTAACCGAGCTATCTGCCGCCGAGACCTGCCCAGATAATGAAGACCATCCACCTAATGCTGCTACAGCTATCATCACAGCTATAAGTGCTACTGCCAGCTTGTTCTTGATTACAGCCTTACGCATTTTGTCCACATCCTTTCATAATTACTTGTTTCATTTTATATGTTCTATAATTGCTTTTCGCTAACTTAGCTTATACATATTATGCTTAACTAACTTGTAGCAAAGCTGTTCACTGTTTGAAGGAAAGATATGGTAAATTGGTGTTTCTATCGACTTAATTGTGAGTATATGTGTGCAAATCATGTACTAAATATTATTTTTTATGTATAAAAAACACGACCAGCATGCCGCCAGTCGTGTCTAATCGCTATATTCGATTGTACGAACCTTTACGCCTGAGCTGCTGCCTTAGCCTTCGCTTCAGCTGCCTTAGCAGCCTTCTCAGCTTCAGCCTTCTTCTTAGCATTAATCGCCATCTTAGCGTGTCTCTCGTTATAGCTGTTGATCGATCCTGTAGGACAAACGCCCATACACATTCCGCAGTTCTTACACTTCTCGTAATCTACAGCTGCGACGTTATTATTAACGTGAATTGCATCGAACTTACATGTCTTCTCACACTTTGCACATCCGATACAGCCGTTTGAACACTGCTTGCGAGTAACTCCGCCCTTCTCAGTGTTCATACATAGCACATGTACTTCCTTCTTATAAGGAACCATCTTGATGATAGTCTGTGGGCATGTAACCACGCACTTACCACATGCAACACATGTGTCTCTATTAACCTTAGCAACGCCATCGATGATGCCTATAGAATCGAATTCGCATACACCTACGCAGTCTCCAAGACCGATACATCCCTGAGAACAAGCTGAGTTGCCGTTAAAGAAGGTCTTAGCACCTGCACATGACTGCATACCCTGCCACTCAAGAATCTTCTTGGAAGCATCGCATGTTCCGTTGCACATTACCTGTGCGATCTGCTTATCAGCGCCACCTGCAGCACGGCCGAGTATGTTAGCGATCTGCTCAGCACAAGCAGCTCCACCCACTGTACAAGCGCTACAGCTTGTTGACTCATCGTTAACTACTGCGTTTGCATAGTCATCACATCCGGCAAAACCGCATCCACCGCAGTTAGCACCAGGCAGAATCTCTCTTACCTCGGATACTCTCTCATCTACTGGAACGTAGAAAGCGTGCGAAGCGATTACTAGCAAGAGAGAAGCTATGAATCCTGCACAAACTACAAGTGCTACTGCTGTTATAATTGCATTCATCTGTACCCCTCCTTACTGGAATAATCCTGAGAATCCCATGAACGATAGAGAGAGAATTGTTGCACTTACGAGTACCATTGGAACTCCCTTAAATGCAGCAGGCACACCGTCTTCATTCCAGAGCTTCTCTTCACGAACACCTGCAAACAGTACCATCGCAAGTCCGAAACCTACTCCAGCTCCAGCTGTGTAAACGATAGCCTGAATGTATGTGTAGTTGTAGTTGATAGCGTTGATTGTCGCACCGAGGATAGCGCAGTTTGTTGTGATTAACGGAAGGTAGATACCGAGCGACTTCTGAAGTGCTGGCATAAACTTCTTCATGAACATCTCAACGAACTGTACTAGAGCCGCGATTACGAGGATAAACACTACAGTCTGTAGATATGCGATATCTAGCTTATTAAGTACCTGTTGGATTGGCCATGTTGTAATCTCCGCAATTACCATTACGAATATTACCGCACCACTCATACCAACCGCCGATTCCATCTTGTTAGAAACTCCGAGGAATGAACAGATTCCGAGGAACTGCGATAGCAGGAAGTTATTTACAAGAACGATCGACATAAAGATGATAACTAAATTTAACATTATGCCTCAGCTCCTTTCTCCTCTGCTGCAACTTCCTTAGCTTCTGCTAGGTTGCATGAATTGTACATTGGGCATGTGCCACAGCTGAACGATTTCTTCTTGAGAGCCTTGCCCTTAGTGAGTACATTTAGTACTGCGATGAGAACTCCGAATACGAAGAAACCACCAGGTGCGAGGTTGAAAAATCCGATTGGTGTGAACCATGAACCGAATACTGTCATACCAAACCATGTTCCTGCTCCGAGTAGCTCTCTGATTGTACCCATTACTGTAAGTGTGAGCGTGAATCCGAGACCCATTCCGATTCCGTCTAGAGCAGAATCAAATACAGTGTTCTTGTTAGCAAACGCCTCAGCTCTTCCGAGGATGATACAGTTTACTACGATTAGAGGAATGAATAGACCTAGCGACTTATAAAGTGCTGGCACGTATGCCTCTAGCAAGAACTGAACTACTGTTACGAATCCAGCAATTACTACGATGTAGCACGGGATTCTTACTTTGTCAGGAATAACCTTACGAAGTAGTGATATTACTACGTTAGCTGCAATCAGTACCGCTGTAGTTGAGAGTCCCATACCAAGACCGTTCGAAGCGGATGAAGATGTAGCTAGTGTAGGGCAGGTACCGATTAGAAGAACCAATACTGGGTTCTCTTTGATGATACCGTTTGTGATGATAGATAATTTACTCTTATTGCTCATTTATTTAGCCCCTCCCATAGCCTTATACTGCTTTAGACCAGCAAAAACAGATTCGTGAATAGCCTGTGAGGAAATCGAAGCTCCAGTGATATACTTAACCTTCGACTTTGAATCCTTGATAGTCTCGCTTCCAAGATCCGATAGTCCCTTGTACTGTCCAAGGTGCTTTGGGTCCTGAGCCTTTGTACCGATACCAGGAGTATCTTGAGCACTCATAATCTTAACGTTCGTAATCTTACCTTTGCTATCGATACCTATCATAGCAGTTAGGGTACCACCATAACTGTTTGAGTTTACAGTCACTACTACACCTGAGCCATTTACAGCCTTGGATGCCTCTGTAACGTATATCTTATTCTTCTGAACTACTACGAGCTTTCCGTCGTAATTCTTGAATTCGCCTTTTGCCTCTGGAATCAGTTCGGACTTAGCCTTGTTCGACTCCTTGAGGTTGTTCTTATCGATGATTGGCTTCGTAACACCGTATGCCATAGCAAGTGCAAATGTAACTACGAAACAAATCAGTACGAGCACGAGGATCGGCGAAATGAAACTTGAAAATGTGCTTTCTTTTTTCTTCATTATTTCGCACCTCCCTTTACATAGCTCTTATACGACCATCTGTTGATAAGTGGTGTACAGATGTTCATGAGTAGGATTGAGAAGGAAACTCCTTCCGGATAGTTACCCCATAGACGGATAGCCATAGTGATAATTCCGCATCCGATACCGAACATAATCTGACCCTTGGTTAGCTTAGGCGATGTTACATAGTCTGTAGCCATGAAGAATGCACCAAGCATTACACCACCAGCACAGAGGTGGAAAATAGCCATATTGAAGTCACCCTTGTAGTATGCAAGAGCGATAACAAATACAGTTCCGAGGAACGCACATGGAATTGCTGGGGAAATTACCTTTCTCCAGATTAGGAAAAGTCCTCCAACGAGAAGCGCAAGAGCACTTACTTCACCGAGGGATCCGCCAGTGAATCCTAGGAACATATCCATGTTGGATGGAAGATCTGACTTGCTAGCTCCACCAGCAACGAGTGCTAGAGGTGTAGGTCCTGTTACAGCATCAGTCTTAGCTGCCATTCTTGGAAGTGGCCATGTTGTCATCTGCGCTGCAAACGATATGAACAGGAAGATTCTGGCAGTGATTGCCGGGTTAACGAAGTTTCTTCCGATTCCACCGTAGAGCTGTTTAATAACAACGATAGCTACAAAACATCCTATTACTGCCATCCATAGCGGGAAGCTGGATGGAACGTTAAATGCTATCAGTAGTCCTGTTACTGCTGCACTGAGATCGCTGATTGTCTGCGGCTTCTTAGCGAGCATGTTGTATATCCATTCGAAGCCTACGCTGGCAACGATACATACAGCTGCAAGCAGCAGAACTCTAGCTCCGAAAATATATGTGCTGGCAACTAGTGCTGGAAGCATTGCAAGCAGAACAGTTCCCATTAATTTGGTAGTATCTTCATCTGTAACAATGTGTGGAGATGTGGATACTATCAGATTGTTATGAAATTTCTTATTATCCATTCTTCTTCGCTGCCTCCTTTACCAAGCCTTTCGCGAGCTTATTGGTAAAGCTCAAAGGTCGTCTTGCAGGACATACGTAAGAGCAACTTCCGCACTCCATACACTGCATAACCTTGAACTTATCAAGTGACTCTGCGTCATGTCTCTCGTAGAAATCTGCGTAGAGCATAGGAACGAGCTTGAATGGACATCCGTGATGACAACGACCACAGTTGATACATCCAGTCTCGGTCTTTACAGTAGCTGTCTCCTTGCCGAAGCATAGGAGCGAACCAGTATTCTTAACAGTTGGAGTCTCATCTGAATGAGTTGCACGACCCATCATAGGTCCACCCATTACGATTTTCTTAGGCTCCTGCTTGTATCCACCGCAGAATGCAACTACATCCGCGATGCGTGTTCCGATTGGAACGAATACGTTCTTAGGCTCAGCAACAGCATCTCCATCAACGGTGATTCTTCTCTGAACGAGAGGCATACCTGTTCTGAAGTACTGTCCCAGAATTCCGATTGTTGAAACATTACATAGAATTACACCAAGCTGTGCTGGAAGAACACCAGCATTCATAACCTTACCGGTGGTCTCATATACGAGCACACGCTCAGCTCCCTTAGGGTATCTCGACTGTAGCTTGAACACCTCGATGTTATCGATGCCGTTCTGCTGAATCAGTCTGTTTAAATTTTCGATAGCGTCAGGCTTGTTCTCCTCAACTCCGATAATACCTTTCTCTAGGTTCAAACACTTCATAGTTAGAAGCATACCGTCGAGAATATCCTGTCCATCCTCTACCATAATTCTGTTATCGCCTGTGATGAATGGCTCACACTCAGCACCGTTGATAACCAGGGTAGTACATTCGTCTAGATTCTTTGGATCCATCTTGATGCTCGTTGGGAATGAAGCACCTCCTAATCCAACCATACCACTAGCTCTTACTGCCTTGACGAAATCAGCATGACTCTCAATGTGAGGAATCTGAACTTCTTCACTGATTTCCTGCTTCTTATCAGTCTCAATAACGATATGTGTCTCCATCCCGCCCATCGAGGAACGTACTGATGTGATATCAGTAACTGTTCCAGATACGCTGGAATGAATAGGAGCACTAACGAAAGCTTCTGTGTCACCGATCTTCTGACCGACTTTGACATAGTCGCCCTTTGCTACGAGAGGCTGACAAGGAGCACCAATACTCTGCGACATGCAGATTTCAACCACATCTGGAATTGGCATCACTTCGGTCTCACGACCTGCAGTATTCTTGTGATGCTTAACCAAAATGCTTGGTAAATGTTTACCTTGGCTCATCCTTAAGAACCCTTCCTTTCTTAGATTCGTACAAATAATATCCATTGCATGAGAAAAATTATACATCAAAATTCCCTATAAGTCACCTCAAATTTCCTTGAAAAGTACACAATCGCTTTCAACTTTAACTCGTCCTTCTTCATCTACCCCTAGAACCACATGTTGTGCTACTAGTTGGTCTCGGACGTACAAGATAACCGATTTATTAAGCACCTCCCCAGGGCAAGCAATTGGGCTTCCAGGCGGGTAAGGAATAATTGATTCATAGAGAACTCTCCCCTCTGCGCTGTATAGAGGGACCTCTTCATAGGTATCTGGGATTTTGCGCTGCTCTAGCCGCTCTATAAGTGCTGAATCTGATGATGGAGTTCTCAGTTCTGTAATCTTGTCTAGCGGCTGTGATACATTCTTGTTCGCCGCCTGCGCTTCGTTTTTAGCTTGCTTCTGCGCCGCATTCTGGGCGGCAGGCTCGGTTTTAGAGGCAGAGCTTTCCGATTTCACACCTTGGATTCTGCCGCCATGGTGCGCCGAGAGGTCACGCAGGGCGGCCAGGATGTCTTCGTAGTCGCCCCTCTCGTTTCCGAGTCCTGTCATCAGCATCACATAGTCGCCATGCGTGAGTTCCACCCAGATGTTTCTCTTCTCGAGCTCCTCCGCCAGCTTGGGGCCGCTGAGGCCGAGGGCTGACATTGTGATACTGACCTTGGTTTCATCAAGGTCGATGCGATCGATGAGCCCGAGGCCGGCGATCTGGGCAGCCTCCTGATATAAGTATTTGATGTCTGCATCCCAGTTCTTGATGAGATTGTAGCCGTCCATCCTGAGTATCTGCTGATTGATATCGAGGCTGCCCATCAGCAGGTAGCTCGGACTCGTGGTCTGCAGCATGCGGAGGAGCTCGCTAATCCGAGAAACATCTGGCCTCTCGGTACAGATGTTGAGAATTGCGGAGCCCGTAAATGACAGCAGCGTCTTGTGCGTGCTGTCCACCACAATGTCGGCTCCGCAATTCTCTGCCGCACGGTGCGGGAGCCCATCTTCACTGCGCAGGTAGTCAAAGAATTTAAGGTGCGCACCGTGCGCCTGATCGACAATCAGAATCCTGCCGTGCAGGTGAACGATGCTGGCAATCCGCTCGATATCTGATAGTACCCCGTAGTAGTTCGGGCTCGTCACCAGCACGGCTTTGATGTCAGGATCTTCGATCAGGGCTGCCTCAATTTTGTTCGGGTCTAATCCGAGCTGAAGCCCAGTTTCATCATCTATCTCAGGCATTATGTAGACAGGGTCTATCCCGCCAAGTCTGAGTGCTCCATATACAGATCTATGAGAGTTCCTTCCCATAAGGAGCTTACCTCCTCTTGGAACACTACCTAATATCGAGGCCATGAGCCCGGCACTGCTGCCATTTACAAGGAGCTCTGTATGCTTTGCCCCATAGAGTCCGGCGTAACCTTCCATAATATCCTTAATTCTTTCTCGTGGCTGCTGCAGCGCATCAGCTCCAGGAATTTCCGTTATATCGTTTCCCACTACGTTTTTGATGAAATCTCCGAAGCCGTATATCCCATAGAGCGTGCTTCTCCCTTTGTGTCCAGGCATATGAAACGAAATCGGGTGAGTCTCCTTATGATACATAAGGAAGTCGGTCAAGCTGACTCTGTCTTTCATTTTTAGGTATCCTCCGTCTCGAGTGGCAACTGAGGAGCAGCCACCTTCCTATAGTAAAAAAGCACAACGAACTGATTGCGACCTTACCTGGCCATCGAGTTCCTTGTGCTTTTGCCGCATCATATCTAATGAGCTTCGCTCGTTTTCCAATCTAACTCTCGATTGGTTAATTTATCTTACTTAATCACGTCTCTTCCGACGTAAGGTCTTAGTGCTTCTGGCACTACAACAGTTCCATCTTCCTGCTGGAAGTTTTCAAGGATAGCAGCTACAGTTCTGCCTACTGCTAGACCAGATCCGTTCAGCGTGTGTACGAATTCAGGCTTTGCCTTCTTCTCTCTTCTGAATCTTATATTAGCTCTTCTAGCCTGATAATCTTCAAAGTTTGAGCAGCTTGAAATTTCAACATAACGGCCGTAGCTTGGCATCCACACTTCGATATCGTATGTCATCGCTGCTGAGAATCCGAGATCCCCAGAGCATAGTCTAACGACTCTGTAAGGAATACCTAGCTTTTGTAGTACTTCCTCTGCATCATGTGTGAGCTTCTCTAGTTCTTCATATGAATTCTCTGGATACGCAAGTTTAACCATCTCAACCTTATTGAACTGGTGCTGTCTGATCAATCCTCTAGTATCACGTCCAGCTGAACCAGCCTCTTTTCGGAAGCATGGTGTATATGCCGTGTAGTACACAGGCATCTCCTCCGGCTCGATAATCTCATTGGAACGGAGATTAGTAACCGGAACTTCTGCTGTTGGAATCAAGAAAAAATCCTTCGCAGGCACATAGAACATATCGTCCTCGAACTTAGGCAGCTGTCCTGTCCCTGTCATAGCATCACGGTTAGCCATGAACGGTGGTAAGATTTCAGTATAGCCCTGTTCTTCCGTGTGGAGGTCGAGCATGAAGTTTATCACAGCTCTCTCTAGCCTTGCACCTATGCCCTTGTACACAGTGAAGCGAGAGCCAGAAATCTTGGCTGCACGTTCAAAATCTAGTATGTCTAGAGCTTCTCCGATATCCCAGTGTGCCTTTGGTTCAAATGCGAACTCAGTCGGTTCTCCGAACTTACGAAGCTCGAAATTTTCGCTATCATCCTCTCCGCTTGGAACATCTGGGTGAGGTGTATTAGGGACGTAGAGTAGCGCCTTTCTGAGTTCCTCTTCTACTTCGCTAACCTCTGCGTCTAAGGATTTAATCTCTGTACTTAACTCCTTCATCTCTGCGAACAGAGCTGAGGTATCCTTCCCTTCCTTCTTGAGCTTTGGCACTTCACGCGATACTTTATTCTGCTTGTTTTTAAGCTGTTCAACTTCCGCAAGAAGCTCCCTTCTCTTAGTATCAAACTTTAGCACGTTGTCGATGCCAAAGTCACCTTTGCCACGTCTTTCCACATCGGCTTTAACGCTCTCGAAGTTTTCTCTCACTCTTTTGACGTCAAGCATTTCTTAACCCCCATATTATCGTATCTTCCTAAATCTATTAAAATAAGTTCTTAATATAAGTGCTGTATGCACCTCTAAGCTCCTCAATCTTCTCCTGAATAAGCAGCTCATATCTAGATGCCGCATCGAAATCTGCAGAATCAATCGCCTCTCTCGCAAGCGTCAAAATTGATTTGCTGTCGATGGAGTCCTTTCCTAGCGCAATGCGCAGGCTGTTGACCCTTCTCCAGTTCATTATATCATAATCAGTCGCTTCGAGCTCATTATGTCTCTTCTTGCAGTTTCTGACAAAATCCATTGAGTTAGGCAAAATCCTATCGCGGAACTCCATAACCCACTTCATCGACATCTGTGCACGGTATGACATGATCACATCCTTAGCCGTCTCATCTCCGCCTGTGAGTTTTGCTAGTTCATCTTCGTGTGTGTCAAAAGCTTTCAAATTCTCCCAGACTGTAGCCGGGGCTTTTCCGAACAGCTTTTCTCTCTCTCTCTTCGTGAAGCATTCGAAAACGTTGAGCTCGCTCCTATATTCACGGTCCTTTGCGAGATAGAAGTCCTTTTCTCCAGCTTTCTTAGAGATTGATACTGCGAGCTCTGCTGGTGTCTTGCCATTAGAGAGCACTGCTTCAATTCCGTCTAGCATGAGCATGAACGACGCTCCCACAACCAGATAAGTGTTGCTATGAGGGTTTGGTGATCTGAGCTCAAACCTTGTAGCCATAGGGTTGTTCTGATCTCTAACTAGTCCTATTAAAACAGTTCTATTTCTAGAAGGTGTTACGCAGTCCTTCCCGAGAGATGTTACGATGCAGACCGGAGCCTCGTATCCTGGCTTTAGCCTTCTAAATGCATCATGCGTCTGTGCCACGAAAGGGTTTAAAAGCTCGTAGTTATTTAAAATTCCCATGAGCGCTCCGAATCCAACCGGGCTCATGTATTCGTTCATTCTATCCTTTGACTCAAATAGATTTACGACCTTTCCCGACTTAAGCTTTGCAGATACACCGAGATGAGTATGCTCTCCGCTGCCTGCAACGCCAGGCATAGGTTTTGCAAGGAATGTTACCTCCAGGTTGTTAGCTCTAAATACATCCCTCACTATATGCTTTATCTGACCTTCATTATCCCCAGCCTGCACTGGCGACGAATACTTCCAGTCGATTTCAAGCTGCTCCATGATATGATCATAGCTACCGGAGTTGCCCATCTTAGCTCTTACCCCGCCTACTTCCTTGTGTCCCATCTCGACACCGAAGCCATAGCAATCGAGTATCTCGAGCGTCTGCTCAAGGGCTGTATTTACAGGTCCTATAGTCCTCTTCCAGTACTGTTCCTTAAGCTCCTGCGAGGTGGAAAGCTGATCTCTGTCCGCTTTATCATCTGGGGTTTTTACCCAGAACTCGAGCTCAGTTGCACTAGTTAGGTTAATCTCTTCAATATCGTCTATCGAATTAATGCCGTCTAGGTACTCGACTACATATGGGTACTGTTTCAGCATCTCCATGAGTCTTGTCTTGAACTTGCGTATAGAATCCTTGCAGAAAATTCTCGATCCAACCATCCTATCATTGTTGTGTCTTAGGAATGATGGAATCCTCAGTGTGCCGACTGGCAAGCCGGTCGCAAAATCCATGTTGCTGAAATTATACTCGACGTACCAATTCGCATCCTTATCTGGAAGTATATCAACTCTAGCATTCGCAAGGTTTGCAATCTCAGGTAACGCTACGCTGGATCCGTCGGTCTGAACACCGTTTTCGAGCAGCTTCTCCATATCATCGATGAATGTCTTGATCGGAATTTTCTCATCCGTAAAATGTCCACCAAGGTCCACGCCCGCAAATGACACGAACTTAACCTCTGGATGTGCACGAAGCACCTTCGCTACCTCTTCAATTCCATGCTCTTCAGCAGGAATTGTAAAGAGCATCTTTTCCAAATCGAAATTTATCATAACATCTCCTTATCTCGCAAAGTAAAAAGTAATTTAATCCTAGCTTCCTATCCAGCAAGCTGATCGAGATATCCAGACAGCTCGTCTAGGTACTCACCATAAGCCTTCCAGTCCCCATTCTTTTGGGCTTTAACAGCATTATCATACGCTTCCTTAGCCTTGCCAATCAGCTCTTTCTGGTTACTGGAGCCACTAGCCCCACCGGAACCTCCTGAAGAATTGCTGCTGACACTGCCCGAATTCCCTGCGCCGTCTCCAAATAAACTCTCAAGCGCCTCATCCAGTGTAGATGCGTACGCTATCTTGTCCCCGTAAGCGACTATTACCCTCTTAACCTCAGGTATCGCTTGATTTGAAGCCTCGAGATATACCGGCTCTACGTACATTATAGAATTATTTACAGGAATTATAAACATGTCTCCACGTTTATACGTAGTCCCTGATGAATTCCATAGCGAGAACTCCTTGGCAATCTCAGAATTCTGATCTATCTGCGCTTCAACCTGCATTGGTCCGTACACCGTCTTGTTCTTAGGGAACTTATACACCACGAGCTTACCGTATTCATCTCCGTCATTTCTCGCCATCATGATCGCCGTCATGTTCTGCTTCGACTTAGGAGTGAACGGAATCATATTTATAAACTCTTCACGCTTTTCTCCTGGTAGATTAAATATGAAGAAGCTAGAACTCATCGGTCTCTCTTTTGTGCCGTATATCTGATTTGCAATGTCCCAGAGATCTTCCTTCTGATAGAAGACCTTGACTTCATTCATATGATACTTGGTGTAAGCACCCGCCTGAATATTGAGGAGCGTCGACGGATACTTGAAATGCTTCTTTAACCCCGCCGGAATCTTATCCTTACCCTTGAACAGCGTCGGATATATCTTCGCATACGTCTTCGCAATCGGATCCTTATCATCCACAACGTAGTAATTTACATCCCCATTATAAGCATCTACAACCACCTTGATTGAGTTTCTGATATAGTTCGTCGTCCCAATCTGACCCGAATAAGGCTCAGAATACGGATAGTTGCTGCTAGTCGTATACGCATCGATAACCCAGTACAGCTTTCCATCCACGATGGTCATGTACGGGTCCTTCTCATACTCGAGGTACGGCAAAATCTTATTGGCCCTCTCAAGGATATTTCTGTTAATGATTATCCTCGAATCTGAGTTGATATTTCTCGATACGAGCATCTGCATGCTTCCCTCTCTGATTGAAAACAGCAGTCTGCTTACAATTCCGAGCTTTATACCTGCCTTGCCCTTGTACTTGGTATACTTGTTGTTGTTCCCATCAGGGTAATCGAATTCCTGCTCATCTCCATTGACGATTATATAGTTGTTCGTGAGCTCACCGAAATAAATCTCAGGTCTCTTTATCTTTATTTCAGGAATATTTGACTCAGGTGGAATATTTTTGACGAGCACATCCGGTTGTCCGCTTGCAGTTACGGAATTAACCTTGGATAGCGCAACTCCATAACCATGAGTGTACTTCAAATGCTTGTTAATCCATGTATCACTGATCTTGGCTTCGTTAATCTCACGTGTCGATAGATACACCTGGGTCTCAGCGCCATTTATATCATATCTATCTACATCTACATCCTTGAAATCGTAGTACTGACGAATACTCTGTGTTTGATTGTAGTAGTCCTTTACAGGCTCATAGTCGTTGATTCTGATGTTACTGATTGTTGGTTTGTTACTAGCTATATCTGCAGCTGTCAGATTGTTCTGTGCTGCAAAAGAATCGACCTTAACCTTGTCTAGGCCGTACGCATGATTCGTATATTGGATGTTTTTCTTGATGTATTTACTTTCTTTGTTGATTTCATCTGGAGCAACTATCAGGCTCTGAACACCTACTTTAAGAATAGTTCCGAGGAAAAGCACCCCTATTATGAGCATCGGAACTCTAGCGAGCTTAAGATATTCTTTCTTATGCACGTGTCTTACCAGGGTAATCGCTCCGACTACAGCTAAAATCATGACTAGAAGATATACCTTTTGCGTAATTGCAATATCTGTAAATCCAGCACCGTATACTGTTCCAGTATGTGCATGTAGGAGAGTAAACTGCTTTAGCACGAAGTGAATGCCTAGCATAACGTAGAAAACAACGCCCAAAATCATAGCCTTCCCAGATGCTAGGCTAAATAGATGGTCCACATTTGATCTATTGATTTCGCGTTTATTTTCTCTGCGTTTCTTAGCTTGTTCCTTTGCTTTGTCACTAAATCCTTTTATGACTCTCGCAACATCATCTACAGGATCTCTCTTGCCGAACGGAATACTATTATCGGGACGTCCTTTCCTAACTTCATCATCTGCCGAAGTTTCATCTCCTGCCTGTGCCTCTTTCTCTGCATCATCTGCTTCAAGATCTTCAAAGACATCCTTCTTGTCGAAAATATCTGGTTTCCTTACCGAAAGCAAAACGGCATAGTAAATTAACGTTACGATAACCACTCCGACAATCACGAATATCGCAATTGAATTAAGTTTAGTTAAAAACTCGAGCTTAAATACATAGAACGAAATATCTAGTCCAAAAATTGGATCCTTTAATCCGAACTTTGAGGAGTTCGCAAACATGAGAAATGATTGCCACGTGCTCGTAGCCGATACAAACGCTGCCACAACTCCGAAAATCACAGATATCACCCAAGATAACACGTTTAGCTTGTGCATATCCGGAATTTCGTGCGATTCTATCTTACTAAAATATCCCTTCCTAAGGCTGTTTAGATAAACCCGCACCAAAAGACCGGAAATCAAGAATATTACAACTCCGAGCTTTAGCTCTGTTGCAAGCTGCGTCCAAAATACTCTGGTAAAACCAAGTTCTCTAAACCACATCCAGTCTGTGAGGAAGCCGACGCTTCTACCGACTATAACTATCACAAAAATTGCTATAACAAGCAGCTTTCCAAAGACATTCCGTCGCTTACCTTCACCATTAAATGTGTATGTAACTTTTCCTTTTTTCTTATCCTTAGCCATAATTTCTCCAAAAACCACATAATGCAGCGGTAGCCATCAAGCCTGCCGCTGCATATACGTATAAATCACCCTTATAGTAGCAATTCAGAATTATCACCCAGCGATGCGAAATTCGTAAACTTTCCAATCACTTCGCTGATTCTCTGCGCAACACTGCTGTCCGGAGCAAAGTTAAGTATCAGTATCACTACCAATAACAGAACTAGCAAGATTGCTACGATGACCGCAATTACCGTTAGAACTCCGCCTTTGCGCGACTCTTCATCATCATCGTCAACTACGGACGGTGCTACACTGCTTGCCTTACTTGCCGTATTAACTGCAGCCTGAGCTGGCGAACTAACTAGAGTTGTCGCAGCAGTAATAGGTTCAGTAACATTAGCGCTATTACTGAGTTCTGATCCTGCATCCTTCTTTGCTGCTTCAAGCTTAGCTGACTCAGCCTTAACTGCAGCTTCGACTGTCTCATGATGGGCTTCAACTGGAGTCTCCTCAGCCTCTTCCTCATCCTGATAATCAGCTAGCACATCCTCCATAAGCGTATAGTCGGCACTGCCATCCTGCAGTTTCTTATACTCCTCATCAAGAAGCTGCTGGAACTCTTCATTCTTACGATAGAGAGTATAGAACTTGTCTATCTTACGAGTTGCCTCCATCCCTGCATCATCAACATCTGTACCAAAGAGATCCTTCTGTAGATCATCAATCGACATAACCTCTTCTTGATTTAGATCCTCGTTATTCTCTTCCACAGCTGAAGTGTTAGCATCTGCTACATCTTCTGCAGAGAAAAGCATATCAGCCTCTTCATCTGGTTCATCATCAATTGTATCGAATCCTAAAGCAGCCAACTCTGCCTCTAAGCTAGTTAAATCAGAGCGAACCCCTGTCTCTGTAGCATTTGCTTCAGTCTCCGCCTCAGCCTTCGCCTGTACAGGCTCCTGCACTAGTTCTTCGGCCGAAACAACTTCTCTTGCTGGCAGTTCAACTGTTTCTGAAGTGTCTTTACCGAGAAGTTCTGCTAGACGCTTCTGTAGATTTGCAATTTCATTTTCTATAGCCTTTGCAGCAGCCAATTCAGCATCCTCTGCCTTTTCAGCAGGTGCCGAACTTGCCTCTACGGTTTCTGATGCTACAGCTACTGGTTCTGCCAGTGATGGCTTTGAAGCTGGTTCTGAAACTGGCTCCATGGCAACCTCTGTAGCTGCTGGCGCCTTTGACTCAGCAGGTGTTTCCGAAGCTTCTGTGGTTGCTTCTGTAACCGGTTTCTCACTGCCTTTATGCGAATCAACTACCTCAGCGGTATCTGATGCCACCGGCTTCTCAGGCTTTTCTGTCTCTTCATCCATATATAGCTCAGAGTAATTGACAGGCTCCTCATAAGGAACATCTATGTCATCGTCGCCGAATGCGAAATCATCTACTTCTTCTGTAGATTCAGTTTCAGGTTCGAGATCGTAGTCCGTCTCTGGCTCTTTATTATCTTCTGTAAGCTCGTCATACGAGAATGTCTCTGGCTCATCATCGTCATCATCATCGAGGTCAAATTCCTCAGCTTCAGCACGCTCCTGCGCACGCGAAACCCTACTTGGCTTCACATAGTCAAGATACTGGCTTACAGTCTCCTCGTCCTCATCTGTATCTTCAATATCAACGTCGAAATTAAACAAATCATCGTCTGATTTATCTGCATGATCATCTTCCTTATCAGCGTCCTCATGGTTACCGATAAATGCAGAAAGCTCTGTCTCAAATTCATCTTCTGGAAGCTTAAACTCGTCCCTAGTATCAGCTGCGGATACATGAACCATATCATCAACGAAGTTATGTGGTGGCTCTGCCTGGAACACTTCCTCGTGCGACTTGCGGCGAGCATTAAGATACTCATCAAAATCCGCAGAAGCTGCATCTAATCTATGCGAAACTTCCTTTTCATCCATCTCGCTTGCCTGCTTCTCCAGTTCAGCGACGATGTCATCCTTGAGTTCTGTGTATCCCTGAGTATGCTCCCTTTCTTCATTAGGAAGAATGGACTCACTAAAATCGTAGTCAGCCGAAACGGATGCTTCTTCAGCTTCCTTCGCAGCCTTCTCTCGCTCTTCTTTTTCCTGCTTCATGACCTCTATGAAGTTCATAGTGCGTCCGTGACCAGATGCCGGAGCAGTCGCGGAATCACGCTTTAGAATTTCCTCGAGGGAATCAGGCTCCTCAGCCTTATGTGCAGGCTCAGCAGTCTTGTATCTATCCCAATCATTATTAACCGAACTGAACGACTGTGTAACAGCTTCAGCCTCTTCGTCGTCAATCCCAGTTGTCTCCCAAGGAGATCTGATTTTCTTAGTAGGTTTCTTATGGCTCTCTTCAATTACAGAGCTCCAATCGAAAGAAACCGAGCTTGTTTTCTTCTTAGGCTCCTTAATCTCTAGATCCTCAGAACCGAAATTAAAGTCGAACTTCGTAGAAGATTCTCTCTTGTCCATCATATTTCCTTCTCTATTCGACGAACTAAACGCTGTATGTTCGTGTACTGACGGTTCTGCATCAAGGCTCAATCTTGCACCACATACACTGCAAAACTTAGCGCCTTCTGCTACTTCGTTGCCACAATTGCTACAGAACATTGTTACCTCCCAAATCCACTTAAATCACTCGAGCGAGGAACTCGCTTTTGTGCTGGTTGTCAATCTTCTATAAAGATTCATTGGAAATTATACAACAAGGATAAGTTAATAGCAAGATTTCGCTTGCAATTAGTGGAATTCGCGCAACAAATGCATAATTCTATACAAAAATATTGTCATTTTGTGCTATCTTTTCCACTTTTTGTGATAACATTATCCGTCAAGAGGCACGCGCAACATCAATAGATAGGAATTAGTCTCACCCGTGTTCCTATTTATTGTGGAAATGTTACATTTCCTGTACCTGTTTTAAATCGCGCTGCTTCTTTTTTATTGTATCATGATTGATTTTGCTAAGGTTTAGTTATTGTGATGAATTGAAATGTTTTTAACGTATTTTATAAATACATTTGTGCAAGATAATAATATAAAGGCATACGGAATGGATTAGGTGCATCAATTACCGCATTTGAATGTATACGTAGCAAACGCTTAAATTTAATTCGAATTTAATTCGATTTTTTTCAAACTTTTTCTTGACTGCCTTGTAAATCAATGCTAGACTATATAAGCTGTTAAGCAAACAACTAAATATGTGTGATTAGCTCAGCTGGCAGAGCACCTGACTCTTAATCAGGGTGTCCAGGGTTCGAACCCCTGATCACGCACCAAAAAGCGCAACTCGATAGGGTTGCGCTTTTATTTTGTATAGTCATATTTGATAGCATATAATTTTCACAATTTAAAATTCCTTTTTTAGTATTCTCTAAAAAAGGAATTTTGTATGATTATTTTAGAAAGATCCCCTAAATCCTCCCTACTTCAAATCCTCCAGCTTATTATCCTGTCGTTTTATCTTGCGCGTAGTCGTCCTCACGAAATCTTCTTTGCGGACGTAAACCTCACGGATTCGCTTGAACGGAGCGAGCCCCATATTGAGCTCCGTGACAACTCCTTTTATGAGCGTTTCAAGCTCATCGTCTGACGGAACACTTCCGAGTTCATCCTTTATCTCGTCTTTATCTGGAAGAATCTGTACTGCAACTACATCCTCTGATTCGCCTGATGCGAATACCATCGAATCGGATATGTACGGATGTCTGTTGATATAGTCCTCAATTTCCTCAGGATAGATGTTCTCTCCAGCATTCGTTACGATTACATTCTTAGCGCGGCCAGTCAGAAACAGCCAGCCATCAGCATCGAAGTATCCGATATCGCCAGTTCTAAGCCAGCCATCCTCAAGCACTTCCTCAGTTGCCTCGGGGAGGTTATAGTAGCCGAGCATGACATTTGGACCTTTAAATAATATCTCTCCAACGCCATTTTCATCTGGATTGATGATTCGTACTGTTCCAGTCTCCACTGGCACTCCAACAGATCCAGATTTATCATACCTCGTTCTAGAAGCACTCTGAGGTGTGCCTGTAATCAGCGGTGTGCATTCGGTCATGCCATACCCCTGAAGCACAATAATCCCAAAGTCTTCAAAGTCCCTGCAAATATCTGGCGCCAGCGCAGCAGCTCCTGTGATTACGAGCCTAAGCTTGCCACCGAGTTCATTTATAATCTGTTTAAAAAGAGTTCTGCTCACATTTAAGCCAAATTTTCGAGCGCTGCGACTAGCCTTCAGTGCTCTTCTGAACGTCTTTTCCTTTCCCGACTTCTTAATTGTCTTCATGATTCGGCCGTGAATCATCTCGAGAACCCTCGGCACTACGATGACAACTGTATTTTCAGCTTCGTGCATATTTTTGACGATATATTTCATGCCCTCGCAAAATGCCGTGCTTGCCCCGCGATATAGCACGAGCAACATTCCGAGCGTGCATTCGTAAG